>Ga0136617_10004963_pt1 | contig 11904 bp, 14 predicted proteins | sample AntDrymUQ3222106_2_FD_129672 | JGI IMG/M metagenome (GOLD analysis project Ga0136617, IMG submission 129672) | Polar desert sand microbial communities from Dry Valleys, Antarctica - metaG UQ322 (21.06) | ecosystem: Environmental > Terrestrial > Soil > Desert | place: Antarctica: Dry Valley...
ACACTCGCGGACGCGAGCCCGTGGGTGCGGCTCACCGCTGCGCGACACCTTCTCGAAGGAACGGCCGGCGTGCTCGAGGCGCTTGCGCGCGATCGCAGCGTGCCGGACGAGGCCGCTGCCGAGGCCGTTTCGCTGCTCGCCGCTCGACTCCCGGCCGACGACGCCGGTCCGTTGCTCGTCGAAATCGTGAAGGTCCGATCCGACGAGACGCGGCGGCACGCCATCGAGGAGCTGGGCCGTTTGCGCTACGCGCCCGCCGTGTGCCCCCTCATGGTCCTCCTCGAGCGCGCGGATGCGCGGACGGCGGCGGCGGCGGCCATGGCGCTCGGCGCCTTGGAGGATGCCCGCGCGGAACCCAGCCTCGTGCAGGCGCTCGACGCCGACGCGGCGGAGTTGCGGCTCGCGGCGGCCCGGGCGCTCGGCCGCGTTGGCACCGTGCTCGCGGTCGAGCCGCTACTGGTTCTTCTGAATGCGCGCCGCCTCGACGCCGCGGGGCGGCAGGTCGTGCGCGATGCGGTGGCCAGCATCCAGTCGCGACTCGTGGGAGCCGAGGCGGGTCAGCTGACGGTGGCCGCCGGCGAGGCCGAGAGCGGCCGTCTCAGCCTGACGAAGCCGCTCGCGGGCAGGGGCGATCTCACATTGACGAGCGACGGCAAGGAATCCGGATGACATTGCGTCGCGGGCAAGGGAATAGGGTTTCCCCGCCCCCAGCGAGACGCCTACATGAACCAGCCACCGGAGGCGCGTAGGACGGATGCTCTGAGCCGGGACCATTCCACGCAGCCTTCCGTTGCGCTTTGGGCTTGCACGTCTATACTGATTTTTGTATAATGCCGCAGGTGGACAAGCCGATTCTATGGGTTGGCTCCTCGCTGGACGATCTGAGGGCATTTCCCGAGGACGCGCGACGTGTCGCGGGATACGAGCTTCGGAGAGTTCAGCAAGGACTTCAGCCGACCGACTGGAAACCGATGGCCAGCGTTGGCGCCGGCGTCGAAGAGATCCGAGTCCACACCAAGCAGGAACACCGCGTGTTCTACGTTGCGCGCTTCGACGACGCTCTGTACGTCTTGCACGCGTTCGAAAAGCGGTCGCGTAAAACGCCCGCCAGGGAGATTGAAGTTGCTCGCACTCGGCTGAGCGAGGTGCTCGCGACAAAGCGGAGGGTACGATGACGCAAAAGGCCAAGGCTAGAGTGACTCGCTCCACCGGAAACGTATTCCAGGATCTTGGGTTCCCTCCCGACAAGGCCGAGCACCTCCTCGTGCGCGCCGACCTCATGATCCAGCTCGAGAAAGAGATTGCGTCGCGCGGCCTGAAGCAAGCTCAGGCAGCCAAGCTCCTTGGAATCAGCCAGCCTCGAGTCAGCGATTTACTGCGCGGCCGTGTCGACCGTTTTAGTGCCGATGCTCTCATCGACATGCTGGCTCGCCTGGGCATCAAGATCCGGCTCGTCGCCTCGACACGCAAGAGGGTCGCGTAGAAACGCCGGTCCCGATCGACGCCGCCGTCGCCCAGCGCCTCTACGCGCGCGCCTTCCCACGACGAGACGCCCGAGCGCGTCTACCACCGCCAGCGGTGCACGACCCTCCTCGACGGCGTGTTCGAGGCTCTGCGCGCCGAGCGGGCCGCTCGGAGCGGCCGGTCCGTCGAGGCCGAGCACCGGGAGATCCTGCGCTCGCGCTACGCCGCGGCTCTGGCCGGCAGTCACTGAAAGACCTGCTCACGTCCATGCCGCCGGCCGGAGAAGACTCCGACTTCGCCCGGATTCGTCAGAAGCCCAGGCGCGTACGTCCGTGAGTTTTCTCCTGGACACGAACGTGATCTCCGAGCTTTCCCACGTCCCTGGCCAAGCGCTTCTGTCCTGACGTGGTGAGAGGCGGGACTCGTTCCGGAACAGGTATGGATCTTGCGCCGCGTCAGCGGCAGTGCGTCTCGAACCGGATCGGGCTCACGATGCCGCCGCCGCGGAACAGCGTCCAGATCACGGGCTCGCACACCCGCTGGATCTCGACCTCGAATTCTGCGCCGGAGCCGACCGGGAACTGGACGAGCGAAGACGGACGGATCGTCGGGTAGCTCGCATAGGGATCGGGGATCGTCTCCGGCGAGAGACGAACGCGCAGCCGGTCCCCCGCGCGGCGGCCGGCCAGCGCCCCGAACAAGGCGTTCGTAGCGTCGTCCACGGTCAACGTGTAATCGACGGACGGAGGCGGCGGGCCGCCAGGCGTGTAGACGCCGCCGCGGATACGCGCCTTGATGCGATGTCCATTGCGCACGTACACCTTGCCCTGCCCGGCCTCGAGGACCTCGACGTCCACGTACCCTTCTCCGCCACGAGGATGCTCATAGGCAGTCGCGAGCGCCTCGCGGACGGGCGCGATCGTGCCGGTGGCGATCGCGCGCGCGGTCGCGTCGACGAGCGGGCGGACATGGCGCGGTGCCGAGCGCGCGGACGCCTCGACGTCCGCCTTCGCCATCGTCCCCATGGCCACCAGCGCCTCCGCCGCGGCCTCCCCGGTGCCGAGGAAGGGATCGAGCGCGGCGATCAGCCGGCGTCGCGCCGGTGCCGCCGCTGAGCCGAGGCGCGCGAGCGCTCGCGCGGACGCCGCACGCGGCTCGTAGATCGGGTCGTCGAGCCCTTGGACGAGCCGGTCCAAGGCGCGTGCCCCGCTGAGGCCAAGCAACTCGGCGGCAGCGACGCGTACCTCCGAATGCGTGTCGAAGAGATGCGGTTCAACGTCCAGTCGGACCGCTTCTTTCTCCTCCTTGCTCAGCTGGTCCCCAGCTCTTCGCCAGCGCACGCAGGCTGGCGGCGCGGTCGTCGATGGAGGCGCTGCCGCTCGACGCGCGCGCCAGAAGGCTCGGCACCATGGTGGGGGCGCCGCCGGTGGCGGTGATCGCCTGTTCCAGCCGGTTGTGCTGGATTCGCGACGGCTGCCGCGCGAGGCGTTCCAGCGTGGGGCCGGCGATCGTTTTGGCCGCCGGCCCGGCGGCGATCAGCGCCTCCAGCGCGCACGCACAGCGGTGGCACGTCTCGTCGCCGGGGGGCTCGCGATCGAGCGCATCGGCGAGAGCGCGGATGACGGTCGGATCGCTCGGCGCCACCTTTTCCATCGCCTCCGTGACCTCGCAGAAGTAGGCGACCCTCGACAGCTTGGATTCGGCATGGTCGTAGTCGTGGAGAACGGCGACGAGGGTCGGCGCGACGGCCGCCCCCAGCGGCCCGATGTCGCGCAAAGCTACGAGCGCGTCGCTCTTTTCGCGGATGGTGAGGGTGGGGTCGCGGAGATCGGCCGCCAGTTCCTGCGCGATCGCGGCCGCGCGCTCGCGGAACGCGTGCTCGTCCAGCCGGCCCACCGCGGAGTTGTGCTCCCGGTTCGGCTCGCGCAGGCGGCTGGCGATCGCCTGCGCGGTGCCGCGATGCCGCCGTCCGGCCGTTTCGCGCGCGGGAACGGCGGCGGCCAACAGGGCGATGACGCAGGCCAGGGCAGTCGTCACGGCCAGAATCATCTCGCATCGTCCGACCTAGGGGGTGGTCTCGTCCGACGTTCGGTTCTCCGCCATTCGATGGCGGTCGAGGAACCCGCGAGCCCCCGCCGGAACCAGGTGCGACGCTGCGTCCCCCGAGCCGGGCAGAACAGCGGCCCGCACGAGCGTAGACTGCGTGTACTCGTCACACCGGAAGCCCAACCCTTTCACGAAAGCAGGCCTCACGTGCTCATCCTGGCAGCGCTCGCACTTGCCGTGGCGCAGGACGCCGACGGCGGGATGGACGTTCCGCCGCCGCGTACCGTACCGACGGAGCTCGCCACCAGGTTCGCTGGCGCCGTGCGGCGCAATCCCGCCTTTGCCGCGGTCGCCGGCCGCGCGGTCCAGCCCGACATGGTGGGGATCGTCTCGCCGGCTTTGGACGCGCCCGGCTGGATCGTGGAGATCCATTGGCGGGAGAAGGGGAAGGTGAGGTCCGGCGTCGCCATGCTGTTCGACGTGCCCGCCATGGAGAAGGTCAAGCCCGGCACCGAGAAGATCATTCCCCTCGCGATGCGCGAGGGCCCATGGATCGCGGCCAAGGTCTTCGAGGACTTGACGTTCGCGAGCTGGGCGGAGCAGACACAGGAGCAGCGCCGGTCGGGCAACGAGATCATGGCGCAGAGCGCGATCCGCGTGATCAGCACGAGCCAGGCGGTATTCCAGTCCATGAGCGACAGCTACGGTGAGATGCGCTGCCTCAGCCAGCCTGCGAGCTGCCTCCCGGGATCGAAGGAACCGGCAATGCTCGACGCCTCGCTGGTCCCCCACGAGAAATTTGGATACCGGCGCACTTTCCACCCTGGCGCGTCGGTCAAGGGCAAAGGCAAGCAGACCGGGCTGATCGCAACGTGGGCATACACGGCCGTCCCGCTGGACCCGAAGTTCGGGCGGCAGGCGTTCTGCGGCGATTCCACGGGTTCGATGTGCGCGGTCGAGGGCGCGACGATGCCGCCCGTGATCGGCGGCGCGTGCCCGAAGGGCTGCCAGCCACTCCCCTGAGGTGTCGGCGATTGGGCCGCCGCCCTGGCAGAACTACGCCCAAATAGCCTTTCCGCAGCCCGGGTGATAGGGTTCAGCCTCCTCCCGCGCGTCCGCCCCCCCATCCCCCGATGCGGACCACCGCGGCCGGAAAAACAAAGGAGACGTGTGAAACAGCTTCCGTTCCTGCAGTGTCTCGTCGTGTCTGCGTTCGTCCTCGGCGCAGGTCCCGTCCTATCCGCCGACGCCGTCACCGTGACCGCGAAGTCCCCGGAAGCCGCCGCCGCGTACGCTTCCGGCCGCGACCTTGCCGACAACCTCCGCATTTCCGAGGCGCAGGCGGCGTTCAAGAAGGCCGTGACCCTCGACCCCGACTTCGCGCTCGCCACCGCTTCCCTCGGCCTGACCACTCCCGGCGCCGAAGGCGATGCCCTCGTGGAGCGCGCGGTCGTCCTCTCCGCGAAACTGCCGGAGATGGAGCGCATGCTCGTGCAGGCCGCCGCCGCCCAGCGCCAGGGCAACGAGAACGACTTCATCGCGATCCGCCGCAAGCTCGCCCAGATGGCGCCCGGAGACTGGCATGTCCAGTTCAACGAGGGACAGTCGCTTTTCAACTCGCGCAAGTTCGGCGAGGCCGCGGCCGCGTACCAGAAGGCCGTCGCGCTGAACCCGAAGGCGGGCGCCGTCTACAACTCGCTCGGCTACGCCCAGCTCGCGCAGAACCATCACGACGAGGCCATCGCGGCTTTCAAGCGCTACGCGGAGATCAATCCCGGGGAGCCGAACGCGGCGGACTCGCTCGGCGAGGCGTACACCCGCGCCGGCCGCTTCCAGGAAGCGGAGGCCGCATACCAGAAGGCCCTCGCGCTCTCGCCCGAGTTCTACACGGCGTGGGAAGGCATCGCCAAGGCGCGGGCGATGCGCGGCGACTGGCCCGGCAGCTACCAGGCCGCGGACAAGGCACGCGCGGCGGCCGTCCGTCCGAACGACCGCATCAACCTCGGCTTCGATCAGGCGTGGAGCCTGTTCGCGGAGGGCAAGAAGGCCGAGGCCCTGAAGGCCGGCGAGCAGGTGACGGCCGACGCGCAGGCGGGGAAGCTCACCGCGAGCTACGCGTTCATCGCCCTCGATGAGGCCGCGCGCCTTACCGCCGGCGGCCAGCCCGCGGACGCGCTGAAGCAGGTCGCGGTCGCGGTCGATCGCGCGGAGAAGGCCAAGCTCTCCGGCGGACAGATGAACAACGTGCGCCGCGCCGCGCAGTACGAGCGGATCGACGCGGAGTCGCGCCTCGGCCTCGCGGCAGACGCCAAGCGCACGCTCGCGCTCCTGGAAGCCGACGCGTCCAAGTCGACCGCGAACGCGCAGCTGCAGTCGATCGTGTCCTTCGCCCGCGGGTCGGAGGCGATGGCGCGCGGCGACGCCAAGGCGGCGGCCGCCCACTTCGCGACGTGCATCGAGGACGACACCTACTGCGGGCTGCGTCTGCTGCAGGCGCAGGAGAAGGCCGGCGACGCCACCGGCGCCGCGGCCACCCGCGAGCGGCTGCGCACGGCGAACCGGCGCGACGCGCGCTACCTGTACGTGAGGTCCCAGGTCCAGAAGTAGTCGGCGTGGCGCGCGTCCGGGCCCGCCGGGCGCGCGCCGTTTCCGACTTCACCTACGGCTATTACGAGGCCGCGCTGCCCCAGCCCAGGCCTTCCGGATGGGCGGCGGCCCCGGGCGTTGACTCATTGGCATGAGTCATATAGACTTCTCATCGTGAGTAAGCGTCTCCAGGTCCTCCTCGAGGAGGCCGAACTGGCCGACGTGCGACGCGCCGCGCGTCGCCAGAAGATGACCACCGCGGAGTGGGTCCGCCAAGCGCTTCGCTCTGCCCGCCGCGCCGAACCGGAGGGCGACCCGAAGAGGAAGCTCGCCGTCGTCCGCGCGTCCGCACGGCACGCCTTTCCGACCGCCGATATCGGAGTGATGCTGGCCGAGATCGAGCGAGGTTACGGCGATCCCGGCGCGTCGTGATCTTCGTCGACTCCAACATCCCCATGTATCTGGTCGGCGCCGCCCATCCCCACAAGGCGGACGCGCAGCGGCTGCTGGAGGCCGCGATCGCCGCAGGCGAGCGACTGGTCACCGACGTCGAGGTGCTGCAAGAGGTCCTGCACCGCTATGTGGCGATCGGGCGCCGTGATGCCATCCAGCCTGCCTTCGATGCGATCCTCGATCTCGTGGACGACGTCTTCACGGTCACCCTCGCCGACGTCAAGCGGGCGAAGGACATCGTCCTCGGCAAGCGAACACTCTCCGCCCGCGATGCGCTGCATGCGGCGGTCATGGAGCGTCTGGACGTCCACACGATCATGACCTTCGACGCCGCCTTCGACGACCTGCCCGGGGTAACGCGGGTCCGCGTCTAGTCGAGGCACCTTTACGGCACGCCAGTACGGCTGAGCGTCGGCGAATGTGACGGCGCCCCGGACACCATTCACGAGCACCGGCTCTTGGGGCATCAGGTCACTTCGTTTGCGCCGGCCTGCGGAGCATCCGCGCGTGGCCGGCTTCCATCTCCACCTTGCTGAGTACCCCGTCCTTGTCTTTGTCCATGGCGTCGAACATCGTGCGCGAGCCGGCGGCGTGCTCGTCGGCGGTTAGGATGCCCTCCCCGCTCGTGTCGATCACCTTGATCTTGTCGGCCGCGGCCATGTCGCCCTTCCTGGCTTTGCGACCGGTAACGCGCTCGTAAGCCGCATCCATCTCGGCCGCGCTCACCCGCTCGTCGTTGTTCGCGTCCATCGTGGCGAACATCCCGGCGGCCATCGCCAGAAGCCGACCCGCAGCGTATCCCCGCATCTCTCTTCCTCCTTCCCCCATCATCGCGCGCCAGCTGAGACAAGATGGCTGAGGAGGACTGGATGCTCAAGGACAAGGACCCGATCGCCACCGTCGCCGTCACGGACATGAAGAGGGCCAGGAGCTTCTACGAAGGGACGCTCGGCCTGAAGCTGGTCCACAGCGAAGGTGAGGAAGCATTCGATTTCCAGGCCGGTAAGGCGCAGCTCCTGGTCTACCGCTCGCAGTTCGCGCGGACGAACAAGGCGACGGCGGTGACGTGGATGGTCGGCAGCGACATCGAATCCGTGGTCCGAGACCTCAAGGCCAAGGGCGTCGTCTTCGAGAAGTACGACATGCCGGGGATGAAGTCGGAAGGCGACATCTACTCGGGCGGCGGCATGAAGAACGCGTGGTTCAAGGACCCGGACGGCAACATCCACGCCCTGGTCAGCGCATAGGACCACGATGCTTTGCGCCCGGGGCTCGTCCGGAACAAGTATGGATCTTGCGCGCGCCGACCGGCGGCGGGCCACGCACGAGAACGCGACGTGCCCGCGCGGGCCGGGGTGACGTTTACCTCAGTCGCGGATCGGCCAGCACCTTGTCGAGCATGGCCGGCTCCACGGGCTTGACCACGTGCAGGTCGAACCCCGCCTCCGCCGAGCGCCGGCGGTCTTCGTCCTGGCCCCACCCCGTGAGGGCGACGAGGCGCACTCCCGCCAGCGCCTTATCCGCCCGCAGCCGCCTCGCCAGCTCGTATCCGTCCATGCCCGGCATCCCCAGGTCGAGGAACGCGAGCTCCGGACGCTTCGCCTGCGCCATCCCGATCGCAGCCGCGCCGTCGTGCGCCACCTCGACGGAATGGCCCGCCAGCCTCAGCAGGATGGCGAGCGTTTCCGCGGCATCGACGTTGTCGTCGACCACCAGGATGCGTCGCGGCGTGGCAGTGACGGCGGCCGCGGGCTCCTCGCGGCCCGCCGGCCCGGCGTCGGCGCTCGTCTCCCGCGCCCGCGGAAGCCGGACGGTGAACTCGCTGCCCTTGCCGACTCCGCCGCTGCGCGCGGAGATGTGGCCGCCGTGCATCTCGACCAGGCTGCGCGCCAGGGTCAGCCCGATGCCGAGCCCGCCCTGCGACCGCGCCACGGAGTTGTCGACCTGCACGAACAGGTCGAACACGCGGGACAGCATCTCGGGGGCGAGCCCGATGCCGCTGTCTCGCACGCGGATCACCGCCCACTCGCCGTCGCGCTCCGTGGTGAGCCAGATGTGCCCCCCGGGAGGCGTGTACTTGGCGGCGTTGGTGAGGAGGTTGCCGACGACCTGGGTCAGGCGGACAGGGTCGGCCTCCACCGCGATCGGTGAGGGGGAGATGGCAACGGTGAGCTCGTGGCCCTGGGCCTGGATGACCGGCTGCGCGGTCTCGACGGCGTGCCCGATGACGGTCGCGAGGTCGAGCCGCTCCTTGCGCAGCTCGATCCGGCCGCGCATCACGCGCGAGACGTCGAGGAGGTCGTCCACCAGCCGCACCAGGTGCTGGACCTGCCGTTCCATCATTCCCCGCGACCGCTCGACGACGGCGGGGTCGGCGGCGGGCGTCTTCAGGATCGCGAGCGCGTTCCTGATCGGAGCCAACGGGTTGCGCAGCTCGTGGGCGAGGGTGGCGAGGAACTCGTCCTTGCGCCGGTCGGCGTCGCGCAGCTCCGCGTAGAGGCGCGAGTTCTCGACCGCCACCGCGGCCCGCGCGGCGAGCTCCTCGGCCAGCGCCAGGTCCATCCGCGTGTAGGGCCGCCCGGACTCCGACGCTACGAACGTGATCACGCCGACGACCCGCCCGCGCGCCTTCATGGCCACGCACAGGTAGGACTTGAGGCCGAGCGTGCGAAGAAGGCGCAGATGCTCCTCGTCTTGCGCCACCTCCGTGAGGAGCGCATCGGGAATGTCCTCCACGATCTCGGACTCGCCGGTGCGTGCCACGTGGGGGGCGCCGTGGGGTGCGTCGGGGTCCGGCGGGTAGCGGCGGTCGAGCTCGAGGGCGAGCCGCACCTTTGCCGGATCCGCGTGCTGGACGGCCAGCCGCTGCAGCGAGCCGTCCGGCTCCACCATGTCCACCGCGCACCAGTCCGCGAAGCCGGGAACGGCGAGCCCCGCGACCTTGTGCAGGGTGCTGTGGTAATCGATGACCGAGGCCAGGGTGGCGCTGGCGTCGGCCAGGAAACGGGAGGCGTCCTCGGACTGCTTCTGCTCGCTGATGTCGGTGTTGGTGCCGAACCAGTTGAGGATGCGGCCGCCCTCGCCGCGGAGCGGATTGACCCGGGTGAGGAAGGGCCGGAAGACGCCGTCCGCGCCGCGCAGGGGGAACACCATGTCGAACGGCTCGCCGCTGGCGATGGATGCCTTCCACCGCTCGATGACGGTCGGCAGGACCTCGGGGTCGTGCACGCTCTGCCACCCCCAGCCCTCCATCTCCTGCGGCGTCGTCCCCGTGTACTCGTACCAGCGGCGGTTGTACCAGAAGATGTCGCCCTCCCGCGCCGCCATCCACGCGAGCTGCGGGATGGTGTCCGCCATCAGGCGGAACTTCTCCTCGCTCTGGTGGAGCGCCTGCTCCGCGCGGTGACGCGCCGTCACGTCCTCGTGCACCAGCACGACTTCGCGGACGCGGCCATCCGCGTCCTTCAGCGGGTAGGCGACGGCGGCCACCCACCGGCGCGGATCGCTGTGGCGCGTGCGGTCGGGGATGGTCACGTTGGGGTCGTATTCGATGAGCGGAACCTGCGATGCCTCGCCCTCGAACGCCTTCCGGATGAAGGGGAGGATGCCCTTCTGCTCCAGCTGGGGGTCCTGGAGGATGTTGTAGTCGCTGATCTGCGCGAGCGTGACGCCCCACAGGTCTTCCCACGCGCGGTTCACGGCCAGGGTGCGGCCGTCGGCGGAGAAGACCTGGACGCTGAAGGGCGCCTGCTCCATCAGGCCGCGGAACCGCTGTTCCCATTCCCGGTCCCCATGGCCGGCGGGCGGCGGCAGGGCCTCGCGCACAAGACGGAGCACGATGCCGCCCCGCCCGTCCTTGCCACCCGCGCGACGCCCGCTGCAATCGCAGGACACCGTCGCACCGCCGACGGTGAGGGCGAGTTTTCCCGCGGTCGCATCGTTGCTACCCGCGCACCGCCGCAGGTAGTCGCCAACCTCGGCCGCGGGCGTGCCGGTGAACGATTGCAGCGATCGGCCCGCGACAAAGGCCGGCTCGTTGCCGAGGGCGGCCGCGGCGCGATTGGCGGCCAGGATGTTGCCCTCCGCGTCGAGGAGGAGAAGGGCGTCGGGCAGGAGGTCGGCGACCTCGATGAACTGGCTGGGTGTCATCGGCCCGCGTGTTCCCACCGTTCAAACAGCGTGGGGCGTGGCGCGGACGGCGTCAAGGGGCCGCTACGTCGTAAGCCTTTAAGATGGGGCCCCTTGCAAACCGGCGCTCGGACCTCCTCGACGCCATCAACGTGCTGAACCGCGACAACGTCGGCGCGTACCAGGAATCGCTCGAGTACAACCCGGACGGGGAATGAGCCGCGGCTGGTGCTCCAGCCCACCGCGAGCATTCCGTTCCTGCCGTCGTTCGGGATCCGCTTCCGGTTCTGAGCCGTTCTTCGGCGGATGCGCTCCCTCCGGCCCCGAACTGGGAGCGATATGATATCAATGATATCGTCATGGCATGGGCCAGCTGCTGGTCAGGAACCTGGAGGACGAGGTGGTCGCGGAGCTCAAGAGGCGCGCGGCGCGCAGCGGGCGCTCCGTCGAGGCCGAGCATCGCGAGATCCTTCGTTCGGCCCTGGGCAGGGGATCCAACCGGGAGTCTCTGAAGGACCTGCTGAAGGCGATGCCTCCGGGCGGTCAAGACTCAGATTTCGCGCGGCCGAGTCAGAAACCGCGGCGCGTGCGGACGTGAGCTTCCTGCTGGACACGAACGTGGTGTCCGAGCTCCGTAAGGGCGCCCGGGCGAACCCGCGCGTGCTCGAGTGGTTCAACGACGTAGCCGATGCCGACATCCACCTGAGCGTGCTCGCAGTCGGAGAGCTGAGGCGGGGCGTCGAGACCGTCCGCAGGCACGATCCGGCGCAAGCGACGGCGCTGGACCGATGGGTCAATCGCCTCGTGGCCAACCACGCCGAGCGGGTCGTGCCCGTGGACGGCGCCATCGCGGATCGCTGGGGAAGGCTTGCTTCGATTCGTGTCGCGTCGGTCGTCGATACGCTGATGGCGGCCACGGCCATCGAGCGCGGCCTCGTGCTCGTGACCCGGAACGTAAAGGACGTCGCATGGACCGGGGTCTCGTACCTGGACCCCTTCGCCGCCGTTCCCGAGTAGGCGTCGCGGCAGTGGGCCGGCGAGCGGTTCAGCGCGCCGATGCCGGACAGTTCGGATGCCGCTTCAGCATCGCGCGCAAGGCCGGCATCTGGCGGATGATCGGCTGCTTCAGTAAATGGAGAACGACCGGTGGGGGAGTGGCCGGCCAGCGCGCCAGGTTCTCGATGATCAACATCGAGGTGTATGTCCGCGCGCACAACAGCGCCGCCG
>Ga0136617_10004964_pt1 | contig 11899 bp, 12 predicted proteins | sample AntDrymUQ3222106_2_FD_129672 | JGI IMG/M metagenome (GOLD analysis project Ga0136617, IMG submission 129672) | Polar desert sand microbial communities from Dry Valleys, Antarctica - metaG UQ322 (21.06) | ecosystem: Environmental > Terrestrial > Soil > Desert | place: Antarctica: Dry Valley...
CCCGGATCACCCGACCCGGATCGTGCCCAGCGCGACGCTGACGCAGGCAAGCCAGCCCGCCCGACAGCGCGCCCGTGAGCCCGAGCCGGTCGGCCGTCTCGGCCACCAGCAACGACCCCGCGTGACTGACCGTCTGATCGTCTCCGTCCGACGTCACCGTGACCTGGCGGCCATCGCGCTACACCCTCAAGGTGATCCTCCCGAGCTCGGTCTTCGGCCTCGACAACCAGAAGACTCCCTGCTCAGGCGGACGTTCAGGCGCCCCGGCCCCGGCCGGGGCGCTCACCATCCTGCACGATCCGGGCTAGCCGCGCGCGAGTACGGGTTACGCTTTCACCGCACGTTCACAAGTGTTGGGAGGCACAGATGGACACAGGGCTCGACCGCAGGTCGTTCATCACCCGCGGGGCGGCGGCCGTGGGAGGCGGCCTGCTCAGCGCGGGCGCGATCGAGCGGCTCGTCGCGCGCGACGCGCTGGGCGCGCAACGGCACCCGCACGCGGAGCCTTACGGACCGCTGCGCCGCACGCCCGACCAGCGCGGTGTCGAGGTGCTCGCGCTGCCCGCGGGCTTCAGCTACGTGACGTTCAGCCATACGGGCTCGACGATGTCCGACGGAAACCCGACCCCGCTCGCGCACGACGGCATGGGCGCGTTCGGCTCCCGCCGCCACCACCACCACGGCGGGCGTCTCGTGCGGCTCGTGCGCAACTCCGAGGACCGCAACCCGTTCGGCACGCCCGGCAGCGTGCTGGGCGACCCGGCCGCGAAGTACGACCCCGACGCCTACGGCGGCACCAGCACGCTCGTCTACGACGAGCGTCGCCGCGAGCTCGTGGAGGACTTCGTCAGCCTCAACGGCACGCGGGTGAACTGCGCCGGCGGGATCTCCTACCGGCACGAGTACTGGCTCACGGGCGAGGAGACGGTCGGCGGGCCGGACGCATCCGCTGAGGGGGAGCGCTTCCCGAAGCGCCATGGCTACCTGTTCGAGACACCGGTCAACCGGGGCCCGGACGAGCTGGAGATGGGCGCGCCCATCCGCGCCGCGGGCCGGTTCTCGCACGAGGCGGCGGCCGTGGACCAGCGCACCGGGATCGTCTACGAGACCGAGGACCCGGGCTCGGGCGTCGGCGCCGGCTTCTACCGGTACCTCCCGAAGGATCCGGCCAACCTCGGCGCCGGCGGCACGCTCCAGATGCTCGCGATCTCCGGACAGGATGGGGTCGACCTGCGCCAGGGCCGGCGCCGCGGCGAGCGGCTGCCCGTCCGGTGGGTGGACATCGCCGAGCCCGACCCGGAGCTGACCGAGGTCGGCGATCCGGGCAGCACCTTCAACCAGGGCTACGCCGAGGGAGGCGCGAAGTTCAACCGACTGGAGGGCTGCTGGGAGGACCGCGGGACGATCTTCTTCGTCTCCACCAGCGGCGGCGACGCGAAGAACGGCGACGTCAACACGGACGGCTACGCGGAGGGCTTCGGGCAGGTGTGGGCGCACCGGCCCCACCACGACGGCGGGGTGCTCGTGCTCGTCTACGAGTCGCCGGCCGGGGAGAGGCTGGACTCGCCCGACAACCTCACGGTGACCCCACGCGGCGGCCTGATCGTGTGCGAGGACGACGCCTCGATGGCCACGAAGGACACGCATCCGCTCGCGCCGGGCATCATCAACGTCAACCGCCTGATCGGGCTCACGCGGCGTGGTGAGGCGTTCGAGCTCGCCGTCAACGTGCTCAACACCTCCGAGCTGGCCGGCTGCTGCTTCAGCCCGAGTGGAAGGACGCTGTTCTTCAACCTCTTCGGCCGCGCCCGCTTCACCGAGGACCCCGTCGAGGGCATGACGTGCGCCGTCACCGGCCCCTGGCACCGCGGGCCGTTGTGACGCTCAGCGGCTCGCGCCGCCGACGCCCGTGAGCAGCTCGCGCAGCCGCAGCGGCCCGCCGGTGCGCGGGTCGAGCGGTGGCGTGGGCGCTCCGGCGCCGACGCGGATGCCCTCCAGCAGCTCGAGCAGCGCGGCGTCGGCCGCCCGGGCCGGCGCCCAGCCGAGCTCGCGGCGGATCCGGCCGATGTCCATGATCGGCACGGCCATGCCCATGGCCAGCCAGCCGGGCTCGGTCGGATGCAGCCGCAGGCGCCAGGTTAGGCCGGCTGCGGCGCGCACGGCGCGGACCGGCAGCGCGACGGGCCGCGCGCCGAGTGCCCGCCCGAGCGTCGCGGCGTCGAGCACCGGCTCGGCGGCGACGTTGTAGGCCCCGCGGGCCGTTCCGTCGGTGGCCGCACGCCGGTAGGCGTCGGCGACGTCCGCGCTGTGGACGCCCTGGAGCCGCAGCCCGGCCGGCAGCGGCAGCATGGGCAGGAGTGACGGGCGCACGAGCGGCGAGGGCAGGAACGGCCCGGCGAACAGGCGGCGGATGCCGGAGGCCGCCTCGCGCTTGAAGATCAGCCCCGGCCGCAGGCGAACGACGCGCAGCGCGGGATGCGCGGCGGCGACCACATCGAGCGCGCGCTCGGCCGCGGCCTTGTGGCGCGCGTAGAACGAGCTCGGCGTGCCCTCCGCCGGCCAGGACTCGTCGACCGCCCGGTCCTTCGGGCCGGGCGAGTAGACGCCGACCGACGAGGCGTGGACGAGCGCCGGGACGCCGGCCTCGGCGGCGGCTTCGAACACGCGCTGCGAGCCCGTGACGTTGACGGCGTGGGTGACGGCCTCGTCGCGCGAGGGCTGGATCAGCCAGGCGAGGTGGATCACCGCATCGGCGCCGCGGAACAGCTCGGTGAGCGGCGAGCGCGCGACGTCGGCCTGCACCCACGTGGTGCGCGGCTGCTCCAGCTGCGGCCGACGCCGCGCCAGGCCGACGATCTCGGTCACGCGTGGATCGGCCACGAGCGCGTCGACCACGCTCGTCCCGACGTTGCCGGTGGCGCCGGTCACGAGGATGCGCATGCGGCGGCTCTCCCCGGGCTCCCGGCCGGGCAAACGGACGCGTCACGCGATGCCCGGCGCGGCCGAGCCGCACTGGGGCCCGGCCGGCGTCCGCCGCCGCTTGCGGCGCCCGATCAGGCGGCGCCGCGCACGCGCCCGTCGCGCTTGGCCTTCCCGGCGCGGGTGTTCTTGCGCACGGCTCCGGCGGCACCCGGCGCCGCGACCGCGTACGTGGGCTCGACCTTGGCGTCCGCGCGGACGACGGCGTCGGTCAGCTTCGGGATCTCGCGCATGATGCGCGCGAGCATCTTCTCCTCATCGGCGAGGATCGAGGCCGCCAGGCCGGCGGTCTGCTCGTCGCCCACCGCGTGCGCCAGGCGCTCGAGCGCGGTGTAGGTCGCGATCTCGAGGGCTTCGGTGGCGCAGGCGTCCTTGGCGTTCTTCAAGACCTTCTCCTCGCCACTGGAGCCGCGCACCAGGTCCAACGGCGTCTTGCCCAGGGCAAGCGCCTGCCCGAGCACCGTCTGGGCAAGGCCGGCGACCGCCGAGAGCGGATTGGCGCCCCGGTCGAGCTCCTCGAGGCGGCGCTCGACGCGCACGGCGTGGCCGCGCGTCTCGGCGAGGTGCGTCTGCAGGGCGGTCCGGTAGGACCCATGCGGAGCCATGGCGATCTGCGATTGCAGCACTCGAACGAGGGCCTGCTCGGCGGCATGGGCCTCGCCGAGGTACTGGACGACGACCTTCTGCTGACCTGCGTTCATTCAGACGTTCCGATCTCGAGGTGGATCCGGGAGGGCCGGGGAGCACAGGGCCTACCCAAGCCGGGTCTCGGCTAGGCTGTGCCATGGCAATGCCTAGGCACAGAGGGAGAAGGTTGAGTTACAGCCGGTTCCGGCTGCTCGGGGCCGTCGCTGCACTGGCCACGGCTGCGGGCACGCCGCTCGTCGGCCTGGGGTGCTCGAACTCGGCCGCGCAGTCGGAGTCCGACACGGCGGCGCCGGCCGTCTACGCCGCGGCGTCGCTGCGTGCGGCGTTCACCGAGAGCGACTCCGCGCCCCGGTACAACTTCGCCGGCTCCAACCAGCTGCAGACGCAGATCGAGAACGGCGCGCCGGCCGACGTGTTCGCGGCGGCCAGCACCAAGGAGGCCCAGGCGCTGTTCCGCGCGGGGCGCTGCACGCGGCCGGTCACGTTCGCGAGCAACGAGCTCGTGGTGCTGATCCCGAGGAGCAACCCGGCCGGGATCGACTCGATCTACGACCTCGACCGCGGCGACTCCAAGCGCCTGGCGGTCGGCACCGAGGGCGTCCCGGTCGGCGACTACACGCGCCGGCTCCTGCAGCGCATGCGGCTCTCGTCGATCCTCACGCGCAACACCGTCTCCTTCGAGGCCAGCGTGGCCAACGTGACCTCCAAGGTCGCGCTCGCCTCCGCCGACGCCGGCTTCGCCTACAGGACCGACGCCAAGGTGGCCGCCGACCGCACGCGCGCGCTCCCGATCCCCAGGTCGGCCCAGCCGCCGGTGCGCTACCAGATGTGCGCCGTGCGACGGTCCGGCGCCGACACCGCCGGCGCACAGGCCTTCATCCGGCGGGTGACCTCCATGCGGGGCCGGCACGTGCTGCGCAAGTGGGACTTCGGCGTGCCGCCGCGCAGGAAGCGGTAGGCGCACTGCACGCCGGCTTCACCGCGCTGCTGGCCCTCAGCCTGGGCGTCGTCCTGGCCTTCCTCGCCGTGCCCATCGCGGCGCTGTTCACGCAGGTGCCGCTGGGTGACGTCCCGCGGCTCCTGGGCGAGCCCGCGGTGCGCGACGCGATCGCCACCACCGCGCGGACCAACGCGATCGCCAACGCGCTGATCCTCGGCGTCGGCACCCCGGCCGCCTACCTGCTGGCCACCCGGCGCTTCCGCGGGCGTGCGGTCGTGGTCACGCTGATCGAGCTGCCGCTCGTCCTCCCGCCCGCGGTGGCGGGCATCGCCCTGCTGGCCGCCTTCGGGTCGGGCGGGCTGCTCGGGCCCGATCTCGCGCGCGTCTCGATCGTGCTGCCCTTCTCCGAGTGGGCGGTCGCGCTCGCGGTGACGTTCGTGGCCTCGCCGTTCTACCTGCGCCAGGCGATCGCGGCCTTCCAGGGCGTCGACCCGACGCTGACCGACGCCGCGCGGACGCTGGGAGCGTCGCCGCTGCGCACCTTCGCGCGGGTGGCGCTGCCGCTGGCGGCGGGCGGCCTGGCCGCCGGCTGGGTGCTCGCCTTCGCGCGCGGCGTGGGCGAGTTCGGGGCGACGATCCTGTTCGCCGGCAACGTGCGCGGGGAGACCCAGACGCTTACCCTCGCCGTCTACGAGCAGCTCGAAGCCGACTTCGACGTGGCCCTTTCCATTGGGATCCTGCTCGTCGTGTTGAGCGCGGCCGTGCTGCTCTCCTACAAGCTCCTCTCGCTGTGGCGCAGCTCGACCTCGACATCACCGTCCCGCTTCGCGCCTTCGACGCCCACGCCGCTCTGAGCGTCGGCAGCGAGACGGTGGCGCTGGTCGGGCCCTCGGGCGCGGGCAAGACCACGGTGCTGCGCGCGGTCGCCGGCCTGCATCGCCCGAGCAGGGGCCGGATCGCGCTGGGCGCCGAGACCTGGTTCGACGCCGCCCGCCGGCTCGACCGGCCGCCGGACCGGCGCTCGGTCGGGCTGGTGTTCCAGGAGTACGCGCTCTTCCCCCACCTGAGCGTCCGGGCGAACGTCGCCTTCGGTGGCCGCGAGCGTGTCGAGGAGCTCCTCGCGCGCCTCCGCATCGCACATCTCGCGGACGAGAAGCCCGGCCGCCTGTCGGGCGGCGAGCGCCAGCGCGTCGCGGTCGCCCGTGCGCTGGCCCGCGACCCCGCGGTGCTGCTGCTCGACGAGCCGCTCTCCGCGCTGGACGCGCACACGCGCGCCGAGGTCCGCGAGCAGCTCGCCGACGTGCTCGCCGAGCTGGCGATCCCCACGCTGATGGTCACGCACGACTTCACCGACGCCGCCGCCCTGGCGCAGCGCGTGGGCGTGATGCTCGACGGCCGGCTGCGCCAGCTCGGCACCCCGGCCGAGCTGCTCGCCCGTCCGGCCGACACGTTCGTGGCCAGCCTCACGGGCGGCAACCTGCTGGTCGGCGAGGCGCGGCCGCTGGCGGCGGGCGGCAGCGAGGTCAGCCTCGACGGCGGGCTCAGCGTCCGGTCGCGCGAGCGGGAGGCGGGCCGGGTGGGCGTCGCGATCCACCCGTGGCACATCGTGGTCGCCTCGGCGCCGCCCGCGGACGGCGCCGCCAACGCGCTGGCCGGGACGATCGGCGCGGCGACGCTGCACGGCGGGCGCGTGCGGGTCCGCGTCGGCGAGGTGCTCGCCGAGCGCCCCACCGACGACCCCACGCCGCTCGAGCGTGGCGCGACGGCCTTCGCGGTCTTCGCGCCCGAGGACGTCCGGCTGATCCCGCTCGAGCCGCCCGCATCCGACCAGGAGGACCCGCCGTGAAGCTCACGGCGGGCGGCTCAGTCGCCCTGCGGGGCGGCGTCGTCCGCGTCCGGCCCGAGCCCACGCATGCCGAGCCGGACGCGGATGTAGTCCGACACGCTGATCCGCTCGCGCTCGGCGCGCGCGGCCAGCTCGCGGTGCTCGAGCTCGTCGACCTGGAGGGGGATCACGACGCGGACCGGCGCCCCGGCCTCCTTCATGTCGCCGCCGCCGTGGCCGCGACCGGGACGGGTGCCGGCTCGTCGGCGGGAGGAGTGGGGATCAGTCGCAGCTTGGGCGGTTGCGCCTCCTCGGACGCCCATTCGGCGTCGCAGCGCCAGCACGTCTCGCCCTGGCCCGCCATCGGGGCCTGGCAGGAGTGGCACACGCGCGGGACGTGACGGCTGCGCTTGACCCGCGCCCGTGCCCGGGTCGGCTGGCTGGTGCTGGTCTCCATGTGGGCGACCTTCCTGAGCGTCGGTGCCACCGACTGCTCCGCGGAGGACGGCTCTTAGTCGCTTGAGTCGAAGACTGTCCGTGGAGATCGCCGTGCGGCCGAGGCCGGGCGGTGCTCTGCGCGAAGGCGTTCGCAGGAGCGCTGAAGGAACCCTGAGCCCCCATTGTAGTCCGGAATCGAACCGCTTACGTGACCGGCTTGCCGCTCGGACGCACGACCAGCCAGAGGCCGCCGAACTCGTCCACGTTGTGGCACAGCACGCGCCCGGGCGAATCGTCCACGTAGTAGTAGAGCGGCCGCCCGCCGATCGTCACCTGGCGCGCCCCATTGCGCCGGCGCGTCGTGCCGAGCCGCTTGCCGCGGACGCCCTTGCCGGCCACCGGGCGCCCCTTGGTGAGCACGGGCGGCCACGCCTTCGCGCACGCTCCGTAGCACTCGCTCCGCGACGAGGTCTCCTTGTCGAAGACGTAGACCGCCTGCCCGCGCCCGTCGCCGAGGATCGTCCCGAACTGGGAGTCCACCGCCTCCAGGCGGGTGCCCCGCCTGGCCCTGATGCGCCGTGCGGGGGTCGCGGTGGCCGTCGGGGTCGCCTGCGCGGTGGCGGCGCTGGCCGTGGGTGTCGGCTCGGCCGAGGCGGCGGCACGCTCGTCGGCGCCGCAGCCGGCGAGCAGCGCGAGGACCAGGAGCGTCAAGGCTGCTCGCGTCATCGATCGATTCTCGCGCCCATGTCTTGCGACGGTCTTACCGCCGTATCATCCCTCCACCGCCGTGCGGTCGTGCGGCGCGCCGACCGGCCTGGACTCCGGCGACCCGCGCTGGCGCAGGTAGATCGATGATCTTGAAGTACGCGGGCCGGCGGTCGCCTCCCGCGGCGCGCGCCTCAGCGGCGCCCGAAGCGCCGCTCGGGCGGGATGACGCTCGGCCCGACGTGCCTCTCCAGCCAGGCGGTGAGCGGCTCGGCGGCGCGCCAGGTCGCGTCCACGTGGCCGAGCGCTGCGTCGCGGGCGATCCCGTTCCCGCCCGGCAGCCGGCGGCCCGCGATCAGCGCGGTGCGCCGCCGCAGCTCGATCCTGGGATGGTCGCGCGGGTAGCCGCGCGGCGCGGTCTTGAGGCTGCCGCCCGACAGCTCCAGGCCGGCGTCCTCGGCGGCGTCGGCCGCCGCCGCCAGCGTCGTGCCCGCACGATCGTCGTCGATCGCGGCACGGAGGCGCGCGAGCTGGTCGCGCGCGGGCATGTAGTAGCCCGTGCCCGCGTACAGGCCCTGGGCGGAGAGCTCGGCGTAGAGCCCGGCCGGTGCGCTCGGGGCGCCCTCCAGGATGCCGTAGGCACGGGTCTTGTAGGGCGACTTGTCGGGCGAGAAGCGCACGTCGCGCTGCGGGCGAAACGTCCTCACGCTGCCGCCGAAGTCCTCGCGCAGCTCGGCCAGCATCGCCTCCAGGCCGCCGCGGCTCGCGTGCTCGTAGAGGTCGCGCGCGGCGGTGAAGTAGGCCTTGGAGTTGTCGCGCTCGAGCCCGGAGAACCACGCGAACACCGCGTCCGGGCAGCCGGCGAAGGCACGTGCCATCCGGGTAGCTTGGCGCAGGGCGCCGTCCGGGGAGCGTGCGAACATGTGTTCGTGTCCCATGAGGCCACCATCCTCCACGCCGACGTCGACGCGTTCTTCGCCTCGGTGGCCCAGCGCGACGACCCCGCGCTGTTGGGCAAGCCGGTGATCGTCGGGTCCGGCGTGGTGCTCGCCGCCAGCTACGAGGCGCGCGCATACGGGGTGCGCTCGGCGATGGGCGGCGCGAAGGCGCGGCGGCTGTGCCCGCAGGCGGCGGTGGTGTCGCCCAGCTTCTCCTCCTACGTCGAGGCCGGCAAGGCGCTGTTCGCCGTGTTCCGGGAGACCGCGCCGGTGGTCGAGGGCCTGTCGATGGAGGAGGCGTTCCTCGACGTCCGGGGGCTGGAGCGGATCTCGGGATCGCCGCGGGAGATCGCCGCGCACCTGCGGCGCGAGGTTCGCGAGCAGGTCGGCCTGCCGCTGACGGTCGGGGTGGCGCGGACCAAGAGCCTGGCCAAGGTCGCCAGCAGCGTGGCCAAGCCCCAGGGCCTGCTGGTGGTGGCGCCCGAGGGGGAGCGGGCCTTCCTGCATCCGCTGCGCGTCGAACGGCTGTGGGGTGCGGGCCCGGCCACGGTGGCGCGGCTCCACGCGCACGGGATCGCCACCGTCGGCCAGCTCGCGGCGCTGAGCGAGGCCGAGCTGATGACGCTGCTGGGCAAGGCGACGGGCCGGCACATCCACGCGCTCGCCCACAGCCGCGATCCTCGGCGGGTGCGGGCGGGTCGCCGCCGGCGCTCGATCGGCTCGCAGTCGGCGCTGGGCCGCGGAGCGCACACGCCGCAGGAGCTCGACGCCGTGCTCGTGGCGCTGGTCGACCGGGTCACGCGCCGGATGCGCAAAGGGCAGCACGCGGGCCGCACCGTGGTGCTGCGGCTGCGCTTCGGCGACTACGCCCGCGCGACGCGCTCGCGAACCCTGGCCCGGGCGACGGCGGCCACGGCCACGATCCTGGAGGCCGCCCGCGCGCTGCTCGCGGCGGTGGCGGCGACGATCGCGCGCCGGGGCCTCACGCTGCTCGGCATCACCGTCACGAACCTCGAGGCGGCGGAGGACCAGCTCGCGCTGCCCGTCGACGATCTGACGGCCGGCGGCGCCCTGGACGCCGCGGTCGACGACGTCCGCGAGCGCTTCGGCCACGCCGTGGTGACCCGGGCGGTGCTGCTCGAGGCGGGCGAGGATGTCTCGCCGGCGCTCGATCCTGCCGAGCAGCCGCGCCGCCGGCCCGCGCGCCGGTGATGCGGCGCTCAGGTCGCGGCCGCGATGGGCTCGGGCAGCGGGAACAGGCCGAGGAAGCGGCGCACGACCGCCTCGTCGCCGGCCAGGGTGACGTCGCCGGCGCGCAGCGCGTCGTCCAGCTCGCGGCGTCCGTGCACGAGCGCGATCAGCGTCGACGCGTCGGTCGCGATGACCGCGTCGGGCGCTGCGGTCTCGCCCGGCTCGATGACGAGGCCGCCGTCCTCCACCACGGCCAGGAAGCGCTGCTCGCCCAGCCGCAGCTGCACGTGCGCGGCGAAGCCCTCGGCCAGCGCGGGCGCGAACAGCGTGCGCAGCGAGAGGATGTGGGCGTCGAAGCTCATGTGCAGCTCGCCGTCCGAGATCGGCAGCAGTGCGCCCCAGCGGCCGAGCGCGGTGACGACGGGCTCGAGCTCGTGGCCCAGGGCGGTCAGCTCGTAGAGCTTGGCGGGCGCCGGCGGCGGGAGCGTGCGGCGGGTGACGATCCCGGCCGCGTCGAGGTCGCGCAGGCGCTGCGTGAGGATGTCGGGGCTGAGGTGGGGCAACCCGGCGCGCAGGTCGGTGAAGCGCTTGGGCCCGAGCAGGAGCTCGCGCACGATCATCAGCGCCCAGCGCTCGCCGACCGCGTCCAGCGCGCGGGCCACGCCGCAGACATCCCCGTAGGTGCGCTTGCCGGTCATGGCCACATGGTATCGCGGAGAATCGGGTTACCAAGTCTCTAGTTGGAACTCATAACCAAGTGTGGTAGGAATCACTGACCGTGACGACGCGAATCCCCAGGAGGCAGATCCGATGACCGGCACCGACCGCAATCGCTGGATGGCGCTGTACACGCTCTGCGCCGGCGTGCTGATGATCGTGCTCGACATGACCATCGTGAACGTCGCACTGCCCTCGATCGCAGTGGATCTCGGCTTCTCGCAGAGCAACCTCGCGTGGGTGGTCAACGCCTACCTGATCGCGTTCGGCGGCCTGCTGCTGCTGGCCGGGCGGCTTGGCGACCTCATCGGCCAGCGCCGCGTCTTCCTGGGCGGCCTGGCCGTGTTCATCGTCGCCTCGCTGCTGTGCGGCGTGGCGCAGAGTCAGGAGATGCTGATCGCCGCGCGCTTCGTGCAGGGCGTCGGCGGCGCGCTGGCCTCCGCCGTCGTGCTGGGCATGATCGTGACGATGTTCCCCGAGCCGGCCGAGCAGGCCAAGGCGATCGGGGTGTACGGGTTCGTCGCCTCCGCGGGTGGCTCGATCGGCCTGCTGGCCGGCGGCGCGCTGACCGAGGCGATCAACTGGCACTGGATCTTCTTCATCAACCTGCCGGTCGGGATCGCCACGGCGCTGCTCGCGCTGCGGCTGATCGAGGACCGCGCGGGCATCGGCCTGCGGGCGGGGGCAGACGTCCCCGGCGCTGGCCTGCTCACCGGCGGGCTGATGCTGTTCGTCTACACGATCCTGCAGGTGGCCGAGCACGGCTGGGGCTCGACCCGGACGCTGGCGCTCGGCGGGATCTCACTCGCCCTGCTGGCCGGCTTCGTCGCTCGCCAGGCGACCATCGCCAACCCGCTGATGCCGCTGCGCCTGTTCCGCTCGCGCAACGTCGCCGGGGCCAACGTGGTGCAGGGGCTGCTCGTGGTCGGCATGTTCGGCATGTTCTTCCTCGGCGCGCTCTACCTGCAGCAGATCCTCGGCTACGACGCGCTCGAGGTCGGCCTGGCCTTCCTCCCGGCCACCCTCGTGATGGGCGTCATGTCGCTGCGGGTCTCCGGGCCGCTGAGCCTGCGCTTCGGGCCGCGCGCGACGCTGATCCCGAGCCTGCTGTTCATCGCGGCCGGCCTGGTTCTGTTCGCGCGCACGCCGGTCGACGGCGTCTTCGCGACCGACATCCTGCCGCCGATGCTCCTCATCGGGCTGGGCGCCGGGCTGGCCTTTCCCGCCCTCATGGGGCTGGCCATGTCGGGCGCCACGCCGAGCGACTCGGGGCTCGCCTCGGGGCTGGTCAACACCTCCGCGCAGGTCGGCGGCGCGATCGGGCTGGCCGTGCTCGCGACGCTGGCGAGCGAGCGCACCGGCCGGCTAAGCGCCGGCGGCGAGCCCGCCGCCGCCGCGCTGAACGGCGGCTTTCACTTCGCGTACCTGATCGGAGCCGCGCTCGTGGCGGTGGCCTTCGCGATCGCCGTCGGCGTGCTGCGGTCGCCGGCCGCGCCCGCCGCCCACGCCGAGCCCGAG
>Ga0136617_10004965_pt1 | contig 11895 bp, 12 predicted proteins | sample AntDrymUQ3222106_2_FD_129672 | JGI IMG/M metagenome (GOLD analysis project Ga0136617, IMG submission 129672) | Polar desert sand microbial communities from Dry Valleys, Antarctica - metaG UQ322 (21.06) | ecosystem: Environmental > Terrestrial > Soil > Desert | place: Antarctica: Dry Valley...
CGAGCTGTCGAAGGAGCTCGGGATCGACCGGCAGGAAGTGATCCGGGTCTGCATCGAGGAAGGCGTGCCGATCTACCAGGGGAAGATCGACAAGACGCTCTTCGCAGCCCAGTTGCAGGCGCTCGGCGCGGTGTCGCAGGCGCATTAGCGCCTCGCCGTAGCTACTTGCGCGCGGCCGTTCGCTTCTTGGCGGGCGGCCGCGCAGCAGCCTTCCGCTGGCCGTTCGCCTTCGCGGTCGACTTGCCCTTCGCCTCCTCGACGCTGCGCCGCAGCGCCTCCATCAGGTCGATCGTCGGCGCCTCGGTCTCGTCGGGCTCCGGGATCGTGACCGGCTCGCCGGCCTGCTTCGCCTCGAGCAGCGCGCGCAGATTGCTGCGGTACTCGCTCTGGAGGTCGGCGGGCTCGAAGTCGCCGGCGAGGCTCGCGATCACCTGACGCGCGAGCTCGAGCTCGGGCTTCTTGACGGCGGTCTCCTCGACCACTTCCTCGATCTCGGCCTGCGAGTAGACGTCGGCCGAGAGGTAGAGCGTCTCGAGCGCGAGCGCGTCGCCCTTCGGTCGGATCAGGCAGAACTTCTCCTTGCCCTGCTGGACGAAGCGGCCGAGCGCGGCCATCCCCGACTCGCCCATCGCGTTCAGGAGCAGCACGTACGGGCGCCGAGCGGCCGCAGCCTGCGCGGGAACGAGGAAGTAGGTGCGGTCGAAGTAGATCGGGTCGACCTCCGCCGCGTCGACGAATCGAGTGATCTCGATCGAGCGCGAGTCGTCGTGCTGGGTAAGCGCCTCGAGCTCGGCCTCCTCGACGAGCACGAACTGCCCCTTCGCGACCTCCCAGCCCTTGACGATCTCATCAGGCCCGAGCTCGCGGTCGTGGACGGGGCAGAAGCGCTTCTGCTTGATCGGCGTCCCGCACTCGCGGTGCAGCAGCCGGAACGAGATGTCCGACGCGCGCGCGGCAGGCTTCGTCGCCGGTGCGAGCCCCACCGGGATGCTGACGAGACCGAAGCTGAGTGAGCCGTTCCAGGTAGTGCGCATCGCTCTCCAATTCTAGAGGGACCACGGGGTTTCCCTCCTTGGACGCCGTTTCCTGCCACCAATCAGCGAGAGTAAAGTGGGCTCATGAGCGAGAAGCGGACGATCGCGCGCCTCTGGCGCGACGCGGTGGCGGCCGGCCGCACGCGGCCCGCCTATCTCGAGCAGCGAGGAGAGGAGTGGCTCCCGATCTCCTGGGCCGAGGCGGCCGAGCGGGTGGACGGCTATGCGAATGGCCTGCTCGCGCTCGGCGTCCGCAAGGGCGACGCCTTCGCGATCCTCGGAACGACGCGCGTCGAGTGGGCGCTCTTCGACTTCGCCCTCGGCCAGGTTGGCGCGATCGGGGCCGCGATCTACGCGTCGAGCTCGCCGAAGGACGTGGGCTACATCCTCGAGCATTCGGACTCGGTCGGTGTGCTCTGCGAGGACGAGACCCAGCTCGCGAAGGTCGAGTCCGTCCGCGGGGGACGGCTGGAGCACGTCCTCACCTTCGCCGGGCTCGAGGAGCTCGCCGAGCGGGGCCGCGCCTTTGCTGCGGCGAATCCAGACGCGCTCCGCGAGGCAGCCGAGGCGGTCGACGAGGACGACCTCTTCACCTACATCTACACGTCCGGGACGACCGGGCCACCCAAGGGCTGCATGATCTCGAACCGGAACTACTACGCGATGGTCGCGGTCGTCGACGACCTGGAGAGCTTCACGGGGCCCGAGGACACGATGCTCCTCTACCTGCCGCTCGCCCACAACTTCGGCCGGCTGATGCACCTCACCGGCCCCTACGTCGGCTACACGATCGCCTTCCTCCCCGATCCGCTCCAGGCCGCCGCGGCGCTCGCGACCGTGCGGCCGACCGTCTTCCCGAGCGTGCCGCGGGTCTACGAGAAGATCCACACCGCCGTCGTCGCGAAGTTCGACGAGGCAACGGGCGTGCGGAGGAAGCTGATCGACTGGGCGCTCTCGGTCGGGCGCCGCGTCAGCGTGCTCCGGCGCGCCGGCCGGCCGGTGCCGCGCTCGCTCGCGCTCCAGTTCCGGCTGGCCGACAGGCTCGTCTACGGGAAGGTCAAGGAGCGCCTCGGCGGCCGGCTGCGAACGGCGATCTCGGGCGGGGCGCCGCTCGCTCAGGAAATCGCAGAGTTCTTCCACGCGATCGACATCCTCCTCGTCGAGGGCTACGGGCTGACCGAGTGCACGACGGCGGCGACGACGAGCACGCACAACGCGTTCCGCTTCGGCACCGTGGGTCGCGCCCTGCCCGGCTTCGAGCTGCGGCTGGCCGCTGACGGAGAGCTGCTGGTTCGCAGCGAGACGATCTTCCAGGGCTACTACAAGGAGCCGGAGGCGACAGCCGAGGTGCTGACGCCTGACGGCTGGCTGCTCACGGGCGACATCGCCGCGATCGACGACGACGGCTACGTCACGATCACCGATCGCAAGAAGGACATCATCGTCACCGCCGGCGGCAAGAACGTCGCTCCACAGAACCTCGAGAACGACCTGAAGGGCTCGAAGTATGTCTCGCAGGCGCTCGTCGTCGGAGATCGGAAGCCGTACGTCGCCGCGCTCATCACGCTCGACGCCGAGGAGATCGGCAAGTGGGCTGCGGCGCAGGATCTCGCGGGCGGGCTGCCCGAGCTCTCACGGGAGCCGAGGGTGCAGGAGCTCGTTCAGGGCGTCGTCGACGCCGTCAACGCCGACCGCTCGCGCTACGAGCAGGTTCGGCGGTTCTCGATCCTGCCGCGCGACTTCACGATGGAGGACGACGAGCTGACGCCGACGCTCAAGTTGAAGCGGCGCGTCTGCAAGGAGCACTTCGCTCGCGAGTTCGAGGAGCTCTACGCCGGCGAGACGCTGAACCAGACCGCCGGCGTCTGACGGATCCTTCGCGCGCCCGCCTCGCAGGAGCGGCTTCCTGTCTCGAACCAACGCGTCCCGAGTCAACGTGCCCCTGCGAGCCGCGTCCAGGGCCAGCCCCTGGACGCGGCTCGAACGGACGCGCCGTGATTGGACACGGCTAGGGGCTGGCCCTGGACGCGGCCACAGTAGACGCGTCGTTTGAGGCCACTGGTCGAGCGAGGCGCGGTCGCATACGGTCGGCGCGTGGCACGACCGCTGCGCTCGACGTTCGGCTACGGCTTCTGGCACATCACCTCGCGCGGCGTCGACGGGCGCGCGATCTTCATGGACGACGACGACCGGCTGCTGTTCCTCGCGCTCCTCGTCCGCACGATCGAGCGGTTCGGCTGGCGCTGCCACGCCTACTGCCTGATGGGCAACCACTTCCACCTGGTGATCGAGTGCGGTCAGCCTGCTCTCTCCGACGGGATGGAACGGCTGAACGGCCTCTACGCATCCTCCTTCAACCACCGCTACGGACGGGCCGGGCACCTCTTCCAGCGCCGCTTCGAGTCGAAGGCGATCGCGGATGAGCGGTATCTGGCGACGGTCTGCGACTACGTCTGGGCGAACCCTGTTCGCGTCGGCCTCTGCGCGCACCGTCGCGACTGGCGGTGGGGCGGGCTCGGCGTCCCGCGCCGAAGACCCGTACGGAGCGGTCGACCTCGCGCTGCCGCACCCAGCCGCGTCGTCCGGCGCGTCAGGCGACCACGATCCTGCGCGTCCGCTCCGAGGCGCGGTTCAGCCCGGTCACGAGCTCGTACGCGATCGTTCCGGCGACGCGCGCGTGCGCCTCGGCCTCCACCCCGGGGCCGATCAGCGTGACCGGCGTCCCGATCGGCAGCTCCCGCCCGAGCTCGACCGCGAACGCGTCCATCGAGATCGTGCCGACAACACGGCACGGCTCGCCGGCCACCAGCACCTCGGTCCCCGTCAGATCGCGGCGAAACCCGTCCGCGTAGCCCACCGGCACGATTCCGACCCAGGTCGGCCGCTCGGCGGTGAAGCGGCGGCCGTAGCCGGTCGACTCGCCCGGCTCGAGCGGCTTCACCTGCGCGAGCTCGGACTCCCACCGGAGCGCCGGCTGGAGCCCGTCGGCCGCTGCCGACTCGCCGAACGGCGAGATCCCGTAGAGCGCGATCCCACAGCGGGCCGCATCGAACGCGGCGGCTGGATACCGGAGCGCGCCGGCGCTGTTCGCGAGGTGCCGGGTCAACTCCGGATAGCCGACGGTCGCGTCCCGAAAGCGCTCGATCTGCGTCTCCGTAAACGCCGGATCGCAGTCCGCGGAGGCGAAGTGGCTCATCAAGCCCACCACTTCGCGGGTCGGCGCCGGCAGCTCGGAGAGTCCCCACCGCCCCATCCCGGTGTCGAGCTTCAAGTGCACCCGGACGCCCTCCAGGATCGCCCCGTCCGCCACCACGAGCTCGAGCGTGGCCTCCCGCGCCGCGGCGATCTCAGCGCTCGACGCCGGCCCCAACACGATCACCCGAATCGGACCGAGCGCCTCGCGCAGCGCCAGCCCCTCCGGCATCGTCGCCACGCAGAGCGCCGTCGCGCCGGCTTCGAGCGCCGCGCCACCGACGTCCACGGCACCGTGCCCGTAGCCGTCCGCCTTGACAACGGCCCAGAGCTCGGCGCCTTGGAGTGCCCGCCGGAGCACGGCGGCGTTGCGACGGATCGCGCCGAGGTCGATCGTCAGCTCGGAACGCACGGCTAGACGGCCACAACCATCGTGTCGTGAGCGAACACGATCGCCCGCCCCACGAGCGCTGCCAACCGCGTCAGGTCGTCGTGGCCGAGACCGTCCACCTCTTCGATGTGGCTGAGCACGACGCGCTTCGCCTCGAGCGCGTCCACGATCGCGAGCGTCTGCTCGAACGTGGCCTCGAAGCGGAGCACGGGGTGATCGGCATGAATCCGCCGCTCGCCGGTGAACGGGTCGAGCTCGTTGAGCCCCATCGGCAGGACGGCGAGATCGACCCCGCGCACCTCCGGCGGCGGCTCCCAGTCGTGCAGCTCGTCCATTGCGACGAGCAGCCGCTTGCCGTTACCGCTCAGCTCGAACGCGTAGACGTATTCCTCGTGCAGGCGGAAGGGACGGATCTCGACGTCGCCGAGCCGGACTGTCTCGCCGTCGCGGAGCTCGTGGACGCGGACGAAGCCGCGCTCCTCGAGATAGTCGAAGTGCCCGCGGATGCCACGCGATCCGGAGAAGTCGACTGCGACCTGCTCCGGTAGGTAGACGTCGGTCGTCCGGCGCGCCGCCGGATCCGGCGGCCAGACCCTGAAGTCGCGCCCGCCGACGGCTTCCCAGACGCGCCTGCCCATCGTGTGATCTGGATGCCAGTGCGAGTAGAAGCAGGCGGCGATCTCCGTCACTCTCGAGCGATCGAGCTGGAGCCGCGACTCCTCCGGGGTATCGAAGAGGACGTTCGGACCGTGGACGAAGAGGCTCGGCCCCATGCGCGAATAGGGCACGCCGCGCTCCCTCGCCTCGACGCAGACAGAGCAGTCGCAGCCGGGCCGTGGCGTCGCGGTCGCTCCGGCCGAGCCGAGGATCTCCACCTTCACCCGGCCATTCTCCGGGATCGAGCGGCGCTCGGCGGTTAGCCGTCTCCCCGAGCCGGCGCCCTCGCTGAGCCGAGCGCGACGAGGAACGTCGTCAGCGCCGCGAGGAGCGCGATCCCCACCGGCTGCCGGAGCAGGACGAAGGCCCGCCCGACCCAAGGAACGTCGATCCGCATCCGGCCCACGACGTCGCCGTCGCTTGGCCGCCATGGATCCTGCCCCTGCCGATTGTCTCCTCGAAGGATGTAGCCCGAGTCGGCGTCCCCTCCGACGATCCGGTGGATGACCAGCGCCCCGGCGCCCGGCTGCCCCGCCGGCACGTCGTAGACGACCACGTCGCCGACCGCGTAGGAACGCTGCTCGACGGCCAGCACGAGGTCTCCCGACTCGAGCGTCGGCTGCATGCTCGTACCCGACACGATCAGGTAGGAGGTCTGGCCGCCGAGGAAGCTCGGCCGCAGGAGCGCGAACCAGGCGACGACGAGGATCAGCATGAGCGTCATCGCGCCGGCACGGACGAGCCGTCGGGTGAATCCGCGACCGCCCGTCCTCTCGATCGTTGCTGTCGCGGTCGTGTCCATCGTCAGGGGTAGTAGGTGATCGCGAGAATCGGTCGTTGAGCCGCTGTCCCGAACTCGGCCGACCGGAATTGGCCGGTGACGGCGGTCACAGAGTTCTCCGTCTGGTCGCTGATCCGCCAACCGTTGTTCGCCGTCCCGTCGACGAATGCCTGCACGTCCGCCGTCACAGTCCAGGCGAGAGTGACGTTCGCAGTCGTCCCGGTGGTGACGCTCGAGGTCGTCGAACCGGAGACCGCCGGCTGGTTCGTCCAGGTGATCCCCGTCTCCGCCCAGGACGCGCTCACGAGACGCGCCTCGTACGTCCTACTCGCCGTGGGGGCTGCGAACATGAAGAGCTTGAGGCTCGCCGTCATGATCAGCGAATCGGCCGGGATCGCGCACGAGCCGAGGTTGAGCTGGACGAACGTCCGTCTGTTCCCAAACAAGGACGTGCCGATGTCGAGATTCGTCGCCGCGCCGAAGTTCGAGATCAGATTCGTCCCGTCGACGTAGCTATCGGCGTCTGCCGCGCTCAGCGTGCAGGTCGTTGGAGCGACGCTCGTCGTGCCGGTGCTCGTCGTTAACGTCGTCGAGGAGACTCCAAACGTGGCGGCGAAAGCGACGCCCGTGGCGAGCAGCAGCACCAGGCTTGCGAGTCCGAGCATGAGGCGAAAAGCAGGGGGGCGGCTGCGAGCGGCCGAGTCCACCTACGGCCCCGTGATCGAGACGTGGTAGCCCGCGACCTGGCTTGCACCCGGTTGGGGGCTCGTCGTGAGCGCCAGCGAGTTGTCGGCGGTGTCGCCGTCCGCCGGGACCGGCTGCGGGCCGGCCGTCGCGATGCTGTCTCCCGCCGCGTTCGTCAGCGTGACGGCGAGGGTCCCGCCTTCGCATGCGGGATCGGCGATCGCGCTCACCGCGACGGTGGTCACGTTCCCGCGCGAGGTCGTGTAGCCGACCGTGAAGCCGTCCGTCTCGCAGGCGACGACGGTGATGTTGCCTCCGCCGAGCTTCGGCGCCGAGATCCCGACAGACGCTGCGAGCACCACGGATGCCGTTGCGGTCGTCGCAACTGCCACCGCGCCCAACAGGATCACCGTTTTCGTCATGCCGCCTCCAGGGCGGATTAGGCGCCGGACGGAGGCCTCCTGCACGGAGGCCCCGCCGCCCGGCTGCCGGTTACGAGCTGATCAGGACGTGCACGCCTTCGGTGAGCTTGGCCGAGGGGGCCGTCGTCAGCGAAACGGCATGCGAGGTCGCGACGCTGGACGGGATCGCCAGAGTGCCCGATCCAATCTGGACGCCGGTCGAGTCGGTGAGGCTGACGCCGAGCGTCTGCCCGTCGCAGGCGTCGTTGACGCCCGCAACGGTGACCGACGTCACCTCGTAGCGCTTGTCGGTCGTATCCCACGCGGTCGCGTAGGCCGTCGTGACTCCGTCCGTGTCGCACGAGGCGACCGCCGTGTTGTCGGCGCCTACCTTGTTGCTCGTGATCCCACCAAGGCTCGCCGCCATGGCGAAGACGCCGGCGAACACCGTCAAGCCGGCGCCAAAGGCAATCAGGGTTCTCTTCATCGGAAATCTGGCTCCTTGTGCTCGGGTCCGGTCCGCGAGGTTGTCGCGCATCCGCAGGGTGGTGGGTACGTTCGAGATCGGTTGCGTCGGGCGCCGCGCCGCCCCCCGAAAAGGGGATCCTGGACAACCCCGTTTCGAGAAGGCACGGCGGCCGTTCCCGGGGATAAGCTCAGTCGTGCACGTGTGGGAGCGCCGCGATAACGTCGCTCGCGACGACGCCCACGCGGTGCGGAACGCACCTCGCGGCTCTGGCCGTCGCGATCGCGGCAGCGGCCGCGGCGAGACGGGGCTCGAGGCCCTTGGCGAGGAAAGCCGTGAGAACGCCGGTGAGGACGTCGCCGGTGCCGGCCGTCGCGAGCGCGGGCGCGTCGATCGGACAGACGAGTGTGCGCGCCCCGGGCGCCGCAACGATCGTGTCGGCGCCCTTGAGCAGGCAGACGCAGTCGAAGCGATCGGCCGCGCGCCGAGCGGCCTCGAGCCGATGGGCGCTCACCCAATCCGAGCTCTCGCCGATGAGCCGGCCGAGCTCGCCCGCATGCGGTGTGAAGACGACCGGCGCTCGCCAGTCGCCGGGCGCGAGCTCGTGGAGCGCGTCGGCGTCGAGGACGACCGGCTGCTCGAGCTCGGCGAGGATCCTCCCGACGAGCCGCTTCGCCTCGGCCGACCGCCCGAGCCCCGGGCCTACTGCTACGGCGCCCGCCTTCGCGGCCGCTTCGAAGACGCTCGCCCACGTCAGCTTGACCGGCTCCAGCAGCCTCGTCTCGACCACCGCGAGCGAGGCTTCGGGGACGGCGACAGCGACGTAGCCGGCATCCGCGCGGAACGCAGCCTCGGCTGCGAGGCAGGCGGCTCCGGTCAGACCAGGCGCGCCGCCGACGATCAGCACCGAGCCGGCGCTGTACTTGTTGTCGTGCTCCTGCTTGCGCGGCACCAGGTCGAGGATCGCCGGCGTCACGAGCGCCGCCTCGCTCTCGGCCTCCTCGAGCCCGAGGTCGGCGATCACGACCGCACCGGCATGGAAGCGGCCCGGCGCGATCACGAGCCCGAGCTTCTGGCCGTGGAAGGTCACCGTCAGGTCGGCGCGGACCGCCGCGCCCGCCGCCTCGCCGGTGGAGGCATCGATCCCCGAAGGAAGATCGACCGCGACGACCGAAGCGCGCGCCGCGTTGATCCGCTCGATCGCTGCGGCGGCATCGGGGCGCGGGTCCCCGCGGAAGCCCGTCCCGAAGAGCGCGTCGACGATCACGTCCGCCTGCTCGACGGCGGTCGTCTCGACCGCGTCCCGCCCGGCTGCTCGGAGCTCGCGGGCCGCAATCCGACCGTCGCCCCCATTCGCGCCCTCGCCGCAGACGACCGCGAACCGGCGCGCGTCGGGGAAGGCAGCGAGCGCCTCGCGCGCGACGGCGGTTCCGGCCTTTTCCATCAGCTCGGGCGCCGACTCCGGAAAGCCGGGGTAGCGCTCCTCCGCGGCCCGCATCTCCGCCGCGGTGTAGAGCGGCTCGAACACGGGGTCAGGCCTCGCCGGCGACCGCAACGGCCGAGGCGAGCTCCCGCGAATGGGTCATCGAGAGGTCGATCGCGCCGATCCCGCGCTGCTCGGCCCAGTCGGCGACCCGTCCCCGGAGGCGGACCGCCGGCTTGGGACGCCCGACGATCTCGATCTCGCGCCAGGCGAAGGTGCGAGCGACACCGAAGCCAAGCGCCTTGCCGACGGCCTCCTTGCCGGCGAAGCGGCCGGCGTAGCTCTCGGCCGGGTTCTTGCGCGAATCGCAGTACGCCTGCTCGTCCGGAGTGAAGCACCGATCCCGGAAACCCGCGTAGCGCTCGAGCGCGCGACGGATCCGCTCGATCTCGATCAGGTCGATTCCTACGGAGACACTCTGCATCAGCGGCCCCGATCGATCCAGTCGGGGAAGTGCGCGATAGAGCTGAGAATCGCATCGGGGACGGTGCTCGAGCGCTCGAGCGCTTCCGGCCGGAACTTGCCGGTGCGCAGGAGGACGGTCTTCATCCCGAAGAGCTGCGCGCCGGCGACGTCCTGGTCGAGGTCGTCGGTGACCATCCACGTCAGCTCGGGCTCCGCGTCCAGAGCGGCGAGCGCGGCCGAGAAGCAGGCGGCGCTCGGCTTGCCGACGACGGTCGCCTCGACCCCGGTCGAGTACTCGAGCCCGGCGACGAAGGATCCCGCATCGAGCATCGGCCCGCGCGCGGTCTGCCACCACTTGTTCTTGTGCAGGCAAAAGAGCTCGGCCCCGCCCTGGAGCTCCGAGAAGGCGCGGGCGAGGTTCATGTAGCTGAAGACCTGGTTCGGCTCGAGCGTCTCGTCGCAGCCGCCGATCAGCACCGCGTCGGCGGTGTCGCCGACGAGCTCGACTCCTTTCAGGTCCGGCACGATCGCGGACATCACGAGCGCATAGACGCGCCGACCCTCGAGCGCGCGCGCAGCGGCGACCGGCGTCGTTTGCAACTCCTCGTCGTCGAGCTCGAAGCCCATCGCCCTCAGCTCCTCCGCCAGGGTCGCGCGGGCACGTGTCGAGTTGTTCGTGACGAAGCGAAGCCGGTGCCCCACCTTGCGGAGCTGCGCGACTGCCTCCACGGCGCCGGGGATCGGCTCGCCGGAGACGTGGAGCACGCCGTCCACGTCGAGCAGAATGGCCGCCATGGAGCGTGAGTCTATTCGGGTCACCCGATCGGTCGTGCTTCCGCTTACCGAGATCGACTTCCGCTTCTCGCGCTCCAGCGGGCCCGGCGGTCAGCACGCGAGTACCTCGGAGACACGGGTCGAGGCGGTGTTCGAGGTCGAGTCGTCCTCGGCGCTCACCGATGCCCAGAAACGGCGAGTTCTCGCGAAAGCCGGACCGACGCTGCGCGCCGTCGCGCAGGACGAGCGGAGCCAGCATCGCAACCGCGAGCTCGCGACCGAGCGTCTGACCGAGCAGCTCCGGGCGGCGCTGAAGGTGGAGCGGAAGCGCGTGCCGACGCGGCCGTCGAAGGCGGCGAAGGAGCGGCGGCTCGAGTCGAAGAAACGCCGCGGCGCGACGAAGAAGCTCCGGCAACCGCCCGCGGAATAGACTCGAAGCGTGGACGTGCTCCGGCTCGCGACAGTGCTCGAGACGATGCCGAGGGAGCGCACGCGACTGCTCGACAACCTCGGCCGGCTGCGACGCGAGGTCGGGCCGATCACGCCGGAGCTCTCGGATGCGCTCGCCGACCACATGCGCCTGCGGCACGGCGACGTGCACGAGGTGACCTCCTTCTACTCCTTCCTCCAGGTGCCGGTCGATGCGGTGCGTGTCTGCACCGGCCCGGTCTGCGACTCGCGCGGTGCGCGCGACCGGCTCGACGGCCACGCGATCGAGGTGCCCTGCCTCGGCCACTGCGACCTGGCGCCGGTCGTCCTCCACGGCGACGAGGTCGTCGGCGGCGTCACCTACTCGACGAACGGCTTCCTGCTCGAGCCCGACGACCTGCGCGTGCCGCCGAAGCTGTCGTCCGACGACGTGGTCGAACGGCTCCGCGGCTCCGGGCTGACGGGAATGGGCGGCGCGGGCTTCCCGACATGGCGGAAGTGGGACGCTGTGCTCCGCGAGCCCGGCCCGCGCGTCGTCATCGTCAACGCCGACGAGGGCGAGCCGGGGACGATCAAGGATCGCTACGTGATGGAGCTGCGTCCGCGGCTACTACTCGAAGGCGCTGTGATCGCGGCCCGGGTGGTCGAAGCAACCGAGCTCTACATCTACCTCCGAGAGGAGTACGCGACCGCGCGAGCTCGACTCGAGGCTGCGCTCGACGACTATCGCAAGGCCGGCCTGCTAGCCGGGCTTGCGACCAGCCTCGTGATCGGCGCCGGCGCCTACATCTGCGGCGAGGAAACAGCGATGCTCGAGTCGATGGAGGGCCGGCGCGGGATGCCACGCTTGCGGCCGCCGTTCCCCGCCCAGTCCGGCTACCTCGGTCGTCCGACGCTCATCAACAACGTCGAGACGCTGGCCCATGTCGCGCTGATCCTGCGCGGCGACTGGCAGCCGGCGCGGCTCTGGTCCGTCTCCGGCGCCGTCGGCAAGCCCGGCTGCTACGAGGCGTCGCTCGACGTCACCCTCCGCGAGCTGATCGACGGCTATGCGGGCGGGCTCGTCGGCGAGCCCGCCGCGATTGTCCCGGGCGGCGCCGCAAGCGGGATCCTGCCGCCGGCGGCGCTCGACGTGCCGCTCACCCGCGAGGCGCTGACCGAGTGGGGTTGCGGCGTCGGCTCGGCTGCGGTGCAGGTC
>Ga0136617_10004966_pt1 | contig 11894 bp, 12 predicted proteins | sample AntDrymUQ3222106_2_FD_129672 | JGI IMG/M metagenome (GOLD analysis project Ga0136617, IMG submission 129672) | Polar desert sand microbial communities from Dry Valleys, Antarctica - metaG UQ322 (21.06) | ecosystem: Environmental > Terrestrial > Soil > Desert | place: Antarctica: Dry Valley...
AATGTCGCCGGCGGCGTGCGGATCGACGAGCCCGGCGCGGATCTCGCCATCGCGCTCGCAGTTGCCTCCGCCGCGCGCGGCACCCACGTGCGCTCGGGCGCCGCGGCTTTCGGCGAGATCGGGCTCACAGGACGTCTCAGACCGGCCGCGCAGGCAGAGCGAAGGCTCGAGGAGTGCGCCAAGCTCGGCATCGCCGACGTCGTTGCCCCCGAAGGAACACGTGGTCGCAACGCCACTCCGCGGATCGTCGAGGCCGAGACGCTGCGGCAGGCGATCTCCGCAATGCTCGAGCCGCGAATCGGGACAAAGGAGGTTAAAACGGCGGATCCGACGGAGCTCGACGACGCAACGCTCCCTGCTGGGGCCGCGAATCTTCGCTAGAATGGAGGCTCACGCCGGCGGTTCTCGAGCCGGCGCTTTTCGTGAGTCGGGCGTTTCGTAAACAGGCAATGCGAGTACGGGCGACGGGAGGTCTCTGAGCGTGTTCGATGTCGGCGACAAGGTCGTGTACCCCCACCACGGCGCGGGCACGGTCGTGAGCAAGGACGTAAAGATCGTCTTGGGTGAAGAGCGCGAGTACCTGACGATCAAGATCTTGCACAACGAGATGACGGTCAATGTCCCGTCCGACAACGCAGAGAAGGTCGGGCTTCGCTGGGTGATCGACCTCGAGATGGTGGAGGTCGTCCACAAGGTGCTGCTCGGTGGCTCGACGGAGATGCCGAAGAACTGGAACCGCCGGTTCAAGCACAACCGCGACAAGATGAAGACCGGTGACATCCTCGAGCTCGCCGAAGTCGTGCGCAATCTCGCGCTTCGCGACCACGAGAAGGGCCTCTCCACGGGTGAGAAGCAGATGTACGTGAAGGCGAAGAAGATTCTCGCTTCCGAGCTGATGTACGCGAAGGACATGAGCGAGGATCAGGCGGCAGACTGGCTCGAGGAGGTTCTCGCCAACCCGGCGAAGAGCAAGAAGGCAAAGGCGAAGCCGAAGACCGCAGCAGCCGCAGCGGCCTAGGCACTTTCGCTTCGCGAAAGTGCCAGACGAGAGCGGGGCTCAGCCAGGGGCTTCTCCCGCAGGGGGAAGCACCTGGGTGGTGCTCGCCGCCGCCGGGTCGGGTTCGCGCCTCGGCCTCGATCGGCCGAAGGCATTCGCTCCGCTTGGCGGCCGACCGTTGCTCGCCGAGAGCCTCGCACGGCTCGACGCCTCCGAATGGATCGACGCGATCGTCGTTGCGGCACCGCCCGGATGGGAGGAGTCCGCGATCCTGCTCACGGAGGAACTTGCTGCTTCGAAGGTTCGCGCCGTCGTCGCGGGTGGCGCGACGCGAGCCCATTCGGTCTCCGTCGCGCTGGGAGAGGTTTCCGAGGACGCGCTCGTCGTGGTCGTCCACGACGCGGCCCGGCCGCTGATCGACGAGGACGTGATCGAGCGCGTGCTCCTCCCGCTCGGCGAGGGCTACGATGGCGCGATCCCGGTTGTCGCCGTGCCGGACACGATGAAGCGCGTCGAGGGCGGGCTCGTCCTGGGGACCGTCGACCGGACGGGAATCGTCGCAGCTCAGACACCGCAGGCGTTTCTCGCCAGCACGCTTCGGTCTGCCTGCGCAGCAGGCTCCGAGGACGCGTCGGACTGCGCATCGCTCGTCGAACGGCATGGCGGACGGATCCGCGCGGTCGATGGCGACGTCCGGCTGCTCAAGATCACGACGCCTGCCGATCTCGCACTCGTCGAGTCATGGCTCTGAAGGCGGTGTTCTTCGATGTCGGCGAGACGCTGGTCGACGAGGAGCGGTGGTGGCGCGTCCTCGCCGAACGAGAGGGACTGCAGCCGCACGTCGTCTGGGCGGCGCTCGGTGTCACGATCGAGCGTGGGGAGGAGCACACCGCGCTCTGGGGTCATCTCGGGATCGAGCGACCCGAGACGTGGTGGCAGGCAGTCCGGTACGACATCGGCGATCTCTACGAGGACGCGATCGACTGCCTCGAGGCTGTTCGCGCTCTGGGTCTCCGCGTCGGGATCGTCGGGAACCAGACGGCCGCCCTCGAGCAGTGGGTGCGTGACGCACGTCTCCCGGCGGACGTCATCGCCTCGTCTGCGAGCCTCGGCGTACGAAAGCCCGACTCGAGGTTCTTCGAGCGGATCGTCGAGCTCGCAGCGTGCTCGGCGGCAGAGCTCGCCTACGTGGGCGACCGGGTCGACAACGACGTCGACCCTGCTGCCGCTGCCGGTCTCGTCGCAGTGCACGTCCGGCGGGGGCCATGGGGAAGGCTCCAACGGCGATCCGAGCGAGCGACGATCGTCGTCGACACGTTGAGCGAGCTCCCAGCGGCGCTAGCGTCCCTCGCGTGAGCGATCTGAGGATCGGCCTCGGCGTCGACGCCCACGCCTTTGGCGAAGGCCCGCTCGTGCTCGGCGGCGTGGCGGTCGAGCATCCCCAGGGGCTCGTCGGTCACTCGGACGGAGACGTCGTCGCGCACGCCGTCACCGATGCGTTGCTCGGCGCTGCCGGGCTCGCAGACATCGGTGCGCTCTTTCCGTCCGAGGACGAGCGCTACCACGGGGCCGACTCGATCGAGCTTCTCTCGGATGCCTACCGCCGTGTCCGCGCCGAGGGGTTCGAGCTTGTCAACCTGGACTGTGTCGTGATTGGAGAACAGCCTCGCATCGCGCCCTACCGGGAGGCGATGCGCGATCGGCTCGCAGGAGCGCTCGGCGTCGCGTCCGACCAGGTCAACGTACGCGCGACGACCACCGATCGGCTCGGGTTCACTGGGCGCGGCGAAGGTCTTGCCGCACAGGCGGTCGCGCTGCTGCGCATCGCCCAGTGCCTCGCCTCGTAACGTTAGGAGACGAGGCACTAGGAGACCGCGGTGGCTCGGGACTCTTGCCGCCGACCGTCGGTTCGGCTACCGTGAGACGACTACCCTTCTCAGTGCTTGGAGGGATTCATGGAGCAGACTCCACCGGACTAGAAAACAGGCGCCCAGCGACCGACGTCGAGCTGGAGCGCACGTTCTGTTGGAGTCGACTCGGCGGCACAGCGCACGGCGGGTGCCGAACCGAATCGACGGATTCGCGATGGGCGGCCTGACGGGCCGCCCATCGCTTATGCCGGGGTCCGTCCTTCGGACCGTCCTGGTCTTCAGCTTGCGGGAGGCGATCAGGGTCTGTCGGGTCTGTCGGGCCCGTCCCTTCGGGTTTCGCCCCGGTCTTCGCTTGCAGCATGTTGAGAACGAATCGCCGAAGGGCGAAGCACGCCGCGCCCCGGCGAGCCGTTCCTGGGTCGGTGTGGTTTCCGGCCGGGCACCGGCCGCTTCAGGGGTGTGCCCGCCGCCGGGATCCGCGGAAGCGGATGCCGGCGTTGCGGAAAGGAGAGTGATCCGCTCCCGCGGATTCAGACGTTGCGGAAAGACAAAGCGGCAGGCAGCGTGAAGCTCACGCGGGCACCCCCGCCGGGGCGATCTTCCGCCCAGATGCGGCCGCCGTGTGCCTCGACGACGCCACGGGCGATTGCGAGCCCGAGACCTGCGCCACGCGCTGATCGGGCGGGGTCGGCGCGCCAGAAGCGGTCGAACATTCGCTCGCGGGCGTCGGCGCCGAGCCCCTCCCCGGTGTCCTCCACCGTGACGCAGACCTCCTTCGCAGTCTGCTCGACAGAAACCGCAACCGAGCCATCCGACGGTGTATGGCGGAGCGCGTTCGTGACGAGGTTGAAGAGTACCCGCTCGACTTTGTCGGGGGCACAGTGGGCCCGGGCCTCGGGCGACACGGTCGCCGCGAGCTCGACCCCTCGCAGGCGGGCGTCTGCCTCCACGCCCCGGAGGCATGCGCTGATCATTGGCTCGAGCGCCGTCTCGCGAAGCTCGAGCGTCAGCGCACCGGAGTCGATGCGCGCGAGCTCGAAGAGATCGTCGACGAGCGCCGCGAGCACGTGCACCTGCTCGCCGAGCGCCGGAAGCGTCGTGGCCGGCTCCATCAGGCCGTCCTCGAGCGCCTCGAGCATCGCCTGCATGTTGGCGAGCGGTGTCCGCAGATCGTGACTTGCCCACGCGACGAGCTCTCGCCGGGCATCGAAGAGCTGCTCGAGGCTCGCCGCCATCTCGTTGAACGCCCCGGCGAGATCGGCCACCTCCGCGGGCCCGCTCTCGGGCGCGCGCACCTTGAGGTCACCGGCCGCGAGCTGTAAGGCTGCGTCGCGGACGCGGTCGACGGAGCCGGCGATCGAGCCGGCGAGCACGATGCCGGCGACGACCGCGACCGTCGCGGACGCGGCCGAGACGGCGAGGATCTTCACGTCGGCCCCCATGTGGAACGACACCCATCCCGAGAAGAGCACGGCGCCGAGTGGCAATCCCACCGACAGGGCAGCGAGCCCCACGAGCTGGAAGCGAAGGCTCGGTAGCAGGCGCACGAGCAGCACCGCGACGAGTCCGATCGCGAGCGTCGCGACGCTGACCGCGAGCGCCGTCTCGACCATCGCGAGCGGGAGCTTCACGACGATCACGGCACGACCCGGTACCCGACGCCCCACACGGTCTGCAGGTGCCGCGGCTGCGACGGCGCATCCTCGATCTTCTCGCGCAGTCGGCGGACGTGGACGGTCACCGTCCCCGTGTCGAGCGCGGCCTCGTACCCCCACACGCGGCTCATCAGCTGGTCGCGCCCGAACACCTGGCGCGGATGCGAAGCGAGAAACCAGAGCAGGTCGAACTCCTTGACGGTCAGCTTCAGCTCGGTGCCCCGCTTGCGCACCTCGCGCGTGGCAGCCTCGAGCTCCACGTCCCCGAAGGCGAGCCGCCGCCTCTCGTCGGTCGCAGGCGTCGTGCGTCGCAGCACGGTGCGGACGCGGGCTGCGAGCTCGCGGGGAGAGAACGGCTTGGTCACGTAGTCATCCGCACCGAGCTCGAGGCCCACGATCCGGTCCGCCTCATCTCCGCGCGCGGTGAGCATGATCACGGGCAGCTCTGAGCGCGAGCGGATCCAGCGGCAGAGCTCGAGACCGTCTGTTCCCGGCAGCATCACGTCGAGAACGACGAGATCGGGAGTCTGGCCCTCGAGCAGCTTTCGCGCGCAGATCCCGTCCCCGGCCTCGAGCGTCGTGTAACCCTCGCGCTCGAGGTACCGGACGACGACCTCGCGGACGATCGGTTCGTCGTCGACGACGAGCACGGTGGCCATAGGCTCATTGTTGCTGCCAGCCCTTACAGAGGCCTGAATCCTACGTTCGGCCTCACGCAGGAAGTTGCGCCAACCCGTCGGCGACGACGAGCAGGCCGTCGCGCTCCAGCGAGCGAACGACCTCCTCGTCGAGCTCGCGCTCGGGGCGTGCTGCCGCGGCGACGCGACGCAACGTGTCGGCGCGCCGTTGCCGGAACGAGCCCTCGAAGCGTCCTTGCTTGCGCCGCGGCGCATCGTGCGTTCCTCGCGACGGACAGGTTCCCGCCAGAGGGCAAGCCTCGCAGCGCGGGATCCGGGCCACACAGACGGTCGCGCCGAGGTCCATCAGGGCCTGTCCAGCAGCGCTCGTGAACGTCCAGCCGGTTCGCCGCTCCACGCGCTCCACGTTCACGTCACGAGGCAGCACGTCCTCTCCGAGCGCGAAGTTGCGAACGGCGGCAGCCGTATAGGGGCCGACTCCCGGGAGCTGAGTGAGATCAGTGGGCCAGCCGGTTGCCGCGATCCGCTGTGCTGCCCGGTGAAGCGCGATTGCGCGGCGGTTGTAGCCCAGCCCCTGCCATTCGCGGATCACCTCGGCGGGCGACGCTGCGGCGAGTTCCTCGACCGTTGGCCACCGCTCGAGCCAGCGCCCGTAGCGCGGCACGACACGCGCAGCCTGTGTCTGCTGCAGCATCACCTCAGAGACGAGGATTGCGTACGGGTCCCGCGTGCGGCGCCACGGAAGGTCGCGACCCACCTGCTCGAACCATGCGAGAAGTACGTCCTCCATTGGGCTCAATCGGTGATGGTCACGGCTTCACGCTGCCACGACCCGACGAACGTGTCACGCGATCCCAGCCCCGCGCAGGCACGACGCAAAGTGCCCGCGTGCGACCCGCGTGCATGCCTCACGGATTCCCGGCTGACTCGTCTCCAGACCTGCGACTATCGTGCCGACGCCTTCGAAGCAGTGAGACCGCAGGATCGGGGTGACGCCGGCGCAGAAGACGCCCGCCGGCTTTCCGCTCGCGGCGTTGCTCGCGATGTCACGGGCGGCGCCGTACACGCAGTCGCTCTCTCCGGTCACGCCGGCGACCGTGCACAGCCGCGCGACGGCAGCCGGGCGACCGTAGTTCGAGCCCGACACCTGACGTCCGTAGCCCTGGAAGCAGATCGCTCGCCAGCCGACGTCGACCTCGGTATCGCAGGCGGCGGCGATCTTCTGCCAGTCGTAGTTCAAGCCACGGACGAGGTTGTCGGCGACCTGCAAGTAGCAGTAGAGCTTGTGTCGCTCGCCGACCGTGGGGCACGGGGCGAGGAGGTCGTCACGGTCGATCGACGGTGCCTCGTCGAGCGAGGGGCTGAAGCTCTCCATGAAGACGCCTCCATCGCACGACTGTTGCGACCAGGAGTCCACGAGCTTCGAGCAGAGGTCGAGCGACGTCTCGAGCGCGTTGCCCGTCCGCAACATGAGCCCGTGCCCGATGCCGTGCAGACACTGGTAGAGGGTGAATCGCGACCAGCTCTGCTCGCTGGGCTCGCACAGCGTTCGGATCATCCGCCCGAGCTCCCCGGTCGACCGAGCCGGAGCCAGAGCACGCTCGAGGAGCCCGTGATAGAAGCCGCTCCAGCACGTCGAGTCGCCCTCGGCGAGCGCGCTCGCGACGTCCCCCTCCTCGCGTGCGAGCGCTGCCGCCCCGATCGTGTGCGCGATGCGATGGCAGCCGCCGGAGATCTCGGGCTCTGCCGTACCGCGCTCTGCCATCAGCGCGAGCGCCTGCTTGCCGCTCGTGCGATACGCGACGTTGCCGAACGCCTGCTCGAAGCAGAGCCGTCGATCAGCAGCGCCAGCTGTGCAGTCATCGATCTCGGTGCTGTCCGCCGTGAACGGGCCCGCCGCGGGATGAGGATTCAAGATCGAGGTCTTGGTCGAGACCGCCGCGCCGGCGCCAGCGTCGCGCGTAACAAGACGGATCGCACCGAACGCGGCCAGTGCGAGCACCGGCACCAGCGCCAGGGCGACCACTGTCGTCCAACGCCTCATCTCGAGGTCTTCGCCGTCATTGCCGAAAAGCATGCCGACACATCTGGCTACAGTCGACCGATGGTCGTGCGCGTCCGGTTCGCTCCAAGCCCGACCGGCTCGCTCCACCTCGGGAACGCGCTGTCGGCCGTCGCGAACCGCTCGTTCGCCGACCGCCACGGAGGCACGCTCGTGCTCAGGATCGACGACACGGATCCGGCGCGGACGGTTCCCGGTGGGGAGGCCGCGATCCTCGAGGATCTGGAGTGGCTCGCGCTCACGTGGGACGACGGGCCCATCCGGCAGAGCCAGCGCGTAGACGTCCACGGGGCCGCTGCGATCCGAGCCGAGCTCGCGGGCAGCGCCACCCGCGACCCCGACGGGTCGCTTCGGCTCGGAGGGATGACCCTGCTTCGCGCGGACGGCACGGCGACGTATCAGCTTGCGAGTGTGGTGGACGATCTCGAGCTCGGGATCACGCACGTCATCCGTGGCTCGGATCACCGCCCGAACGAGGAGCCGCAGCGACGCATCGCGAGAGCGCTGGGCGGCGAGCTCCCCGAGGTGATCCATCACGGCCTCCTGCTCGGCGGCGACGGCAAGAAGCTCTCGAAACGGCACGGGCACGCGTCGGTCTCCGACGTTCGTGCGGAGGGCATCCCGGCGGAGGCGCTGCGCGCGTATCTCGACGAGCTCGGCTTGCCGACGCACGATGTCTCTCTCGACCGCTCGAGGATCGGGCGGCTCGCGATCGAGGCGATCGCAGCGATGACCGACGCCGAGCTCACCGCTGCGGTCGGGGCGGCGCCGTCGCTGGGCCGGGCGCTGAGGGGCGCAAGGACGCTCGTGGAAGCCTCCGAGATCGCGCGCTCGATCTCCAGCCCGACGATTGTTGTCGTGCCGTCGGAGCGGTGGCCGACGCTCGAGCGGTTCATCGAGCTCCGCAGCGCGGCGCCCGATGAGCTCGACGAGGCAGCCGCGCGCTCGCTCGTGCGCGAGCTCAAAGCCGTCGGCGGCGATCTGCGCACGCTGCGCGTCGCCCTGACCGGCGTCGAGCGGGGTGCGGAGCTCTGGACGATCGTTGCCGCGATCCCGGCCGAGGAGGCGGTGGCGAGGGCCGGTCGCGCGATGGGGTCTGGCTGAAGCCAGACCCGGTCTCGCGCCTGGCGTGGTGAGCGGGGGCTGGGGTCTGGCTGAAGCCCGACCACAGGCTCGCGCAAGGCATGTTGCACCCCTCGGGACTCGAACGTGCTCGGGTTCGCTCCGCGAGGAGGCCGATACGATCGCTCGATGCGCGTGCAGGACACGCTGACGCGGGAGCTCGTCGAGCTTCCACCGGCGCCGGAGCCGATCGGGATGTACGTCTGCGGCCCGACTGTGTACCAGCGCGCGCACATCGGCAACGCGCGGCCGTTCGTCGTCTCGATGTGGCTCGCGCGCTGGCTGCGCGATCGCGGTCATGAGGTGAAGCTCGTCCACAACATCACCGACGTCAACGACCGCATCTACGACGCCGCCCCGGGCGCGAGCGCCGAGCTTGCCCGCAGGGCGACCGACTGGTATCTCGAGGACACCGCCGGCTTCGGACTCGGGATGCCCGACGCGCAGCCGCTCGCCACCGAGACGATCGACGAGATCGTCCGCTTGATCGATGAGCTGGTCGCCACGGGACATGCCTATGAGACCGATGGGGACGTCTACTTCCGCGTCGCCGCGTTTCCGTCGTATGGGGAACTCTCCGGGCAGCGGCCCGATCAGGTAGAGGAGCAGGAGCCGAACCCACGCAAGCGAGATCCGCGCGACTTCGCGTTGTGGAAAGCGACCAAGGAGGGCGAGGACACCTGGTGGGACTCGCCGTGGGGTCGTGGGCGCCCCGGCTGGCACATCGAGTGCTCGGCGATGGCCGCGAAGGAGCTCGGGGCGGAGTTCTGGATCCACCTCGGCGGACTCGACCTCGTCTTCCCTCATCACGAGAACGAGCGAGCTCAGTCCCGGGCCGTGGGCCACCCGTTCGCGCGCGTCTGGATGCACAACGGGATGCTGCGCTTCACCGGCGAGAAGATGTCGAAGTCGGTCGGCAACGTGACGACGATCCGCGAGGTTCTCGACACCTGGGGCGCCGAGACCACGCTGCTCTTCATGCTCACGGCCCACTGGCGCAAGCCGATCGACTTCTCCGAGGGGACGATGTCCGCCGCGGGGGCCCAGGCGGAGACCCTCCGCAACGCCCTGCGTGGCGAGACGCGGTCGAGCGGGGATTGGGATCACCTCGTTGCGGCGCTCGAGGACGACTTCAACACCCCCCAAGCGCTCGCGGTGATGCACGACTGGGCCCGCACGGGTGCGCTCGACGAGCTAGGACGCGCGCTCACGCTCTTCGGCCTTGCCTCGCTGGCCGACATCGCGGACGTTCCGGCCGGGGTCGTCGCGCTGGCTGAGGCGCGGCAGCGTGCGCGGATGGCCGGCGACTACGCGGAGGCGGACCGGCTTCGCGCCGAGCTGCGTGCAGCCGGGTGGGAGCTGCGTGATGGCGAGGACGGGTACCAGCTCGTGCCGGTCGAATGATTCGAGATGTGGTCTACGGTCGCAACGCGGTGCGAGAGCTCCTGCGTGGCCGACGGCAAGCGTTCGAGCTCTGGGTGAGCCAGCGGGCTGCCGAGACGCTCGATTGGCTCGACGAAGGGCCGCGACCGCGGGTCCACCGAGAGCGCGAGCTGTCCGAAGCGGCCGGCTCCCCCGACCACCAGGGTGTCGTCGCTTGGTGTGAGCCCTACCGGTACGCCGACGCCTGGGAGCTCGCGGCGAGCGCTGAGCCTCTGCTCTGCTGCCTCGACCAGGTCACCGATCCACGCAACCTCGGCGCCGTGATCCGCTCGGCCGCCGGTGCCGGCGCAACCGGGGTTGTGATGCCAGAGCACGGCGCTGCGCGCGTGACGGCCGCTGTCTGCCGTGCGTCGGCGGGCGCTGTCGAGCATGTCTCCGTGGCGATCGTCCCGAATCTCGCGCGCTACCTGGCCGACGTCAAGGGTGCCGCACTATGGGCGTATGCCGCGGCCACCGACGGAGAGACCCCGCTCTGGTCGGCTGAGCTTGCCGGCGGGATCGCACTTGTCCTCGGCGCGGAAGGCCGTGGGGTCAGACCGCTCGTTCGGAGAACCTGCGACGGGACGATCGCGATCCCGATCGCCGGAAGCGTCGAGTCGCTCAACGTGAGCGTGGCCGCTGCGGTCGTGCTGTACGAGGCAGCCAGACAGCGTAGCTCGACCTCGACTTCAGCTCGAGGCTGACGCACGATTCTTACGGCGGGATCCTGCTCCGCCTGCGGGTGGGGGTCTCACGGCCACGATTCGGGCGGAATAACGAACACATGTTCCTATCACAGTGGAAATTGCGCAAAGGGGTTGTAACGCGCGGCTGACAGTGCTAGTTTCTTCCTCGACTTCAGCGTGAGAGTTGCGTCATTCACTCTGAAGCACGCCTCCAGCCACCGACGATCTCGAGGGAGACGCGATGTCCGCTCGCACCGCAACCGCACCGAAGAGCCCCCAGAAGGTTCAACGTGAGCTAGAGGATCTACAGCTCGTGATGAAGGCTCGGAACGGGAGCCAGGTCGCACTCGACACGCTGATGAAGCGCTACCACGGGTTCGTTCGGCTGAAGGCGAGCTCGTACTTCCTCGCCGGCGGGGACGCGGACGACCTGGTACAGGAGGGATTGATCGGCCTCTACAAGGCGGTGCGCGACTTCCGCTCAGACAAGGAGACGTCGTTCCGGAGCTTCGCCGAGCTCTGCGTCACGCGCCAGATCATCACCGCGATCAAGTCTGCGACGCGGTTCAAGCACGCCCCGCTCAACCAGTACGTCTCCTTCAGCCACACGCCGGCGGGACAGGACGGAGACGGCGAGTGCACGCTCGGCGATGCGCTGCCAGGCTCGAGCACGAACGACCCGTCAGTGCGCGTGATCTCGAGCGAGGAGCTGCAGAGCCTCGTCGGTTGTCTCGGTACGACGCTCTCCGAGCTCGAATCCGAAGCACTACGCCTCTATCTCGACGGCCGCTCCTACGAGCAGATGGCAGATGTGCTCGACTGCGACTGCAAGACGATCGACAACGCGCTCCAGCGGGTGAAGCGGAAGATCGTCGCGCATCAGCTGACGCGCGCCGTGCCTGCCTGACGAACCGCTTATGAAGCGATAACGACCAGGTCAGGCTCTGTCCCGCGTAGATGGACGGAGGCGACCTGGAAGTCACTGGCGAATCGAACGCCACGTCGCTGACCGTTCCGCGGAGGCTCGACGCGTAGATACGCGTTAGAGCGGGCGGTGACGTCTTCGATTGGAAGCAGGTAGACGCCACCGGTCTCGGGGCAGTACACGGCGAACGCGTCGATCTGATCGGTGTAGTCCCGTCTCTGCTCTCGCGAGACGCGAGATGTCCGTAGGTGCTGGCGGTCGCGAATCGCACGACGCCGCTGCGTAACCGGCCGGACTTGCACTGTACTCGCGTCAGGACTCCGTCGCGATCGAGTACGAGGTCGTATCGACAGTTCAGTTCTCCCCGAACGGAACCGAGACGCAGAGACCCGCGTCGATGAGGGCGAGCATGACCGCGAGGGTTGTGCGGTTCTCCGATCTGCTTAGGATGCTCAAGCACGGGTCAATTGTAGTTCTCGTTCCGGACAACATGGCGGCCCATGTACGGCAAGCCGG
>Ga0136617_10004968_pt1 | contig 11892 bp, 12 predicted proteins | sample AntDrymUQ3222106_2_FD_129672 | JGI IMG/M metagenome (GOLD analysis project Ga0136617, IMG submission 129672) | Polar desert sand microbial communities from Dry Valleys, Antarctica - metaG UQ322 (21.06) | ecosystem: Environmental > Terrestrial > Soil > Desert | place: Antarctica: Dry Valley...
ACTGCGGCGGTTTGGGATCTCCGCCTGCACGGCGACCCCGGAGGACCTACCTCCATCACTGGCACAGCACGGATCGTGCTGGCGATCTTCTACATCGTCATCACTTTCCTTTCAGGACACACCACGCACCCGGCTCACCTTGATCAGGGGACCGACCGATGGGCGAGTCTGCAGCACCGCCCATCGCCAACCGGCTAGCCGCTGAGGTTACGATCGGCATATACCTTCAGCGATCGCGCACCAGTGCCGGACGTACGAAACCGAACGTTTACGCACCCCCCTTCTACCAACCTTCCTTGGACCCATCGTCTTCGTCGGAGGCTTGCAGCTTCAGGGCTTCTTGGCGGGCGCGGTCCGCGTCATCCCGCCGGCCCGCCTCACCGAGGCAGAGCGACAGGTTGTTCAACGACCGGGCAAGGGCGGGTGCGTAGGCGGGCCGTAGTACCGCTCTATCCGCTCGGCGAGGTTGACCCTCAGGATGGCGAGCGGCACGTCCTCAAACTCTGGCCGGAGATGCAGCCGCACGATCGACTCATACGTGCCCCAGATCGTCCGGTCCACCTCGTGCTGCGGCAACCAGCGATCCAGCAGCGCTCCGAACGTCGCCTTGGTACTTGCCACTTTCAGGCCGCCCGCCCGCGCCTGTAATCGCGTGAGCGCCTTCTGGGCTTCCCTTGCCGCCGCCCGCTCAGACGCCTCGTGACCAATCTTGGCGATCGGCACCACCTCCGACAGCACGATCCGCTCGCCTCTCGTCGGGTCCTTGCCAGCCGAAACTCGCACCCGCAAGCCTCGAGCGTGCCGCACGATCTTGTCCCGCTTGCGCCGTCCCACTGACTCATTCGCAGCCGTGATGTCGGAGAAAATAGCAGCGCTTGTGTCCAGAACTGTGTCCAGAGATCAACTTCTCGGCCATCGTCGGCTCATTGCAAGATCATTCCAAGAAACGAGTGAGGCCCTCTGACCAGGTGTTTTGCCTGTTCAGAGGGCCTCTTCGCGATGGGTGGAGCTGAGGGGACTCGAACCCCTGACCCCCACACTGCCAGTGTGGTGCGCTACCAGCTGCGCCACAGCCCCTCGGCCGCTGAGTCTAACGTGCCTTCAGTTGAGTGAGGGATCCGGCGGGTACGTCGCCACCGCCGCGATCATGCCGCCCTGCCGGCGCAGCACCATCGGCCACAGCACGTCCGGCTCTTCGACGAACGGATCGCCCGGCAACGCCTCCAGCACGAACCACGCACCCTGGTTGATCTCGAACTCCAACTGCCCGGCCGCCCACCCCGCGTACCCGGCAAAAATCCGCAACCGCTCGATCTGCGGGCCGAGTGCCTCCGGGTCGCCAGCGAGGTCCACCGTGCCGACCCGGCTGCCGTCGATCGCCGACCATCCCCCTGGCTGCCTTCCCGGCCGCGGCTGGGCCAGGCAGATCGCGGCTTCGGGCGACACGGGTCCGCCGGTGAACACCGACTGCGGTTCGCCGGCGAGCGAGGCCCACTCCGGCAACACTCCCCACACCGGCACGTCGGAGGTCCGGTTCAGCACCACGCCCAGAGCGCCGTCCTCGTCGTGCGCGATGAGCAGGATGACGGTGCGGTCGAAGTTGGCGTCGGTGAGCACGGGAGTCGCCACCAACAAGCGACCCGCATGACTCATGGACGCTGACTCAACGCGAGCCGAGCGGCGAAGGCAAGAAAGACCACACCCGTCACCCGGTCAAGGGCGCGCACGACGCTGCGGCGCCGCAGGACCTCGCCGAGCCGAGTCGCCAGCCACGTCACAGCCAGAAACCACAGCACGCCGAGGACGACGTGCACCAGGGCCAGGCCCAGGCAGATCAGCAGCACCGGCTGCCCGCGCACGACGAACTGCGGCAGCAGCGTCACGTAGAAGACACCGATCTTGGGGTTGAGCAGGTTGGTGATCAGCCCCTGAGAGTACGAACGTCGCAGCGACAGAGCAGGTGCGGGCTCGGAACCTTGGGCGACGCCATGGGCGACCCCGTGCCCACGCGCGGCTTGCCACAGTAACCAGAGACCGAGCCCAGCCAGATAGGCGGCACCCGCCACCTTGAGCACCGTGTACGCCGTGGTCGACGCAGCGAGCAGCGCAGCGACACCCAGCCCGGCGGCACACGCCCAGGCAAGTATTCCAGTCTGGATCCCTGCGGCGGCCACCAGTCCGGTACGCCGATCGACCGCCAACGTCGTACGCAACACGAGCACCGTGTCGACCCCGGGGGTCACCGTCAGCAGGGCGGCGACCACGGCGAACGCGGCGAACGCGGCAACCTGCGAACTCACATCGAAACCGTACACACCAGGCGCTGTGCGTACGTCACAGGCGGCGCCACCGCGCCTCGCACATCGAGAACGCACCAAAAGCGATCAACCCAATGGCCACCAGCCCGAGCAGGTACGGCCCCAGCGGCGCGTCCGCCAGTGAGCGCAGCGTGCCGTCGAGCCCCTTCGCCTTGCCCGGGTCGAAGGTGATCGCGGCGTACAGCACGAACACGCCGGCCAACCCGAACACGACCCCGCGCGCCACCGAGCCGAAGACCCCGAGCTTCTCCACGACCCGGCGCACAGACGAACTCATCTCCCCGGTCCGGAGCTCTTCAAGAAACTTCCTGGTGATCCCCTCGTACGCCATGTAACAACCGATCCCGATGAGGACCAGGCCGGCGACGGCGACGGCGGTCCGGCCGCCGCCATGCTCCATGACCTGTGCCGTGGCGCCGGTCGACTTCTCGTCGCTGTCTTGCACCGCGCTGCCCGACTTGCCCAGAACGAAAGCGAAAGTGGTCACGGCGAAGAATGCGTAGAGCAAACCCCGAGCGAAGGACTTGGCCCGCTCCCCCTTGTCATCGCCGAAGGCCGTCTCGCTGAATCGCCACAGCGCCAGCCCGGTGAATCCTGCGGCGAGCAACCACAGCACCATCGAGCCGAACGGTTTGTCAGCGATCGCGCGGACCGCACCGCCCTGGTCGGCCTGCGATCCCGAGTCCCCGAGCGCGATCCGCAGGGCCAGCGCGCCAATCAGTAGGTAGACGACACCCCTGGCGACCAGCCCTAGTCGTGCCAGCCACTCAAGCCACCGGCTGTTGGCGGCCCGTTGAGCGGTTGCCTTCGCATCCTGACCCAGATCCATGGCCCTGTGTTGCCCGATAAGCCCAGCCCAGAAACTGCGGCTCAGCCGGCAAGCCTGGCAATCGCGAGCCGTACAACTGCGATGAGCGCATGTTTCGTGGCCTCGCGAGCGCGGGCGTCGGTGTGGATGACCGGCACATCGATGGGGATCGACAGGGCCCGACGGACGTCCTCGAGCGTGTGCCGGGCGATACCGTCGAAGCAGTTGACGGCGACGACGAAGGGGATCTGGCGCGACTCGAAGTAGTCGATGGCCGGGAAGCAGGCGTCGAGCCGGGTCGAATCGACCAGTACGACGGCACCCAGCGCACCACGTACGAGGTCGTCCCACATGAAGGCGAACCGGTCCTGGCCGGGTGTCCCGAACAGATACAGCAGCAGGTTCCCCGGCAGCTCGATGCGCCCGAAGTCCATAGCCACCGTGGTGGTGGTCTTGCGGTCTGTGACGCCGCCAGCATCATCGACGCCAATGCTTTTCGACGTCATCGCAGCCTCTGTTGACAGTGGCTTGATGTCGGAGATCGACCCGATGAAGGTGGTCTTGCCGACCGCGAAACCGCCGGCGACGACCACCTTCAGGGTGATCGGCGGTGCCTGGTCGCTGGCCCGCGGAGCGGGTACGACCGCCGCGACGGTTGCCGTCCCGACCATGTCAGAGCTGGGAGATACCACTGAGAACACTCTCCAGAACCTTGAGTTGATCAGTGGTCGTGGATGACGTCGACATCAGTGCGCTGTTGTGTACGGTGACCAGCCCGTCACCGACAAGATCGCCGATGAGGACGCGGGCCACGCCAAGAGGCAGGTTCAGTCGCGCGGCCAACTCGGCGACCGAGAGCAGCTGGCCGGCGCACAGCTCGAAGATGCGACGGTGTTCGAGAACCACCGTCGGACTCGCGGTCGCAGCCGTGGAGCGGACCAGCGCTTCCAGTGACAGGTCCATGTCCTCGCCGGGACGAGTGCGCCCGCCAGTCATGGTGTACGGGCGGACGGCCCGCGCATCGGCCTCGCCGTCGTCGTTGACGCTCATTGCGGCTGCCCGGCGGTGGCCAGCGGCAACGTGGCGCGCATCTCCGACACCAGGTCCGGTGTCATGACGGACTCCGCGCGATTGACCAGCAACGTCATCTCGTAGCCGATGAGGCCGACGTCGCAGGTGGCCTCGGACACGACCGCCAGCACCGAGCCATCGCTGATGGTGGTGGTGAAGAGGAACGCGTCTTCCATCTCGATGACGCCCTGCAGGACTCTGCCGCCGCCCAACTCACGGGCGGCACCGCCGGTCAGGGCAGCGAGGCCGGAAACGATAGCGGCCAGCTGGTCGGCGGAGGTCCGGCTCAGCCCTTTCGACATGGCCATGAGCAGGCCGTCGGCCGAGACCACAAGTGTGTGGCGGACCCCGGCGACACTCTTGACAAAGGTCTCGAGTAGCCAGTTGAAGTTGACGGCCTCGGTGCTCTGGGTGGTCACGACTGGTCCTCATTCCGCTCATCAAGCTCGGGCTCATCCTGTGTGTCCCGGCCCCGTTGGACGCCGGCGCGAAAGCCCGAGAGGTGACCGCGGACCTGCTCGGCCGACCTGGGCGCTGGTGTGACCGACTGGGTCGGCGGCTCTGGCTCTACCGCCGGTTTGGGGATCCGCCGGTTCAGATCGGCGGACGAAGACGACGCCCGCCCTCCGCCAGCATCGAACGACGACGGCGTGTACGGCGCGGAGAGCTGACTCAGCTCCGCCAGGGCACTACGAGCCATGTCGTTGGCCCGCATCGGGGAGTGCACCGGCTGCACCTGCGGGAGCGCCGAAGCGGGCGCGTCGGCCGACGGCACGCTTGCGGATGGCGCGGTGACCGGCACCGAGCCGGATGGCCTTGCTGGCGATGAGCCGGCAGGTGACGTGGTGACCGGCAACGGACCCGGCAGGGCCGCGTTCCGAGGCCGCGGTATAGGCAACGGGCCGGTGGCGGCTGCGTCGGCTGCCGGTGGTGCGTCGACGGTGGCTGCGGTCGGCGGCCCGAACAGCATGGCCAATCGTTGCAGCTTTCGCCCCGGCAAGATGTCCTGCACGGCCAGCGGCATCTCCAGCGCGGGCCGCCCGACCGGTTCCAGCACCGGCACCGGCGCTGCCACCGGCACCGCCGCAGCGGCAGCCGGAGCCTCGTACGAGACCGCTGCGGGCTCGTCTCGGTGAATCGCGGTGACCGGCAGGGATCCATCGACGAACAACGCCGCCGGCAGGGTGACGACGGCCACGGTGCCACCCGCCGGCCGGCCGTTGAGTTCGACGCCGATCTCGAGGTGTCGCGCGATCCGGCCGACAACGTTGAAGCCGAGCCGCTGGGTCACGGCGATCTCTGTAGCCGGCGGTGCGGCGAGTCGATGGTTGGCGTCCGTGAGGTCCTCGGGGGTCAAGCCCAATCCCTCGTCGTACACATCAACGATCACGCTCTCGCCGTCGAAGGACGCGCTGACCCGTACCCGGGTCTGCGGGTCGGAGAACTGGGTCGCGTTGTCGAGCAACTCGGCGAGCAGATGCGCGACTGACAGGGCCCGGAGTCCGGTGACCTCCGGGTCGGCGTAGAGAGTGAGGTCGACCCGTTGAAAGCCGTCGATCTCGCCGACAGCCGTGCGGATGACGTCAGACAACGGCATCGGCGCTCGGAGGCGGCGAGTGGCATCGCTGCCGGCCAGGACCAGCAGGCTCTCAGCATTGCGGCGCATCTGGGCAGCAAGGTGATCAAGGTGGAACAGGTTCCGCAGAGCATCGGGATCTTCTTCGTCCGCCTCGAGCTGGTCGAGGAAGGCGAGTTGACGGCCCAGCAGCGCTTGGTTGCGCCGGGCGACGTTGACGAACATCTCCGCGATGCTGCCCCGAAGCGCTGCCTGCTCGATGGCCACCCGCACGATCACCTCGTTCACCGTGTTGAAGGCCTCAGCCAGCCGGCCCACCTCGTTTCGACCCTCAACCTGGATCGGCTCGATGGTGAGACCGGGATCCGCCCCCGGCTGATGCATGCGCTCGACCATCCGGGGCAGCTCGGCCTGAATCTGCTCGGCGGAGTCGATCAGCCGGCGAAGTGGCCGCACGATGCGCCGCGACAGCACGATGGCGTGCACCATCGGAAAGGCGACGCCGAGCGCCAGCAGGCCGGCGATCAGCAGCGCGCGGGTTCGGGTCGTACTCCGCATCTGTCCAGCGATCGCGATCACCGACTCGGCGTAGGTCACCTGAATGCTGCGCAAGCCGAGTGCGCGCTTGGCGGCCGCAGCAGTGAATGCCGGAGTTGCTATGACCAGGGTCCGCGTGCTTCCGGCGTTCACCGCTGTCTTGCGATAGCTGAGGAACTTGGCTGCGGCCGGCCCGGCGATCAGCACGTTCAGCCGCTGCTTCGCCTGTGGCGTGCTGAGGCCGCCCAAGGCGACAACCACCGAGTTCTGGGCGGCAATGCTGCCGGTGAGGGTGGCGTACTGGTCGGGGGTGAACCGGCGCGCCGCAGAGCCGACGACAATCACGTTGCGCTCCTGTGCCGCGGATTCGATCAGTTGCGAGATCGCGCCGTACGCCCGCAGCGTTTGCGCCAAGTCAGCGTCGGTGACGGCGTCGGCAAGGAGGTCAGGAAGGGCGAGGTCTGCTTGCAGGACCATGGCATAGCGGCGCTGTACGTCTCCTGGCGATGACGTGGCCTTGTCGACACCGGACCGGATGGGCGCGATGCCGCGGTGAGCGGCCGCTGCTTGGGCCACCGCTCGACCAAGTGCGGGAGAGATGCGGGCGGCAGATGACCCGGCGAGGGCAGCACGCACGGCAACCAGCGCGGAGTCAGCGGCCTTGCGGTGAGCGCGCATTGCCGCGAAACCCCTGGCGGACGGAGCCTGCAGATAAGTCATCGTGATGGAACGCTCAAGCTGCAGGGCGTTGACAAACGCGGCGACATCGGTGGAGACGCCAGCAAACTCCACCACCTGTCCGGCGCGCCGGGTGTCGCTGACCGAGCGCCCGACGACCAGTGTCGAGAGCAGCAGCAGGAAGACCATCGGTACCGCAACCAGGCCGAGCGTCTTGGCGCGGATACCCGTTCCGAGCAGGTGTGCGCGAATCGCGACGCCGAGCGACCCGGCAGTGTTCCTGAGCTTCCGCGCCATCGACGTCCTCCTGAGGGCCCAGACCTGAATGGGCCGGTCTCTAAGGCATTCGACGCGGCGAGGCGAAGACTTGAGCCAGAGGCGCGAGGAGCTAACCCGTCGAGCGCAGCGGTGCGCCCACGGCATGCAGATACTTGATGACCTCGCCGTACGAGCGGAAGGCACCGGTCTCGCAGTAGGGCAGGTCGAGCTTCGTGCAGAACGCCTTGACCAGTGGCTGGCACCTGCGCAGGCTGTGGCTGGGCATGCTCGGGAACAGATGGTGCTCGATCTGGTAGTTCAGGCCACCGAGGACGAATTCCGTCAGCCAGCCACCGCGGACGTTGCGGGCCGTGAGCACCTGCTTGCGCAGATAGTCGAGATTGTCCTGCTCGCTCAGGATGGGCATTCCCTTGTGGTTGGGAGCGAACGCGCAGCCCATATACAGGCCGAAGACCGCTTGATGAACGGCGATGAACGCGACGGCGTGCAGCGGCGACATCACGAGGAAGACGGCCGCGACGTAGCCGACGAAGTGCATGAGCAGCATGACCGCCTCGACCGCGCGCCCCTTGCCACTGCGCTTGAGCACGGCCTGGACGCTCGCGAAGTGCAGGTTGGCGGCTTCCAGGGTCAGCATCGGGAAGAACAGGTACGCCTGACGACCGGCCACGAATCGGCCGACGCCGCGCCGGGCGCGCGCCTGCTCCGGTGTCCAGATGAGAGCTCCAACGCCGAGGTCGGGGTCGCGCTCCTCGTGGTTGGGGTTGCTGTGGTGCCTGTTGTGCTTGCCGATCCACCAGTCATAGCTCAGTCCGGTGACGACATTGGCGAGCACCAGCCCGAGCAGGTCATTGGCCCGTCTCGAGCCGAAGATCTGCGTGTGCCCGGCGTCGTGGCCGAGAAAACCCAGCTGGGTGAACACGAAGCCGAGGTAGGCGGCAACGAGCAGCTGCCACCAGGAATCGTCGAGGAGGACGAACGCTGCGCCGCCGACCGCGAGTAGCGCGGCGTTGAGTCCGATTCGTACGGCGTAGCGACCGGGGCGCCGCTTCAGCAGGCCGGCGGCCCGTACCTGCCGGGACAGCTCGGAGTAGTCACTGCCCCGGCGCTGTGGCGCGCTGTCGGCGGTGTCGCTTTCGGTGGCATCGCTGTCGATTGTGGCGAGTTTCAGCGAGCCGGGCAGGCGGGTCTGGGGAGATGCGGTCATTGGACGATCTCTTTCCGGCAGTGCGCAACCACAGGCGTAGGTGTGGTTCAGCAGGCTGACTGGGCTGGCGCCGCAGTCCTAGCCTGCGACGCGCGGTGGGCCAAGATGGAACGTGCTCCCACCGCCGCGAGCCGGAACTGTTTTCGGCTTCTCCAGCATGCGTGACCTGACGGTCAAACACAATGCACTGGTCTAGATCGCTTGGTTAACAGTCTGTGTCGCGCTCGTCACGTCGCGCCGCGCTGCTCACGTTCGGTTTCGCTGTCACCCTCGTCGGGTTCGCGCTCCTTGAGCCGCAACAGCCACGCGGTGATTCCCAGGAGGAAGACCAGGACGCCGAGGACAGCGATCTCCTTCAACTGGTCGTCGAACATCGTCCCCTTGCCCACCTGCTCGGCCGCCTTGACCGAGAGCACCACGATCTCCTTGATGGAGGCGATGATGCCGACGACGAGGAACGGCTCCGCCAGCAGCTCGCGCTTGACCAGCGTGACCCGGACGGCGAACAGCAACTCGACGACGATGAAGACGAGCAGCAGCGTGTCGAGCACCTCGACTGACGCATCCTGCACCGAGGAGTTACGGATCTGGATCAGCGCAGCAGCTGCCCGGATGAGCAGGATCACCGCGGTCGTGACGAGCAGCAGCGCGATGCCGATGTAGACGACGTCCTCGGCGAGCGCGAATGCTCGGTCGGTGAGGTGCTTGTGCTGCGGCGTCTGGTCTGTCTTGCCAGAGTCACGCTCGGCCATGCTGCTCAGGCTAGAGCGACGTGGCGTCGAACTCCTCCACGAACACGCCCCCCAACTCGGTCGTCTCCACGATCGCGCTGAGCCGTTGCCTGCCCTCGGGCGCCCACGCGTCCTTGAACTCCGCATAGCTCACGCCTGGCGTGAGGGTACGAACAAAGACCGCACGGAGCATTTCTCGGCTACCCCCTATAGACCGGTGATTGGTCGTCCCCGACGCTAGCGGGCGCGAGTCTTGGCAGGCAGAGCAAAGGCAACAAGATGACTGCGGCGACAGCCGTGAGCCCTTGCAGGTCGGTGACGAGGTGCCACAGGGCGGGCGGGCTGAGCCCGGCCCGGACGGCATCGCCGCCGAGCGCAGGAAGCCCGGGCAACAGGATGACATACCACGCCGCGGCGAGCTTGCACCGGCCGGCGGTGACCAGAGCGGCGATGGGCAGCACGAGCCAGATGAGGTGGTGCACCCACGAGATCGGCGAGATCGCCACGGACAGGCAGGCCAGGACACCAACGGCGGCGAGCCGCTGACCGGCCCGCTCGAGTCGCCAGGCACCATACGTCGCGAATGCCACCAGGCCAAGCGAGACGATGAGCCAGATCGGGATGACGAGGTCATCGGGTACCGGGGCGCGCAGCAGCATGCCCCGGATCGACTGGTTGCCGGGAATGTCGTTGCGGCCGAACCGGCTGGTGTCGGTCGATGCGGTCAAGATGTAGTCGCTCGCGCTTCGCCACAACAACACCAGGCCGAGCACTGAGGCGCCGATCAACCAGGCCAACGTCGCTCGCAGCCGCCCCCACGATCTCGTCACCACGAGCCACGGCAGGAACACGGCAGGGGTCAGCTTGACCGCGATCGCCAGGCCCAATCCGAAGCCGCGAGCGCGCCCCTGTCGCCCGTCGTGCAGCAGGTCCAGGCAGATGAGCAGGACGAGGAAGACACCGACCTGCCCGAAACGCAGATGGCTGCGCACCGGCGAGGCAAGGAGCAAGGCAGCGACGGTCAGCGGAAGACCGAGGCGGGCGACGACCGGCCGTAGGCCGACCTTGGCGAGCAGGACCAGCGCTGCCAGCGTTGCGGCGGTCCAGAGCACCTGGCCCAGCCCGATCGGCATGCGCGAGAGCGGCTCAGACAGCAGCGCGGCGAACGGCGGGTACGTGAAAGGCATGTCAAAGGCCGTACGAAAGCCGTACACGTCCATGCCGGCACCGGCCACGCCACCCGCGCCCTGGTAGACGAGGAGGTCCTTGAGTCTCTGGGGGCCGGGTGTCAGCAGCAGAGACACTGCCGAAATGAGGGCAGCTGCGGCAGGGACCAGCCACCACCAAGGCGACGTGAGCGGAGGTCTCGTGGTGGTCGTCTCGGTGTCAGTAGTGCTGTGTTGGCGCGGGAGGGTCAGGGTGTCGATGGCGCAGGTGGCCGCGAGGAGCAGCACGCCAAGCGCGACGGCGGCGATCACGTCGGTGGCCCAGTGGATATCGAGCGCGATCCGGGTCGATCCGACGAACAGGCCGGCTGCCAGAGCCACCAGGTACGTGGCCCATCCGGGGACCGGCGTGGTGATGCTCGGTTGCCGACCGGCCCGTCTCTTGCTCGACACCGCTGCGGCCAGCAGCCCCCACCCGAGGGTCGCCGCCGCCGCGTGACCGGACGAGAACGAGCCGGTCGTCACCTGCGCACCGAGGCCACTCGACGGCGACGGGCGCGGCAGTGTCACGAACAAGACCCCCTCGAGCACTTGGCCAACCGCCAGTGCGATAACCGGAAGCAGCACCCACCACAACGGCCTGCCGGCGCGCTCGCGCAGTCGTCGCGCGGACACAGCGAGGAGCAATGCGTACAAGACGGGTCCGGCACCCAACTGGGTGATCAGCCCCGCCAGCCGCCCGCGGGTCCCCTGCCCGGATCCCACGAGTACCCGGCGCAGCGACATGTCAATGCCCAGCGGCTGGCCATCGTGAGCGAGAACGGCGATCAGCAACCCCAGCAGCACTATCGACGAGGCCGCCGCGACGAGGAACGATCTGCGCGGCACCGCCTGCCAAGACCGCGCCGGAACGACCCGTGCGGTAGCTATCGTCACCGGGCGATGCTGCCACAGCCAGGGAATACCCAGCGCTCCGAGCCTGACGGAACAGGTTCAGGGCCGCTCGTGCGAGGACCCAGGCTGCTTCTCGTAGCACCACAGCGATGTCCGGGTCCCCAACAGCTGGACGAGATGCTGCTCCAACAGCGTGAGCCCAGCCGGGACGATCCCTCGCGGAATCTTGGGCGCGAGCACGACCACCCGACCTCCGTCGGCTGTCACCCTCGTCATTTCGGCGAGCACTCGCGCCAGCCACTCGTCCATGTCGCCCTGAACCTCGAACTGGTGACCGAACGGGAGATTCGAGACGCACGCGGCGACGGCGCCGTCGGGAAGGTCGAGCTGACGCGCATCGCCCTGGTGAATGTCAGCGGACTTGACGTTGGCCCGCGCGGCCTCGACGGCATCCGGGTCGATGTCGGACCCCGACACCTTTTCCCAGCCGGCTGCGTGAGCCTCGCCGAGGATGGTCCCCGACCCACAGCAAGGATCAAGGAGCGGCCCGGCAGGTGCACCGGCAAGCTCGACCATCGCGGCGGCCACCGTGGGCCGCAATGCGCCCTGCCGCTCCACCTCCCGGCC
>Ga0136617_10004969_pt1 | contig 11891 bp, 11 predicted proteins | sample AntDrymUQ3222106_2_FD_129672 | JGI IMG/M metagenome (GOLD analysis project Ga0136617, IMG submission 129672) | Polar desert sand microbial communities from Dry Valleys, Antarctica - metaG UQ322 (21.06) | ecosystem: Environmental > Terrestrial > Soil > Desert | place: Antarctica: Dry Valley...
ATTCTTCGCGATCCCACGGCGTTCGAACGAGGGTTGGTCAGGAACGCGTAGCTGGACGGACAGCCTGCTCTGGCACCACGCGTGCCACCAGGTCGACGCCTCGCTCTGGGTGCTTGGCCTGGAGTCGGTCGAGGATGTCACCGCGTGCTTCGGCCGCTCGCATCCGATCCACGGGATGGTGATCGACCTGTCGCTCACGTTCCGGAGCGTTTCCGGACAGGTCATGACTCATGGCTTGACCTACAACACGGACGAGCTCGTCTGGGAGCTGCGATTCGTCACAAACCAAGGTTTGCTGACGTTCCGCAACGGCGGACTGTTCGACCAGTCCGGACAAACCGTCGTCCCTGTCGTATCGGTAAGAGACGTCTCGCGTCAGGATCACGCGATCCTGGGTGCGATCGAGTCGGGTCGGCCGAGCGAGTTCGACCTCGAGCAGGTCATTCCCTCGATGCGTGTGCTCGACCTCGCCGCGCGCTCCTCGGAGATCGCGGTTGCTTGATGCCTACGCCCACTGCGGCATCAGCAGGTACCTGCCGGTCGAAGATCTCCGCGCGGTGATGGACGGCCTCGGCATCTGCCGCGCGGTGCTCTGCCAGCACCTGGGGGAATACGACAACAGCTACCTCGAGTCCGTCGTTCGGGCAGAGCCGGATCGGTTCGTCGCAGTCGCGCTCGTGGACGGGACACGCGCCGGCTGGCGCAGTGAGCTGCGCGCGGTCGCGGAGAGCGGAGCGTTTCGAGGAGTCCGCATCGTCGATGACGTGCTGGAGGAGAGCCCCGACCTCGCGGAGGAGGCCGCAGCGCTCGGTCTCGTGATCGTGGTCTACGCACCGAACGGCATCAGACGGGCTGTCGCGCCGATCCGAAGACTTTCGGCCGCCTATCCGGACGCGACGATCGAGGTCACGCATCTCGGAAATCCGCGACTCGAGGACGGTTCTCTCGCGAGCGGTTTCGAGTTGCTCGAGCTCGCGTCTGAGCGCGGTGTCGTGGTGACTTTGTCCGGCTTACCGATGTTCTGCGGCCACCCGCACAGCGAGCTCGACGAGCTGATCGTTGCGACGCTCGAGGCATTTGGGCCGGACCGCGTCCTGTGGGGCTCGAACTTTCCGGTCGCTGGAGCCGACCAGCCCTCGTACGCCCGCGAGCTCGATCTGATCCGCTCGGGCCGGTGGGGTCTCGACCGGTCGGCAGTCGAGCTCATCACCGAGGACAACGCACGACGGATCTGGTTCGAGAGGAGCACTCGCTGAAGCAGTACGCAGGTCCGGGAGGCTTCGCGGTCGTCGACTACCCGAACATCAGCAGGGTCGAGGCGCCGACCTCCGAGCGCGAGCATGACCGGAGCAAACTCGCCGGCGCGCTCCTGCAGCTCGAGACGATCCGACGATTCGAGCAGTGGCTGGTCGATCATGAACCACTGGTTCACGGCCCCATCCACGCGAGCATCGGCCAGGAGGCCGTCGCCGTCGGGGCTGCGGCCGGCCTGCTGCCGCACGACCGGATCACGTCGACCCACCGCGCGCACCATCACGTACTCGCCAAGGTGATGAGCTTCTACGCGCCGGCCGATTTCGACCCCGTCGCCGACCCATTGCCGGAGGTGCTCGTCGAATGCGTGCGGCGGACGCTCGCCGAGGTGCTGGGTCTCGCGCCCGGCTGGGCGGGTGGCCGCGGCGGCTCGATGCACCTCTTCGATCTCCAGTCGGGCGTCGCGGGCACGACGGCGATCGTCGGCGGCGGCATCCCGATTGCCGCGGGGCTCGCGCTCGCCGAGCAGCTCAGGGGCACCGACAACGTGGCGCTGGCTTTCATCGGCGACGGCGCATGCTCGATCGGCGCGTTCCACGAGGGGATCAGCATGGCTCGGGTCTGGAACCTCCCCGCGATCTTCCTGATCGAGAACAACCTCTACTCGGTCGCGACGACGGTGCGCGAGACGGTCGGGTTCGAGGACATCGTGATTCGCGCCGCCGGTCAAGACATGCTCGGGCTGGTGGTCGACGGGATGGATGTGCGCGCCGTGGCTGAGGCCGTCGGCTTGGCACGCCGGCACATTCTCGAGGGCGACGGGCCGGTGCTGATCGAGGCGAAGACCTACCGCTACCTCCACCAGCAGGGTGCCCTCCCCGGGAGCAGTTACAAGTACCGCACCAAGGACGAGGAGCAGGAGTGGCTCGCGCGCGACCCGCTCACGGCATTTCCGTCGTGGCTGCTGGAGGAGCGCATACTCGACGGGGGTGCGATCGAGCAGGTGCGGGCCCACGCTGCCGAGCTCGTGCGAACCGCCGTCGCAGCCTGCACCGAGCCGGCCGGTGACACGGTCACGATCAGGTCGAGCCTCTGGCCGGATCCGGCGGACGCCGTTCGGGGTGTGCTCGGGAACGCATCCGAGCTGCCGCCGGTGCGGATCCCGGAGCCCGACCTGCATTCCGACGTCGAGGAGCTGGCTTTCTCGGTAGTTATCTCCCGGACACTCGCCCGTGCGCTCGAGCGCGACGAGACAGTTTTCATCCTCGGTGAGGAGGTGAGCCATCTCCGGGGCGGCGCTTATGGCGCCACCCGCGACGCGCTACAGCAGTTTCCCGACCGAGTGCTCAGCACACCGATCGCGGAGAACGGCTTCTCGGGCGTCGGGCTGGGAGCGGCGATCGCAGGGCTTCGTCCGATCGTCGAGCTGATGTTTCCGGACTTCGCGCTCGAGGGCGCCGACCAGCTGCTGAATCACATCCCCAAGGCGCGTCACATGTACGGTGGCGACCTGCCGGTGCCTGTCGTCGTTCGGACGCGCACGGCTCAGGGTCGCGGCTACGGCCCGCAGCACAGCTCCGACCCAGCGGCACTCTTCGCGTTGTTCCCGGGCTGGCGGATCGTTGCGCCGTCGACGCCCGCCGAGTACGTCGGGCTCTTCAACGCGGCACTCTTCTGCAACGACCCGGTGTTGATCATCGAGCACCATGGGCTCTGGCCGCTGAAAGGACCCGTCCCAAGAGACGATCTCGACTACGTTCTGATCCCTGGCCGGGCACGGATCGCGCGCCCCGGGTCGAACCTCACGGTGCTCTCGTGGTCCGAGCCGCTCCATCGGGTGCTGCGCATCGCGGACGAGCTTGCACCCAGCGGAGTCGACGCGGAGGTGATCGACCTGCGGTGGCTCGACCGGGCAAGCCTCGACACGACGACGATCCTCGAATCGGTCAAACGGACGGGCGCCCTCGCGATCGTCGAGGACGCCACTCGCAGCCACTCGATCGGCACTCACATGGTCGACGAGCTGAGCAAGGAGCTCTTCTCGCTGCTGCGCGCTCCCGTCGCACGAGTGACCGGCAAGGACGTTCCGCCGCCGGTCTCCAGGCCGCTCGAGGAGTTCGTCCGCCTCGACGACAACGACATCCGCTCCGCGATGACCGGGCTCGCGTCCGCATAGAAGCGAGCTCACGCCCCTTGGGCGTCTCTCGTCACGAGAGGGAGCGAGTCGCCGATGAGGAGGAGCTCGAGCTCGAAGGGTGGCCGCTCGCGATGGTAGATCTCGAGGAGACGCACGATGTCGCCTGTGTGGTTGCGCCAGAACTCCCAGTGGAAGGGCAGGAGCGTCCCCGGTGAGAGATCGCGAGCCGCTTCGACCAGCTCCTCCTCGTCCATGTACCACGTGCGGCCGAACGCGAGGAGCGCGTAGTCGATCGCGCTCCCGGTGCCGATCGTGGCGAGCTCAGGGAACCGGGCCGTATCCCCGGACACGAACAGGCTGACGCCCGCTGACCGGAGGACGTAACTGACGGCGTGCGGCTCGTTCGGATCAGACGACGGGTGCGCCGAGATCTCGACGTCGCGAAAGCTGATCGCCTCGCCGGCGGTGACCTGCCGGAGCCGAGCCTCGGGGACTCCCCATTCGCGCATCAGCTTTGCCGACGACTGCGGCGCTATGCAGAACGCCTCGGTGTTCCGAACGATCGGCAGCACGGTGCCTTCGTGGCAGTGGTCGACGTGATCGTGTGTCGAGATCACGATGTCCGCGACGCGAACCTCATCGGGGTTTACGGGGATTGCGATCGCGCGGTACGCGGCGGGGACTGCGTCGTCGGGTGTGCCATAGAAGTAGGGGTCGATCCAGATCGACGTCTCAGCGGTCCGATAGAGGAAGCTGGGCCCGCCCAGCGCCCAGAGCGTCGGAGTTGGCCCCACAGGCGTGCCCTCGATCTCGTCCAGAAACGTCCGCGGCCAGTACGCGACGTCACGCACGGTGACCTCCTCTTCTCAGTAGGGAAGGATCCCACCACAGACGTTGACCGTCTGGGCGGTGATGTACGAGGCATCGTCGGAGGCCAGGAACGCGACGACGCCCGCCACGTCTTCGGGGCGCTCGATGCGACCGAGAGGAATGCTCGCAACTGCGCGCGCCTTGACCTCGCCGACGGGAAGCCCCTGCAGGAGCGCGCTTTCGCGATCGATCAGATCCCACATCGGTGTGTCGACGATGCCGGCACACACGCAGTTGACGAGGATCTGATGAACGGCGAGCTCGAGTCCCAGCTGCTTCGTGAGGGCTACCGCAGCGTGCTTGCTCGCCGCATACGCTCCCAGCGCAATGTCGCGGCCCGGCGCGATCTTGCCGGCCCCGGAGACGTTGTTGATGATCCGCCCTCCCTCTCCCTGCTCGATCATCTGGAGGGCAGCCGCTTGCGAGCAGAGCAGCACGCCCTTGGCGTTCACGTCCATCACCAGATTCCACGTGCTCTCGTCTGTCGCGAGCAACGGGGCGACGGCGCCGACGCCGGCGTTGTTGACGAGGATGTCAAGCCGGCCGAACGCCGTGACGGCTTCATGCACGATTCGCACGGCATCGGCGGCGACGGTCACGTCGGCTTGGCTCGAGCGGGCACGCCCGCCTGTGTCAACGATCTCGTCGACGACCCGTCCCGCCTCCGACTCGTCGAGATCCGCCAGAAGAACGGCCGCGCCCTCCTCCGCGAGACGAAGCGCGATCGCCCGACCGATTCCCCGGCCAGCGCCCGTCACGATCGCGACCCGACCTTCCAGCGCGTAGCGCGACACGACCGATTCCCTAGTTCCTCGTCGACAGCGGGGCAAACACGTCGGGGTTTGCCACCGACTCGGGCACGCCACCGTCGAGCACAGTGAGAATCGACCGCGATGCGAGGCGCAGCATCTTCGCGATCGACCCCGTGCTCAGCCCGGCGATGTGCGGCGTGAGCACGACGTTCGGCAAGCCAAGCAATGGCGATAGGCGCGGTGGCTCGTCGACGAACACGTCGAGTGCGGCCGCGCGCAGGCGACCGTCCGCGAGTGCGCCGAAGAGAGCAACCTCGTCGACGACCCCGCCTCGCGACGTGTTGACGAGGATGGCACCGGCCCGGAGTTGCGCGAGCTCCCGAGTACCGATCAGCACCTCGGTCGAGTCATTCAGCGGAACATGCAACGTCACCACATCCGACCGGCCAAGGAGCTCGTCGAGGGGAACGAACTCGATGCCCTCCATGGTTGTGGGTACGAGGTCATGGGCCAGGATGGAGCACCCGAAGCCACGAAGCCGCCGCGCGACGGCTCGTCCGATCGATCCGAGACCGACGATGCCCACCGTGGCGCCGTCAAGATCCCACGCCGTCGACGCAGCATCACGCGGCCACTCACCCCGCCGAACCGAGGCGTCGGACTCGACGAGTCGACGCACCGAGGCAAGCATCAACGCGAGCGTGTGGTCGGCCGCCGCCTGGTCGTTGGCGCCGGCCGCTGTCGTGACGACGACCCCGGCTGCCGTCGCCGCATCGAGGTCGATGGAGTCGAGCCCCACACCGGTACGAGCGAGTATGCGCAACCGGGTGCACGCTGCGAATACGGAGGCATCGAACGGATCGGTACTGACGATCGCAGCGACCGCAGCACCGATGAGATCGGGGACCTCGGCGGCCGACCGGGCTCCGGTCTTGGGTGCGAAGCGAATCCGCATCCCTGCGTCCCTCAGGAGACGGGAGTGGGCGGGGTCATCGGGCACGAACCCGGGGAAGGTGACGACCACGGTCCCGCGCGTGCTCATGCCGAACGCACTTCGGGGCTGATCTCACCGCGTGATTCGAGACCTCCAACGGAGCGATTGCCCCCGTCCACCTGCCTGGGAATGTCGACCAAACCTGCTCCCCCTCGGACGAGCAGGTTCTCGAAGAGGAAGCAGATGTAGCGGGCACCGCGATCGATCCAGATTCGGGCGTCGTCCTCGTTCGCCACCATGATTCCCAGGGTCTTGGAAGAGTTGCGCACAGCCGTCGAGATCCGCTCGAGAGCTGCAAGCAGGCGGGGATGATCAGGCTGCCCGAGGAGCCCGAGCGAGTTTGCAAGGTCCGTCGACCCGATGAACACCACGTCGATCGCCGGGGTTGACACGATCTCGTCGATCTGCTCCACAGCAGCGCCGGTCTCGATCTGCGCCACAACCAGCAGTTCGGCGTTCGCACGTGCCGTGTACGCCGCGAGACTACCTCCAGCCCCGTACGAAGCGGCTCTGACCGAGGCCAGGCCCCGCTCCCCGTCGGGCCAATACTTCGCGTAATGCGCAACGGTCTCCGCGTCGGCGCGGGTCTCGATCATCGGCACGTGCAGGCCCTGCGGCCCGACGTCGAGGTAGCGCATGATCGTCGACTTGTCGCGGGCGGGTACCCGCACGAGGGCGGCGCACCCTCCGACCTCGGCCGCCCGCGTCATCTGCTCGCACTCGAGCGGATCGATCGGCCCGTGCTCGGCGTCGATGACAACAAAGTCCCAGCCGCGCATGCCCAGCGCCTCCACGATGCTCGCCCCGGGGTGCTTCGTCATGTACCCGACCACGCACTCGCCGCGGCGCAGTTTCCGGCTGAGGGCGTCGTCGCTCACCGATGCTCAGTCCGAAAGAGGATGCAGGACAGCCTGCATGTTGGAGATGCCCGGAAAAACACGAGAACGAATCCGCTCGCATTCGCCGGTCTCAATCAACCTGAATCGGCGCAGCAGTTCCTCGAGCATGATGCGGGCTTCAAGCCGGGCGAGGGGGGCCCCGATGCAGAAGTGGCGTCCGAAGCCGAATGCGAGATGAGGGTTTGGGTGGCGAAGGATGTCGAATCGATCGGGGTCCTCGAAGACGTGCTCGTCGCGGTTCCCTGAGAGGAAGAAGAGAGCGACTTTCTCGCCTGCCTTGATCGATACATCTCCGAAAGCGACGTCTCGGACAGCGCGTCGGACGAGGTGCGTGACCCCGAGGACATACCGGAGCATCTCCTCGATTGCGCTCTCCAGCGCGCCCGGGAACCTGCGCAGATCACTCCAGAGCTCGGGTCGCCGTCCCAGCTCCCTCACTCCGCCGGAGATCAGGTTGCTCGTCGTGTCCTGACCACCGGTCATAAGCGTTCGCAGGTTGCCGAAGTACTCCTGGTCGTCCAGCGGCTGGTCGTCCACACGGGCAAGGGCCAAACGCGTGACGAGGTCATCTCGGGGCTCGCGAACGCGCTCGGCGCGCAGGTAGCTGAAGTACTCGACCATCTCCTGGGTGACCGCGCGAACCTCAGCTCCCCACGGATCGGAGGCAGCGATCATCACCAGGTTCCAGGCCTTGAAGCGCTTGTCGTCGCTCGTCGGAATGCCGATCAGTCGACCCAGGACGTGCATCGGAAGCTCGTCTGCGACCTGGCTCGCAAAGTCCAACGGCTCGGCCGGTGACAACCCATCCAGGATCGCGATCGCGGTCTCGCGGATCAGCGGCTCGACGCGCGCGAGATTCCGAGGTGCGAACTCGAGGCTCAGCAGCTTCCGAACCTTCGTGTGGCGGGGCGGGTCCATGTGCAGGATCGAACGGACGAAATCCGACGGCATGTCGTCGATATCGGTTCCGGTCGCGGACGAGAAGCTCTCGTGATCTCGGGCGATCGCTGTGATCTCGGCATGGGTCGTGACCGCCCAGAAACCCGGATCCGCCTGCCAGGAGATCGGTTGCGAAGCTCGCAACTCGCGAAACGTCGGGTAGGGGTCGGAGAGATAGAGGTCGACGTCGAGAAGGTCGACATGCTGAACGGACATGGTCAAGGGGAGGAGGCCGACTGTCGAGTGGGCGAGCTGAGGCTGCCACGACTGCTCGGTCATACCGTTACGCACGCTCGAGCTCTTCGGCGCGAGCATGCTCCCGCATCGCAACATTTTTCTGGTGGCGATCCCGCTGCTCCTGGACGATCTGGTCGGCGGCGACGGCGACGATCAGGATCGTTCCCTTGACCACGTAGGCGTAGTAGGGGTCGATGCCGAGCGACACGAAGCCGCTCGTGATCACCGTGAGCAGGGCCACGGCGAGGATGACCCCGCCAACTCCGCCCTCGCCGCCGGAGAACGCGACACCGCCGAGGATCACCGCGGTGATGACGTCGAGCTCGAAACCGACTCCGTACGACGGATCGGGCGACCCGTAGCGGCTGGCTGCCAGGATGCCGGCAAGGCCGACGAGCAGCCCGCTGACGATGAACACGCCGAGCACGAGCCGCCTCACCTTCAGGCCCGCGGCGGCACTGGCCTCGCGGTTTCCCCCAACGGCGTAGAGGTGACGGCCGATGGTCGTGAACTGGAGGATCACGAACGCGGCGAGAGCAACCACGATGAGAGCGATGACGGGCATCGGCACGCCATACGGTTGAGTCTGGGCGAAGCCGCCGAAACTCTCCGGGACCCCAGTTACCCCGTAGCCGTGTGTACTGAGCAGTACGATTCCGCGGAGCAAGATCATCGTGCCGAGCGTGATGATCAGCGGCGAGATCTTGATCCGCCAGGTGAGTGCCCCGTTGACGAACGCAACGGCACCCGCGACGAGAACGCCCGTCGCCAGCGCTAGCGGAATCGGGATGTCCCGGGCCAGGATCGCCGACAGCACTGCCGCGAGGGCGTACATCGAACCGATCGAGAGGTCGACGTTGCCGGTGATCAGCAGGAACGTCGTGCCTACGCTCGCGATGCCGATAAACGCCATCTGGAGGCTGACGACGCGCAGGTTGTCCACGCTGATGTAACGCGGGTTGTCGATCGCGACGATCGTGATGAGCCCGATCATCACGATCAGGAGTCCGAGGCTGCGCCCGTTGCCGCGCAGAGCTGCAGGCACCTTCAGCCCCGTCGGCATTCCGGGCCGCCACGTAGGCGTCGCTACCTTGCCGTCTGAAACGACATCCCTGTCATGCACGCAACCACCTCCTCCCGCGAGGTCGACGAGAGCTGGGCATCGAGCACGATTCGCCCCAGCCGCAGAGCGACGACCCGGCTTGCGATGGCGAAGACGTCGTCGAGATTGTGGCTGACAACGATCACGGCGACCCCCGCGTCGGCGACCCTTCGCACGAGGCCGAGCGTCGTCTTCGTCTGACGGACGCCCAGCGCGGCGGTCGGCTCGTCGAAGATGATCAGGCGATTGCCGACCGCCGTCGCCCGCGCGATCGCAACTGCCTGTCGCTGGCCTCCGGAGAGGCGCCGAACCGCCACGCCGTAGTCGCTCAGCGTCGCGCCGACGTCGCCCATCCGCTTCTTCGTCTCCTCGAGCGCAGCCTGCTTATTGATGAAGCGGATCGGCCCGAGACCGAAGCGGACGGGCTCCTGCCCGAGCATGACATTCGCGACCGCATCCAGCGTGTCACAGAGCGCCAGATCCTGGTAGACGGTCTCGATCCCGAGCTCGCGCGCGTGCGGAGGCGTCAGCCCGGTCACGCGCGTGTCGCCGATCCAGAGCTCGCCGGCGTCTGGTTTGTGCACGCCGCTCAAGATCTTGACGACGGTGCTCTTGCCGGCGCCGTTGTCGCCCACGAGCCCGATCAGCTCTCCGGGACGGATCTCGAACGAGATCCCGTCCAGCGCCAACACGCCGCCGAACCACTTCGTAAGCCCCTCACAACGGATGACGGGCTGCTCGGATTGAAGAGCGGATGTACTCACGGCGATTTGAGCGCTCGGCCTCGTCTAGCGACCGAGCGCCCAACTCCATCCCCTGTCACGACTTGATTGCGCTCGCTGCGTTCTGCCCCGTGCGCAAACGAACCTTGCTGTACCGCATGACGTTCGGATTCGAATACAACTTTCGATTTGCTGGGCTGCGCGGCTGCGAGATGATCTTCCGATACGCCGCTGCCCCGGCACGGGTCACCGGCCGTCCGATCAGCACCCGAGTCGGGTTGATCCGCGCGCCGCTGAGACAGCGCTCCATGTCACGAGCCATCAGTGTCGAGCTGTACGAGAAGAAGAACGACCAGCCGACCTGGTAGATCGACCCACGCTGAATTCGCTCGAGCACAGCGTCCTCGAGGTCGACGCTCCCGAGGAAGAACTCGTTACGATTCGTCTTGCCTGCCTCCACTGCAGCGGTGAACGCACCTGCGCCGCCAACCGTGTTGTGGGTGATGATCATGTTGATGTCGGGATTGGCCTGGAGCATGTTGGCCGAGGACGCAGCGCCTTGCTCGGCGCTCTGGCCCTGCGCCGTCTGAACGACCTCGAAGTCGCGGACGCGCTTCTTGAGCTCGGCGATCGCACCATCGGTGCGGCGCTTCTGGTCCGGATCCTCGAGATTGGTGAGGATGCCGACGCGAACCTTGCCACCCGCTTTGGTGTTCGCCCACCCGGCGGCAACCTTGCCGATACCGCGGCCTGCTCCTTCGTGGTCGACCTGGACGTTCTGGTCGACACCTCCGATCGCCCCTGCGCTGTGGTTGATGACGCACTTGCCCTCTGCCTTGGCGCGGCGCACCAGGGAGTCGAAGCCGGTCACAGGTGCCGTGATGATGATGATGCCGTCGAAGTCCTGAGCGATGAAGGTCTCGACGATGTTCTGCCCCTTCTGTGCGCTGCCCTCTGCGCTTGAGATCGTCAGGCGCACGCCGGAAGGCGTGAACTCTTTCTTCATCCACGAGTTGAACTCGTTGAAGAACGGGGCCTCGACGATGATCAGCTCACCGACTCGCTTTCCTCTGATGGGCGCTCCGCTGCGTCCGAAGGCCGCGGGAGCCGTCCCGAGCGCACCCGCAAGGGCTACCGCCCCGGTTGCCTTCACGAAGCCGCCTCGACTGATCCGCCGCTCGAGGAGCGCGGTTTCATCGCGGTGCTCTAGTGATTCCATTTGTTCCTCCTTTCGCAGGCCAGAGACAGCGGCGTGGCTCGCGAGTCGGAAAGGTCCAACCCGGTCATCCTGCGCGCGAGCTGACCGGATTGCGGGGCGTGGTGCGTTGGTGGATTCGCAGGATGGCGTACGCTAACACTGGTTCGCGGCAATTGTCAACAACTCCGACTCACTGTCAACAATTTCGGTCTCGCGAAAGTGTTAGGCGACTGTCTGCTAGCGAGTGCTTCACCGTGCGACGCCCTACTAGAGGAGTACCTTGACCTCGTCGCCTTCAACCTTGACCTCGTAGATCGGCAGCTTCCGCTTCGGGTGGGCGAGGCACTGTCCCGTTGGAATGTGGAACTCGAGCGAGTGCCAGGGGCAGATGATGATCTCCCCTTCGAACGCCCACTCCCAATGGAAGTGGGTCTTCTCGCTCGCGACCCAGGTTCCGTGCACACGGCCCCGGCACAGCGGCCCGTTTTGGTGAAAGCAGGCGTTCGGGAGTGCGTGGTAGCTCCCCGCGATGTTGAAGACGCCGACCTGCCGGCCGCCGACCTCGACGACCTTGTGGGTTCCGGCCGGGAGCTCGCCGACCCTGGCGACGACATACTCGGTCTTCACCGCCCGTCCATCCGGTAGTCGTACTTGGCGGGTACCTCGAGCCCGAGGATCCGCGCGGCGTTCCCACCCATGATCTTGCGCTTCGCCCGGTCGGACACAGGGATCTGGAGCACCTTGTCGGGGTGGTCGAAGTCGTGGTGCGGCCAGTCGGAGGCGAACA
>Ga0136617_10004970_pt1 | contig 11891 bp, 11 predicted proteins | sample AntDrymUQ3222106_2_FD_129672 | JGI IMG/M metagenome (GOLD analysis project Ga0136617, IMG submission 129672) | Polar desert sand microbial communities from Dry Valleys, Antarctica - metaG UQ322 (21.06) | ecosystem: Environmental > Terrestrial > Soil > Desert | place: Antarctica: Dry Valley...
AATATCTTTACCACCTCTCCCAATTCTTCCAGTAAGACATTCTCGAGCGCTTTCATCTTCGCGCAGCCACCGGCGAAAGCGAGATGAACCGGTTCGTGATCCAAAAACTCTTCGAGGGACGCTACCTGGCGGACGACCTCCGGCCTATTCTCACCGTGAATTCGTCGGGCCCAATTGATGTATAGCTGAGCTGCATGATTCTCGCCACCCAGGTGATCGTAGACGAGGACGCCCAGGCCCTCATGGTCATCACTCAGAAGCGCATCAGCGCCTGCGGCTCGTCCGACTTCCAAAGAACGCCGGGCTGCGGCGAGCGGAAGGGGCAAAACGGCTACTGTCTCGAGGGTGCGGGCGTGCTTGGTAAGGGCGCCGTTGTGAGCAATCACGGGGACGTCGAGGCCTAACTCCAGTGCGGTAGGACGTGCGTCGCGAAAGCGCCGCCCGGTGACGATGGCGACTCGAACGCCGCGCTCTCGGGCCTGTTCAAGGGCGTTGCGATTACGTTCAGAAACTTGCCCACGCGAGTTAAGCAAAGTTCCGTCGAGATCCAGGGCAAGCAAGCGTATCGGCATAAATGGGAAAGCAAAGTTAAAGGAATCGTCGCTAAAAGGCAAAGCACGCTGCCGGGGGGTGCTGGTCCAATTTGAGTCCGGAAGTTCAGAGTTCAAACTTTAGGTTGCGGCTTTGCGGTGCGGACAAGCTAAAGCTTGATGAACTCTTAACTAGACCAGTAAACAAAAGGCGGTCGTGGATCTCTGCTCCAGATCCCGTTCCACTCAACACTGCGACAACTATCAGCAATTTTCAGGTAGGGAAGGTGAGCAAAGCGCAGCTCGCCCCCGCTCCAGCGTAGCGTCATCACTCTTATTTGCTACAAGCTACGCCGGATTAACTCAGCACAATTTAGCGTTTTTGTATCCTAGCGAAAGGCGCTACGCTGGAGCGGGGGCGCGCTGCGCTTTGCCCACCTTCCCAACCTGCAAATTCCTTCACCTTGAATGGTCAGTTCAAGGTTCATTCCGGTAGTGATGCGACCAGTCCTATGGTCGTCGATACGGCTTTGCCGCCCGATGTGTGGCGGTGGCTATGCCCCGCCGCAGGGGCATCCATCAGATCTCAGGGGCTATGCCCCAATGAATCACTTAATCCGCAGATTAACCGAGTTACTGGTCTGCCCGCGCGCCGAAACGCTAAGGGATAGGTCGTTCGGGCCCGTCAAATCACTGGGCAGGAGCGCCGTTAGTTGGGCCAGCCAGGGAAAGCCGGGCGCTTTGCGGAGGTCTTCCACAGGCAACACGTGAGTCCTTTGCTGCGCGTCGCGTGCCTGGACCGTGATGATTGAGACCGATTCGCCGCTATACAAGTCCAAATCCACCAGCAAGAGTTTTATCCGCGTGCGTTTCTCGGCCCCAAAATAATTGTCGCTGACTAGCGGAAACGGATCGCGCGTGTCGAGCACGGCGTCGAGCGCCAATGCGTTGAGCGATTCATCCTCCGTCAACAAGATTGGCGCTTGGACGAAGATGATAATGGGGAAGGGCAAACTGGCGCCGGCAAAATCGCGTGTCAGTGTGCCAGTGATCGCTGGCCCACCCACAGAAGCGAACCCGGAGAATGCTGGATTAAGTACGAAGCCGGTTTTATAAGCGCGCAGCTTGATGTATTCGCGCCAAAAGGGAGAGTGTAGTTGCCCTGGACGTCGGTGATGACAACCCGCGTGCCGGTCTGGTTACCTTGAGCCACGATGGCCACGTCCGCGATGCCTTGTGCCGTGTTCTGATCCGTGACGCGGCCGGACAACGTCACGGTCGGCTGTTGCGCCCAAACTGAAAAACCCCCGCATAGAGTTGCTGTGAGTAAAACTAAAGTGCGCAGTAAGACTAAACTGCGAGCTAGCTTCGGACGTGCGTCGCGAAAGCGCCGCCCGGTGATGATGGCGACTCGAACGCCACGCTCTCGGGCCTGTTCAAGGGCCTTGCGATTACGTTCAGAAACTTGCCCACGCGAGTTAAGCAAAGTTCCGTCGAGATCCAGGGCAAGCAAACGTATCGGCATAGTCGGAAAGCAAAGTAAATTCCGGCCTTGCGACAAAGTACGTTAACATTAACCATAATTTTTGCGTCGAGCAGCTTTAGTTTAAGGTTCTCTTGGTTTATCTATGCCCAGAAAGAAGAAGGTGTCGGGTAATTACTCCATCTGGCACGCGGTAACCGAGAGCAATCGGCGGATTTATCAGCAAGAAGTCTCCAATTCCCTGAGAAAGGCCCTAATCAGTGAACATTACGCACCTTGAATGCGCCGCCTGCGGGCTTGAGCACAAGGCACAACGCTTGCACAACCTTTGCCGCGAATGCGGTAAGCCGCTGTTGGTCCGTTACGATCTGGAACGGGCCGGACGTGGTTTGACAAAACAATCTCTCAGCGGGCGGAGAGCCGATATGTGGCGCTATCGCGAAGTCTTGCCGGTCGAGAGCGACGAAAACGTCGTGACCCTCGGCGAAGGCTGGACGCCGCTGCTTCGTACTGAGCGTCTGGGACAGAAACTGGGTCTGCGAAACCTGTACATCAAAGATGAGTCGCAGAATCCCACTCAGAGTTTCAAAGCCCGCGGCATGACTGCCGCCGTGTCAATGGCCAGAGAGCTGGGAGCCCGGAAACTGGCGGTGCCTTCAGCGGGTAACGCGGCCGGGGCCCTGGCAGCTTATTCGGCGCGGGCAGGACTTGAGTGCTTCATCTTTATGCCCAGCGACACGCCGCGCGCGAACGTAGTCGAATGCGAACAAACGGGCGCGCATGTGTCCTTGATGGAAGGGTTGATTACGGACTGTGGAGCGGAAGTGGGCCGGCGAAAAGAAGCTGAAGGTTGGTTTGATGTGTCCACTCTCAAGGAGCCGTACCGCATCGAAGGAAAGAAGACCCTAGGTTACGAACTCGCGGAACAGCTTGATTGGACGCTTCCCGACGTCATCGTCTACCCGACCGGCGGTGGCACTGGACTGATTGGAATGTGGAAAGCGTTCGACGAGATGGAAAAGATGGGATGGATTGGGCCCGAGCGTCCCCGGATGGTCACTGTCCAAGCCGCTGGTTGCGCGCCGATTGTGCGCGCGTTTGAGGAAGGGAAGCGTTTTGCGGAGGAATTTCCCAACGCCGCGACGGTAGCTTCGGGTCTGCGCGTACCGCGCGCGATTGGTGATTTCTTGATAATTGACGCACTGCGTGAGTCTGCCGGAGCAGCCATCGCCGTCACTGATGAGGAGTTGATTGCCGCAACTCGCGAGATTGGCGCCGCTGAGGGCTTGTTCTGTGCTCCCGAAGGCGCCGCCTGTTTGCCTGCGTTAAGGAAGATGATTGAGGCAGGACAAGTGAAACCGGAAGAACGTGTGGTCCTGTTTAATACTGGCGCGGGTGTGAAGTACCTGGAGAGCTTTTCTTGAACCACCCTCGCCACGGTTAAGTATTAGAAGGTTTGGAGGAATGAATTTCGTGAAATATCTGCTCTTGATTGTCTTAACCACCATTCTGCTGAATTCAACCCTCGCTTTCGGACAAGCTAAGGATGCCCGTGCAAGTGATACTGGATCGTCGCGCATGGAAGGGCTTCGGCGCAGTGGCCTCGAAGCGCTTTACAATCTTGACTACGAGAAATCGCGAAAAGATTTCAGCGAGATTGCCCGGCTCTATCCAGATCATCCAGCCGGCCCACAGTTGTTGGCAGCCCGGCTTTGGGCCAAGACGCTCTATGAGTCTCGTCGTCTGCAAGCGTCACTCTACAGTTCAGAGTCGTTCTACACCAAAGGTGATGACAAAGTTGATCCGAAAATCGTCGCGGAGTTTCGCAATCTAACGCGCGAGTCCAAGAGACTGGCAGACGCGCGGCTGAAGAAAGATCCTCGCGATATCGAAGCGCTTAACTTCCTGGCGGCGATCGCCGGGTTAAAGGCATCTTTCGAAGAAGCGGTCGAGCGTCGGCATTTCGCAGCGCTCAGGGACGGCTCCGAAGCCGTCGACCGTCATCGCGAAGTCCTAAAACTTGATCCGACGTACGTTGATGCTGAGCTGACGATCGGACTCTATGACTACGTGGTGGGATCTCTGCCGCTGCCCGTGCGGCTGCTGGCTGGAATCGCCGGCGCGCGCGGATCGAAGAAGCGGGGCCTCGCAGCCCTCGAACGTGTGGCGAAGGAAGGACGCTGGTCGCGCGATGATGCCAAGTCGGTGTTGATTCTCCTTTACACGCGCGAGAAACGCTATAAGGATGTTCTGGCCCTTGCTCGCGAGCTGAGCGCAAAGTATCCGCGCAATTATTTGTACAGATTAGAGGCGGCTGATGCGCTGGTTGCTCAGGCTGCGGTGGAACGAAAGGAAAACAATGCGGCGGGCGCAGCTAAGGCTGAACAAGAGGCGTTCAGCACTTTCGAGGATTTGTTGAGCGACCGATCTCTGCGTGACACAGTTTCGCGCGCGCTGGATCTGGTTCACTTCAAGTATGGTGAAGTCTTGCTGACGGCTGGACAAGGTGGTCGAGCCGCCCGTGAGTTTCTGGCCGCCACGAAAGTTGAGCGAGCCGAACCGGAATTAGTGACCATGTCTCACCTCTATGCGGCGCGGTCGTTTGATTTGGCCGGTAAGCGTGACGACGCGTTGGCCCACTATCGGCAAGTGTTGTCGCGTCCCGACATTTTTGACGCGCACGATGGAGCGAAGAAGGGCCTGCGCGAACCGTTTAAGATGGAGAGCGCGAGACGTAACGGGGAATAGGCAATAGGCAATAGGCAGAATACAAAAAGCAGAAGCGGGGAGCGCTGGGAGCGCCTGCAATGAACGCCAAGCGGCGCGAACCTTGAGCTTGAATGGCTTTCAACGTGGGCGTGCTGACGCACTTATGCAGGCGGGACGCCTGCGGTCCCAGCATTAGGCAGAAGGCTGACAGCAGTCGTAATTACGCGCCCAGTATTCGATACAAGCGATCTCAAGCGAATAAGCCTATGAGTAGCAATGGTGACACAGGTCCGGGAAAGACGCGGCCGCGCCGGTTGCTCCTGTGCCTTGATGGGGTGCCGCATGAAGTAATTGAGAATGTCAGGCAGCGCGGTCTTTTTGATAGTTTTGGTGCGCCTTCGCGGCTCCTGTCCCCTTTCCCCACGATGACCAACATTGCACTTTCGGCCATGCTCGGGGCGACCCCACCGCTCGGTTATGAGAGTCTTTATTTCGACAAGACCGCTCGTGAGCTGCGCGGCGGCGTGAGCAAGTACATCGGTTGGCGCACTCCTGACAAGATTCCTTCGTCATACATGGACGAGCTGGATTATCAGGAACCGCTCGCTTTTGAGTTCCTGGTTTATGTAGCGCCAGAGAAAGTTTGGCGCACGGACATGCGCCGTTTTCGCGAGCGCTTTCGTGAGGCGCCGCAGACGCGCGACTATTTTGCCTTCCTCAAAGGCACAGATGGCTTGCTCCACATTCGCGGCCCGGAGCGTTTGGCGGTGGCTCTCGAATCGCTCGACAAAATCCTGCGCGAGATTCAAACTACTTGTGGGAGGGAAACTGAGATAGTGCTTTTTTCAGATCACGGGATGAATCTGCGCGAGAACCGCCGCGTTCATCTGAAAACCCGCTTACGCGACCGGGGCTTCTCGCTCAGCGGCAGCTTCTCCGAAAGATCTCGCGCCACTCTCGCGATCCCCGCCTTTGGGCTGTGCGGCTACGCGGCGATCTACTGTGGGGATGAGGAAGCGGTCGCTGAGGTCGCGAATTCCCTGGTCGAGTTGGAAGGTGTGGATTTTTCGATTTACAAAGACGATACGGAGGCTATCGCGGTTACCGGAGCGAATGGCGTTGCTCGCGTGGAGCGAAAACAAACAAACGGTGAGGCGAGCTATCGCTACCTAACTTCCGACGGCGATCCTTTGCAACTTCATCCTATTCTCGAAACGCTGAATCAAGCGGGGAAGCTGGATGAGAAAGGTTTTGCCTCAGACAAGGACTGGCTCGCAAATACTGCGAACCACATTTACCCCGATGCGCTGGCTAACCTCTACACTTCACTGAATACTCAGCGCGTGAGACACACGGCCGATGTCCTCGTTAGTTTATGTGATGGCTACTATTACGGTTGGTCCCCCTTCGCACGTCTTACTCGGCTTGCAGCAACTCATGGCAACGCCCTTCGCCCTAGCTCGAATGCGTTCCTGATGAGCACCCACCGCACACTCCCTCCCTTCGTTCGCGCCGATGATGCGCAACCGCTGTTGAGAGGCTGGACTCAGCCAACTTCAATGGCACTTAGTCCAGAGCAAGGGGCCGTAAGCGACCGGAGGTGAAACCTCCAGGTGTTGGTCGAACATCACCAGTAGGAAGTACGCTTTCAGCGTAATTGGTAGCACCAGGAGTTTTCACACAATCTGAGTTGCGACCCGGTCAATTGGCGATACTCAATAAGGAGCATGAGCCGTCAACCCAAATCAACAATTGACAGCTTGAACACTGCTCACCCCACCAGGTCGCTACCGCTCTGTTCTGTATTGAGCGGCGCCAACGAATTCATTTCTCAAGTTGACTCGTCGCTAACTCCACGCGTACAAAGCTAAGCATGACCAGTTACGCCAAGGCTGAAGGATCGCAAGGTGTCGCCGTGGAGACTTTTGATCTTGTGCGGCGGTTTGGCGACTTCACCGCCGTCGATCATCTCAACCTGGGTGTGCGACGAGGAAGTTTTTTTGGTTTTCTCGGCCCCAACGGCGCGGGCAAATCCACAACTATAAAAATGCTGACCGGCCTATTGGGCCCCACCAGCGGAAAGATTCGCGTCCTGGGCCGCGACCTGGCATCGGAAGCGCTCGAAGTAAAAAGAAGAATTGGTGTGGTTCCGGAAGATCTCAACCTCTTCGAGCGATTGACTGGCGCCGAGATGCTTGCCTTCACGGGCCGGATGTATGGTTTACAAAAGAGCGAGATCGCCGAACGGGCCCCGGACCTGCTCGAACTCATGGAATTGGAATCGGAACCAAAAAAACTAATTGTCGAATACTCTCATGGCATGAAGAAGAAGCTGTCACTCGCCTGCTCTTTGATTCATCGACCGGAGATCCTGTTCCTCGATGAGCCTTTTGAAGGTGTTGACGCCATCGCGTCCCGCACGCTAAAGGATCTTCTTTTGAGACTGACTGAGCGCGGACTAACTGTTTTTCTCACTTCCCACGTGCTGGAGATAGTTGAGCGGCTCTGTAGTGATATCGCAATCATCTCTCAAGGCAAGCTGCTCGCGGCTGGCTCTCTCGATGAGCTGAAAAAGGGAATCCCAGTCGAGGGCGACGGGGACTTGAGGCGCCCGGTTTCGCTGGAAGAATACTTTATTCACATCGTCGGCGGCACTCGCATTTCGGGCGAGGAAGAAGTGCTGCAGTGGTTAGGGTAGACTAGCAATCGCCCTGCCCCCGGTTGGAGGATGCGTCCGGTACGACGGGCCTAGCCAGGTTGAAACGCAATATAAGATCAGGAACCTCGAAGCAGTTTGCGAAGCAGCAAAACGCCGGCGTTTGTTTCATAGAAGACATACAGGTTGTTCCCTCGGCCCGACGTTTTGATCAATGGTCGTTCTGGCGCACGTTGATCTGGACCAATCCCTTTTTTGTTTTGGCATTTCGACGTAAGGGAAGGGCTTGGCGAGGCTGGTACAGGGTTATTCCTCGATGACCTCGCGGGTAAAGTTCATTTGTAGTTGAGGGTTACTACTACGCCGCGCCCAACGATGCGCTTGCAGCCGACGCCTCGATAGCATGCCCTTCAAGCTGCATCCTCGCGTCGAAGATTGAAAGCCTGCGCTCCAGCGCGGCTGGAGCGCGGCGTTCGGCGGCTTTGTTCAAATCGAGCTGCGGCAATCAGAAAACTGACGTGATATAAATGGGCATTTCGGGCTTGAACTTTCTCGAAATACATCAACTCGATTGAGAAAATGTAGGAGTTTTCGCGCTCAAGAAATTGCATTCGCTTATCATCCGTTTCGGGATCAGCGCGCTTGTCGCTCTCTTTCACCAGCCCTGCGTCTCTCTCTAATCGCAGTTCGGAACGCCAATCCAACAAGGGTATTGGTCAATTATGAAGCTGATTACCAGTGTTGCAATAAAGATGAAAAGCGCGGCGGCAATCAAGAGATTGATGGGATTTGCCGTCAAGCCGTTACCTGCCCGCACGTTTCGCACAACAGGTGCGAGGCTGACAATAAAGCCTAGCGGTAAGAGCAAAAGTGCGCCGATGGTAATAATCCTTCCGAAAGCACTCAGCCGTTGACTGTCCGGTTCCGTCGTTAATGTTTTAAAGAAAACGCTTAACGGCTCAATGTCAAAAATCTCTATCGAAAGCAGAATTGCCAAGGGCATTGCTAAAAGAAAGCCGATTATTGCTGACGATTTATTGTTTGAAATAATATTTTCGATAATTTTCCCTCTTTTGATTTCCGTTAAATTTTCTTTCACAATGCCTGCGGAAGTTTCGATAAACATCCAAAGCACGAAGCCGAACAATCCTCTCTCCGTCTGTTGTTTCCGTTCGTTGCAGAGGTCGTTGAAAGTTTGCTCCATGGACTCCCCGAGCCGCTCACTGAATGCTCTTGGATAGAGGCTGAGGAGTTTCTTGTAGAGTGTACGAACCGTTTCTTGGTCATACGCCATACGCAAAGGTTTCCGGTAAGAGTTTCCGTTTTCGCGCCAACGTGACGAGGTGTTTATAGCGCTCAAGTTCTGCCGCGAGCGCCTTTGCGCCAACGCCCGTAATCCGGTAATAAATCCGCCGCTCATCATCCATTTCGGGATCAACCCGCTTGTCGCTCTCTTTTACTAACCCCGCATCGAGCATTCGCTTGAGCGAGCCGTAAAGCGTTCCCGCACCCATGTTTACCTTTCCTTGCGAGTCCGCCTCGACCTGCTTCATGACACCATAGCCGTGTCGCTCTCCGCTTGAGAGCGCCAAGAGAATATGGAACACGGCTGGCGTAAGGGGTGGGTTGGGGCTTGTAGTAGTCATACGCCATACCATATCCGTAACGGATATAGTAGTCAAGAGGTAATCCACGGCGATATAGAATCGCTTTTGACCATTTTGAAGAAGCCGCCAATACCTCCCATCATTGTGGAAATCCGACGCGCCGCAGCAAATCTTGAAAGCGCGGGTCCGAGCGCAAAGGGTCAAGACGCGGGTCAACTTTGAGATACATGACGACAAAGCCGTCGCGGTTCTCGTAAGCCTTGTTCAGTTCGGCAAATGCTTTGTCTTTCTCGCCAAGTGCCGCGTAGAAATGTGCCCTGAGGTACGGCGACAAATCAGGGCGTTCTACCATTGCTCGCACAAATCCTTGCCAGCCACCTTTGGCAAAACTCTCTCGCACCAACGCCGCGTTTCGCTGTTCGCCGATTAGCTCTTGATATTTGGCATATTCTTCGACGCTCTCGGTGTAGTTACCTTTCGCCTGATAAACCCGAGCGAGGTGGTTGTGCGTCCCCGGGAAATTGGCATCCAATTCCAGAGTCTTTTTCAGTTGCGCGATACTCTCATCATATTTTCGGGCGTGGAACAGGGCATGGCCGTAAAACCAGTTGATGGGGAGCGCGAGCGGGTCAATCTCCAGCGCGCGGCGGATTTCGGCAAACGCTTCTTCGTGTCTGCCTTGTGCACTAAGCAGTCTGCTGTAAAAGTGATGCGCCGTCGCGTAGTTCGGGTTGAGTTCAATCGCCCGCTTTGACTCGCGTTCAGCCCCGGCAAAGTCGTAATCGTACAGTAATAGAATGAGTCCGAGCGCGGCATGCGCTTCGGCTAGTCCGTCATCGAGCGACAAAGCTCTCAGCGCGGCTTCTTTTGCTTTTGGCATCAGTTCACGCGACGGTATATCGCTAAAGCCTGAGAACAGCGTGTAAGCGTCCGCGAGTCCGGCATAGCCGAGCGCGTAATTCGGGTCAACCGCGACGGCCTGTTGGAAATACTCGATTGCCTGCTGCAAGTCTTTCACCCTGCGCTTGTTCCAATGAAAACGCCCTCTCAAATAGAACTGGTAAGCTTCCGCATTCGTCGTATCGCGCCTGACGAGTAGCTGCTGCTCTTCGCCGGACAGCCTCAACCGCAGCTTCTCGGTGACCTCCCGCGCAATCGCTTGCTTGACCGCCAGCACGTCCGAGACTTTGCGCTCGTACCCCTCGCCCCAAAGCTGCGCGCCTGTGGTGGCATCAACCAAATCCACCTGAATGTCCAGCCTATCTCCAATCTGGCGCACCCGCCCCGTCAACACCGCGCGTACATTCAAATCGCGTCCGACCCGTTGTGGGTCAACCTCACGTCCCTTGTAACGGAAAGCCGTACTGCGAGCGATGACTCTTAACTGCCGCAACTCTGTGAGGCTGTTAATCAGCGCCTCAGAGATGCCGTCGGAAAGATATTCCGTGTCGCTGTTGACGCTCTCGTTCTTAAACGGCAAGACGGCGATGGATTCGATTTGTGTTGTGGTTGGCGAACTGCGGCTGAAATACCAGTAGCCGAAACTGAGCGCGGCAACCACCAGAATCGCCAGCGCGGCACTGAAACTGCCCTTACGCTGTTTGATGCCACTTGTGATGTACTCCGCGCTCGACGTAGGGCGCACGGTTGCAGCTTGCATGCCGGTACTTGAGAGCGCCACGTTCGCCGTTGTCGCTACCGGGCTCTGAGAAGCACTCGCTACCCTGTCCCTCTCCGGCGAGGCAGAGCGTTCCAGCTTGGCGGCAAACTCTATCTCCTGTTTGAGTGTACGCAAATCAGCGAGCAGGCTCTTAATAGTTTGATACCGCTCATCCTTGTCTTTCCGCAACGCCTTGCTGACAATGTGTTGCAAGTCAGCAGGTGTTTCGGGCGCAAGCTCTCTCAGAGGCTGCGGCTCTTTGTGCAAGAGGGCACCCAGAATATCAGCCGTCGTCTCGCCCGCAAACGGCAATCTTCCCGTCAGCATCTCGTACATGACAGCGCCGAGGCTGAAGATGTCCGTTCTCGCGTCTACCTCACGCCCGCGTGCTTGTTCCGGACTCATATACGCAGTAGTTCCCATCACCACGCCCAGAGTCGTCTTAACCAGAACTTGTGTCGGGGCTTCCGTGTCGGAGGTCGCATCGTCTTTTTTCTCCGTCAGCTTCGCCAGACCGAAGTCCAACACTTTCACCAGCTCATCCTCGCGCAGCATGACGTTCTCAGGCTTGATGTCTCGATGTACGATGCCATTTCTATGAGCGGCATCGAGAGCGGCAGCAATTTGCATGGCAATACTGAGCGTTTCGTCAATCTCCAAGCGCTCGGTCTGCAACTTCCGGCGCAAAGTCTCGCCTTCTATGTACTCGGTGGCGATGAAGTGCGCGCCGTTCTCTTCGCCTATTTCGTGGATGGTGATGATGTTCGGGTGATTCAAGGCGGAAGCGGCTTTTGCCTCTCGCACGAAACGATGCAAGCGCTCTTTATCAAGGATGAATTTATCGGGCAGCAGTTTGAGCGCGACGTGTCGTTCAAGTTTAGCGTCCAGCGCCAGATAGACTTCGCCCATCCCGCCTGCGCCTAGTTGCCGGAGAATGCGGTAGCGATTGTGTAAGATGGTATTAGGTGCGAGCACCTTGATTTGGGCTGAGTTGTCGAACAGCTTATAGACCGAAAGGCTGGTCTGATTGGCGAGTGAGAATCTTAACTTAGTTTTACTTCCGGCGCGAGAATTTAGTCAGAACCGGGTAAAAGACACATTGGCGAACGGGTAATCCTATCGGGCGTTAGTGCGCCAAGCGAAGCTTGGCGCTTCTTGCAGGGTGAGAGTCCCTGCTGAGTAAGGTCTAACCAACCACTCATACCGAGTGTTGCAACTGCTACTGAGGAGGTGAAAGCCGAACAAG
>Ga0136617_10004971_pt1 | contig 11887 bp, 10 predicted proteins | sample AntDrymUQ3222106_2_FD_129672 | JGI IMG/M metagenome (GOLD analysis project Ga0136617, IMG submission 129672) | Polar desert sand microbial communities from Dry Valleys, Antarctica - metaG UQ322 (21.06) | ecosystem: Environmental > Terrestrial > Soil > Desert | place: Antarctica: Dry Valley...
CCAGTTCAGGATCGGCCACACCGGGCCCCGCCAGTACAGCGTCGGATCGAAGCGCGGGTCGTCGGAGGGGAGGCTCGTCACGACCCAGCCGTGCTCGCCGACCCTCACCCCCGACTCCACCGCCCGCTCGACCATGCGCTCCGCGCGATCGGACCCTGGGATCCCGGCATAGAGCGGCGCGAACCCGGCCCCGCTCCGGATGCCGATCCGCTCGCCGCGGATCACGTCGAAGTCGACGTAAAGCCCGTGCTCCTCGTCCCACAGCTTCGCGTCGAGCGCCTCCCCCGTCCGCTCGGCCCAGGCCTCGAACGGCTCGGGGTCGGCACCGAGCACCTCGGCGATCCTGGCGAGATCCCGATTCGCCTGGACGAGGAGCGAGTTGAAGAGAACGGGCTGGATCGCGAACGGGGAGGCGGCGCGAATCGCCCCGGGGAGGTAGTCGAGGCCGCGGAAGAGCCCGACGAGGTAGGCGTAGCGGTCGTACTCGGCGTCGGTCGGTCGCTCCGAAGCCTCGGCGAGCTGGACGTCCACCCGCTCGTAGACCGGAACCTGCTCGGGAGTGAGCATGATCCGCGCCAGCGCGTCGTCCCAGAGCGGCGAGTTGTCCATTCCCGACTCCCACGGATGCCAGATCTCGACGAGCCAGTCCCCCCGACTGCGCTCGCGGTAGAGGTACTCGTGCCAGGCGACGAGCCCGGGCATCAGCTCCGCCAGGAAGGCGGCCGCTCGCTTACGATCATTCGCGTGGCCGTATATCCGCCAGGCCGCCGTTGCGTGAATCGGCGGCTGGACGATCCCGGAGGTCCTTGGTCGCTCGGGTGCGTCGGGAGATCGCTCCGTCTGCCAGAATTCCGGGCCGGGGAAGTAGCGGGCGCCGTCCGTGAAGACGATATGCGGCAGGAGGCCGTTCCTCCACTGCCCCGCGAAGAGCGACCGCAGCTCGCTCTCCGCGCGCCCCTGGTCCCAGGCGGCATAGCCCATGGCGATGCAGGCCGAATCCCAGCTCCATTGATGCGGGTAGAGACGGGGCGACGGGCGCGTGGCGTGACCGAGCCAGTTGACGTGGAGAACCTCGAGCGCACGACGAGCAAGGTCGCCGTTCGCCTCCACGAGACGCTCGGGCACCGCCAAGCCGAGCCCACCGTCGATCATGCCCTCCGATCCTCGACCCGCAATTGTCACGGGTGAATAACAAATCGTGAACGTGAGGTCAATAGGGAGCTCGCGCGACGGACGCCGGGTGGATCCGAGCCAGCCGATCCCGCTCTACTTCCAGTTGAAGACGCTCCTGCTCGAGGACATCCTCAGCGGCCACTACGGTCAGAGCGACCGCCTGCCGACCGAGCACGAGCTCTGCAACCGCTACGCGATCAGCCGGACCCCGGTGACCCGGGCTCTCTCGGAGCTTGCCGACGAGGGCGTGATCCTGCGCCACCGTCGGCGCGGAAGCTTCGTCAACCCGCACTGGCTCCGTCGCCGGCCGGAGCAGCCCGAGGTGCGCGTCGTCGTGCCGGAAGGCCCCTGGGAGAGGATGATCCAGGAGTCGGCCCCCGACGATGTCTCGGTCAACGTCGTCTCCGTGTCACGGCCCTCGCTGCACGGGGCCCTCACCCACGCGGTCGCCGAGGGCCGAGCTCCCGACCTCGCGGTGCTCGACTCCGTCTGGGCGCCCGAGTTCGCGGCCGCCGGCTTCCTGTGGGCGCTCGAGGATCTGAACGAGGACTGGGTCCGCCGCGAGCACGAGGCGGACTTCCTCGCCCCGATCGTGGCCGCGAACCGCTACGAGGGCCGGACCTTCGCGGTCTCCGGCTTCGCGGACGTCGCCGGCCTCTGGTATCGCAGGCGCCAGCTCGAGTCGCTCGGGCTCGACCCGCCGGTCAGCTGGGCCGACCTCCGAGCGGTCGCCCGGGCCCTCGCAAAGGACGGCGTGCCCCATCCGATCGTGATGCCGGGCGGCTCGAGGGGAGGCGAGACCACCGCCTACTGTCTGATCGCATTCCTCGCCTCGAACGGCGCAAAGGTGCTCGGCCCGGCCGGGGTGACTCTGGACTCCCCCGCGGCAGCCGAGGCCCTTCGCTTCCTCCGCAGCCTCGTCGACGAGGGGATCATGTCGCCCGACGTCGTGCGCTACGAATGGAACAGGCCGATCCGGCTCCTGGCCGAGGGGGCGGCGGCGATCAGCTTCGGCGGCAGCTATGAGGCCTCGACGCTCGCCGAGGCACTCGGCGTCTCGCTGGGGGCGCTTCCGGAGCACGTGGGCTTCATCCCGGTCCCGGGCGGCCCCAGGGGAGCGGCGGCGAGCGTGACGGGCACGATGGTCTACGGCATCTTCCGGCAGGCCGCGAACCCCAGGCTCGCGATGCGCCTGCTCGAGAGCGTGGTCGCTCCCGCGGCGCTCGCCGGCGTCGCGCGGACGACCGGACGCATCCCGAGCCGCCGCTCGGCCGTCGCTCTGGCCGCGCCCGACGTCCCCTTCCTGGCGCAGACGGCGGAGCTGCTCGAGCGGGCGGTCACGAGACCCTCGACGCCGCTGTACCCACGGGTCTCGGCGCAGCTTCAGGCCATGCTCGAGGCGGTGCTCACCGGCCGGTTGGCGCCTGCCGCTGCGGCGCAGCGGACCGCCGAGCTGATCGGCGGGATCACGGGCCTCCCGGTCGTCCACGACAGGGACTCGCTCCCCTCTGCGGTGTCCGCTGCGTAAAATGGGTCGCGCCGTAACGCTCGTCCGTCGCGGCGAGGTGGTGCTGGCGGACGAGCCCGAGGCGCCGCTCGAAGGCCGCGCCGTGCGAGTCGAGACGCTCCTCTCCGGGATCTCGGCCGGCACCGAGCTGACGCAGTACCGCGGCTCGAACCCCCGGCAGCACAGGCGCTGGGATCCCGAGCGACGGCTCTTTCTCGACGGGGAGTCGCCTGGCGCGTACCCCATCGAGGATTGGGGCTATGAGGAGGTCGGCCGCGTGACGGAGTGCGGGCCGGAGGCGCGAGGGGTCGAGCCGGGGCTCCTCGTGTGGGGAACCTGGGGGCACAGGAGCTCGGCCGCGGTTCCCGGCGAGCGCGCAGCGGAGTGCGTCCTGCCCGAGGGGCTCTCCCCGCTTTCCGCGGTCTTTGCGCGCATCGGCGCCATCGCGCTCAACGCCGTGCTCGATGCCGACATCCACCTCGGCGAGACGGTCGCCGTCTTCGGTCAGGGCGTGCCCGGGCTGATCGCGACCCAGCTCGCAGCCCTGAACGGCGGGACGGTCGTCGCCGTCGAGGGCATCCCCCGGCGGATCGAGCTCGCCGGGACGCTCGGAGCCGAGCACGTCGTCGACTTCACGAGGGAGGAGCCGGCGGAGGCGATCAAGACGCTGACGGGCGGTCGCGGCGCCGACGTCTCGATCGAGCTCAGCGGCTCGTACCGGGCGCTCGGCGAGGCGATCCGTGCGACCGCCTACAACTCACGCGTGGTCGCGGCGGGGTTCCTGCAGGGCGACGGTGCTGCGCTTCGGCTCGGCGAGGAGTTCCACCACAACCGCATCGAGGTCGTCTGCTCGCAGATCTCGGGGATCAGCCGCCGCCTCGATCACCGCTGGAACGTGTCCCGGCTCGAGCGAACGGTGATGGCGCTCGTTGCCGCGGGCCGCGTCGACGTCGCGGCGCTCGTCTCCCATGTCCTCCCGGCCGAGCACGCCGGCGAGGCGTTCCGGCTGCTCGACGAGCGGCCGGAGGAGGCCGTGCAGGTCGTGCTCGAGTTCTAGCGTGGGGGAACCCATGGTTCCCCCACGAGCCCCCTCCTTCGAAGCTGGACGCGCCGGAGCCGCGGGTGGCTGCGCCGGGCAAGCCCGACTCCGCCGGAAACTTCCGGGAGCAGCACCATGAGGGTTGTCACCACATCACGAGCTTCCTACTCCAAGAAAGGGTAGAGCTGCCGCTCGAGCCACAGACGGAGGCACTTCGGCGCGAGTGGATCTCCTCGGGCCGGCTCCCGCTCCACGAGCTCACGGTGCGGGAGGCACGAGTGCGGGAGCTCGCCGAGCTTCCCGCCGGCGCTTCCGAACCCGTCGCCCGAGTCGTCGACCGCTCGCTTCCAGGCCCCGGGGGCGAGATTCCGATCCGGCTCTACTTGCCCGAAGGCGGCGCACCCATGCCGGTGCTCACGTACTTCTTCGGCGGCGGCTGGGTGCTCGGCTCGATCGAGGCCTCGGCTGCGATCTGCCGGAGGCTTGCGAATGCCACTCCGTGCGCCGTCGTCGCCGTCGGCTACCGGCGGGCACCCGAGCATCCGTTCCCTGCGGGGCTCCAGGACTGCTACGAGGCGACGCGCTGGGTGGTCGATCACGCTCACGAGCTCGGTCTCGACCCCACGCGCGTCGCGGTCGGAGGCGCGAGCGCCGGCGGCAACCTCGCTGCGGCCGTCGCGCAGCTCGCGCTCGAGCGGAACGGCCCACCGCTCGCCTTCCAGCTCCTCGTCTATCCCCCGCTGGACTTCCGAGCGGACACGCCCTCGCTGCGCGCGGCCAACGATCCCTTCGTGTTCGACCGCGAGGCTCTGGCCTGGTGCTGGTCGCACTATCTCGCGCGCGACGCGGACGGCGACGATCCGCTCGCCTCCCCACTTCGCGCTCACGACGTGAGCGGCCTCCCGCCGGCGCTCGTGATCACGGCCGAGTTCGATCCCCTGCGGGACGAGGGGGAACTGTATGCCTGGAAGCTGGCCGCGGCGGGTGTCGAAGCCGAGCTCATTCGCTTCGACGGGGTCGTGCACGGCTTCTTCGCCCTGTCGGGCGTGCTCGACGCAGCCGGGGAGGCGCAGGCACGCGCTGTCGGCGCACTCCGAAGGGCCTTCGGCCGTTGACATCGCCGATGAATCTTCGGCCGCACCGCGGTCTGTACGCGTAGGTTCCAGTCATGGGCGCCGGCGTGCCGGCGCGGAAAGGAGAGAGCATGGGACAGCCGGTAGTCCACTTCGAGGTCATCGGGAGGGACGCGAAGAAGCTGCAGAGCTACTACGCCGATCTGTTCGGGTGGGAGATCGACTCCGACAACCCGCTGAACTATGGGAGCGTGCAGCGCGACGGCAACGTCAACGCCGACGGAGTCGGAATCGGAGGAGGCATCGGAGCGGGGCCGGAGGGGTATTCCGGCCACGTCACCTTCTACGTCGAGGTTCCCGACGTCGAGGCCGCCCTCGCGAAGGCGGAGACCCTCGGCGGGTCACGCACCATGGGCCCGGAACAGGTGACGGAGGGCGTTGAGATCGGCCTCTTCAAGGACCCCGAGGGCCACACGGTCGGCGTCGTCAAGTCCATCTCGTAGCTGAGGCTCGATCCGAACCGTCCTGCCCAGGCGTCGGGGGTCAGGTCTTGCGATGTCGGAATGCAAGACCTGACCCCGCGCCGGGTCGCTACTGATTGCCCTCGTCGACACGGCTCAGGTTGTCGCCGTGAGCGTCCAGCTCCTCCTCGTCGCCCTCGAAGTCTTCGATGGCCGAGGCGGGACCGCCACCGCCCACCAGATCGGTGTCGTCGGCATCGTCCTCGGCATCTTTCCCAACCGGTTCGTCGAACTCACGTGTCATCGATTCCTCCTTCTCGCGGGCTGTCGGCGCCTCCTGCCCATTTCGGCGTACGCCGACACGCGGCGGAGATCAGCTCTCGGCGGAGGCGCGAAGCGCGGGCGAAGGCGCTCCGGATGCACGACCGCCGAGCACCTTCTTCCACCAGTCGATCTCGCTGCGACGGGCACCCCCGTCCACCTCTTCCGCGTAGCCGGCGAGCGCTTCCCCCTCACGCAGGAGCGCGACGAGTCGCTCGTGCTCGAGCGCGCGCGCGAGGTGGTGGCCCTGACCGAGCTTGCACCCGAGCCGGCGGAGCTGCTGCGCCTGCTCCGCGGACTCGATCCCCTCCGCCAGCGTCTCGACGCCGAGCGTGCGGCAGAGGTCGATGATCGTCCGGGTGAAGACCTCCTTCTGCGGGTCCTTCCACAGCCCGTCCACGAAGGGCTTGGCGATCTTCAGCGTGTCGATCGGGAAGCTCTGCAGATACCGGAGTGACGAGGAGCCCGTTCCGAAGTCGTCGATCGAGAGGCGCAGACCCAGCGCTTTCAACTCCTCGAGACGGGCGGCGGTGATCTCGATGTCCTGCATCATCACCGTCTCCGTGATCTCGAGCGTGAGGTGAGCGGGCTCGATGCCAGAGTCCTCGATCGCCCGCCGCGTCTCCTCCACGAGCCCGGGGTCTTCGAGCTGCCTGCCCGAGAGGTTGACGCTGACCGAGAGCGCGGGCTGCCGCGGATTGTCGGCCTGCCAGCGGCTGACCTGCGCGCACGCCTCGCGCAGCACCCAACCACCGATCCCGCAGATCAGGTTCGCCTCCTCGGCGATCGGCAGGAACTCCGCCGGACCGAGCAGCCCGCGCTGCGGGTGGTTCCAGCGGACGAGCGCCTCGACCCCGACGATCCGCCCCGTCGCGAGTGCGACGATCGGCTGATAGTGGATCACGAGCTCGTCCCGCTCGAGCGCATGGCGGAGGTCGGACTCGAGCTCGAGCCGCTCGACGGCGGCGACATGCATGGTCGGCTCGAAAATGGCGTAGCAGCCCTTGCCCGTGCTCTTGGCGATGTACATCGCGATGTCGGCGTTCCGGAGCAGGTCGTTCGCGTCCGCCGCGGGCGTGCTCAGTGCGATTCCGACGCTCGCCTGGATCCTCGCCTCCCGGCCCTGGAGATCGACCGGCTCTGCGAGAGCCTGGATCACGCGCTCGGCGACGAGCGTCGCCTCGGCCTCGCCGGTCGCGTCCTCAAGCAGGATCGCGAACTCGTCACCGCCGAGGCGCGCGGCCGTGTCCGCGGGACGCAGGCACGACTGAAGGCGCCGCGCGGCGGCGACCAGAAGCTCGTCGCCGATGGGATGCCCGAGGCTGTCGTTCACCTTCTTGAAGTCGTCGAGGTCGAGGAAGAGCACGGCGAGCGGCCCGGGGCGCCGCGCCCTGCCGGCGATCGTGCGCTCGACCCGGTTCTTGAACAGTGCCCGGTTGGCGAGGTCGGTCAGCGGATCGTGGAACGCCTGGTGCTCGAGCCGGCGCTCCAGCGCCTTGCGCTCGCTGATGTCGCGGGAGTTGAGGACGAGATGGCCGACGTCCGCCTCGCCGATCAGGTTGTTCGCAATCGTCTCGACGTGGAGCCAGGAGCCTTCGCGGTGCCGCATCCTCCATTCCACCGGACTCGTCACGCCGGGCCGCTTGGCCGCGTCGGCGAGGAACGTCGCGCAGCGCATGCGGTCCTCGGGGTGAACGAGTTCGGTCAGCTTGCGCCCGAGCAGCTCCTCGGGCGAGTGCCCGAGCACGCGCTCGACGGAGGGCGTCCCGTAGCGAATGGTCATGTCAGCGTCGACGAGGGTGACGACGTCCGACGAGTTCTGAACCAGTGAGCGGAAGTGCTCCTCACTCCCGACGAATTGCATCCCTACCCTCACCGCGCCTCCCGTTCTCGCCTTGCTCACTGTCGGCTCCCTTTCGCTCCGCTTCGGACGCACTCTCCCTCGTCTCGGGCATTTCACCTATCCCCCTTCGGGTGATTCACGTGCGCGCTTGACTCGCGGGACCGAACTGCTCCAGGCATCGGCAAAACTGCTGCGAACCGTGAACTTTTCGCTACCTTTTCCGCAGCACAGGGGAAGCCCGGACGCAGCTAGGCCAGTCCCCCTGTCTCTCTCTGGCTAGCTGTGCGGCCCACTCCCCCGGGACCGGTCGGGCTTCCCCTTGCGCCCGCTCTACGAAGCGGCCGCGTCGCCCGGGCGCGGCTCGTCGAGCCCCGTCTCTTCGGGACCGACGGGCACCGGCGCAAGCGGCCGCAGATAGAGCATGTCGTAGGCGAGCGCGGCGAGGCCTCCGCCCAGAAGCGGTCCGACGTAGTAGATCCAGCCGTCGCTCCAGACGCTCTGCACGAGCTGCGGGCCGAAGGCTCGGGCAGGGTTCATCGCAGCACCGGTGAGCGGCCCTCCCGCAAGGATGTCGAGCGTGATGGTGAAGCCGATCGCGAGGCCGGAGATCGACTTGAAGGCACCGCGCGGATCGGCCGCCGTCGCGAAGATGACCCAGACGAGGAAGAAGGTGAGGATCGCCTCGAGGAGCAGACCGCTTCCGGCGCCGATCTGCTCGTTGAGGACGGGCGCCCCGGAGTCGAGCGGCGCGTCGTCCGGATACACGACGCGCAGCGCGAGCGCGGCCAAGACCGCTGCCGCGAGCTGCGTCACGATGTAGACGGCGCCGAGGGTCGGCGCCATCCGGCGCGTGACGAGGAAGCCGAACGTCACCGCGGGGTTGAAGTGCCCGCCGCTGATGTGGCCCACGGCCGACGCCATCACCGCGATCACCAGGCCGTGCGCAAGGGCGATCGCCACGAGGTCCTGCCCGCCGACGAGGACGCCGGCCGAGACGCCGACGAAGATAAGCGCGAACGTGCCGACAAACTCCGCCGCAGCCCTCCGCGCGAAATCGAACTCCACCCGTCCGAGGCTAGAGCGGCCCTCGGACGGTACTGACTACCCCGGCGTCGCCACCCCGCCCGCGACGCGCGCCAGGGGGACGAAGAGCTTGCAGTGCGGACATTTGAAGCCGTGATACCGAGCTGTCCGACCGGTCAGCAGCGGCCCGGCGAAATGCTTGCGGCAGTGGGGGCAATCCACCTCGTACATCTCCCCCGGCTTCAGCCCCTCACTCACCTCCCGAAATTACCAGAGCAGCTCTTTCTGGCGGAGCCGGGCTTGCCCGGCGCAGCCACCTCGCGCGAAGCCGCGTCTGTTCTCAAAGAAGGGGGCTCACGGGGGAAACATGGTTTCCCCCGTGCTTTTAGACGCAGTCTTTGAGCCCCTGAGCCTCGGGCAGGCTCTCGAGCTTCTTGAGCGTGTTGTTCTCGATCTGGCGGATGCGCTCACGGGTGACGCCGAACGCACGGCCGACCTCCTCGAGCGTGCGCGGCTGCTCGCCGCCGAGGCCGAAGCGGAGCTCGATCACCTGGCGCTCCCGCTCGGGCAGCGAGGAGAGTGCATGCTCGATGTCCTCACGCCGCAGCGACAGCTGCGCGGTGTCGTACGGCGACTCGGCCTGCTCGTCGGGCACGAAGTCGCCGAGCGACGACTCCTCCTCCTCGCCGATCGGCTTCTCGAGCGAGACGGGCAGCTGCGCCATGCGCAGGATCTCGCGCACCTCCTCCGTCGTGATCTCGAGCTCCTCGGCGATCTCGTCGGGCCGGGGCTCGCGCCCGAGACGCTGGACGAGCTGGCGCTCGATGTGCACGACCTTGTTCAGCTTCTCGACCATGTGCACGGGAATGCGGATCGTCCGAGCCTTGTCGGCAATGGCGCGTGTGACCGCCTGGCGAATCCACCAGGTCGCGTAGGTGGAGAACTTGTAGCCCTTGCGGTAGTCGAACTTCTCCACCGCACGGATGAGGCCGAGCGAGCCCTCCTGGATCAGGTCGAGGAACGAGAGACCCCGGCCGAGGTAGCTCTTCGCGATCGAGACGACGAGGCGGAGGTTGGCCTCGATCATCTGGGTCTTCGCGCCCATGTCGCCGCGCTCGATGCGCTTGGCCAGGTAGACCTCCTGGTCGGCCGTCAGCAGCGGCACCTTGCCGATCTCACGGAGGTAGAGCCTCAACGAGTCGAGCGAGGGCTCGACGGTCAGGTCGAGCTTCGGCCCCTTCTCCTCCTCCGCCAGAGCGGGCTGCTCGTGGGGCGGGTGCTTGTGGTGCTCGCCCTCCATGAGCTCGATCGAGTGGTCGATCAGGTAGGTGTAGAAATCTTCGATCTGCTCCTTGGTGAGCTCGACGTCCTCGAGCCCGGCGACGATCTCGTCGTAGGTGAGGAACCCTTTCTCCTGTCCGTCCTGGACGAGCTTCTGGAGTTCTTCTACGTCGGGGAGGGCGATGTCGACGGTGAGCATTGACCTCGGCTTTCTCGCGTGGGATGGACGGGGGCGACTTCGTCGAGACACGCAAAAGAGCTGGTACGCGCAACCCCCGGCTCCCTCTGGTGGGCCGGATCTTACACAGCCTCGTGAGCTGTGGAAAACAGATTTTTTACTTTCGCGTCACGCCTCCGTAACAAACCGAGGGCGACTCACCGGGCTTCGTCTTCGGCGGCGACCTCGCCGATCCTCTCACCCCGGCTGTTCTCGAGCGGGTGGGAGAGGAGCTCGTCGACCGGTTGGCCGAGCTGCCGCAGGAAGGCTCCGAGCGCGGGGCCCACCGCCCGCGCGGCGCCGTCGGCCACCTTGAGCGCAATGCCGAGGCCGTCCGGCCCGACCGCGCACATGAGCCCTTCCGCTCCGCCTTTCGCGACCCAGCCCGGCCGGGACTGCATGAGGACGGTGTCGGGAGCGCCCCGGCCGCGAACGAGCTCCGGGTGCGCACGCATCGCCTCGGCCACGCGGGTTCCCCCCTCGAGCTCGGACAGGCGCGAGAACGCAAAGGCCATCCGCTCGAGTGGGAGCGCCCAGGTGACGACCCCGCAGCCGTCGATGCCGCTTCGGAGCTCCTCGAGCGGCACCTCGGCCGCAGCGGCGAGCTCGGCGGCAGCCGCTTCCTGGACGGGGTGCCCCGCGAGCCGGTAGCCCTCGGTCGGCCAGCCGCACGCGGCGCAGAGGGCAAGCATCCCCGCGTGCTTGCCCGAGCAGTTGTGGTTGACCCGGGCGGGCGGGTGACCCTCCGGCCCGCACTCGAGGTCGTCCTCCCTGACCTCCGCAACGCCGAGCAGCCGCCGGACGGCATCGAGCTGCGCGGGGAGCGCGACGTGCGACGCCGACGCGATCGCCAACTCGATGCTGTCGAGGTCGGCCCTCGCGCGCGTGAGCGGCAGCGCCTGGAACGGCTTGGCCGAGGAGCGCATGTACGTCACCAGCGAGCCCTCGCCCGCCTCCTCCACGACCGCGCCTCCCAGGACAGCGACCGCGTGCACGTCGTGAACCGATTCCGTGGTCTCCCCGCGTCGGACGAGTACGCTGATCGGAGGAGCCACGCGAGGAGACTACGTGCCCGAACTGCCCGAGATGGAAGCCCTCCGGCGAGCGCTCGACGAGCCGGTGCGAGCGCAGCCGATCGAGCGCGCCGGCCCCGCGCACATCGCCACGCTCAAGACCTTCGACCCGCCGCTCGCCGCGCTCGAGGGTCGCCGCTTCGGCGGCGCGGAGCGGCGGGGCAAGCACCTTCTCCTGCCGACGGCCGACCGCGAGCTCGTGCTCAAGGTGCACCTGATGTCCGCCGGGCGCGTGCGCCTGCTCGAGCCCGGCGAGCGCGGGCCGAAGACGGCGGCGTTCCGGTTGCGGTTCGTCGGCGGGGCGGAGCTCGTGCTCACCGAGGGGGGGCCGAAGAAGCGCGCGGGCGTGTGGCTGCTCTCGCCCGAGGCCGTGGAGGCGGAGCTCGCGCACCTCGGCCCGGAGGCCCTTGGGCTAGGTCCTGAGCGGCTCGGTGCGATCCTGGCGGAGGACTCCCGCCGCCTGCACCCGCTGCTGCGCGACCAGCGTGCCCTGGCCGGGATCGGCCGAGCCTGGGCCAACGAGATCCTCCACCACGCGCGCCTGTCGCCCTTCGCGCTCTCGACGCAGCTCGCTGCCGGCGAGGTCGAGCGCCTCGCGGAGGCGATCGACCTCGAGCTCGAGCGCGGGCTCGAGCTGCGCGAGCGCGGCGCCAAGGACGGGCGCATCTACCGCGTCCACAACCGGCTCGGCCAACCCTGCCACGCCTGCGAGACGCCGCTCGCCCGGGTCGACTTCGAGGAGCACACGATCTTCTACTGCCCGCGCTGCCAGACCGAGGGGCGCGTGCTCAAGGATCGCCGCCTCTCGCGTCTCCTGCGCTGATTCACACGGGGGAACCCATGGTTCCCCCGCGAGCCCCCTCCTTTCGAGCTTGA
>Ga0136617_10004972_pt1 | contig 11887 bp, 7 predicted proteins | sample AntDrymUQ3222106_2_FD_129672 | JGI IMG/M metagenome (GOLD analysis project Ga0136617, IMG submission 129672) | Polar desert sand microbial communities from Dry Valleys, Antarctica - metaG UQ322 (21.06) | ecosystem: Environmental > Terrestrial > Soil > Desert | place: Antarctica: Dry Valley...
TCAAGACTGTTCGGGTTGGTAACAAAAACCTTGATACCTTGCTGCTCGAGAGTTTTGCTGAAATTTTCCATCTGCGAAGCGGTCGAAACAAGCACGACTTGCGGTTTCAAAGCGATGATATTTTCGATATTCGGATTTTGCGTGTCGCCGATTTTTTGGATTTTTTGTGTTTCCGCCGGATAATTGCAAAAGGTCGTGATGCCGACCAGCCGGTCGCCCGCGCCGACGGCAAAAGCGATTTCCGTTAGATTCGGCGCGAGCGAAACCGCACGTCCGACTTGTGCGGGAATTTGGACGCGCCGATTTAAATCGTCGGAAATTTCGCGGGTCGGCGATTGAATCGGCACATTGCTATTTTCACTTTTGCAATTCGTGAAAATAAAAACGCCGAGCAATAGACAGGCGAGCGCAAATTTTTGCGGGGAAGATTTTTCAGCAAAGGCGTAAAATTCACAAAGGAAAATTTTTGCCGGAAAAGTTTGTCTGGATTTTTTGCGATTCGGTTTTGACAATTAAAAAGCCCTGCCTTTTTGCCTCAGCGTTTTAAACGAAAGGCAATCAGACAGGACTTTTCACAAACAAAAAAGGAGAAACTAGCTGCACCTGCTAAAGCCAAACGTCTTGACGCGAGAGCGTTTCGGCTAAAAAACTTCGGACAGGTTTCCAGACTTATTTCGATTTTGGATTTTAGATTTTGGATTTTGGATTGTCTTTCTATAGGAGCAATCCAAAATCCAAAATCTAAAATCCAAAATCGCTTTCACTGTGGCGCGACCGTGCAGGATTTTCACCCGCTTTCCCTTTTCACGCCGCTTTTTGAAAAAGCGGCACGCGAAGTGTTTTAGTCTGAAAAAGAACGATTATCTTCAAGTTATAAAACTCGTCTGCACAAATCTTGTATTACTTGATGAAGGGGAAAAGTAACACGCACGACGCGAAAAGTCAAAAGATTCATTTTGGAACCGACGGATTTGAAATTATCTTATAATTGCGGCTATGCTGTTGAATGCAGAAGTCAATTTTCAAACGATTTTATTTCTAATTTTATGGCTGATTACGGAAATGTGGTGGCGGTAATTCTCGGCGGCGGCGCAGGCTCGCGTCTTTTCCCGTTGACTCACGAGCGTTCAAAACCTGCCGTGCCTTTGGGCGGAAAATATCGTCTGGTAGATGTGCCGATTTCCAATTGTATCAACTCGACCATCACGCAGATTTTTATTTTGACGCAGTATAATTCCGCGTCTCTGAACCGTCATATTTCGCGCACCTATCGTTTTTCTTCTTTCTCGACCGGCTTTGTCGAAGTTCTCGCCGCCGAGCAAACCAAAGACAACCCCGAATGGTTTCAGGGCACGGCGGATGCCGTTCGTCAAATGCTGCCGCACCTGCGCGATTGGCACGTTGATACACTGCTGATACTTTCCGGCGACCATCTCTACCGGATGGATTATCGAGATTTTTTGGACAGACACTTTAAAACCAACGCCGACGTAACGATTTCCGTCATTCCGTGCAGCCCCGAAGATGCGACCGGCTACGGTTTGCTCAAAACCGATGAAAAAGGGCGGATTGTTGAATTCAAGGAAAAACCGAAAGGCGACCTGCTCGAAGCGATGAAAGTGGACACGACTCGTTTCGGTCTGAGCGAAACCGACAGCGCAAAGCGTCCGTTTCTGGCTTCGATGGGAATTTACGTTTTCAATTATGCACGCCTTGTCGAACTGCTCAAGCAAGACACCACGCGGGTTGATTTCGGCGGCGAGATAATTCCCGACGCAATTGGAAATTTCAATGTCCAGGCGCATCTTTTCAAAGATTACTGGGAAGACATCGGAACGATTCGCGCTTTTTACAACGCAAATTTGGATTTGGCTTCGCCGCTGCCGAAATTTAATTTCTTCGATACCGAATCGCCGATTTACACGCGCAGCCGATACCTTCCGCCATCGAAAATTCAAGCCTGCGACATTGATAATTCGATGGTCAGCGAAGGCTGTATTTTAAACGGCGTTCAGGCGAGACGTTCGATAATCGGGCTGAGAAGCCGCATTGATTCCGGTGTCAAACTTGAAAATTCCATCTTGATGGGTTCGGATTTTTTTGAATCGTTCGAGGAGATAAAGGAGAACTTGTCCCGCGACATTCCGCACATCGGCATCGGCGAGCATTCGATTATAAAAAATGCGATTATCGACAAAAATGCCCGCATCGGACGCAATGTTCAGCTTATCAACAAAAACAAAGTCGAAACCGAAGACGGCGAAAACGGCTGTTACTATATCCGCGAAGGCATTATCATCATCCCGAAAAACGCGGTCATAAAAGACAACCGTGTGATTTAAGAAAATGAATAATGGATAATGTAAGAAAAAATTATCCATTATCCATTATCCACTATCCATTATCCACTATTTTATAAACGCCGGTTGAAACTCTGGCTGCAAAACCTTCCTTGACCAATGCGTGATTGGCTTTTCCGGCTTCCTTGCGGGTCAAGCCCAATGCTCTGGCAAATTCGCCGCGCGTGGTTGTTCCGCACATCTGCAAAAATGCGCGGGCAAGTTCTTTGACGGCAACTTCGCGCGAAACTTTTTTTGATAATTCCTTCGGAAAACGCGCTTCCGCTAAAGTCCAGATATATGTAAATCTGGGTTGATATAAAACTTCAAGCGGCACGACTTTCATCGTGCGCTGGAGCTTGTCAAGAGCTTTCGTTAATCTGGCGCGTGTTGCAATTCCGGTTTCGACGCGCAAATCCGCTGTTCCCATTTCCCATTCCTTTCGCAAAACTTCCAGAATTTTATTCGCGCTGCCGGACAAGATGCTTTTCTCACGACTTTTCGGCACACCCCAAATCGCATTAAAGTAAGGAATCAACCCAGGTGCAACGAATGTCGAGCGACCTTTGCAGAGCTTGCCGTAATAAACTTTACCGCGCCGCATTACCTCGTCTTTTAATGTCCAGGCAAGACTCATTTCGTAATCCTTCTGCACATTTTTCGGTGAATAAGCATCACGTCTGCCGCAAACGGCAATATAAACCGACGGCAAATTTGTGCGCGAATCCGTTAATGCCAGACAAAACCCCAAATCTTCAACCATCGCCTCGACTTGCTGTGCGGTTTCGATTTTCAAAATCTCCTCGCGCCGCCATTTTTTATCACGGAAACTTTCGATTTCTTCGGGTGAAATGATTATTTTGCTCAATTTATAATTTGATTCAAAGATGGATTAAAGAAATTTGCTCCCGGTATCTATGAAAAATCGGGAGCAAATTCTTGTTTGCCAAAAGCAGATGCTTCGATAAAACATCGGCTTACTTGTCAGAACATCTTATGCCGGTACTTTTCTAGCTGTTTCTCTGTCCCAGTTTCGATGCTGCGCGATGGCTTTGATAAAATCGTTTGCCACGTTGTCGCCTAAAAGCACGGCTTTGTCGTCTTTCGCTTTTCCGGCAAAAGTGTCTTTGACAAAATCAACGCCTTCGCCCGTCGCCGCGATTGCTTTGCAGTGTTTGAAAGCCTCGTTGACAAAATGAATCGCGTCCATTTCTTCCTTGAGCGCGTCAACGCTTTGCTGACCGCCCGGTATGAAAACCGCGTCGAACAAAACCGAAGCCGTTGTCAGGAAAGACTCGTCAACCTTAACTTCTTTGCCGTTAGCAGTTTTGATTTTGCCGTTTTTCAGGGCGATGACCTTGACCATTGCGCCTTTGGCTTCCAGAGATTTTTTCATCGCGTCGAGCTGGTTGCCGTCCACGCCGTCCGCCGCGAGAAAGGCGATTTGACGAGATTTAATTGTGTCTTTGACGGTGTTCGCCATACTCAAGGCAGCGGATTTTTCCACCGAAGATTTCACTTTCGTCGGCTGAACGGTTTTCGGGTCAGTGTCCGCGCCGAACGAATGATTTATCGGTTCTTCCGGTCTTGTGGGAACTTCCAAACTTAAACCGTCGGCGACTCGTTTTGCCAGAGTTCTGTCAACCTGCGTTAAAATTCCAACCATTCTTTCCCGAATCGCCACTGTTTCGACTTTGCCGAGTTCAAACTGAAACGCATTGACGATATGATTTTTTTCCACGTCCGATTGGCTGTTCCAAAAGAGCGTCGCCTGGCTGAAATGGTCGTGGAAACTTTTGCTGCGGGCGCGAACTTTTTTCGCGTCAACGCGCTCTTCGTAAGTGTGAAAACCGCCGTCGCTCATCTTCGCCTGAAACGGGCAGCCGCCGCCCAAACTGTTCGGCTCGTAACTGACTTTTCCCGTGTTGATGGTTTGTCGCATCTGCGCGTCGCGCTGATTATTGTGGACGGGAGCAACCGAACGGTTTATCGGAATTTCGTGAAAATTCGGACTGCCGAGACGCGATAACTGCGTGTCGGTGTAGGAAAATAATCTGCCTTGAAGAAGCGGGTCGTTGGTAAAATCAATGCCGGGAACGATGTGTCCGGGATGAAAAGCGACTTGTTCGGTTTCGGCGAAAAAATTATCGGGATTGCGGTTCAGAGTCATCTTGCCGATTCTTTGGACGGGAACGAGTTCTTCGGGAATAATTTTTGTCGGGTCGAGCAAATCGAATTCAAATTTGTGTTCGTCTTCTTCGGCGACGAGCTGCAGACCGAATTCCCATTCGGGAAACGCGCCCGCTTCGATTGCGTCCCACAAATCGCGGCGATGAAAATCCGCGTCTTTGCCGGAGATGCGCGTCGCTTCGTCCCACAAAACCGAATGCACGCCGAGCAGCGGTTTCCAATGAAATTTAACGAAAGTCGATTTGCCCGCCTCGTTGATAAAACGGAAAGTGTGAATGCCGAAACCTTCAATCATTCTTAAGCTGCGCGGAATCCCGCGGTCGGACATCGCCCACATCAACATATGGGTTGATTCGGGCATCAAGGAGGCGAAATCCCAAAACGTATCGTGCGCCGAAGCCGCTTGCGGAATCTCGTTGTGCGGTTCGGGTTTGACCGAGTGAATCAAATCGGGAAATTTTATCGCGTCCTGAATAAAGAAAATCGGAATGTCGTTGCCGACCAAATCGTAAATGCCTTCGTCGGTGTAAAATTTGACGGCGAAACCACGCACATCTCGCGCCATATCGGTCGAACCGCGAGAACCGGCGACGGTCGAAAAGCGCACGAAGACCGGCGTTTTGCGGCTTGGGTCGCAGAGAAATCCCGCCTTCGTATATTGTTTCATTGGTTCATAAACTTGGAAATAGCCGTGCGCCGCCGAACCGCGGGCGTGAACGATTCGTTCGGGAATCCGTTCGTGATCGAAATGCGTGATTTTCTCGCGCAGAATAAAATCTTCCAAAAGCGATGCGCCGCGTTCGCCCGCTTTCAAAGAGTTTTGATTGTCGTTGATACGAACACCGTGATTAGTCGTCAGAAATTGGTCAGTGCCGTCTTCGCGGTTGACTTCCAAATCACGCAATTTTTTGTTGTCGCCGCTGTGCTTTGTATCGTTTGATTTATTACTTTTAATTGCTTTTTTTGCCGTTGTTTTACTAGCCATATTTCTCCTTGTTAATACTTCCCTTGAATTTAAATATGTGATTTACGCATCCGACTTTCGACCAAAACCGTTCGGTTTCAAAAACCGGAAAATTGTAATTTTCGTGGTTTTAATTTATCACAGATGACAATCGTAAATCGAAAAGGGTTTGCAAACCTTTTATTTTTATCCGCATCTATATTTTGTCTAAACAAAGATAAAACAGAGAAGGAAAAAATGATGAAAAAAGTTCGTATATTATTCATATTATCTATCTTGTGTCTTTTGGCAACGGGTGTTTTTGCTCAAAGCTCGAATATCGTCAAAACGAATTTGAGCCAAGCCGAAATTGACCGCATCGTTCAGAGTTTCACTAGCAAGGAAGATATGTTTCGCCAGGCTTTAGGAGCTTATGCTTTTAATCGCAAAGCGGAAATTCAAACTATCGGAATGGGCGGGCAAATCAGCGGTGCCTATCGGCGCGATTCATTTTTAACTTTTTCTCAAGACGGCAGGCGCGTCGAAAAAATTCTCTTCGCACCGATTCCGACTCTTAAGGAAATTGCGATCACCGCCGAAGATTTGGAAAATCTCAACGGTGTCGATCCTTACGCCATCGACCCGAAAACCGTCGCTCTGTATAACTTCAGCTTTGTCGGCAAAGAAAAAATTGACGAACTTAATTTGTATGTTTTCGACGTTGCGCCCAAAGTAATGCCCGACCCGAAAAAAACGAAACAGACGCTTTTTTCCGGCAGAGTCTGGGTTGACGACCAGGATTTGCAAATCGTCAAATCCAAAGGCAAAGCCGTTCCCGAAACAAAACAAAACAAATATGCGGTGATTGAAACCTGGCGCGAAAATATTGAAGGAAAATACTGGTTTCCTTCCTTTTCGACTTCGGACGATGAACTTATTTTTGACAACGGAAACGTCGTCAAATTAAGAATTCGCGTGCGTTATTCAAATTACACGCAGGGCAAAACTGATGTGAGAGTCTTGGACGACGATCAGGAGATTAAAGAAGAAACTCCGAAACCGAAACCAACGCCGACACCGAAAAAACCTTAATATAACGGAAAACGGATAATGGATAATGCCGGAAGCAAATTCTCAATTATCCATTATCCATTATCCATTTTCTGTTTCCTCTCCAATCGCGCCGCGCACCTTACCAAAACAAACTTCCGACGACAGCAAAAATTCAATAAAACCACCGCCGCCCAATAAACTCCGGCAAATGTTTTGTGATAGAATTTTCTTTAGAAAAAACAATCGTTTCATTTTTTGCAATCGCTTCGAGGAAAGAATTTCGCATGAAAATCAGTTCAAAGTTCAAAGTTCAAAGTTCAAAGTTCAAATTCAGATGCCGGATGCCGATTATCAGGTTTTTCGCTTTCTATCCGTATTTATCTGTGTTCATCTGTGGTTTCATTTTTCTTTCTGTTCTGACAGTTTCCGCGCAAAACGTGCCGTCGCCGAAATCCGTTCTCGGTTTTCATCCGACCGATGACAAAACCATCGCCGATTGGAAACAGATTAACAATTATTTTCAAAAGCTCGATGCGGCAAGCGACCGCGTGAAAGTTCAGGAAATCGGCAAAACAACACTCGGCAAACCGCTCGTCGTCGCATTTATCAGTGCGCCGGAAAACATCAAAAACCTCGAAAGATATAAACAAACGAATCAAAAACTAGCCGACCCGCGAACCGTCGGTAATCCGGCAGAACTCGAAAATCTTATCAAAAACGGCAAAACAATTGTTTCGATTTCCTGTTCGATTCATTCGACGGAAATTGTCGCTTCGCAAATGTCTATGAATCTCGCCTATGATTTGGCGACGGCAAAAGATTCGGAAACGTCGGAGATTTTACAAAACACGATTTTGCTTTTAATTCCCTCGTCAAATCCCGACGGCATTGATATTGTCGCCAACTGGTATCGCAAGAATCTGGGAACAAAATTTGAGGGAACATCGCCGCCCGAGCTTTATCATCATTACGCCGGACACGATAACAACCGCGACTGGTTTATGCTGAATCTGAAGGAAACGCAGAGCATTACCAAACTTTTCTGGCAGGAATGGTTTCCGCAGATTGTCTATGACGTTCATCAAATGGGACAAAACGGTGCGCGGTTTGTCATTCCGCCGTTTTTCGACCCGCCGAATCCGCGAATTTCACCGCTTATTTTGCGCGAAGTCGGGCTTGTCGGCTACAAAATGGCGGCGGACTTGCAAGCTGAAAACATCGCGGGCGTGGCGACCAACACGACTTTTGATACTTGGTGGCACGGCGGTTTTCGCTCCGCGCCTTATTATCACAATTCGGTCGGTATTTTGTCCGAAGCGGCAAGCGCGGATTTGATGTCGCCGGTAACGATTACCGAAGACAGATTGAAGAGAGGCGGCGGCGCAAGAGGGTTTAAATCACCGCTTGAAACAGCGACAAATTTTCCCGATTCCTGGCAAGGCGGAATTTGGCGACCGTCCGACATTGCCCGAATCGAAATGATTGCCAGCCGCGCACTTCTTCAATTGGCGGCGAAATTTCGCCCGCGTTATCTGCGAAATTTTTACGAACTCGGCAAAGCAAATTTAGCATTAAAAACGAACGAGCCGCGGGCGTTTGTCATTACGGCAGGACAGCCAAATCAAGAAACGGTTTCGCGTTTCCTGGAAATCCTGCTGGCGCAGGGAATGGAAATTCATCAAATGACGCGCGAGATGGAAATGACTTTGAACCAGAAAAAACCAAATGATTTCGGAGAAATTCCTTTGGGAAGTTTTGTTATTTTTACGAATCAGCCGCAGAAAAATAATGTTTTGAGTTTGTTTGAAAAACAGGTTTATCCGCAAAGATTAAATCCCAACGGCGAAGCGGAAGTTCCGTATGATGTCGCCGGTTGGACTCTGCCTTTGCAAATGGGCGTGGAGACTGCGGCGGCGTGGCAAATCAAAGATTTGGAAAAGCACCGGAATACTTTGCGGAAAGTTGCGGACATCAATCAAGCGCGAAAAGTTCTAAATCTTTCGCCGACCAAAGAAGCATTTGCAAAAATGCCGAATCCGCTCAAAACCAATCCGAAAATCGGACTTTACAAAAGTTTCAATGCTTCGATGGATGAAGGCTGGACGCGGCTCGTATTTGATAATTTTCAAATTCCCTTCCGCTCAATTTCCGATGCGGATTTTCGGGGTAATAATTTGAATTTCGATGCGATAGTTTTGCCGTCGCAGTCGGAAAAATCAATCGTTGACGGCTTGAAAAAGGGCGATTATGTCGAACAATATACCGGCGGAATCACCGAAAAAGGCGTTGAGAATTTGAAGAAATATGTTGAGGACGGCGGAAAACTGATTTGCTTTGACGACGGTTGCGAACTCGTCGTCAAACGATTTAATTTGCCGATAAAAAATGTCCTGGACGGATTAAAACGAAACGAATTTTATAATCCGGGTTCGGTGGTCGGGTTAAATGTCGACACAAAAAATCCATTGGCAAAAAACTTGAAAAAGGAAACGATGGCATATTTTATCAACAGTTCGGCGTTTGAAATTTCGGATAAGGGCAAAGTCAAATCGGTTGCCGAATACGCTGAAAAAGACGCAATGCTTTCGGGTTATATGCTCGGCGAAAAATTTATAAACGGTAAAACCGCGCTTGCCGAAACAAATTACGGCAAAGGAAAAATCGTCCTCTTCGCGTTCCGTCCGCAGCATCGCGGGCAAACTTTCGGGACGTTTCCGTTTATTTTTAATGCGCTGGAAAAGGAAAATAACTGATAACGGATAGTGGATAATGGATAGTGAAAGAATTTTAACTATCCATTATCCACTATCCGTTATCCACTATTCGTTATCCACTATCCGTTATCCGCTAATGAAATGAAAGCAAAAACTCAAACGGTCAAAAGCAATCTCGGCTTAGTCTGCATTACGACGACTGACGAGGTGCGTTACAAAACCGTGACGCGCAAACGGCTTTTGTCGTTTGACGAGCCGACGCAGCGCGAAATGCTGCTTGCGCTTTACGCTGAAAACATCAATCGTCTGAATTCGGCAATCGAATTTTGCACGGCAAATGATATTCATTTATACCGGATGACTTCGGGGCTTTTTCCTTTTTCAGACGAGCAAATCGGCGCGGAAAGTTTAGAGAATTTTGCCGCGCAATTATCCGTCATCGGACGCGCCGCGCTCGCTAAGAACATTCGCCTTGTGCTTCATCCAGACCAATTCGTCGTTCTAAGTTCCGATTCCGAAATGGTTATCGCCAACAGCGTAAAAATTCTAAAGATGCACGCGAAAACGATGGATTTGCTCGAACAACCGCGCTCGGAATGGGCGGTGATGAACATTCACGGCGGCAAAGGCGACAGAATTGAAAAGCTAATTGATTCGATTGAAAAACTGCCCGACGAAATTCGCCTCCGAATCGCCTTTGAAAATGACGAATACTCATATTCTTCGGCGCAGATTTTAGAAGTTTGCCGACGCGCAAACGTGCCGATGGTTTTCGACGCGCATCATCACATCTGCCGTGAAAAGCTCGACGATTATAACAACCAAAGTGTCGAAGAAACCTTTTGGGCGGCACGGGAAACCTGGAAAAACCCCAAAAACCAGCTTGTCCATATTTCCAACGGACGCGAACGATTTCAAGACCGCGCCCATCACGATTTGATTTTCGATATGCCTGAAGTTTTTCGCTTTGCGCCGTGGATTGAGGTCGAGGCGAAACACAAGGAAATTGCGATTGCGAAATTGCAAAAAGAATGGCTTAACGCGCCTGATTTAGCGTAAAATAAATTGTCTCTCCCGAATCTCGTTTTCTCTGCTTTCAGCTTTTAACAAAATATATGTTTTACCGTCAACTATTTTCCCTGCTCGCGCTTTTTTCAATTGCTGTCAGTTCAATTCCATCTGTTTTCGCATTCGATGTTTTAGACCAAAATCCAAAGTTTGAATTGCCAGCCGCGCCTTTGTATTTTCGTCTCGAACGCGAGCCGACGATTCGCATTGGTCTGACAACGAACACGAGTTCGGCAACGATTACGACAACCGACGCGCAGCTTGTCGCGGTCAGCCCGGACGAGCCGAACAAATTTTTAGCCGTCAATCGAATCAGCGTTTCGGCGCGTTCGTATCGCCCGCCCGAATACGAAATTTACCGTTTTGAAATTGCGAATATTGCCACGCGCGAAGAAGCAGACGTTTTGATGAAGGACGTGCGTGAAGCAACCGGCGAAAAAACTTCCGCCGTGTTGGACGCGAAAACTAACACCTGGCGCATCTCCGTTGGCGAGGCAAAACAAACCGTCGAAGAAGCAAACGAATTTAAAGCGGCTTTGACTGAAAAAGGTTTTGAAGAAGCTGTGATGATAACGGAAAAATTCACGCAGCCGTCGGATGAAGCCGTCAAACTTTCCGGTCAGATTTCTCAAGGCGGAAAATCCCAGGTCAGAAGCATAATTTCATCCGCGCCCGGCAATTCAACCGCGAATAAAGTCAAAGCGACAGTTTCGAGCAATCCGACCGTCGCCGACATCAATCCGAACCTGCGCGAGGTTATCGTAAGCGGCGCAAATCCGGCGGCAAAATTTTCTTCTCTAAAATCCGTCGCTTTCGGCTCGGTGAACGAACGCGCCGTGCCTGTCCGTTATAACGGCAAAGCGTATCGCGGGCGCATCGAGGTTTTCGTCAATTCGCGCGGAAGTTTGACGGTTGTCAATGCCGTATCTTTGGAAGATTATCTTTTGGGAGTCGTGCCGAATGAATTGAGTTTGCCCGCTATCGAAGCGCAAAAAGCACAGGCGATTGCCGCCAGAACTTACGCCGTCGCCAACATCGGACAATTCGGAACGCAGGGTTTTGACATTTTGCCGACCGTTCGCTCGCAGGTTTATCAAGGCTTTTCGTCAGAATCAAGAATGGGAACGCAAGCCGTTTTAGAAACTCGCGGCGTTTTTGCCAGCTACAAAGGCAAGCCGATCAACGCGCTTTACACTTCGACGTGCGGCGGCAGAACGGAAAATTCAGAAAACATCTTCGACTTCAACGAGCCGTATCTGCGCGGTGTCGAATGTTCGCTCGAAGGTCGCAAACATTTCGAGCCGTTTTTAATAAAAACCATTCGCCAGCCTGCAAAAATGCGCGACGAAAAAAATCTCGCGCTCGTTCGATTGATGTCGCTTCTCGCCGTCAACGGTTTCCAACTCAGCACCGCGCAATTAAACGACGATTTTTTTGAGGACGAACCGACACAAAGTGAAATGTCGAATTGGCTGAATCAATTGGCGATAAAATTCGGCAAAACCTTTCCGAATGTAAATAAAGAATCAGCCAAACCTTTGGAACTCGCTCGAATTTTATCGGCGATGATTTACGGCGAA
>Ga0136617_10004974_pt1 | contig 11886 bp, 11 predicted proteins | sample AntDrymUQ3222106_2_FD_129672 | JGI IMG/M metagenome (GOLD analysis project Ga0136617, IMG submission 129672) | Polar desert sand microbial communities from Dry Valleys, Antarctica - metaG UQ322 (21.06) | ecosystem: Environmental > Terrestrial > Soil > Desert | place: Antarctica: Dry Valley...
CCGCGCGGGGTCACGACGTCCTGCGGGCGTGGGCGGAAGGGGCCGGCGTGTCGCTAGAACCCGAGCGCTGGTTCTGCGGGCCGGACGGCGAGGTCGTCGTCGTCCAGCGGGCGGCGTGGCCGGACACACCGCCGGTGACGGTGGCGACCAGGTTCGGCGTGCGCGACGGGTGATCGAACGGATCGACCGGTTCGAGGCGCTCAGCGCGGCGCTCGCCGCCGCCAGCTTGGGCGCGGCGGACGAACTGCGCTTCCGGACCTGAAGGGCGCTTCCGCGGAAGCGCCTCCCCGCGCTTGGCGAACGTCAACGGCGGCTGGGTGAGTGAGCAGGGAGCCGGGCCGCCGCCGGGCACGGCACAGCGCCGCGTGGCGAGTTGTGCACCCATACGGTGCCTAACTCGCCAACCGTCATGAGAACGCGGCCGCCCGGAGCCCCTCCTCATGCCGCCGTTGACGTTCGTCGCGCGTCGCCACGCGCTTCCGCGGAAGCGCCCGGGTCAGCCCGGCCCCGGCGGGTCGCGGCACGGCTCCGGAACGGGCACCGAGACCAGCGACTGGCCGCCCTCGCCCGCGCGCGGCGTGACCTTGCACCAGACCAGGCGCGCGCTGGGGTAGTCGACCACGAGCCAGTACGGCGAGCCGAACAGCCCCGTGCGCCGCTTGCCGTTCCGCGAGGGCGCCTCGAAGCGCGACGTATAGGCCACGCAGTCGTAGCGGCCGACACGGGTGCCGCCGGCCTGCTCGGCGGCGCGGCGTGCCGCCGTGGCCGGGAACGGCCCGCACTCCGTGCCCTTGAAGTCGCCCTTCAGTCGCCCGGCGGCCACCCGCGCGCGGGCGTCGGCGGTGATCCGGCGCTCGGCGGCGGCGACGAGCGCCGCCCGGTGCGCCAGCGGATCCTCACCGCGGCGAGCGGCCGGCCCGACGGCGCGCACCGGTCGTCCGTCCTCCTGCAGACGCCGGAGCTCGCGGGCCTCCAGCGCCGCCTGCCGGCGCGCGTCCGCCTCGCGCTCATCGGCCGCGTCCTCGCGCAGGGCGCCGACCAGCGGCACGGCGGCCACCGCGAGGAGCAAGAGCCCGAGGACCACCGGCAGCCAGGTCAGCCGCGGGCGCCGGCGAGGCGTGCGGGCCACGAGCTCGGCGCCGCAGCGCTCGCAGCGCTCGCAGCGCCGCCCGGCGACCGGGGCCTCGGTCCCGCAGCTCGGGCAGCGCCGCGCCCGCGGCGCCAGCGCGGCGACGACATCCTCGCGCGCGGCGCCGCGCGCGGACTCCCAGGGATCGACGGCCCGCCGGCGGTCCTCGGCGTCCGCCGCCCGCTCCTGCCCGGCCGGCCGCGGGTCCGGGGCCTCTGCGGCGTCCGCCGCTCGCTCCGCTTGGTCGTCGCGCTCGTCCATTCGTATGCTAAGAGCATATATGCTGGCGGCTGTGGATCACGACGCCAACGTCATCGGCGCGGCGGTGGTCGCGCTCGGCGACCGCCTCCGCGACGCCGTGGAGGCGGCCGCCGGGCGCGGCGGCGCGCAGCCCGCCGCGCTTGCCGCGCTGCACGAGTGGGCCGGCGGGCGCACGATCGACACGCTCGCCGGCGGGCTCCGCCTGAGCCACTCACGCACGGTGCGGGTGGTGGACCGCCTTGCACAGGACGGCCTCGCGCGGCGCGCACCCGATCCCGCCGACGGCCGCGGCGTGCTGGTCGAGCTGACACCGGCCGGCGAGCGGGCGGGGGCGGCGGTGCTGGCCGCCCGTGCGGCCGCGCTGGAGCAGGCCCTGATCGCGCTGGCTCCGAGCGAGCGCGCGGCGCTCGCCCGGCTGGCCGAGACGCTGCTGGGCGGCGCGACCACCGGCCGCCGCGCCGCCCGGGCGATCTGCCGGCTGTGCGACGCGCACGCCTGCGGGCACTACGACGGTCGCTGCCCGGTGACGCGCGCCGCCGACGCCGCCGAACATAAAGGGGTCTGACCCCTCAGCTCAGTCGGGCGGCGGGAAGGGCCGTTCGTCGTCGCCGTCCTCCCACACCAGGTGCGGGAGATCATGAGCGAGGAGACGGCGCGCCGGGACGTCCTCGTCCCGGACGTCGGCTACGGGCTGGAATGCGTCCTGCGGGCGCTCGGCGCCGGAATCGAGATCGCTCATCCCCGCACGGTACCGGGCGCGGCGGCGCTCGTGTCGAAGTTCAGCCGGCCAGGGCGCTCTCGAGCGCCTCGTCGAGCCGCGGATGATCGAACGCGTATCCGAGCGCGAGGGTGCGCTTGGGGACCGCCCGCTGACCGTCGACCACGAGGGTCGCCATCCCGCCGTAGAGCAGCTTGATCGCGAAGCCGGGGATCGGTGCGAAGGCGGGCCGGTGCAGCGCCCGGCCGAGCGCCCGGGAGAAGGCCTTGTTGGTCACCGGCTCGGGCGCGGTGCCGTTCACCGGGCCGCTCCAGCCCTTCCCGTCCAGCGCCGCGAGATAGATGCCCACGACGTCGTCGAGATGGATCCACGGCAAGTACTGGGCGCCGCCCGCGACCGGGCCGCCGACGCCCAGCTTGAACGGCAGCAGCATCTTCTCCAGCGCGCCGGTCTGCCGGTCGAGCACGATGCCGGTGCGCACCCGCACCACACGGACGCCGAACGCCTCGGCCGTCGCCGCCTCGGTCTCCCATGCCTCGCACACCTCGGCCAGGAAGTCGTCGCCGGCGGGCGTGTCCTCGTCGACCGGCTCGTCGCCGCGCGGCCCGTACCAGCCGGTGGCCGCAGAGGAGACGAGGACGGCAGGCCGCGGCTCGGCCGCCTCGAGCCCGGCGACCAGGTTGCGCGTGCCGATCCGACGCGAGTCCATCAGCCGCCGCTTGACCTCGTCGTTCCAGCGCTGGGCGATGTCCTCGCCGGCCAGGTGAACGACGGCATCGCGCCCGGCGAGCGCCGCCGCAGGAGCGGGCCCGGACTCCGGCTGCCAGCCGACGGCCTCCACGCCGAGCGCCGCGCGCGCCTTGTCCGGACTGCGGGAGAGCACGGTCACCTCGTCGCCGCGCTGCCTCAGCGCGGTCACGATCCGCGTCCCGATCCGCCCGGTGGCTCCGGTCAGGGTCACCCGCACGCGGGCTCCTCTCTGCTGGTCATCGTCACTGTCGGTCGGTACGGCCACCCGGTGCGTCTGGGATCGCCGCGAACTCAGACGTGTGGGACGGCGCGTACCCGAACGCCTCGCTCTCCGTGGGGGCGGCGCCCGTGCGCCGCGCCTCGCGCGCGACGGCCTCCGCCACGGCGGGCGCGACGTCGCGGTTGAAGGCCGACGGGATGACCATGGCCTCGCCCAGCTCGTCGTCGCCGACGATCGCCGCGATCCCCTCCGCGGCGGCCATCTTCATCGGCTCGGTGATCTCCCGCGCCCGCACGTCGAGCGCGCCGCGGAAGATGCCGGGGAAGCAGAGGACGTTGTTGATCTGGTTGGGGTAGTCCGAGCGGCCGGTGGCGATCACGCGTGCGAAGGGCGCCGCCTCCTCCGGCGTGACCTCCGGGTTCGGATTGGCCATGGCGAACACCAGCGCGTCGGGCGCCATCGCCCCAAGCGCCGCGCCCGGCATGACCCGCGCGCCGGAGAGGCCGACGAACAGGTCGCTGCCCTCGATCACGTCGGCGGGCGGGCCGGCGCGGCCCTCGGCGTTGGTCGCGTCCGCCAGCCAGCGCTTCATGGGCGGGAGCGACGCATAGTCCTCGCGCTCGCCGTGCAGCGCGCCGCGCGAGTCGCAGCCGATCACGTCGCGCACGCCCGCGGCGACCAGGATCTTCGCCACCGCCACGCCGGCCGCCCCGACGCCGACGATCAGCGCCCGGACGTCGGCGAGGCTCCGGCCCGTCAGCCGGCAGGCGTTGATGAGCGCCGCGAGCACCACCACGGCGGTGCCGTGCTGGTCGTCATGGAACACGGGGATCGGCAGCGCCGCCTTCAGCCGCTCCTCGATCTCGAAGCAGCGCGGGGCGCTGATGTCCTCCAGGTTGATGCCGCCGAAGCCGGGCGCCAGGGCCGTGACCGTCTCCACGATCGCGTCGGGGTCCTTGGTGTCCAGGCAGAGCGGGAAGGCGTCGACGCCCGCGAACTCCTTGAACAGCATCGCCTTGCCCTCCATCACGGGCATGGCGGCGGCGGGGCCGATGTCGCCGAGGCCGAGCACCGCGGTGCCGTCGGAGACGATCGCCACCGTGTTGCGCTTGATCGTGTACTGGTACGCCCGCTCCGGGTCGGCCGCGATCGCCGAGCAGACCCGGGCGACGCCCGGCGTGTAGGCCATCGAGAGGTCGTCGAGCGTCTTCAGCGCGTGCTTGGGACGGACCTCGAGCTTGCCGCCCACGTGCATGCCGAGCGTGCGGTCGGTCCAGTCGACCACCGTGGCGCCCTCCACCTCGCCCACCGCGGCCACGATCCGCCCTTCGTGCTCCTCGTCGGCGGCGGCCACCGTGAAGTCGCGAAGGGTGTGGTCGGCATCCAGCTCGAGCAGCTCGAGGTCGCCGATCGTGCCGCCGGCGGCGCCGATCGCGGTGGTGACGCGACCCAGCATGCCGGGCCGGTGGTCGATCCGGACCCGCAGGGTGAGGGAGAACTGGGCGGAGAGGGGTGAAGGCACGGCTGCGCGGAGGCTACCGATGACGCGCCCGGCCCGGCACACCGCGTAGCATCGGCCAGATGCCCGGCCTGCGCCCCCGGCATGAGCTCCCCCCCGGGCCGCGCGCGCCCCTGCCGCTGCAGACCGCCGCCTGGCTGGTGCGGCCCGGTCCGTTCCTGGCCCGCGCGCACGCCGAGCACGGTGACGTCTTCACCGTGCGGATCGCCGGCGAGGTGCCGTGGGTGGCGCTCGTCGGACCCGACGCCGTGCAGGAGGTGTTCACGGGCGACCCGGCGGTGCTGCACGCCGGGCGGGCCAACCGGATCCTGCTGCCGTTCCTGGGCCGCGCCTCCGTGCTGCTGCTCGACGGCCCCGAGCACCTGCGCCAGCGCAAGTTGATGCTGCCGCCGTTCCACGGCTCGTGCATGGCCGGCTGCCACGACCTGATCGCGCAGATCGCCCGCGAGCACGTCGCGCGCTGGCCGCGCGGCGAGCCGCTGGCGCTCGCGCCGCGCTTCCAGGCCATCACGCTCGAGGTCGTTCTGCGCGTGATCTTCGGCGTGGAGGAGCGCTCCGACCGGCTCGAGCCCCTCCGTCGCAGCCTCGCGCGGATGATGGAGCGGCTCATGAGCGGCGCGTCGCTGTTCACGCTGCTGGCGCTGGGCCCCGACCGCGCCGCCCGGGCACGGATCTACGAGCCGGTGCGCCGCCCGGTCGACCGGCTGCTGGCCGAGCAGATCGCCGAGCGCCGTGCGCGGCCCGGAGACGACGTGCTCTCGCTGCTGGTGAGCGCCCGCGGCGAGGACGGCGGCCGGCTCTCGGACGCCGAGTTGCGCGACGAGCTGGTCACGCTGCTGGTGGCCGGTCACGAGACGACCGCCACCGCGCTGGGCTGGACGGTGGAGCGCCTGGTGCGCCGCCCCGGCGGCTGGGCGGCGCTCCAGGCCGGCGGCGAGCCCTACGCCGAGGCGGCCGGCAAGGAGGCGCTGCGCCTGCGCCCGGTGATCCCGCTCGTCGTCCGCCACCTGCAGGCGCCGCTGCGGATCGCCGGCCACGACCTCCCAGCCGGCGCCGTGGTGGCGCCCTGCATCCAGCTCGTGCACCGCCGCCCCGAGCTCTATCCCGAGCCTGCGGCGTTCCGGCCCGAGCGCTTCCTCGGCCCGCATCCCCAGGGCGGCACGTACACGTGGATCCCGTTCGGCGGCGGCGTGCGCCGCTGCCTGGGCGCGGCCTTCGCGCTGATGGAGCTGCGGGTCGTGCTGGCCGAGCTGGCCCGGAGCGCCGCCGTGACCGCCGCCGAGGACACGCCGGAGCCGACCCGTCGGCGCACGATCACGCTCGTGCCCGGACGCGGGGCCCGCGTCGTGCTGCGCTGAAGCTACGCTGCGCCGGCATGCGACGCCTGGCCGCCACCCTGCTGCTCTCGGCGGCGACGCTCGCCTGCGCGGCGCCGGCGGCGCTCGCGCTGCCCGGCGACGCCCCGATCGTCCCGAGCGGACCCGCCGACGGCGCCACGGTGCCGGCGAACGCCGCCGGCATCGCGGTCGCCTACCAGTGCCCGGCCTACCGCAACGACCGCGGCGGGCCCTTCGCCCTGGGCGACGCCGGCGACTACGAGGTCCGCTTCTCGGACACGCCCGCGACCGAGCCCGGCGGTCGCCTGGCCGGTCAGCCCTACGGCAGCGACGCGAGCGCCACCGTCGGCGCGGACGGCGCGACGTGCACGTCGCTGCTCGACACCTACGACAACGCCAGCTCGCCCGAGATCGTCGGCGGCCGTGTCTACTGGCAGGCCTACCGGGAGTGTGTCGGCTGCCCGGACGGCTCCGGCTACGAGGCCGGGCCGGTGCGGTCCTTCGTCGTCGCGCCCGACATCAGGGCCACGCTGAGCGCCCCGCGCGTGGACGCCGGCTACCTCGCCGTCTTCACGGTGAGGAGCGCCCAGCCGCTGGGCGGCGCGCAGGTGATCCTCGAGCAGCGCCGCGGCGGGAGCTGGCGCGCCCTGACCCAGCGCCGGTTCGGCGAGACCACCGAGCTGATCGCGAAGCTGCCGCGCGGCAAGCAGACCATCCGCGCCGTGATCGCCGCCGGCGCGCAGCGGATCGTCGCCGGCACCCGCATGCTCACCGTGCGCCGCGATCGCGGGCGCACGACCTCGGGCCGCGACGACGGCCGCTACGCCGCACGGGACGCGCCCAAGAACAGCACGCTGCGGTTCAAGGTCTCGGGCGACGGGCGGACGCTGCGCGACTTCCGCGCCTCGCTCACCGCCTTCTGCATCGGCAGCACCATCGAGGACAACCGCTTCATCATCGCCTTCGCCGCGCTGCGCAGCGCCAGGATCGCCCCGGACGGCTCGGTCACCGGCCTGCTGCAGCTCGAGGGGGAGGACGGCACCCGCGTCGTGCTGACCGGCCGGCTGCGGCGCGGGCGCTTCCGCGGCGAGGTCGACATCGGGTTCTCGACCTGCTCCGGCAGCCGCAAGCTCGAGGCGGTGATCGTCTAGCGTTGCCGCCGATGGCCGCGAGCGATACCCAACCGACTTCGTCGGCGGGCACAGGCGGCGACAACCCGAGAGAGCTGTTCCTGATCGACGGGAACTCACTCGCCTACCGCGCCTTCTTCGCGCTGCCGGAGTCGATCGCGACCTCCGACGGGCGGCCCACCAACGCGATCTTCGGCTTCGCCTCGATGCTGGTGAAGATCCTCACCGACCATGGCGACGTGCCCACCGTGGTGGTGTGGGACGCGGGCATGTCGGGACGCAAGGAGATCTCCTCCGACTACAAGGCCCAGCGCTCCTCCCGCCCGGACCTGCTCAAGCAGCAGTGGCCGCACCTGCGGCCGCTGGTGGAGGCGTTCGACTACCCCAACGTGTCCGTGGAGGGCTACGAGGCCGACGACGTGATCGCCGCGCTGGTCGAGCGCGCGCGCGGGGAGCAGATCCCGGTCATGGTCGTCACGGGCGACCGCGACGCCTACCAGCTGGTGACCGACGGCGTGCGGATCATGACCACCTCGCGCGGCATCACCGACACCAAGGTCTACGACCGCCGGGGCGTGATCGACCGCTACGGGATCCCGCCCGAGCTGGTGCCGGACTTCATCGGCTTGAAGGGCGACACCTCCGACAACATCCCCGGCGTCCCGGGCATCGGCGACAAGACGGCCGCCGAGCTGCTGCAGCGCTTCGGCACGCTCGAGGACGTGCTCGCCTCGGTCGACCAGATCTCCGGCGCCAAGCGCAAGCAGAATCTGACCGAGTTCGCCGCCGACGCCCGGCTCTCCAAGCAGCTGGCCACGATCATCCGCGACGTCCCGGTCGAGCTCGACTTGCAGGGCGAGCTGCGCCGCGAGCGCGACCGGTCGCGCCTGCGCACCGTGTTCCGCGAGTGGGAGCTGCGCGATCCGCTGCGCCGGCTGGAGGAGGCGCTGGAGGCGGCCGAGGCCGTCGCCATCCCGCGGCCCGAGGCGGCCACCGCGCGCACCGTGGCCGTGCGCAAGGGCGGCCCCGGCGACCTCTCCCGCCTGACCGGAGCCGAGCTGGCCCTGGCTGCCGCCGCGCCCGAGGTCCCCGAGGGCGAGCTGCTCGCGCGCGTGGAGGGCTGGCGCTTCGGCGCCTATGCGGGCGGGCCGCACGCGCTCGCCGGCGAGGTCGACGATCCCGCCGCGCTGGTGCTGGCCGCCGGCGACCGTCCCGTGCTCGCCCACGACGCCAAGGCGCTCGGCGAGGTTCCGGCCAACCTGGCGTTCGACACCGAAGTGGCCGCCTACCTGCTCGATCCGGCCCGGCGCGGCTATCCGCTCGAGGAGCTGTGCGAGGAGCGCGGCATGGCCGCGGAGGCGGAGGACCCCCAGGCGGTCCGGGCGGTGCTGATCCACGAGCTGGCCGGCCGCCAGCGCGAGCAGATCCTCGAGCGCGGCCTCGACGGCCTGCTGCGCGAGATCGAGCTGCCGCTCGTGCACGTGCTGCGCGAGTGCGAGAAGGCGGGCATCAAGCTCGACACCGCGCGGCTGGAGGAGGTCGGCCTGCGCATCCGCGCGACCGCCGCCGAGCTGGAGCGCGAGGTCTGGGAGCTCGCCGGCGAGGAGTTCATGATCGGCTCCACCCAGCAGCTCGCCGAGGTCCTGTTCGTCAAGCTCGGCCTCTCGCGCAAGCGGCGCGGCAAGACCGGCTTCTCGACCGACGCGCGCGTGCTGCAGGCAATCCGCGACGAGCACCCGATCGTGGAGAAGGTCGAGCGCTGGCGCGAGCTGACCAAGCTCGCCCAGACCTACCTCGAGCAGCTGCCCGCGGCGATCGGCGACGACGGGCGCCTGCACACCACGCTGCTGCAGACCAATACGGCGACGGGCCGGCTCGCCTCGATCAACCCGAACCTGCAGAACATCCCCGTCCGCTCCGAGACCGGGCGCGAGATCCGCGCCTGCTTCGTGGCAGAGCCGGGCAACGTGCTGCTGTCCGTCGACTACTCCCAGGTCGAGCTGCGCGTGCTGGCCCATATCGCCGGCGAGGACGTGCTCAAGGACATCTTCCTGCGCGGGGAGGACGTCCACACCGAGACGGCGGCCGCCGTCTTCTCCACGCCGCCCGACCAGCTCACCGTCTCGATGCGCTCGAAGGCCAAGATGGTCAACTACGGCATCGTCTACGGGCTCTCCGCCTACGGCCTGGCCGACCGCCTGCGGATCCCGCAGGAGGAGGCGCAGGAGTTCATCGATCGCTACCTGGAGCGCTTCCCGGCCGTCGCGCGGTTCATGGCCGAGGCGATCGAGCAGGCGCAGGAGCACGGCTACGTCTCCACGCTGTTCGGCCGCCGCCGGCAGGTGCCCGAGATCCGCGCCCGCAACTGGCAGACGCGCAAGCTGGGCGAGCGCCTGGCCGTCAACAGCGTGATCCAGGGCACGGCGGCCGACATCATCAAGGTGGCGATGGTCCGCTGCCACGACGTGCTCGCCGCCGCCGGGCTGCGCACGCGGGTGATCCTCCAGATCCACGACGAGCTGCTGTTCGAGGGCCCGGAGGACGAGGTGCCGCAGGCGGCCGAGCTAGTCTCGGCCGAGATGGTGGGCGCCGCCGAGCTCGATCCGCCGCTGGTGGTGGACGCCGGCATCGGGCCCAACTGGTTGGACGCCAAGTGAGGCGCTGATGGATCGCGGCACGGCGGTCCTCCTCACCGCGCTTGCGGGCGGCGTGATCAGCTTGCAGGCGCCGGTCAACGCCCTGCTCGGCGACCGCATCGGCACCCCCGCGGCACTGTTCGTCTCCTTCCTGGTCGGCACCGTGGCACTGCTGGGGCTGGTGGTGGCGGCGGGCGACGTCGGCCGGGTCGGTGGAGCAGGGGCCGCCCCGTGGTGGATGCTGACCGGCGGTGTGATGGGCGCGGTCTTCGTGACCAGCCTGGTCGTGACGATCCGCTCGCTGGGCGTGGGCGGGATCACGGCGGCGGCGATCGCCGGTCAGCTCGTCGTCGCGGTGGTCGTCGACCACTTCGGCTGGCTCGGGGTGGAGCGCCAGCCAGCCTCGTTCGCCAGGGTGGCCGGGATCGCCCTTCTGGCGGCCGGCACGTTCCTGGTCGTGCGCGAATAGGCGCATCGGGGTGGGGGCGGCTTGGACGCCCGCGCGGTCGCGCGACGGTTACGGTGCGCCCATGGCGATCGAGACCACCACCACGGCCCTCTGGCACCCATTCGCCGACATGGGCGCCGTCTCCCGGGACGAGCTGCTGATCGAGCGCGGGGAGGGGGTGCACGTCTTCGACGCCGACGGCACGCGCTACCTCGACGCCACCGCCTCGCTCTGGTACGCCAACCTCGGCCACGGGCGGCGCGACGTTGCGCAGGCGGTCGCCGCCCAGATGGAGAAGCTGGCCGCCTACTCGACCTTCGGCGACTTCTCCAACCCGCCCGCCAACGCGCTCGCCGCCCGGCTCGCCGCGCACGCGCCGATGGACGACGCGAAGGTCTTCCTCGCCGCCGGCGGGGGCGACGCGATCGACACCGCGGCCAAGCTCGTGCGGCGCCACTGGCTGCTGCAGGGCCAGCCGGAGCGCATCCACCTGCTGAGCCGCACGAACGGCTACCACGGCACGCACGGCTTCGGCACCTCGATCGGCGGCATCGAGGCCAACGTGGCCAACTGGGGCCCGCTCGTGCCGCACGCCTCGGCAGTGCCGTGGGACTCGCTGCCCGCGCTCGAGCAGGAGATCCTGCGGCTCGGGCCCGAGCGCGTGGCCGCCTTCTTCTGCGAGCCCGTGATCGGCGCGGGCGGCGTCTACCCGCCGCCCGAGGGCTACATCGAGGGCGTGGCCGACCTGTGCGCCGAGCACGGCGTCCTCCTCGTCATCGACTCGGTGATCTGCGCGTTCGGGCGGCTCGGCACGTGGTTCGGCGTCGAGCGCTGGCCCGAGGTGCGGCCCGACCTGATCACCTTCGCCAAGGGCGTCACGAGCGGCTACCTCCCTTTGGGCGGCGTGGTGGTCTCCGGCTCCGTGGCGGCCCCGTTCTTCGCCGAGCCGGGCGGGCCGATGCTGCGCCACGGCGCCACCTACGCCGGGCACCCGACCTGCTGTGCCGCGGCGCTGGCCGTGCTGGACGCCTACGAGGCCGAGGGGCTGATCGAGCGCGGCCGCGAGCTGGAGCAGCCGCTGGCCGACGCACTGGCGCCGCTCCGGGCGCATCCCGCCGTGGGCGAGATCCGGGCGGGCACGGGCCTGCTGGGCGCGGTCGCCCTGTCGGAGGACGCGCTGGCCGCCGACCCGGCCGGGCCGGCGCGCGTCGCGGCAGGCGCCCGCCGTGCCGGCGTGCTCGTCCGCCCGCTGCTGCGCGGCGTGGCCGTCTCCCCGCCGCTGATCGTGGACGAGCCCCAGCTGGAGGAGATCGCCGCCGCCATCGGCGAGGGCCTCGCCGCGTTGTAGCCCCGCTGGGCGTTGGTGAACGTCAACTGAGGCTGCGTAGGGGAGCGGGTGTCCGCCGGCCGCGGTGAGAACGCCGAAGTGGGCCTGTCGGTGGTGTCGAGTTCGGCGTTCGCGACGGTGAGCGTCGTCAAAGCCGAACTCGGCGGGCGGATCGCGTCGACTTCGGCGTTGTGACGGCGTGCAACCCGGTCAGACCCGCTCTCCTACGCAGCCGCAGTTGACGTCCACCGACGCCGGCGACACCGAAGGCCGCCCGGCGGCACGGCGCGCCCTGGCACGATGGTCGCGAAAACGATCATCTAGGCTGCGCGGCCCATGGCGCTCGATCCCGAGATCCAGCTCGTCGTCGACGCGATGAACGCGCTGCCGCCCGTCGGTCCCGACTCGGTC
>Ga0136617_10004975_pt1 | contig 11886 bp, 8 predicted proteins | sample AntDrymUQ3222106_2_FD_129672 | JGI IMG/M metagenome (GOLD analysis project Ga0136617, IMG submission 129672) | Polar desert sand microbial communities from Dry Valleys, Antarctica - metaG UQ322 (21.06) | ecosystem: Environmental > Terrestrial > Soil > Desert | place: Antarctica: Dry Valley...
CGCACCGGACGGCGCCTGCCAGGTCGTCTCGGTGAAGCTCATGTAGTCGTGGTCAGTGGGGAGCCCGACCCCGGCCAGGACCTCAGCCGACCGTGGCCCTTGTACGGCGAGCACGGCGAAGTCCGCGTGGTGCTCGGTGACGGTGATGTCGTCAGGTGCAGATGCCTGCAGGCGGCGGACAACCTCGGCGGTATTGGCCGCGTTCGGAACGAGGAAGACCTCGTCCGGGCCACGCAGATAGGCGATCAGGTCGTCGACCACGCCCCCGGAAGCGTCGTCGCAGCACAGCGTGTACTGAGCCTGCCCGGCGCTGATCCGGTCGAGGTCATTGGACAGACACGAATTGAGGAAAGCCGCCGCTCCTGGTCCGGACACGGTCGCCTTGCCCAGGTGCGAGACATCGAACAGGCCTACAGCTGTCCGTACGGCAAGGTGCTCGGCCAGCACTCCCCCGCCGTCACCGGGGTATTCCACCGGCATGGACCAGCCGCCGAAGTCGGCCCACTTCGCACCGAGTGCTTCGTGCCGGTCATGAAGTGGGGAACGCAGCGCGGACATAACCGAACACGCTAGCGGCCGGATAAAACATGCACCGCCGGGAATAGGGCGCGTTCGGCGTGGCATTATCTGACTGTGCATGCTTCCCGAATCCGTCTCGTGGGCCGAGCCCACATCGACTTCGGACGGGTCCGCAGCATGATGTGTCGCCGCGGCTGACGCGTTCCCGACCTAGCCGCCGGGCGCGTATCGGCTAGGCGTGGCCCGGAGGCTAACCCCGCTTTTCCGGTCACCTCGTACGTCGGCACCGTACCCAGAAACCCTTGTGCTGACCGCTGGTTCGCGTCCCCATCCATGAGGACGTCACATGACCATCTCCTATTCGACCCACCCGCCCAACCCTGCCCGCCTGCCCGCCCCGGCAACTCGCCCCCGCGGCCAAGGCCAATGGGCGCTCGGCTACCGCGAACCCCTGAACGTCAACGAACGGGTGAAAGCCGACGGCGCACCCTTGGAGGTCCGGGAACGGATCGAGAACCGGTACGTCCACACCGGCTTCGCCGGCATCGACCCCGCGGATCTGCGCAACCGGTTCCGTTGGTGGGGGCTCTACACCCAACGCCGGCCGGGAATCGACGGCGGACGCACAGCAAGTCTGGAACCGCACGAGCTCGAGGACGAGTACTTCATGCTCCGGATCCGCATTGACGGCGGGGCGTTGACCAGTGAACAGCTGCGGGTGATCGGTGAGATCTCGACCTTGTACGGCAGGGAATCCGCAGACCTGACCGACCGGCAGAACATCCAGCTGCACTGGATCCGGATCGAGGACGTTCCCGACATCTGGCAGCGCCTGGAGGCGGTCGGACTGGAGACGACCGAGGCGTGCGGTGACTGCCCACGGGTCATCCTCGGCTCCCCGGTCGCGGGCATCGCCGGGGACGAGCTACTCGACCCGACCCCGGTCATCGCAGAGATCAAGTCGCGCTTCATCGGTGACCCGTCCTTCGCCAACCTCCCGCGCAAGTACAAGACCGCGATCAGCGGCATGCCGGTCAGCGACGTCGTGCACGAGATCAACGACATCTCCCTGATCGCGGTCGAGCACCCCGAGCTGGGAGTCGGCTACGACCTCTGGGTTGGCGGCGGGCTGTCCACCAACCCGCGGTTGGCCGAGCGGCTGGGGGTGTTCGTCACCCAGGACGAGGCGGCCGACGTCTGGGCAGCCGTGACTGCGGTCTTCCGGGACTATGGGTTTCGCCGGATGCGGCACAAGGCACGCCTGAAGTTCCTGCTCGCCGACTGGGGTCCGGCGAGGTTCCGGGAGATCCTGGAGACCGAGTACTTGCACCGGCGCCTGCCTGATGGGCCTGCGCCTGCACCGTCGCTGGACCGGGGCGACCACATCGGCGTACATCGCCAGCGCGACGGCCGCTACTACATCGGGGCCACGCCCACGGTCGGTCGCGTTTCCGGGCCGATGCTGACCGAGCTCGCCAAGACCCTCGAGGCACACGGATCGAAACGGTTGCGCCTGACCCCGCATCAGAAGCTGGTGGTGCTCGACGTGCCCGAGGACCAGGTCGGCCCACTCAGCGAGTCACTGGACGAGCTGGGCCTGACCAGCACACCGAGTCCGTTCCGCCGCAACACCATGGCGTGCACGGGCATCGAGTACTGCAAATTGGCGATCGTCGACACCAAGGTGACTGCAGCGCAAGCAATCACCCAACTCGAGCACCGCCTGGCCGACGTGGTGAGCCAGATCGACGTTCCGATCTCGCTGCACGTCAACGGGTGCCCCAACTCCTGTGCCCGCATCCAAGTCGCCGACATCGGGCTCAAGGGAATGATCGTCACCGACGCCACCGGCGAACAGGTGGAGGGTTTCCAGGTCCATCTCGGTGGTGGACTCGGCCAGGAAGCCGGGTTCGGCCGCAAGGTGCGCGGCCACAAGGTCACTTCCGCGGAGCTTCCCGACTATGTCGAACGCGTCGTACGGCGATTCCTGGCTGCTCGGCAACCCGGCGAGGGGTTCGCGTCCTGGGTCATCCGGGCCGACGAGGTGACCCTGACATGACAGGCCTGATCGACGAGGTGGTCCTGACATGACAGCGCTGATCGAGCCTGGCCTTACCTACAATCGGCTTGAGATGCGCTCCCTCGTGCAGCATGCCGCTGCTGAGTTCGAGGGTGCTGATGCTTCGCACGTACTGGCATGGGCTGCAGCCATCTTCGGCCGCAGCCTGGCCGTAGCGGCAAGCATGCAGGACGCCGTCGTCCCGCACCTGGTCAGCCACGCGATCCCCGACGTCGATGTCCTGTTCATCGACACCGGCTACCACTTTGCCGAGACCCTGTGGACTCGCGATCGGGTCGCACGTCATCTACCGGTCACCGTTGTGACACTGACACCGAGCCGTACGGTCGCTGAGCAGGACGCCGCACTCGGCGCCGACTTGCACCGGCGTGACCCGGACATGTGCTGCTTCCTGCGCAAGGTCGACCCACTGGCCGAGGCGCTGCAGGGCTACAAGGCATGGGTGGGCGGTGGACGACGGGTTGACAGCCCGACCCGGGCGCACCTGCCCGTCGTCTCGTGGGACCACGCGCACGAGATGGTCAAGATCAGCCCGATCGTCGCCTGGAGCGACGCCGACGTTGCGGCCTATCAGGATGTGTACGGCCTTCCCCGGCACCCGTTGATCCGCGATGGCTTTCCCTCGATCGGTTGCGCTCCGTGCACGCGGCGCGTCCAGCCGGGCGAGGACGCCCGCGCCGGCCGCTGGGCGGGGCACGCAAAGACCGAATGCGGAATCTATGGGTGAGCCACCGGCCGTGCTGCTGATCAATCACGGCAGCCGCCGGCCGAACGCCGCGACCTTCGCCCATGCGCTTGCCGCCGCGCTGCGGCGGGAGGAATCCGACCGGGTGGTCCGGGTCAGTTTTCTCGAACTGGGTGTGCCAACTCCGGCCCAAGCGCTGCGCCGGCTCGCGCGGGAGGGGATGACCGACGTCCGGGTAGTGCCACTGCTGTTCTCGGCCGGGTACCACTACCGCATCGACGTACCGGCCGCGGTCGATGCCGCACTGGAATCCGAACCGGGCATGCGGGTGCAGATTGCTCCGCCGTTGTTGACCGAAACCCACGTGGACCTGATCGCCGCCCTTGATGCCCGGCTGGACGAGGCGATCTGGGACACGGCCCCCGGAGGCAGGGCCTCGAGCGCCGGGCACCGGCCGGATGGCCTGGTCCTGCTTGCGGCCGGGTCCAGCGACCTCAGGGCTCGAGCAAAGATCATCGAGTTGGCCGACGCGTGGGGACGCGCGCATGAGCTGCCCACCGAGGCGGCCTTCTGTGATCTACGCGGCGACGAGGTACGCGCCGCAGTGGCGAAGCTGGCGGCAGGCGGGGCCCGGCGCATTGCCTGCGGTTCGCTGTTCCTCGCGAGCGGTCGACTCCTGGACGCGGCTGAGGGCGCAGCGCTGGACGCCGGGGCGGACGCGGTCGCCGGGCCGATCGGCTTGACCCCCGCTCTGCTGGGTCTCATCCACCGGCGCTGCCTGCAGCCATTGGCCGCCGGATAACATCCTGACGATGCCTACGTTGCACGCCACCGACAAAGCCCTCGAAGCACTGACCGCCGACGCCATCATCGTCGGGATCGGCAAAGGCAAGACGCGGCCCTTGATGACCCCGGGCGCGCAGGCCCTCGACGTGTTGTTGGGGGGCAAGCTCCCCGACGCGCTCAAGGTGCTTTCGGCCTCCGGTGCCGAGGGTGAGGTCACCCGCATCGCCACCTTGGGGGCCGGCCCGTTCGCCGTCGTGGCGGCCGTAGGACTCGGTGCACCAAGCGACGACGGCACGTACTCGGCGGAGAGCATCCGCCGCGCTGCGGGGTCGGCCGTACGCGCGTTGAACGGTCGCCGGGCAGTCCTCAATGCACTCGCCCACTCGGGGGATTTCGACCGCATCCGCGCCGCCGGTGAAGGGGCCCTGCTGGGGTCCTACCGCTACCTGACCTACAAGTCCGAGGACCAACCCGCTCGCAAGGCTCCTCCGCAGCGGGTCACCCTGCTCGTGCCGGACGCCAAGGATGCCGCCGTCAAGGCAGAACTGCGCAGGATCGAGGCAGTCGCGAACGCGGTCACCCTCACCCGTGACCTGGTCAACGCCCCGCCGAACGACCTGTACCCGGCCGAATTCGCCCGGCGGGCCGAAGAGGCCGGTAAGGCCGTCGGGCTCAAGATCGACGTTCTCAACGAGAAGGCCCTCGCCAGGGGGCGCTACGGCGGCGTGCTGGCCGTCGGCTCGGGGTCGGATCGCAAGCCGCGGCTGGTCCGCATGCACTACACGCCGGCCGGCCGGGCAGTGTGCAAGATCGCCCTGGTCGGCAAGGGCATCACGTTCGACTCCGGCGGTATCTCGATCAAACCCGCGGCCAAGATGGACGAGATGAAATCCGACATGGCCGGAGCAGCCGCGATGGTGGCCACGGCCTGTCTGGTGGCCGAGTTGGGCCTGCCGGTGGAGCTCATCGCGACGATTCCGATGGCCGAGAACCTGCCCAGCGGTACCGCCTACCGGCCGGCAGACGTGCTGACCTTTCGCAACGGCAAGACTGCCGAGATCACCAACACCGACGCCGAGGGGCGGGTCGTCCTGGCTGACGCGATCGCGCGCGCCTGTGAGGACGGACCGGACTGGCTGATCGAGACCTCGACCCTGACCGGCGCGGCACGAGTGGCCCTGGGCGCCCGGACTGCCGGGGTGATGGGCAGCGACGATCTACGCGGTCGGGTCATCGCCGCGAGTGAGCGATCTGGCGAGTCGATGTGGGCGATGCCGCTGCCGCCGGAACTGCGCAGGGGACTGGACTCCTCGGTCGCCGACCTGATCAACGCGAACACCGACCGGCTCGGCGGGATGCTCGTCGGCGGTCACTTCCTGTCCGAGTTCGTCACCGAGGGCACCGAATGGGCGCACATCGACATCGCCGGTCCGGGGTTCAACTCCGGTAGTGCGTGGGGCTACAACCCGAAGGGCGGTACGGGCGTACCGATCCGAACCCTGCTCACCCTGATCGAGGACCTTGCCGCGCACACTGCCGACTGATCCGGCCACCTGTTGCCGCAGCCGACGCGATGTTCACGTTCGCCCGAGACCATTTCCGCACAGAGGAGCATCTGCGCGCGAGTGGGCTCGACGTCACCATCTCGCGTCAGAACCTGTACATGGATCTACTACCCGTCCTCGGCGGACCGGAGGGTCTCAGCCGTCAACCGCCTCGATGAACACCCGGCTCGGGTGTCACTAGTTCGTACCGCTGCCGCTGTCCTCACTTCTTCTTCTGGCGGGCGCTCCATTCCCGCATCCGTTCGGGATATCCCATGACGGCGGCGTCGTATACCGGGATCGCCAGCTTGCGGGTGAGCTGCTGGGCACCGTCGGGACCGTCGATGCGGCGTCGGGTCCATTCCCCGTCGGCGGCAACGAAGACCACGGTCGCCTCGGTCACCGCCGTACGCGGCTCCACGTAGGCCTCGACCCCCTGACGCGAGGCGGCGAAAGCCTCCAGATGCGCGGTGTCGGCATTCGTCGACTCGCGCAACGTCCCCGGTCGTTTCTTGCGGCCGAACAGAGCCACGAGGGCCTCCCCATCTTCTGCTGAGCCGTCAACGATAGGGCGCAGGTCACGCTTGTGCCGACAGTGGCAGGATGGGCCAGCGGACAATGACGTCGAGCACGACAGTGGAGGACGCACGTGGGCGAGCCGAGCACCAGTCCAGCGGATCTGGTCATCCTCGGGGGTGGATCGGGCGGTTATGCGGCCGCGTTCCGGGCGGCTGAGCTCGGCATGTCGGTTGTCCTGATCGAGAAGGACAAGGTCGGCGGAACCTGCCTGCACCGCGGCTGTATCCCTACCAAGGCGCTGCTGCATGCCGCCGAGATCGCCGACAACGCCCGGGAGGGTGAGCAGTTCGGCGTCAAGACCACACTTGCCGGGATCGACATAGCCGGCGTGAACTCCTACAAGGACGGCGTCGTCGGCCGGCTCTACAAGGGGCTGCAGGGCCTGGTCAAGGCTCGCAAGGTCACCTATGTCGAGGGCGAGGGCCGGCTGGTCTCGCAGACTGCCGTTCAGGTCGGCGAGCAGACCTACGAGGGCAGGCACGTGCTGCTGGCTACCGGAAGTTACGCGCGCTCACTGCCCGGCCTGGAGATCGACGGCCAACGGGTCATCACCAGCGACCACGCCCTCCGGCTGGAACACGTGCCAGCCTCGGTGGTCATCCTTGGCGGCGGGGTGATCGGATGCGAGTTCGCCAGCGTATGGAAGTCCTTCGGCGCGGACGTCACGATCGTCGAGGCCCTCCCGCATCTTGTACCGCTGGAGGACGAGTCCTCTTCCAAGCTCCTGGAGCGGGCCTTCCGCAAGCGCAAGATCGGCTTCGAACTGGGCACTCGGTTCTCCGGCGTGACCTCGACCGACGACGGCGTCCAGGTCTCGCTGGAAAGCGGCAAGACGATCGAGGCCGAACTCCTGCTCGTGGCCGTCGGTCGCGGCCCGGTCTCAGACGGTCTCGGGTACGAGGAGAACGGCGTGCCCATGGACCGCGGATTCGTGGTCGTGGACCCGCTGTGTCAGACCTCGGTCCCCACCATCTCTGCGGTCGGTGATCTGATCCCCACACCGCAACTGGCCCACGTCGGCTTCGGTGAGGGGATCCTCGTGGCCGAGCGGCTGGCCGGACTTTCGGTCGTGCCCATCGACTACGCCGGCGTTCCGCGGATCACCTACTCCGAACCCGAGGTCGCTTCGGTCGGGTTGACCGAGGCGCAGGCAGCCGAGAAGTACGGGGAGATCGAGGCGCTGACCTACGACCTCGGCGGTAACGGCAAGAGCCAGATCCTCAAGACCCAGGGTGCGGTCCGGCTCATCCGGGCCAAGGACGGCCCCGTCCTCGGCGTGCACATGGTCGGCTCCCGAGTCGGCGAACTGATCGCCGAAGCCATGTTGATCTACAACTGGGAAGCTCTGCCCGACGAGGTGGCCAGCCTCATCCATCCGCACCCCACCCAATCGGAGGCTCTCGGCGAGGCGCACCTGGCCTTGGCCGGAAAGCCCCTGCACGTGCACGGCTGATCCGCAGCTCAAGGCCTCACACCACAAACCCTCAGAAGGAGCCACCATCGCCATGCCGACCTCCGTCACCATGCCCCAACTGGGCGAGAGCGTCACCGAGGGCACGGTCACCCGATGGCTGAAGCAGGAGGGTGAAGAGGTTCAGGCCGACGAGCCCTTGCTCGAAGTCAGTACGGACAAGGTGGACACCGAGATCCCATCTCCGGCCAGCGGTGTGCTGACCAAGATCATGGTCGCCGAGGACGAGACCGTGCAGGTCGGCGCCGAGCTCGCGATCATCGGCGACGCGGGCGAGGCCGCGGCATCCGGAGACGCCGCGGACGCCGAGCAGGAGGAGGGCCAGTCCGCCCAACAGCCACCGGCGCAACCAGCCGAAGCAGGGCAGGACCAGGAGCAGCAGCCAGCCGAAACAGAGTCGCCTCAGGCCCCGCCGGATGAGCAAGCGCCGGCGCAGGATGCACCCGCCGAGCCTGAGCAGCCGCAACCAGCCGCGGCTGAGGCGTCTGCTGCGCCGGAGACCGGCGACAACGACAGCAATGGCACGGGCGATGCCGACCGCGATGCCGGTGGCGATGCTGGTGGCGGTGGCGAAGGCAGTTCTGGGGGCAGTGGTTCAGGTACGTCGGTAACGATGCCGGCCCTTGGCGAGAGCGTGACGGAGGGCACCGTCACCCGCTGGCTCAAGTCGGTCGGCGACAGCGTCGAAGCTGATGAACCACTGCTCGAGGTCAGCACGGACAAGGTGGACACCGAGATTCCGGCGCCGATCAGCGGCACCGTCCTGTCCATCGCCGTGGCCGAGGACGAGACGGTCCAGGTCGGTGCCGAGCTGGCCGTGATCGGGAGCGCTGAGGCCTCCGCCGGAACATCGGCACCGCCCGAATCGCCCACCGACCAGGCTCCCGCCGCGGCCGAACCAGAAGCCGCCGAGCCGGCACCGGCCCCGCGCGAAGACGTCCAGGCCGCGCCGGATGCGCAACCGCCGAGCGAATCACCGACTGCTCCGGCCGGGTCCGAGCAACCTGAGCAGGGCGACGCGCCCACAGACGCCTCCGAGCCAGCCAAACCGGCCGCGACCGGCGGCGAGCCCGCCGCCAGCACCGGGGGCCACGCGTCGGAGGTCAGCGCTGACGGTGGTGCCTACGTAACCCCCTTGGTCCGCAAACTGGCCGCCGAACACAAGGTCGACCTCGGTTCGGTGACAGGTACGGGCGTGGGTGGGCGGATCCGCAAGCAGGATGTGCTGGAGGCTGCGAGCGGTGCAACCCCGACAGCTGGCGATCCAGCATCGGCGCAGCCCGCTGCCACGCCGCAGGGCGCAACACCGGCCGCCCCTGTGACCGCTTCTGAACAGACCGCTCCCTCGCCGGATGCCGGCAAGCGTGGGCGTACCGAGAAGCTGACTCGGCTTCGCGCCCTGATCGGTCGACGGATGACCGAATCCCTTCAGGTGAGCGCGCAGTTGACAACCGTGGTCGAGGTCGACCTCACTCGGGTCGCCCGCCTACGTGATCGCGTGAAGCACGACTTCACCGCCCGCGAAGGGGTGAAGCTGTCCTTCCTGCCCTTCTTCGCCTTGGCGGCGGTGGAAGCACTCAAGGCACACCCGATGGTGAACTCCTCGATCGACTCCGAGGCGGGCACGGTCACTTACCACGAGAGTGAGAACCTGGGAATCGCCGTCGACACCGAGCGTGGGCTGCTCGTCCCGGTGATCCACAACGCCGGGGATCTCAATCTGGGCGGAATCGCCCGCAAGATCGCAGACCTGGCAGATCGGACCCGCAACAACAAGGTGACCCCGGACGAACTCGGCGGCGGCACATTCACACTGACCAATACCGGCAGCCGCGGCGCACTGTTCGACACGCCCATCATCAACCAGCCGCAGGTTGCGATCCTCGGAACCGGCACCGTCGTCAAGCGTCCGGTGGTCGTGGACGACCCGGATCTGGGTGAGATCGTCACCGTGCGGTCAATGGTCTACCTCGCCCTGACCTATGACCACCGGATCGTGGACGGCGCGGATGCCGCCCGGTTCCTGGTGAGCATCAAGGAGCGCCTCGAGGCCGGAGATTTCGAGTCGTCGCTGGGACTGTCCTGACGGGGCCCCCGTGCGGTCGGCGGGGCCGCATCAGATCGGCAGGTCAGCGCAGTGCCTGGGCCAGGATCTCGTCGATCGTTGGGTCCTGGAACGTAAAACCGTCCTCGAGAAGTCGGCGCGGCACGGTCCGCGCGCTGCCCAGCAGCAGGCCGGACAACTCGCCCATCGCCGTCTTCAGCACAATTGCTGGAGCGATCAGCTTCGTCGGCCGATGCAGCGCACGACCGAGCGCCTCGGTGAACTCGCCGTTGGTCGGAGGTTCGGGCGCGCACAGGTTGAACGCGCCGGCGGAGCTCGAGTCAGTGGCGAGATGGACCACGGCTGCAACCCAGTCACGCCGCGAGATGGTTGGGAAGTACTGACGTCCGCTGCTGACGCGACCACCCAGGCCGAGCCGGAAGATCGGCAGCATCGCGCGCAGGCTGGACCCGCGCTTGTCGATCACGGCTCCGGTGCGCAGCAGGCACACTCGAGCGCCCGCGTCCGCGGCCTGTTGGGCGGCCGCCTCCACTTCTACAGCGACCCGGTGGAGCAGACCGGAGTCCACGCCCGACACTGCCTCGTCCAGCACCATTGCCCCACGAGTGTTTCCGTAGGCATCCGCGCCGCTCTGGACGAGAAAGGCCGGAGGCCGAGCGCAGCGGGCAATCGACTGCGCCAGGGTCTTGGTCGCGTCCACCCGGCTGTCTCGGATCTCACGCCGCACCGACGCGGTCCACGGCTTGATGATTGGGGCACCTGCGAGCATGACGATCACATCGGCAGCCTCGACGACACCTTGATCGACCTGCCCAGCGGCCGGATCCCAGCGTGACTGCCCGTCGCCCGTGGGCTCACGACGCACGAGCCGGGTGACCTCGTGCCCATCCTGAGCGAGCCGGGCGAGCAGTGCAGTGCCGAGGAACCCGGAGGACCCTGCAATCACGAATCTCATGTACTCATGCTGCCCGATCGGTCAGGCAAGACGCTGGGCGGACTGGATCCGCCATCCGTCCTCGGTCAGCGTCATCGCCATCGCGACTGCTGTGGGTCCGCGGCCGGAGTGGCGGGCCAGGGCCGCGGCTCCCGTGTCGAGGGCGGGGACGGTCTCGTAACCCCCGAATTCGTCAGTGATCTGCAGGCTCGCCCGCGCGTCGTCCACGACCATCTCACTGACCTCCAGCACGCGCGGAGCGAAGCCGCGCAGAACCTGTCCGGCCTGCGCCAGTCGGGCCAGCTCTGCGGTGTCGGCGACCAACTGTGGGCTGTCCTCGGTGAACACCTGATCCAACAATTCCACGGCACCGGTCGCGAAGGCCAGGGCGCGGCGCTCGTAGAGCAGGGTCAGAAGTGTTGCCCAATCCTCGGGTGAGTTCGGCACAGCCCGCTCGTCGACGGCGCTCGATGCGGGATCGGCCTCGCCCCCCGGCTGGCCCGCAGATGACTCGGCGGAGGCCTCGTCGCGTGGTCCGCCGATTGGTCCGCCCGCCTGCGCCGGAACAGCGTTCGAGGCATTCCAACCCAAGCCGAGGACGAGAACGGTCAGTGCTGCTAGTGCGACGAGGGCTCCGACAACAGCCCGGCGCGGCACGACCCGAGCTGCCACCTGGAGTCGCGAGAGCGGCTGACTTCCGCGGACTGCGCCGACTAGGGGAGCACGCTCTCGTCGGTTGCTCGGCGTCGCAGCGTGCCGGGCCGAGCTTCCGCGGCGTACCTCCCCCGCAATATCGAGCTGTCCGGGATCCGCTGAATTCGTGGAGTCGGCCTCGGCGACCTCCGAGGGTTGCGCGGATGGCAGATCGGGCCACAGATGGGGACCGGCCAGGTGCAGCGGTTCGGGTTCGAGTGCGGCACGCACGTCGGCTGCGAAGTCCTCAGCGCTGCCCCGATGATCCGGCTGCTCGGACAGGCCACGGGCGATCACATCGGCTAGTCGCCCGGGCAGCCCCGCGTGCAGCGGCCTGAGGTCGGCACCGGAAGCCTCAGCAGCCAACTGCCAGGTTGCCGCGCCACTGCCCGCCGCCCACGGCGGTCGGCCGGTCATGGCGTGAAAGCCAATCGCCGCGACGCCGAACACGTCCGACGCCGTCGTCACCGGCCCGCCGCGCGCCACGGACGGATCGAGATACTCCAGCCGCGCAGTCCCCGACCTGATCC
>Ga0136617_10004976_pt1 | contig 11885 bp, 16 predicted proteins | sample AntDrymUQ3222106_2_FD_129672 | JGI IMG/M metagenome (GOLD analysis project Ga0136617, IMG submission 129672) | Polar desert sand microbial communities from Dry Valleys, Antarctica - metaG UQ322 (21.06) | ecosystem: Environmental > Terrestrial > Soil > Desert | place: Antarctica: Dry Valley...
CGAAGACGACCAGCGCCGTGGTGTTGACGGCGGCGAGGAGGGTCATCGCGCCGCCTCCCCTGCGCTGCCGGCCGCCCGGGCGCCCGGGCGCTCGCCGCCGCGGTCGGCGGGATCGGGCGCGACGTGGCCCGCGATGGCGCGCTCGGCGAGCGGGTCGTAGACCTTCGAGGAGCGGCTGAGGTACATGAGCCCGAGCACGACGACCATCACGAACTGGGTGAGGGCCAACACGTAGCCGACGGTCAAGCCCTGGTACACGCGCTCGGACATGAACTCGGTCGCGTAGGCGGTCAAGACGATGAAGCCCATGTACCAGGCGAGGAAGAAGATCGTCGCCGGCAGCACGAACGCGCGCCGCCTGCGCACGAGCTCCTGGAACTCCGGGGACCGCTCGATCCCCTCCCAATCGACCGCCTCCAGACGGTCGTCCGCCTCACCCCGAGGCGCCTGCGTCTCCCCCATGCTCTCCTCCTTGTCAGAACACCGGCCTTGCCGAGGCGAGTGTTACACGCGCGCGGCCATCGCCGTCGCGCGCCTCAGCGGCGGCGCTTGCGCTTGCGCTTGTCGCTTGCGGGAAGGGCGCCGGCGGCGACCGGCTCCTGCTCCGGCTCGGGCTCGGGCTCGTCGCCGGATGCCCGGGCCTGCTCGGCGCGGGCGGCGGCGGCCTGCTGGGTCGTCGGCCACGGCTCGGCGCGGCCGGTGCGCCACGCGGGCAGATCGCCGCCGCGCCGCCGGCCGGCGAACAGCACGGCCAGGCTCAGCAGCCAGAACGCGGGCACGACGGGCAGCGGGCCGATCCGGATGATCACGAGCGCCCCGACGATCACGCCGAGGATGCCGAGGAAGCGCGTGAGCAGCCCGGCCCGCATCGCGTTCAGCGAGACGAGGAAGTAGGCGGCGACCAGCGCCAGGCCGCCCGGCAGCAGCAGGACCTGGCCCAGCACCGTGAACGTGCCGGGGCCGGTCGCGGCGTCGTCGATCGTGCGCGGCCCGTCGAGGAACTCGCGCGCGTCGGCGAGCGCCCCGAAGGCGCCGACGACCGTGACCACGCCCATCAGCACGCCGCCGATCGCCGGCAGGTACATCATCAGCCGCGGCACGGCCCGGCGGGCGCGGGTGGCCGCCGCCAGGAACGTCAGTGCGTAGGCGACGGCGAAGTACCCGACGCCCTCCGCGACCGCGGTGGCCAGGAAGCTCACCGCACGGTCGTCGAGGTACTCCTGCAGCGCGAGCTGGGCGCTGGGGAGCCCGCCGACCCCGCCCGGCGCCTGCACGCGCTCGAGCGCATCGAGCAGCAGGGCTCGCGGCGGGTCCTGGAAGAGCAGCCCGCGCAGCAGTTGGCCGCCGAAGATGAGCACGCCCGCGACCGCCGCCGCGACGGCCGCGCGCGGACGCTGGCGCGCCTCCCATTCGAGCTGCTGCTGCGGGGTGTCGGGCAGGGCCACCAGCCGGTGATGCTAGCCGCGTCGCTCCGCGAGGCCGGTCGGCTCGCCGAGCGGGGTGCGGGAGGGCGGGCGGGCGAGCCGGGGCGGCTCGGGAGCGACCTGGTTGCGGCCGGTGACGCGCGAGACGCGGTCGCCGGCGAACAGCAGCAGGTCCAGCCCGGGCGCGGCGAGGCCGATCACGGCCTCCACGCGGCGGCGCCGCGCGAGCTGGCTCGGGGTCCGGTGGGCCACGGCCCGATTGTAGACTCGCGCGATGCTCATCCGGGAGGTCATGACGGACGAGGTCGTCACCGCCGCCCCGGAGCGCAGCGTGCGCGAGATCGCCGAGCTGATGCGCGAGCGCAACGTCGGGTCGGTGGTGATCGTGGACGGAGACCGACCGGTGGGCGTCGTCACCGACCGCGACCTCGCCCTCTCGGTGATCGCCGACGGCCGCGACTTCGGCGACCGCGTGGCCGACCACGCCTCCTCTCCCGTCATCACCGCCGAGCCGGCGATGGCCGTCGAGGAGGCCGCCGAGCTGATGGTCCGCCACGGCGTCCGCCGACTCGTGGTGCTCGACGCCGAGCGCCTGACCGGCATCGTCACGCTCGACGACCTCTCCTCGCGCACCGGCGACGCCGAGCTGGCCTCCCAGCTCTCCGCGCGCGTCACGCGCGCGGTGATGCCGGACTTCTTCTTCCACGAGCGCGGCGGCGGCTGAGGGGTCAGATCTTGCATTCGAGCACCGGGGCGAGCTTCATGGCCTGAGCCCTACCTCATGAACAACCACTTCCATCTGCTCGTGCATACGCCGGAGCCGAACCTTGCCCGCGGCGTGCAGCAACTCAAGAGCGGCTACGCCCAGACGTTCAATCGAAGGCACGGTCGGGCCGGGCACTTGTTCGGCGGACGCTACCGAGGGGATTTGATCCAGCGGGACGCGCACGTGCTCGAGGTCTTTCGCTACATCGCCCTGAATCCCGTTCACGCCGGACTGTGCGCCGACCCGGCATCATGGCCATGGAGCGCGCACGCAGCGATCACGGGACATGTTGTCGCCCCGCGGTTTCTCGCGGTGGATGAGGCCCGAGCGTGGTTCGCAGCGACAGCAGGGAGCGAACGGAACATGCGGGTACAGCGCGTTCGTCTCCGAGGATGCGCCGGAGTATCGCCTACCGATCGGAGGCGTGGCTGGGAGCGAGGCCTTCCTCCGCGACGCCCTCCAGCACGTGGAACCAGACGCGGAGATTCCGAGGCGATACTGGGGCGCCGGGCGACCCCGGCTCGACGACCTGCTCCCTCCCGAGGCCAGCGCCGAAGGCATCGCCATCGCCTATCGGACACACGGCTACACGATGGCGAGCATCGCTTCCCACCTCGGCTGCCATGTATCGACAGTGAGTCGACGGCTTCACGCGTACGAGCGGCGAATGCTCGAATGCAAGATCTGACCCCGGCCTGGAGCCTGGGGTTACCCGCACCTCGGAACCGGGGCAGTCCCCACTGCGGTGGCGAAGGCGGGCCTGGAGAATCGCTGCCATGGCCGCCGCCCCTGCCATCGCCGACCTGCCCGCCGAGGACGCCCTCACGCTCGGCGGCATCTCCGCCCGCAAGGCGCTGCTCCTGGTCGGGGCGGCGGCGCTCATGCTCGTCTCGATCGTGCTGCTGGCGCCGGCGTTCGCCGACCTGGCCGGCGCGTGGGAGCGCCTGCGCAACGGGAACGTCGCCTGGCTGGGCCTGGCGCTCGTCTTCGCGATCCTCTCCTTCGCCGGCCACGTCCTGCTGTTCTCGGCCGTGGCCGGGCGCGGGCGGGAGGGGCGGCTCGGGCTGGGCGCCAGCCTGCAGATCAACCTCGCCGGCAACGCCGCGACGCGGCTGTTCGCCAGCGCCGGCGCCGGCGGGATCGCGCTGACGGCGTGGGCGATGCGGCGCTCGGGCATGGAGCGCGGCGACGTCGCGGCGCGCCTGGTCACCTTCCACGTCCTGCTCTACGGCGTCTACATGGCCGTGCTGGTCGTCGGCGGGCTCGGCCTCTACACGGGCGTCTTCCCGGGCGGGGGCTCGTTCGCGATCACGGTCGTGCCGGCGCTACTCGGCGCCGCCGCGATCGCCCTGGTCGCCTCCGCGCTGTGGGCCCGCCCGGGCGAGAGCCGCCTGCGCCGGCTCGTCGGCCCGGTCGGCCACGGCGTGCGCGACGCGCGGCGGCTGCTGCGCGCCGGCAACCTCGCGCTGGCCGGCGCGCTGATGTGGTGGGGCTTCCAGATCGCCGTGCTGTGGGCGTCCTTCGAGGCGTTCGGCACCGCGCCGCCCCCTGCCGTGCTCGCGGTCGCCTTCTTCGTCGGGATGCTCGCCAACCTGCTGCCGCTGCCCGGCGGGGTCGGGGGCGTCGACGGTGGCATGGTCGGCGCGCTGATCGCGTTCGGCGTCGAGCCGGAGCTGGCGCTGCTCGCCGTGCTGGGCTACCGCGGCTTCGTCTTCTGGCTGCCGATCGTGCCCGGCGCGCTCGCCTACCTGGGCCTGCGGCGCACCGTCGCGCGCTGGGCGCGCGAAGACGCGGACGAGGAGCCGGCCGACGACCGCCACGCGGTACGATCGAGGGCATGGAAGGCTTCGGCGGCTTCTTCAACGATCCTGACTTCCAGAAACGACTCCAGGACATGGCAGAGCAGATGCAGGGCGCCCAGAACCTCGCTTGGGCCGACAACGCCATCAAGCTCGCCGTCGACATGACGGTCGCGGCGATCGACCGCATCAACGTCCAGGGCACGCCCGAGCAGCAGGCTCAGCAGATCCGCCAGGTGATGGCGACCGTCTTCCCCGAGGCGGTCACGCTGGTGCGCGAGGCGCGCGAGGGCCTCGCCTAGACCTTCGCGCCCGCCTCCTCCGCCTCGCGTGACGCGCGCCCGTGCGCGATGACCTCCTTGAAGGAGCGGAAGCGGAAGATGTAGACGAGCGAGGCGAAGCCGAGCCCGAACGTGGTCGCGGCGATCGCGATCTGCTGGCCCACCGAGTACGCGGCGACGGTGGCGCCGGCGGCCGTGCTCGCGAACACCTTGGCCAGCAGCGCCTGCTGCACGCCGGCGCCGCCCGGGGTGAACGGCACGAGCGCGGCCACCGCGTTGACGCCGAGCACGAGCAGCACGTTGCGCACCGAGCCGCCGACGTTGAACGCCTCCAGCAGCATCCAGAAGGCGAAGAAGCGGAAGCACCAGCCGGCGAGCTGGACGAGCCAGACCTCGCGCAGGTAACGCCGGCGGTCGAACAGCACGGTCAGGCCCTGGCGCACCCGTGCCCAGAACGCCTTCACGTGCGCGGAGAGCAGCGCGAAGCCGATCAGCACGGCGATCGCGAGCACCGTGAGCAGGAACAGCGTGAAGCGCGGGTGCTGGGCCAGGAAGGCGAGGTCGAAGGCCGGCAGCTCGGAGAAGTCCGGCGGCTTCGGGAACACGCCCTGCGTGAAGGCGAAGCCGAGCACCGGCACCGCCATCGTCAGATCGAAGACGAGCTCGACCGCGAACGCCGCGGCGACCGCCGGGTAGCTGGAGTTCGGCACCGAGGTCTTGGTCAGGAACAGCCGGACGACGTCGCCGCCCCGCGCCGGGATCACGCTGTTGAAGCCGTAGCCCGCCATGTAGGCGCCCCAGATGGCGCGGAAGCGGATCCGCTCGGCCGGATACGCCGCGCGCAGGATGTGGAAGGAGGCGCGCGCCCGCAGCGTCAGGTACACGACGAAGGCGGCCAGTCCGAGCAGCAGCGAGCCCCAGCGGACGTCGGCGAGGTTGGCCGCGAGGTCGCCGACCGCATCGAAGAAGGCCGAGAACGAGTCGGCGATCGAGGCGGGGGGCGGGACGGTCACGCCGTCAAACGGTACGGGCTCGACCGCGGGCCTCCCACTCCGGGACAATGTCGGCCATGGCCGACCACACGATCGTCAATCTCAGGCGGGACGTCGAGGACCTCGCGCCGCGCTTCGGCATGTCGCCGGGCCTGGAGTCGCGCTTCGCGCGCGGCGCGCTCGGGCTGCAGAAGTCGGGCGTCACCTACTTCAAGGTGGCGCCGGACTTCAAGACCCCGTTCGGGCACCGCCACGCGGAGCAGGAGGAGGTCTACGTCGTCATCAGCGGCAGCATCCGGGTCAAGTTCGAGGAGGAGATCGTGGAGGTCGGCGAGTGGGACGCGATCCGCGTCCCCGGCCCGGTCGCCCGCTCGATCCAGGGCGGCCCCGAGGGCGCCCAGCTGATCGCCTACGGCGCGCCGCGCGGCGAGCAGTCCGACGCGGAGATGATCCCGGACTTCTGGGAGGACGCCTGATCCGCGCCGTCCACGTGACGGTCTTCTCCCGCGACGCCGAGGCGACGCGTGCCTTCTTCCGCGACGTGCTCGAGCTCGACTCGGTCGACGCGGGAGGCGGCTGGCTCATCTTCGCGCTGCCGCCGGCCGAGCTCGGCGTCCACCCGACCGACGGCGAGCCGAAGCACGAGCTGTTCCTGATGTGCGACGACATCGCGGCCACGGTCGCCGACCTTCAGGCCAAGGGGGTGCCGCTCGCCCGCCCGGTCAGCGACGAGGGCTTCGGCCTCGTCGCCTACGTCGCCGTGCCGGGGCTCGGCGAGGTGGGCGTCTACGAGCCCCGCCATCCGAGCCCACTGGCCGGCTAGCCGCCCCCGCGCTCGTGGAAGAAGAAGTCCGGAGGGGCTCAGGGTCAGAGGCGGTAGCGCTCTACATGGATGAACTCCGTCGTTCCGGTGCCTCGGCGCCCGAGCCGCGCAGCGTCACCGGCGCCGCCTGATCCGCTGCCTCCACCCCGCTACGCCGGCGGCGCGTAGCGGTGGTGGAACATGAGCGCGTTGCCGTCGGGGTCGGCGAAGTGGGCCATGTGGCAGACGCCGCTGTCGATCGTGTCGGCGTAGAAGGCCACGCCCTGCGCCTCGAGCTCGGCGCGAGCGGCCTCGACGTCGTCGACGTGCAGCGCGATCGGGTGCGTGTGCGGCGCGAACTCGAGGCCGAACGCGTCGGACTGCATGACGGCGACGGTCAGCGTTCCCGTCTCGTACTCGGCCGCGGGCATGTCCCCCCACTGCTTGGAGCGAGGGAGGCCGAGCACGCCGCCGTAGAACTCGCTGGCCTTCTCGAAGTCACGGGTCGGTACCGTGATGAAGTCGACGCCGGTGATGTTCATCGTCCCTCCAACCGGTCGGCGGTCGGCAGCTCGTCCAACGCGGCGAGGACGACCTCGTCGTGCGTCTTCGGCGAGACCTTCGGGAACACGCGGGCGACGCGGCCGGAGGGGTCGATGATGAACGTCGCGCGCGCGGCTCCCATGTAGGTCCGACCGTACATCGACTTCTCGCCCCACACCCCGAAGAGGTCGCAGACGGCATGGTCCTCGTCGGCGAGCAGCGTGAAGTTGAGCGCCTGGCCGCCGTGGAACTTCTTGACCGCCTCGACCGGGTCCGGGGAGACGCCCACGACGACGGCGCCCGCCGCCTCGTAGTCGGCCCCACGGTCGCGGATGCCGCACGCCTGCGTCGTGCAGCCCGGGGTGTCGGCCTTGGGATAGAAGTACAGGACGACCGGGCTGCCCGCCAACCCGGCCAGGGTGACGGGCTCGCCGTCCTGGTCGGGCAGCGTGAAGTCCGGGGCCTGGGCGCCTTCTTCGATCATCTGGTGCTCCTCGCTCACTTGAGCAGGCGGGAGAGCCGGCGGTCCTTCAACACGCGGCCCTCGGTCTGGCAGTGCGGGCAGTAGCTCATCACGTAATCCTCGTAGAAGACGGCCTCGAGCACGGTCTCGCAGCGCGGGCACGGCTCGCCCTGGTGCGCGTGCACGCGCGTGGGCTTGGGGAACTTCTCGGGCAGCGGGAGCTCGACCTGCTCCTCGTAGACCGCGATCACCCGGCCCAGCTCCGACACCATCGCCTCCCGCAGCGCGCCGGCCTCCTCCTCGGAGAGGTCGTCGCCGCGCTTGAAGGGAGACAGGCACGCCGCGTGGAGGATCTCGTCGACCCACGTGCGCCCGATGCCGGCGATCACCTGCTGGTCGCGCAGCAGCGAGTGCAGCGGGCGCGGCGAGGCGAGCAGCGGGCCGAGCGCCGGCGGGTCCGGCCATGCCTCGGGCCCGAGCGTGCGCAGTGAGGGCTCCTCGGCCAGCGCGTCCGGGCGCAGCAGCTTGACCCACGCCGCCTGGCGCGTGCCGAACTCGCGCAGGCGCAGCTCGCGCTCCTCCGGCAACCGCAGCAGCACGCGCGAGGTGCGGTCGCGCAGCGAGCCGCGCTTGGCGAACATCTGCAGCCGCCCGGCGCTCATCAGGTGTGTGAGCAGGGTGAGCGGCTCGCCGCCCGCGGTGGCCAGCTCGAGCAGCAGCAGCTTCCCGCGCCGCCCGACGCCCGTGAACGTCCCGCCGTCGATCGCGTGCAGCGGCGGATCGAACGTCTTGAGCACGTTCAGGCCGGGCGTCAGCGTCGACTCGAGGCGCTCGCCGGGCAGCACGGCGTCGAGGCGACGGGCGACGATCTCCATCTCTGGCAGCTCTGGCACGGCCCATCGACAGTAGTAGCTTGGCGGCCCATGGACCCGTGGGTGCAGGCCGGAGCCGCCGAGATCGCGCGCCAGGCCGTCCGCCACCTGGAGGCGCTGGTCAGCGTCTCCTCGCCCTCCGGGGACGTCCACGGCGCCGAGGAGTGCGCGTCGGTGTGCGCCGCGCTGCTCCCCGACGAGGCCGAGATCGAGCGGATCCCCTGCTCGAGCCCCGGCCATGCCCCCGACCTGCTCGCCCGCCTGCGCGGCACCGGCACGCGCCGGATCCTGCTGCTCGGCCACCTCGACACGGTCGTCGCCCACCCCGAGCACCGGGCGCTGGCGCGCGACGGCGAGAAGCTGGTCGGCTCGGGCACGGTCGACATGAAGGGCGGCGTCGTGCTCTCGCTCGGCGCCATGCGCCAGCTCGTCAAGCGCCCGCAGGACTACGCCGAGACGGCGCTGCTCGTCGTCTGCGACGAGGAGTGGCGGCGCGGGCCGCTGACGCACGTCGAGCGCTTCGCCGGCTGGGACGCCTGCCTGTGCTTCGAGGGCGGGGAGCGCACGCGCGACGGTGACGACGCCGTGGTGGTGCGCCGCAAGGCCGCGGGGACGATCAACGTCACCGCGCACGGGCGCGCGGCGCACTCCGGCTCGGCGCCCGACCGCGGGCGCAACGCGCTGCTGGCGCTCGGCGTGGCGGCGCAGGCGGTGGCCGCCTGCCACGACCCCGAGGGCCCGCACCGCCTCACCGCCGTGCCGACCGTGCTCAACGCCGGCGAGGCGTTCAACGTCGTGCCCGGCCACGGCGAGCTGTACTGCGACCTGCGTGCCAACGAGCTGTCGGCGATCGAGGCCGTGCTCGAGGCCATCCCCGCCGAGCACGGCGGCGTCCGGCTCGAGCGCGAGCTGATCCGCCGCTGGCCGGGCATGCACTCCGAGGCGGCCGTCGAGGGCCTGCTGGAGCGCGCCGCGGCCGCCCTCGGCCGCCCGGTCGTCCCCACCTCGCGCGGCGGGGCGAGCGACGCCAGCCACATCGCCGCCGCGGTCCCCGTGACCGTCGACGGCCTCGGCCCGCGCGGCGGCGCCGCGCACAACCCCGAGGAGTTCGTGCTCGAGGCGTCGCTGGCCGGCCGCGCCGAGGTGGCGCTGGCGATGGTCGCCGCCGCGCTCGAGGACTAGTCGCGCGCGAGCGACTCCAGCTCGCGCGGACGCAGCAGGAGCAGCAGCTCGCTCCCCTTGATCGCGGCGATCCCGCCCTTCTTGAAGTCCACGTGCCCCCCGGTGAGGGCGCCGACCACCTGCGAGAAGTCCGGCTCGTGGCCGACGACGAGCACGCGCCCGTCCGCGCCGTGGGCGTGCAGCAGCTCGCGCGCGTCGTCGCGGTCGAACCCGCCGCGCAGGGACTGCGCCACCACCGGCTCGATGTTGAGCACCTTGCACGCCAGCCGCGCCGTGTCGAGCGCGCGCAGCTTGGGGCTCGCGTAGCAGGCGTCGAACTCCGCCCCGAGCCGGGCGAGCCCCGCTCCGGCGGCGAGCGCCTGGCGCTCGCCGCGGGCCGTCAGCTCGCGCTCGTCGTCGGGCTTGGAGTCGTGCGGCACCGCTTCGCCGTGCCGCAGCAGCCACAGTTGGGGCGCCATCGCGCCCCGCAAGATAATGCTACGGCCGCGCGCCCGCGATCGCGGCGTCCTCGTAGAACCAGTACGTCTTCGCGCGCCACGGGTCCTCGTCCGCGTGGCGACGGGTGCTGAGGGCGGGCGCGTCCTCGATCTGGTGGCGGGAGAACGGGGCGTGCAGACGGCCGGCCTCGATGCGCAGCTCGGAGACGGGCAGCATCCGGCGCTCGCCGAAGCGGCGCAGGCGCAGGACGACCAGCTCCAACTCGCCGCCGCCGTCGAACGGATAGGTGTCCACGACGTGGCCGACGGAGGCGCCGCCGGCGTCGACGACTTCGAGACCGAGGAGGTGTATCCGGAGGCTTCTCATGCGAACAGGCATCGGCAGGCCGCCATCGTCGGCGCACCGGGTCCAGACCCCAATCGGACGACCGGCCAGACCGGACGGATGTCGTAGCGGTCGTTCAGTACGCGCGCACGGCCGCGCCCTTGAAGCGCGTCCACACCACGCGATAGCGCTGGCCCTGGCGATGGCGCACGCGCAGCGCGTAGACGCCGGTGCTCGTCGTCGGCACCGTCGCCAGCCGGCGCCAGCCGCGTCGGCCGCGCGGATCGACCTCGATCGTCACCGTCGTGCGCTGCCGCAGCGGTCGCACGAGGCCCCACAGCACGTCCGAACGCCCGTAGTTCTCGACCGCCAGCGGCAGCCGGAAGCCGCGGTAGGCGGGCTTCTTGCGGCCCTTGCGGGTGCGCAGGCCGCTCTCGAACCCGGCGTAGCGGTTGAACCGCGACGCGCGCGGGTCGTCGTCGGTCATGAGGTACTGCGAGAACGAGCGCACGCGTGGGTTCACGTAGGCCATGTGCTCGGCGACCGCGAGGAAGGCGGCCTGCTTGGGAAGCGAGACGCCCTGGATGCGGTCGGGGCGCGACTGGATCCCGAACTCCGTCAGGTGGATCGGCAGCCTGCGCCGGAGCGCCCCGGCGCGGCCGGCGCGGTCCAGCGCGCGGGTCAGGCGCGAGAGGACGCCGATCGTGACGTCGTCGCGATCGCTCGGGCGGAAGCGCGGGCCCTTGGCGGTGGTGTAGGCGTGGTGGGCGTAGCCGTCGGCGTCCAGCCTCCCGCACCGCCTCGTCTCGCGATAGTCGCCGTCCAGGCACAGCATGCGACGGAAGAAGTCCAGCGGGAAGACCACCTTGGAGTTGCCTCGCGGGGACGTCTCGCCGAGCAGGAACGTGTCCTCGCGGTTCTCCGCCGTCGCCTTGATGCCCTTCACGCCCGCCTGGTAGAGCCGGCGGTAGAGCCCGGGCGAGTACGGCCGGCCGCGGCGGTACTGCGGCGCCAGGAACTGCGGCTGGTTGGGCTCGTTCCAGATCGACCAGGTGGCGATCGCGCCCGCGTAACGGCGCCCGACCGCGGTCGCCCAGCGGCGGAACTCGTCCGGGCGCGGGCGCGTGACGTGGTCGCGGCGCGCCTTCGTCGCCCACTTCGGGACGGGGCCGGTGAGCGTGAGGTGCAGCGTGATGCCCCGCTGGGCGGCCCCGGCGACGAGCGCGTCGAGGCGGTCCCACGTGCCGGCCGGGTAGGCGTTCGGGTCGGTGGCGTCGAAGCTCGGGCGGCGGCGGCTGTCCGACCGGGGGGCGAAGTCCTCGAAGTAGACGAGCTGGCGCACCTGGGTGACGCCGAAGGCGCGGATCTCGTCAAGCGTGCGGTCGCGATCCTCGAAGCTCAGCAGCTCGCGCGGCGCCTCGAAGGCGACCACCTGGCGCGGGGAGGCGGAGGCGGCCGCGGGCAGCACCGCGAGGGTGAGCAGGAGCAGCACGGTATGTCGTGTCAGGTCGAGCTTCATTTCTCTACGTCGGCGCGCGGCGGAGGCGCGGAAGCGCGGCCGGTGCGATGACTCGCCCTTCCAACGCCCGTGGGGCGGGAGGGTTGCGGTATGAGTCTAGGATGGCCGATCGCAGCGGGCTCATAGTGGACTACGGCGGGGTCCTGACGACGGACGTCTTCGCCTCCTTCCGGGCGTTCTGCGTGGCGGAGGGGCTTGAGCCGGAGACCGTGCGCGAGCGCTTCGCGGGCGACCCGGACGCGCGCCGGCTGCTCGAGGCGCTCGAGCTCGGCCGGCTCGACGAGGCGCAGTTCGAGCCGCGCTTCGCGGTACTGCTGGAGGTGGAGCCCGAGCGGCTGATCGACCGCATGTTCGGCGCCATGGAGCCCGACCACGCGATGCTCGACGGCGTGCGCGCCGCGCGCCGCGCCGGCGTGCGCACGGCGATGCTCTCGAACTCGTGGGGCGACGACCGCTACGACCGCGCGCAGCTCGCCGAGC
>Ga0136617_10004977_pt1 | contig 11883 bp, 13 predicted proteins | sample AntDrymUQ3222106_2_FD_129672 | JGI IMG/M metagenome (GOLD analysis project Ga0136617, IMG submission 129672) | Polar desert sand microbial communities from Dry Valleys, Antarctica - metaG UQ322 (21.06) | ecosystem: Environmental > Terrestrial > Soil > Desert | place: Antarctica: Dry Valley...
AGCCTGGCCTTGCTCAGCGCAGAACGCCGCGGCGAATGCCTGCATCGCCTCGCGGCACACGTGTCCGACCTCGGTCACCCAGTGCTCGCCGTCGCGGTCCTGCCACAGCATCGCCTCGGCCTCCTTCCAGCGAGCGAACGCTGACGCGTACGGCCCCACATTCGCCGCAGGATCGAGTAGCCGCCGTACCTCGGCCTCGATCCGTTCGACGCCCGACTCCTGGTGCGCCTCCCAGTACTTCCAGCCGTCGTTGCTGATCTCGAACCGCGTAGACGAGCCCGACTTGCCGCTGAGACGGATCATTCCCTGTTGGGCGGAACGGATGAAGGTGCGCTCGCAAGCAAGATCCGCTCAACTTGAGCAGAGGTGGTAGTCATGCGCAGCGACTATCGCGAACACCACCAACGCCGCCGCTGCCGTGAGCACGCCGGCGAGTGCGGTCCAGCCCGCTGTCCGTGTCCTCCGCGAGAGGAGCAGGATCAGCCCGGCCAGCAACAGGACGATGCCGGCCGCGAAAGCTCCCAGTGACACCACCGACCACGGTGTAGCGCCGCATTCGAAACCGTCCCAGTCTCTGCCGAGCAACAGCGGATGACAAAGCGCGCCGAGAAGGCCGTAGATGACGACAGCACCAGTAGCAACCGGGCGTCGGTTTTCGTCCTAGCGGTACCTCCCACGGCGCGCATCGTAGAGGGCTACGCCCGGGGGTCGGCCCGTGCCGCTCGCCGCGGGCCGACGTGCCCCAATTCGCTGGACAACGAAGAGTCCGCCCACATCGTTTGGTCGCGCGCCTGCCCACCTGCGCCAGAGCACCGAACCGCGGAACCGAATGACGTCGCCGGGAACGTGACGGCTGCGCCAGATCGGCATGGACGTGTGTGTCAAGACGCCCGTTGGGCCGCGCGCGAGGCGGCGTTCCGGATCGGCGGCAAAGTCGACCGATCCTGCACATTGAAACCCCTTCTGACGGTCAGTTCACGTCCCGGCGTACCGGACCGAAACCTTCCCCACTGCCGGTGAGACCTTGCCGACATGTTCACGAGCCCGCGACAGAGTCGAACTAGGCGAGCCGACCCAGCGGTCAGCTCTCTGGCAGCACTTGGGCGACGAGGTTGGGGACGTCGGATGGCTTGAGCACGTCGAGGCTCATTAGCCGGCGGACCATGATGGCACCGGCCAGGCAGTCGGTGGCGAGGTCGGGGTCGACGTGTGGCGGGAGCTCGCCCGACGCGATGCCCTCGTGCAGCAGCGACAGCAGGACTTTGCGCCGCTCGTTGCTGATCTTGCGCTGCAGCTTGCGCGCCGCGGGGTCACGCTCGGCTGCCTCGATCATCGCCGGGAGGCACGACGACCAGTCGGAGCTGGCGGTGTGCGTCGCCAGTTGCTCCAGCAGGTCGGTGATGCGGTGCCGTACGGTTCCGCCGACGCGCACTTCGAACGGGGGTTTGATCTCGGCGAATGCGTCTTCGAGCAGATCGTCTTTGCCGGCCCAGTGGCGGTAGATGGTGCTCTTGGCGACGCCGGACCGGGCGGCGATGGCCTCGATCGTGATGCCGCGGTAGCCGATCTCGGCGAGCAGGTCGATGGCGGCAGTGAGGACAACGCGTCGCGATCGCTCGATGCGTGGATCGACGGCGAGCGTGTTTGCCTGGGTCACGATCTCAGTCTGCCGCGACGGTGATCGGTTCGCCAGCATCTGACGACGCGACGGCGGTGACGCCGTTGGGCGCGCTTGCCACGGCTGCCGGCGCGGCTGCCGGCGGCGCGCTGTGCGGATCGAGATCTGTGACCGCCGGGTCGACGCCCTGTTCGTTGCGACGCCGGAACGTGAACGCGACGACCACCGCAGCAGCCAGCGCGATGGCAACGGACACGACGTTGGTGATGGTGAAGGCGTCGGTGAAGGCGTCGGCGGCACGGGTGGCGAGCGCGCCGCCGCTCTCGCCGCCGAGCTGGGCCGCGACGCCGGTGGCGGCGCCGGCCGACTCCCCGGCAAGGTCGGCCATCTCCGGTGGCAGGGCCAGACCGTCGAGGTCGACACGTGACCGGTATGTGGCACTGACGATGCTGCCGAGGGCGGCGATCCCGAGGGCGCCACCGAGCTCGCGAGTGGTGTCGTTGACGGCTGAGCCGACGCCCGCCTTGTTGAGTGGCACCGCGCTCATGATGGCACCGGTCGACGGCGCTGCGGTGATGCTCATGCCGACGGCAAGCAGCACGAGCGCCGCGGCGAGCACGAGGTACGGAGAGGACGCGTCGACGATGCTGAGCACCGCGAAACCGGCGGCCATCGATACGAACCCGAGCGCCATCGTTCGCCCGCCGCCGATGCGGACGGCCAGTGCGGCGCTTCGTGGCGCGACGGCGATCATCGTCAACGCGAACGGCAGCGTCGCCAGCCCGGTGAGTAGCGCGGAGTAGCCGCGACCGAACTGCAGGTACTGGCTGAAGAGGAAGAAGAAGCCGAACATGGCGAAGAAGGTGACGGTGATCACGCCGCTGCCGACGCTGAAACGCCGGTCGCGGAAGAAGTCGATCGGCAGCATCGGGTGCGCCGCCCGCCGCTCCCAGGCGATGAAAGCGCTGAGCACGACGGCGGCGAGGGCGAACGAGCCGAGCACGACAGCACTGGTCCAGCCGCGCTCCGGGCCCTCGATGACGCCGAACAGCAGCGCCGTCAAGCCGACCAGCGACAGCACGGCCCCGGCCGGGTCGAGCGGTGTGGCCTCGTCGTCGCGGGATCGCGGTGCGAACACTGCGACGGCACCAGCGACGATGGCGATCACCGGCAGGTTGACGAGAATCGTCGAACCCCACCAGAACCCTTCCAACAGGGCCCCCGAGATGATCGGACCGAAGGCTCCTCCGGCGCCGGCAAAGCCGGCCCAGATGGCGATCGCCCGGCTGCGCTCGTGCGGTGGGAACACCGCGGTGATGAGGGACAACGTCGCAGGCATCACGAACGCGGCACCGACCCCCATCACGGCCCGACCGGCGATGACGACGCCGGCGGTCCCGGCGGTCCCGGCGATCAGGGCGCCGACGCCGAAGATGCCGAGCCCGGTCAGCAAGGCGCCCTTGCGTCCGAACCGGTCCCCGATCGCGCCGGCCATGAGCAGGACCCCGGCGAACACCAGCGCGTACGAGTCGAGGATCCAGTGGATCTGGCTGGCCGAGGCCCCGAGATCCTGCTGCATCGTGGGCAGGGCGACGTTGAGCGACGAGACAGCGACGACGACCATCACCAGGCTCAGGCACATGACGCTGAGCACAAACCAGCGCCGGCGGTGGATGTCTTCTTGCTCGTGGAGCGCGATGGTGGCGGTCACAAGGGTTCCTCCGATTCGGAGAGTCGAGAGATATGAAACGTAGTCGTAGCGCACCGCTACGTCAACGTTTCACATGTCACGCGTGTCATCCGGCACTGCCGGCGGTACCGAGACTGGCGGTAGACGAGACCTCCGATCGAACGCGCGCTCGTGTCGTCATAGTCGGGACTTCACCGCCATCGCGGCGCGGGTGACGTCACCGCGCGTCGGGGTGTCATCGTGCCGACACGAGGGCGATGCCGGCGCCCAGCGGACGCCGGTGCCATCCCAGCGAGCGTGGAACTCGGCGACAAGGGCATCGGCGACGGCATCGGCGACGGACAAGGGTGCCTCGCTCAGCAGCATCCGGAACGGGCCGAAGCCACGCCCCATGGCGACGGCCCGTTCGTCATGGCGTTGATGGCCGGCCTCGACCCGCGCGACCCCGAGCGGTCGTTGGGCAACCCGTATGACGAGCGGTCGGTTCGGGGCTTCGATGTCACGGCGTCGGCGCCGAAGTCGGTGTCGCTGCTGTTCGCGCTCGGCAGCTCCACGATCCGTCAGCACGCCGTCGCTGCGCACGACGCCGCAGTTGCGGCGATGGTCGACTGGATCGAGCAACACGCCCACACCCGCTACCGAATCGGTGGGCAGGTCGCCGTCGTCGACGCGCAAGGCATCATCGCCGCCGAGTTCCGTCAGCACACGAGCCGCGCCCTCGATCCACAGCTGCATACGCACGTCGTCATCCCGAACCGCGTGAAGTCACCCGACGGACGATGGCTCGCGCTCGATGCTCGAACGATCAAGCGCGATCAGCGCACACTGTCGGCGCTCTACCACGCCGCCGTGCGAGCCGAACTGACCGCCCGACTCGGTGTGCGGTGGCACGATCCGGTCAATGGCATCGCCGAGATCGCCGACATGCCCGAGGAGCTGCTCGGTGCCTTCTCGGCACTCCGTGGACGGGACGACGCGGCACGGTATGAGAAGCAGGTCTTGGAAGCGTCACCCCAAGGAGCGATCTGGACCCCTACCCGAGAGGGACCCGGTCGTGAGGTCGAGGTGCCCACCTCGGTGCTCGGCCCGCTCCTCGACGGAGTCGGCGAGGTCCTGGTGGAGCTCGCTCCAACGGTCTTGGCGGGTCAGTCGCTCTCTTGCTCGCGCAGGATGTGGCCCGCGATGCGGATCAGGAGATCGGCGCACCAACGCCGCGCGGCCGACGCCGTCGGAGCACTCCGGGCGCTCGTGGCCGACATGCCACGCTCACAATCCGTCCCGGAAGTTGAGGGTGTCGACGTTGAGGGCCTTCCAGCAGCACCGACGAGGCTTGCCTCGTAGCCTCACGCGAGTGGACGACACTGCGATTCGCTCCGAGGTCCACCGCCACCATGCGGTGCTTGCTTCGTGGCTAGCGGACGGCGACCGGACCTCGTGGGCCGAGTTCGCCGCTGCGCACGCGCCCGAATTCAGTCTCGTGTCCGTTGACGGTGGGGTGCTCGCTTGGCCCGAACTGTCGCAGGCCCTCCGAGCAGCTGGTGGCAGCAGCCTCGGCTCGGAATCGCGATCGATCGCATCGAGGTGCTGGTTGACGCACCCGATCTCGCCGTCGTTCGCTTTCGCGAAACCCACAGCCAGGCAGGCAAAGAGACACGCCGCCTGGGAACAGCAGTCCTCAAGGCCGCACCCGAACTCCGATCCGGCTGCCGGTGGCTCGCCGTCCACGAAACGGCCGCCAGCGACTCCCCACCAGAGGAGCAGTGACGGCGGGGCCCAACGCGTTGCGGTGGGCGGCCTCTGAGCCAAGTCTCTGCCTGGGGTGCGGTCGGCGCCCATCCGGCGCTTCACTGCACACCCCGTAGCGTGCCCTTGCGTTCGGCGGCGGCGCGGACCTCTTTGATCTCTGGCACGTGCTCCATCGCCCAGCGACAGAAGGCCGCGAACGGTTCGGTGAGGGTCATCCCGAGTGGCGTGAGCGTGTACTCGACGTGCGGCGGGACACGGTCGATCACGTCACGCTTGATAAGCCCATCGTGCTCCATGCTGCGCAGCGTCTGCGTGAGCATCTTCTGTGAGACCCCCTGGATCGTGCGTCGCAGCTCGCCGTGCCGCCTCGGACCGTCGATGAGGGCGTACACGACGAGCACGGTCCACTTTCGTGCGAGACGTTCGAGCACGAACCGGGAGGGGCAGTTCTGATCGAGCACGTTGACAGGCGGCGGAGCTTTAGGGGCCATGTTCGTTCCTTCGGGCACCTCAAGGTGTCTACTTGTATTCCGGTTCCTAGGTACCTATCGTCGCAAACCGCGTTCAAGAACGCAAGCGGCTGGGCTGTCCGAGTCCGTCGAGCTCCATCGAGAGGAAGGCCTATGGGTACGCGTATGTTGAGTCGATTCGAGCGGTCGAGCCGCTTTCGGGCCTCGTTCGGTGTGCCGGACGCGTGGCGCGTGCACACGTCCAGCGGTCTTGTGCAACCCGTTGGCCCCGGATCGCTTTGGGTTGGGGCGGGAGGATCGGGGTGACCGGTCGGGCGCACCCGTCGTTGCGCGCCGGGCGAGTAGCGACCGCGCAGCTGGAGCCCGATCTCGTGATCGAGCATCGAGAGGCGCTCATCTATCTGCTCCACCAGGCCGCGGAGATCGAGCATGGCCTGATGTGTGAGTACCTGTACGCCGCGTTCACGCTGCGGCGCCCCGATGATCCTGGCCTTACGTCGGAGCAGCGCGAGACCATCGGTCGCTGGCGCAGCGCCGTCAACGCGGTGGCGAGGGAGGAGATGCTGCACCTCGCCCTGGTGAGCAACCTGCTCACGGCCATCGGGGCGGCCCCGAACTTTGGCCGCCCGCAGCTTCCCCACCCGGCGCGTCATTACCCGCCGGGCGTTCACGTAGAGCTGATCCCGTTTTCCGAGCGCGCCCTGCGCCACTTCCTGTTCCTCGAGCGCCCCGAGGGAATCGTGGTCGAAGACTCGGTCGGCGCCGAGGATCTGCGCGAAGCGCTGCTTCATGCGCAGCCGGCGATGTCGCCGCGAGAGATCGTTCCGCGCGGGCAGCAGTTCGCCACGGTCGGGCACCTGTACCGCGCGATCGAGGGCGCGCTTGAGCACCTCAGCACCAGGCTCGGCGAGGACGGCCTGTTCGTCGGTCCGCCGCGCGCCCAGGCGGGATCAGCCGACTTTCACTGGAAGGGGCTCACGAGGATCACCGACCTGGCGAGTGCGAAAGCAGCTCTCGAGCTGATCATGGAGCAGGGGGAGGGCGCGCATGGTGATTGGCGAACGGCGCACTTCGGGCAATTTCTCAAGATCCTGCACGAATACCGTTGGATGCTCGAAGCAGACCCGGATTTCGAGCCCAGTCGGCCGGTGCTCGTCGCCGACGTGCGCCCGACCGAGGCAGGTGATCACGGCCAGCTGATCGCCGACCCGCGGACCGCCGATGTCGTCGACCTCTTCAACGTCGGCTACGAGATCATGCTCCAGGTCCTCACTCGCTACTTCACCCACACCGAGGAGTCCAGCGAACAGCTCTGCGTGCTCGCCGATGTTGCAGTTGGGCTCATGGTCGATGTGATAGAGCCGCTCGGTGAGCTGATCCCCGACCTGCCGGTCGGGCCCGAGTACCCAGGGCGTACCGCCGGGCCGAGCTTCGAGCTGTTCTACACCTCCGGCTACCACCTACCCCACCAGCACGCCGCCTGGCGGCTGTTGCAGGAGCGACTGCGTCTCGCCGCCCGGCTCGCCGGCGAGATCGAGCACCCCACAGCTGCAGGCACACTTGGCGACGCCGAAAGAGCCCTGGACGGACTCGCCGACCGCCTGCACACTGTCGCCGAGACCTCCTCCGCGACGACAGCGCCTGCCGCTACAGATGAGGACGCTCACATCACGATCACCGAGAACGGCCCATACGTCGTCGCTGGACCTCTCTCGCTCAGCGAGCAGGCGATCGGAGTCGACGCCGCCGGTGATTCGGTGAGCTGGGAGCAGCTGAGCGCTTATGAAACAGACGATCGCTACGCCTTGTGCCGCTGCGGCCACTCGGCGAACAAGCCGTTCTGCGATGGTAGCCACGCCCGCGTCGGGTTCGACGGCACCGAGACGGCCAGCCGCCGGACGTTCGAGCAGGACGCCGAGCTGATCGACGGCCCGACGATGGAGCTTGCCGACGACCGTCCGCTGTGCGCGTTCGCGCGCTTCTGCGACGGTCACGGCGGGATCTGGAAGCTGATCGGCGAGACCGACCGCCCCGGCGAGCGCCAACTCGTCGAACACCATGCCACCCATTGCCCCAGCGGCCGCCTCGTGGTGCGCGACAAGCAGCGTGACACGGTGCTCGAGCCCGACCTCGACCGGTCGATCGTGCTGATCGAGGACCCCCAGCAGAACGCCAGCGGACCGATCTGGGTGCGCGGGCGAGTCACGATCGCGTCGGCCGACGGCTTTGCCTACGAGCAGCGTAACCGCGTCACGTTGTGCCGCTGCGGAGAATCATCCAACAAGCCCTTCTGCGACGGAACGCATGCGCACATCGGATTCCGCGCCCATCCCGCCCACGACGCGGCGGAGACATGAAAGGTCAGGTAGCCGTCGTGACGGGCGGAAACCAGGGCCTTGGACTCGCGCTGGTCAGGGGACTCTGTCACGCGTTCGGCGATCAGGGCGTGGTCTACCTGGCCGCCCGGAATCGGGAGCGCGGCGAGGCTGCCCGGCAGTTGCTCTTGGCGGAGGGGCTCTCGCCGCAACTTGCTCTGCTCGATGTGGGTCACTCCGGCAGCGTCGAAGAACTGGCCACCACGTTGCACCATGAGCACGGCGGTGTGGACGTCGTGATCTCCAACGCCGCTGCTCGGATCTCACCCGATCTACCGGCGTCGGCCCAAGTTGCGGACTTCATCGACACCAACAATCACGGGACCTGTCGCATGATCGAGGCATTTGGACCACTCCTCAACGACGATGCGCGGTTCGTCGTGGTGGCCAGCGAGTTCGGCTCCCTGCGGCATCTGCCGGAGCGGCTGCACAAGCGGTTCGACGTGTCCCGGCTCGGGCTGCAGGATGTCGAGGACTTGATGGACGACTACGTCTCGCTGGTGGAGGACCATCGCGCCGCCGAGCAGGGCTGGCCAGAGTGGATCAACATCCCCTCCAAGGTTGCCCAGGTCGCGTCCATGAAGGTGATGGCGCGCCTGATGCAGGCCGACGCGACGCGACGAGGCATTCTGATCAACGCTGCATGCCCAGGTCTCATCGATACCCCTGCCTCGCAGCCCTGGTTCACGAACATGTCGGGCGCCCAGAGCCCCGACGAAGCCGGAAGCGACGTTGTGTGGCTCGCCACCCTCCCCGACGGACGGCGCGAGCCCTACGGCGAGCTGGTGCAGCATCGCCGGATACTTCCGTTCGACGTCTGACCATGCTCACCTCACGCGTGTGGTGGCGGTCGCCACAGTTGCGCGCCGATGACGAGCGGTCGGTCGGCTGGCTGGAACTGTTCTTCGACCTCGTCTTCGTCGTAGTCATCTCCCGGCTCGCTCACCAGTTGATCGGTGAGCCGAGCCTTCGGCTGGTGGTGGAGTTCCTCGCACAGTTCGTCGCTGTGTTCTGGATCTGGAACGCCTTCACCTACTACAGCGAACGATTCGAGTCCGGCGGGATCGAGGACCGCCTTTTCGTCTTCCTGGCCCTGGTGCCGGTAGCTGCCCTCGCGGTGTTCGCCGACGGCGGCCTCAACGAGCAATACCTGGAGTTTGCGATTGCCTACCTGGCGGCGCGTGTGGTGTTCGTATCCGGTTGCCTGCGGGCAGCTCGTCATGTTCCGGCGTTCCGTCCTGTCGCCGTGCGTTTCCTGGTCGGCTTCGCCGTCATGGCTAGCCTCATCCTCGTCAGTCTTGGTCGCAGCGCGGACACTCGCCTTGCGCTGTGGATCGCCGCCGTGGTCGTCGACGTGGCCGTACCGGCTTTCACCGTCCGTCAGCAGGCCGTACTTCCGCCCATCAGTGCCGACAAGTTTCCCGAGCGATTCGGCCTCTTCACCATCATCGTGCTCGGCGAGTCGATCATCGGGGTGATCAGCGGGTTCTCGGAGCTCTCCGACGACGGCAACCTCAGCGGCTCGGCGTGGGCCGCTGGACCGCTCGGGCTCGCCATCGGATTCGGCCTGTGGTGGGTGTACTTCGACTTCATCGCCAGGCGCCCTCCACGCTCAAGGTTCACCGCCGCCCTCGCGTGGGTGTACTTGCACATGGCCACGGTCACGACGATCACGATGGCCGGAGTGGGTATCTTCAACGCCATCGCCGACACCGCCTCCGGTGGCCTGCGGCCGTCCTCCCAGCGGATGCTGACCGGCGGTGTCGGCCTCGCCCTGGTGTCAATCGCCCTGCTGGAGACCACGCTGCACCGGCGGCAAGACGAACCAACGAATGCCTTGGTCGGTCCAGCCCGGAAGCTTGCTGTCGGCGGCGCCGTGCTTGTGATCGGCTGGGCACCCATCGTCTGGTCCACGGTGCCCCTGCTGGCGGCACTCGTCACCGCCCTTGCCGTGGAGGCCGCCTTTGGGGTTGCCACCTCGTACCGACGCAGCCCGACCGGTTCTACCGGACGTTGGTGAGCACAGCGTCGTCCGGCCAGCGCGACGGCCTGACGCCACTGCAGGCGGCGCAACGGTGCGAGCTCGGCGAGTTCGCCGGCTGGCCCGACTCGGAGCGACTCGTGCTGAACCTGCATCGCGCCTACGCCGACGCCGAGCGTCGAGAGCTCGACCTACTAAGCGCGCTGGTGGACGCCGCAACCTTCAACGGCGGACCGATGCGTACCCATGTCTGCGACTCCTGAGCCGAGCTCGTCGGACGACTAGGGCCGCTCAAAACAGGCGTAGGTCATCCGGGGCCATGTCACGCAGCGCGTCGTAGTCGATCTCGACCCAGCGGAAGCCCCTCGACTCGGCGAGCACGCGGGCCTGCGGCTTGAAGAGCTGGGCGACGAGCACGCCACGCACGTCACCGAGCGAGGAATCGAGCGACAGACGCTCGACGAAGCGGCTGAGCTGCTCGATGCCGTCGATCTCGCCGCGGCGCTTCACCTCGATGGCCACGACCCGGCCGTCACGATCCCGGCATACGAGGTCAATGGGTCCGATCGCCGTGGGTTGCTCCCGACGCACGAGCACCAGGCGTGATGCCTCGATCCCACCTGGCGGTGAACTCGGCGCCGCCCTCGTGCGACAGCTGGGCGCGCCTCGCCATCGATGAGCCCGAGAGGGCGCGTCAGTCGTTCATATCCGTCGGTCCACGCCAGCAGGTCGGTCAGGTGGTTCACAACGACCGCCGGTGCCGGTTCCAGCTGATCGAGCATCGCCCGGACCGTCGGTCGCACGGCGTGCGCTGCCGGCCGTGCCATCGGGCACAGGTCCGTGCCTTGGGATACGATCGACAGGGCACGAAGGTGGTCGCGATCCTCCACGTTGAGGCGCAAGGCGTCGGCGAGCGCCGCCAGCACCTGCGCTGACGGACGGGTGTCGCGGCCCTGCTCGATGCGGGTCAGGAAGTCAACGCTTACGCCGGCCAGCCGACCTGCGCAGGAGTGATCGCCTCGCGCCGGCTACGAATGAACGCACCGAGCTCGCCGTCGAGCATGACTGCAGTCTGCCAACGGCATGTGCGCCGCGTCGTGGCCCTTTCAGGGCCAGCCTCGGGACGGTCTCCCCACCGCATCACCGCATCGTCATCGTCGACGGCATGACCACCACCGCCACCACCCCAGTTCCCCTTGTCGCCGGCACCTGGCAGCTCGACACCAACCACACGTCCGTCGGGTTCACCATCCGCCGGCTCGGGCTCGCCAAGGTCCGCGACTGGCAGCGCACCGTCGAGGACCGGGACTTCTCGCTCGACCCAGACACCTTTTACGTATGGCAAACCGCACAGAGCCAGCAAGCCAGCAAAGCCCTGATCTCCTGGGCGGACGACAACTGTCCGGCCGGCATCGAAGCGGAAGCGCTCCAGCCGGTGACCCTGATGCTGTGCCTGCCCGCGAACGCTGAGGCCGAAGACGTCAGGTGCTGGTCACACGGGCGTTGGATCCATCTGACACAGGTCGCGGCAACGATTTGCTCGAAGGCGTCCAGAGTGTCAGCGCCCGACTGCGAGCAGTTGCGGTCACGCTCAGCCCGCTCGTATCGCCCGAGCAGAAAGCCGAGATCGTCGCAATCCTCGGCGCGCCACCGGTCGTCGATGTGATCGAAGGCGGCGGCTCGTGCCAGTAGAGCGGATGATTCTGTCAGGATCATGCGCTTTCGACGGATCCGGCACCGACCTCGGCGCCGTGACAAGACGGACGCCCGAGACCAGCCCAATGGCGCTCCGGTCGATTGAAGCGCTCCGAACGACGTTTGTTGGCACAGCAGATGTGTCCGCTATCCGCGTCCTGTAATCGCGTCGCCCGGTGTCCTCGACCGCCGGTTACTCCACGCTCGCCAGACGCAGTGGCCCGCCGATAACGCGCGGAAGCGGCCGACCACGCGGCCACATGCCGGAACTGCGGCAGAGTCGTCGGTAAGGACTGCGCCCATGGCTC
>Ga0136617_10004978_pt1 | contig 11882 bp, 14 predicted proteins | sample AntDrymUQ3222106_2_FD_129672 | JGI IMG/M metagenome (GOLD analysis project Ga0136617, IMG submission 129672) | Polar desert sand microbial communities from Dry Valleys, Antarctica - metaG UQ322 (21.06) | ecosystem: Environmental > Terrestrial > Soil > Desert | place: Antarctica: Dry Valley...
CGGGTGGTGCTCCTCGAGCACGCCGTAGACGACCTCCAACCGCTCGGCGCGCGCGTGGTCGAGCAGCTCCGCGACCGCTCCCGGGCGCAGCGCGTCGTCGTCGTCGAGGTCGACCAGCCAGCGGCCGCGTGCGAGCCGGTAGGCCTCGTTGCGGGTCAGCGTCGCGGCCGTCAGCCAGTGCTCGCCGTCAGCGCGGACGAACTGGTGCGTGAGGTTGACGAAGCGCACGCGGGGGTCGCCGGCGCGCTCGACCGCGGCGGCGATCTCCGGGCCTGCCGCGTCGCCGACGACGATCACCTCGAGCTGCTCATGGGTCTGCGCCAGCGCCGAGGCGAGCGAGCGCTCGACGAGCAGGCGGGGACGGCTGCGGGTCGGGATCGGGATCGTCACGAGCGGGTCGGGCTCGTCCCACGCCACTGCGTAGCCGGGATCGGCGCGCAGCGCGTGCAGCCGGCGCCGGTGGCCCGGGTCGTCCGCAGCCAGCGTCCGTACGACCGGACTCAGCGCCGCGAGGGCCGCCTCGGTCGCGCCCGCCGCTTCGGTCGCGGCCGCGAGCTGCACGGTGAGCTGCTCGAGCTGGGCCGCCTGGCGGTCGAGCCGCGCGGCCTGCTCGGCGGCCAGTGACGCCTGCTGGGCCTCGAGCGCGTCGAGCCGGCCGGCGAGTGGCCCGAAGCGGCGATCGAGCGCCGTCGCGGCGAGGCGCCGCCAGCGGCGGATCACCCGCCGCCCCCGCCGTACGGGCGCGCGGGCACCCCCTGCACGCGGACGCCGGCAGCGACGGGGCGCACGACCGCAGCCCCGGCGGCGATCAGCGCGCCTGCCCCGACCTCCAGGTGATCGGCGACGAGCGCGCCCATCCCCAACGGTCGCGCCCGCCCCGAGCCGGACATGCCCCGCAACGTTCGCGCCCGGGTTGAGGACCACGCCACTCCCAAGCACGCTGTGATGGCCGACGAGCGCGCCGCGGCCCAGCAGCACGTGCTCGGCGAGCTCCGTCGCCGCCCCGACGACCACGCCCGGCGCGATCACGCAGCCCTCGCCCACGCGCGCGCTGGGCGCCACGTGGGCGGCAGGATGCACGACGGTTCCCGCACGCCAGCCGTGCGGTGTCAGCAGCGCCCAGTGGGCGAGCCGGTCGCCGCCCGCGCCCACCACGGCGAGCGCGCCCACGGGAGGGTCGTGCGCCGCGCGCACGGGAGCCCGTGGACCTCGGTCCCGACGCGCGCCGGGTCCTGCAGCTCGATCAGCCCGGCGACCTCGAGGCCGGCGTTGCGCGCGTACTCCGCGACCTCGAGAGCGAAGCTGCCGGTGCCGGCCACGTGGATGTCGCCTGAGCCGCCCATGCCGTCGCGGCCCTGCCGCGGGTGGCACCATAGCCGCTGCATGGAGGTCGGACCACGAGCCCGCGCGCACGTCCCGCACCCGCTGCGCCCGTACGACCCGCTGATCGTCAACGCCGCGCTCACGGGCATGGTGCCGAGGCGCGCGCAGGTGCCCCACGTGCCCGTCACGCCGGAGCAGATCGTCCACGACGCGGTCGCCTGCGTCGACGCCGGCGCGACGATCCTGCACCTTCACGCGCGCCGCGCGGACGAGTCGCCGGCGTGGGAGCGCGCCGCCTATGAGGCGGTGGTCCCGGCGATCCGCGAGCAGCGCCCCGGGACGGTGATCTGCGTCAGCACGAGCGGGCGCGACGTCGCCGAGCTCGAGCGGCGCGCCGACGTCCTCGAGCTGAGCGGTGACGCGCGGCCGGACATGGCGAGCCTGACGCTCGGATCGCTGAATTTCCGGACGAGCGCGAGCGTCAACGCCCCGGACACGATCGCCCGCCTCGCGGCGCGGATGGCCGAGCGCGGCATCCGGCCGGAGCTCGAGGTCTTCGACTCCGGCATGGCCTACCTGGCGGCCGAGCTGCTCGACCGCGGAACGCTCGAGCGCCCGCTCTACGCCAACCTTATCCTCGGCTCGGTGAACACCGCACCGGCGACCGCTCGCTCGCTCGCGTATCTCGTCGACGCGCTGCCGCCCGGCACGACGTGGGCGGCCGGCGGCCTCGGTCCCTTCCAGCTGCCGATGACCGCGATGGCGATCTTCATGGGCGGCCACGTGCGCACGGGCCTCGAGGACAATCCGGCCTACGACGCCGAGCGCACCCGGCCGGCCACGAACCCCGGCCTCGTCACCCGCATCGCGGAGCTCGCGGCGATCGCGGGCCGGCGGCTCGCCACCGCGACCGAGGTCCGCGAGCGCCTCGGCCTCCGGGCTTCATGAGAATCGGGCGCGCGCTGACAGCGGTCGGCGCCCTGCTGGTCGTGTGCCTGTTGATCCTCGGCGTGGCCGTCTACCTGGGCCGCGACGAGGGCACGATCGCGGTCGACAACCTGCTGGCCGAGGACATCACGCGCGCCATCGCCACGGCGGAGGAGCGCGGTGCGGACGTCGACCTGGGGGCGATCGCGGACTTCGAGTGGGACGAGGTGGTGCTGGCCGAGCGCGACGCGACGCGCGCGCAGATCTCGCGCGAGCTCGGCTTCGCGTGGAAGGGCGACCTCCAGTTCCGCACCGGCGACCTGCTGATCTTCCTGCGCGACGGAGAGCTCGCGCGCTTCGCCGACTACCGCGGCGACGGTCGCTTCGCGGGCGTGGAGCGCCCGTTCGCGCGGGTCGAGCGCGACGCGGCGGTGCTCCGCGTGCGCGCCCTCGTCATCCGCCTGCGGACGCCCCCGAGCTGACGGCCTCCGGCGACCAGTTCTCCATCGACTCGCCGATGATCGTGGCGAGGTCCTCCTCCGATGCCTCGCGAGGCGCGATCACGAGCAGGCGCTGCTGCTTGATCGCGCCCTCGACCAGGTCGGAGACGTCGTCCTCGCCGTAGCCGAGCTCGCGCACCCCGCTCGGCGCGCCGACGTCGCGCATCAGCTCGGTGAGGATCTCGGGCAGCGTGTTCTCGTCGGCGTCGGGCAGCTCGCGGCCGGCGATCAGCTCGGCCGCGCGGCGGTGCTTGTCGGGATCGGCCTCATAGGTGAAGCGGAACGCCGCCGGCGCCGTGACGATGACCGACCAGCCGTGGGGCACGAACGGATGGTCGTCCGGATAGCCGGGCGGCTGGTATTCGTGCTTGAGCGATGCGATCGGATACGCGCAGGCGTGCGGGATGTGCACGCCGGCGGAGCCGAAGCCGATGCCGGCCAGGCTGGCGGCGAGCATCATCGCGCCGCGCGCCTCGAGGTCGTCGGCGTCGGAGACGGCGCGGCGGAGATATCGTCCCCCGTACTCGAGCGCCTTCGCCGACCAGACGTCCGAGACCGGGTTGGCGCCCTGATAGGGCGGCCGGTCGTCGGGCGCCTCGGGCGCCTCGCGCTGGTCGTAGGGCTTGGAGACGAATGACTCGACGGCGTGGCAGACCACGTCGAGGCCGCACGCCGAGGTCACCTCGGCCGGCACGCCACGCAGGAGCTCGGGATCGACGATGCCCTGGTGCGGGCGCAGGTAGCGGTGCGAGATCCCGCTCTTGGTCTTCTGGTCGGGGAGGTCGAGGATCGCCACCGTCGTGGCCTCCGACCCCGTGCCCGCCGTGGTGGGGATCGCCAGTAGCGGTTGCAGCGGCCCGGGCGGGTTGCGCCCTTCGCCGACGGGCGGGTTGACGTAGTCCATGATCGCCGCCGGATGGGTGGCGACGAGGTCGGCGACCTTGGCGGTGTCGAGGCTCGAGCCGCCCCCGACGCCGACGAAGCCGTCGAAGTCGCCGTCGACGGCGAAGTCGGCCGCCTCCTGCAGCGACTCCGCCGTCGGCTCGACGCGGACGCGGTCGAAGACAACGGCCTCGATGCCCGCCGCCTCGATCGCCTCGACCACCCGCTCGGTGATCCCGGCGCGAATGACGCCGGGATCGCTGACGACCATCACCCGCGAGGCGCCGAGGCGCTTGAGCTCCCACCCTGCGTCGGCGGAGGACCCCGGCCCGAACTTGATCGGGGTCGCCTCGAGCGTGAAGACGGTCTCGTGGTTCATAAGACCTCGAAGGCGTACCCGACCCTCGCGTGATACGAAACCGGTATGGGACGCCTCGACGACGTGGACCTCTCGCTCACGATCTCCAAGAAGGAGGCGGAGCACCGCCTCGAGGCGGCCCAGCTGCGGCTGCTCACGCTGCGGCTCGTGCTCGGCGGGCTGGTCGGGGAGCGCGGGATCGGGCCGCCGGTCTGCGTGCTCTTCGAGGGCTGGGACGCCAGCGGCAAGGGCGGGGCGATCAAGCGCCTCGTCGCGGAGCTCGACCCGCGCCACGTGCGCGTCGTCCAGTTCGCCGCGCCGACCTACGACGAGAAGCGCCACCACTGGCTGTGGCGCTTCTGGCCCGCGCTGCCGGGCTGGGGCGGCATGGCCGTGCTCGACCGCTCGTGGTACGGGCGCGTGCTGGTGGAGCGGGTGGAGAAGTTCGCCACGCCGGAGCAGTGGGGCCGCGCCTACGAGGAGATCAACGACTTCGAGCGGACGCTGACCGCCGAGGGGATGATCCTCGTCAAGTTCTTCGTCCACCTCTCCGACGAGGAGCAGCTTGCACGCTTCGAGGCGCGCGAGCGCGATCCGCTGAAGTCGTGGAAGCTGACCGACGAGGACTGGCGCAACCGCAAGCAGCGCAAGCGCTACGTCAAGGCGATCGAGGAGATGCTCGAGCGCACCGACACCGAACCGGCGCCGTGGCACATCGTCGAGGGGGACCAGAAGCGGTTCGCGCGCGTAAAGGTCGTCGAGACGGTCAACGCCGCACTCGAGGCGGGCATGCGCGCGCAAGGCATCGACCCGCCTCCCGTCGCTCCCTAGGCGGTGCCCAGCGAACGTCAAGGGCGGCTGACCTTCGCTCACGGTTCTAGCGCTTGCGGTGCGCCTTGCGTGCGGCCTTCTGGGCGCGCGTCTTCTGGCGGGCGCGGGACTTGGTGTTCTCGCGCTTGCGGCGCTCGGCCGGCGTCACGCGCACGGGCTCAGCGGGCTCGCGCCGGTTCGCCGGTAGCGCGCGCCGGGCGTCGCGCGAGATGAACCAGCCGATCCCGATGAAGAAGATCAGGAAGCCGCCGCCGATCAGGTAGAGCGTCGAGCGGCCGACGTCCTGGCCGAGCACATTCGCGGTGTCGTCCGGGGTCGGCGTGGGCTCCGGGGCGGCCGGCGGCAGCGGGCCGAACGGGCTGCTCTGGGCGAGCACGGCGGGGGCGGGCGCGAGCAGCAAGGTCGCGCACAGCAGGAGGAGGGCGATCCGGCGCATGGGCCGCCGCGACGCTACTACGCGGGCGCGCCGGTGAGGGTCCATCGGTGCCCCAGGAAGCGCCCGCCGCAGGTGAGCAGCCGCACCACGATCAGCCCCGCGAGGCCGGCCCAGACACCGAGGATGCCCCAGCCCTGGTCGAGCGCGAGCAGCGCGACCGGCACGTAGACGGCGGCCGCGGCGACCATGCCCCAGGCCAGGAAGCGCGTGTCGCCGGCGCCGATGAGGATGCCGTCGAGCGCGAATACGGCGCCATTGAGCGGCATCATCGCGGCGAACAGCGGCCAGATCTCCTGCGCGCGCTCGATCACCGCGTCGTCGCTGGTGAAGGCGTGCGGGATCACGCCGCCGAGCGCCAGCAGCCCGAGGCCGAACAACGTGCCCGCCGCGACCGACCAGCCGATCATGCGGGTCGCCGCGGCGCGCGCCCCGCGGGCGTCGCCGGCGCCGAGCATCCGCCCCACGATCACCTGCCCGGCGATCGCTATCGCGTCGAGTACGAGCGCGAGGAAGACGAACAGCTGAAAGGCGATCTGGTGCGCGCCGAGCGACGCTGGGCCGATGCGGGCGAGCACCGCCGAGGCGACGAGGAAAGAGCCGAGCAGCGCGCTCGTGCGCACCGCGATCTCGCCGCCGATCTTCATCAGCGAGCGGATCCGCGCGAGGTCCGGCGGCTCCCACCCCGACGCGCGCGCCTGCACCCACACGAACGCCGCGCCCATCCCGACCTGGGCGATCACGGTGCCCCACGCCGAGCCCGCAAGGCCCCAGCCGAAGCCGTAGACGAACAGCAGCTCGAGCACCACATTGGCCGCGTGGGCGGCGACGAGGATGTACAGCGGCGTGCGCAGGTCGGAGATCCCGCGCAGGAAGCCCTGGCCGGCGGCGGCAAGCATGAAGAACGGCGCGCCCAGCGCCGCGATCCGCAGGTAGCTCGTCGCCTCCTCGAGCACCTCGCCCTCGCCGCCCATCAGCACCGCGACGGGGCGGGCGAGCGCGACCGCTCCCACCAGCAGCACGAGCCCGATGCCGAGGCCCAGCCACAGCGCCTGCGCACCGAGCCGCGTCGCCTGCTCCTCCTGCCCCGCGCCGTGCAGCCGCGCGACGCGCGCCGTCGTGCCGTACGTGAGGAAGTTGAAGACCGTGAAGGCGGAGGTCAGCGCGGTCGCGGCGATCGCCAGCGCGGCGAGCTGGAGCGTGCCCAGATGGCCGACGATGGCGGTGTCGACGAGCAGGTACAGGGGCTCGGCGGCCAGCGCACCGAGCGCAGGCACGGCGAGCCAGAGGATCTCGCGGTCGTAGGGTGAGCGGCGCACGAACGGCACAGGATGAAGCTCCGCCTCTACCACCACCACGACGGCGCGCGGGTCGCCTATCGCGAGGCCGGCACCGGCCCGGCGCTCGCACTGCTGCACTCCGCGCTGCTGACCCATCGCGAGTGGGAGCCGCTCGTCGAGGAGCTGTCCGACCGCTTCCGGCTCGTGCTGCCCGACCTGCCGCTGCACGGCGACTCCGAGGACCGCCCGCGCCACCCGTACTCGCCCGACTGGATGGCCGAGGTGATCGCCGGCTTCTGCCGCGAGGTGTGCGGGCCGCGGCCGCTGGTCGGCGGCCACGACGTGGGCGCCCTGATCCTGCTGCGAGCGGTCCAGACCCGGCAGCTGACGCCGGGGCGGCTCGTGATCATGCCGAGCGCGCTGCACCGCCGCCCGTCCCGCCACCGGCTTGAGCGGATCGTGCTCGGGGCGGCGCGCGCCGGCGCCGTGCCGGGGCTCGACCGCGTCGTCTCCCACGGCGCGCGCATGGCGTTTCGCCCGCAGGCCGGCGAGGGCCTGAGTGCGCGCGGCAACCCGGCCGCGCGCGACCTCGTGCGCCACGCCTTCGCCGACGTCGGTGGTGACGCGACCCGCGCGCGAGGTTGGGCGCGCGCCGCGCGCCGTTGGCCGACCGGCGCGCAGTCCGACCTGCTCGACGCCTACCGCCTGATCGACGTGCCGACCCTGCTGCTGTGGGCCGACGAGGACCGCTTGCACCCGCTCTCGATCGCCGAGGAGGCGCTCGGCCTGCTGCCCGACGCGCACCTGCGCGTGCTGCCGGGGACCGGCTTCCTGCTCGCCTACGACGACCCGGTCGGGCTCGCACGCGAGCTGGCGGCCTTCTGTGGCTGATCAGGTGTCGCTGGCCGCCGCGCGCACGTGGCGGGCGTCGACGCGCTCGGCCGGCTCGTCGAGGGCGAGCCCGATCGCGCTGCGCGCCGTCGCCAGCGTGCGCCGCAAGCTCCGCGCCTGCTCGTGGACGTGCAGCGCGAACAGGGCCTCCAGCGCCGCCGGGGTGAACAGGTCGGCGCGGGTGTGGGCGCCGGCCTGCGGGTCCCCGTCGTCGCGGAGGAGGAAGCTCGCGCGCGTGTCGAGGATCATCCCGAGCTGTGCCGCGTGCGTGAGCTCCGGCACCTCGAGGTGATGCTCGATCCGCCCCGAGACGAGCTCCGCGTAGCCGTATCGCTCGCGGTAGTCGTCGTGGATCGCCACCACGAGCGCGAAGTCGTAGAGCTGGTCGACAAGCGAGCGCAGCACCTCGCCGAAGAAGGCCTCGAACAGCGCGACTCCGTCCTCCCCCGGCAGCCGCAGCAGCCGATCTGTGTCGTCGGCGACGAGCACGGGGACGAGGTCGTGGGCGCGGATGGCGTCGAGCGCCTCGTTGGCCGGGCCCGCCATCTGCGCGATCGTGCGGTAGGCCTCGCGCGACGGGAGCGTCTTGACGAGGTCGCTGGCCACGGACCCCGACGCCAGCCAGCTCGCGCCGAGCTTGAGCGTGCGCCCGCGCTCCTCCCCCGCCAGGTCCACGGTCGGCTGCCCGCCGCGCAGCAGCCGGTCCTGCTGGCGGGCCCCGCCCCCGGTGGCCTCGGTCGCGGCGTCGGCCAAGTGGGAGACCAGCAGCTCCAGGAAGCCGCGCGGTGAGGAGACCTTGTCGTGGTCCTCGGCGGCGACGTTGAGGTAGATCGGCGCGAGCGACGGCGAGGTCTCGGCCACGTAGCGCGCGAGGCTGGTCTTGCCGCAGCCCACGGGCCCGACCACGCCGACGCGGCCGAAGCGCTCGAGCCGCTCGGTCAGCGTGCCCTCGACGTCGTCGCCGCCCAGCTGCCCGTACGGCGTGTGGCAGATCGCGAGCTCGGACGGTGGCGGCTCGGGGTCGAACGCGGGCCCGAGCGCGGCCAGCAGGGCCTCCCGGCTCACGGCTGTCCGCCGTCGGTGAGCGCGTACACGCTCCGGGGCCGCCCCACCCGGCCGTTGCGCTCGGCGCCGCGCGCGAGGTAGCCGCCCTGCTCGAGCTGGCGGAAGACCTCGTAGAGCCGCGGCTGCGACCAGCCCATGCGGCGGCGCAGCGCGTCGTCGGAGGGGCCGACCGGCCCATTGTTGGCCAGCTCGCGGACCAGCCGCGCGGCCGGGTCGCCGAGCTCCGCGCGCACGCGGTCCACAAGCGTCGGGGCACCGTCGTCCGCAAACGCCGCCTCGGGGCCGGAGAGCGCGACGATGCGCGCGAGCCGCAGCGCCTCGCCCGGGTGGCCGCCGCTGCGCCGGGCGATCCGCCGGCGCGTCGCGTCGTCGAGCAGCCCGTCGGGATCGCGCCGGGCGAGCAGCGCCACCACGTCGTCCTCGCCCAGCGGCTCGAGCACGTGGGTCGCGCCGAAGAAGGCGTCCGCGGGCGGCGTGGTGACGACCGGCGCGTCGGCGGTCCGCGCCGTCAGGATCCAGCATGCGTCGAGCTGCCAGAGGTCGTCGCGCATCCGCCCGAAGAGCTCGTAGGCGATCGCCGGCGCCAGCCCGTCGACGATCAGCGTCGTCTCGCGCGTGACGCGGCCGGCGAGCTCCCCCAGCGCGGCGCGGCTGCCGGCCTGGGTCTCGGCGGCCGGGCCGCCGCGCGCCCCGACGGCGAGCGCCAGCACCTCGGCGGCGCTGCCGCACGCCTGGGCGTTCAGCCGCACCGCGTCGGGCAGCGAGGGCGCAAGGCGGATCAGCAGCGTGGTTGCGCCGATGCCGGGGTCACCGAGCAGCAGCACGTTGAAGTGAAGCTCGAGCGCACGCCGCAGCGTCGTGAGATCCTGCCTGCGGTCGACGAAGCGGCGGCGGTCCGCCGCGGTGTCGCGCAACGGCCGTGAGGTGAAATCTGTTGGCATTCCATAGAAACCATAGCTATGTTTCTATGGTTTGCAAGGTTTATTCTGCCCGCGACCATCGCGATACGGTGACACGGTGCACCACGAGCCCTGTTCGATCGGCCGCGCGATGGAGGTGCTCGGCGAGCGCTGGACGCTGTTGATCGTCCGCGAGGCGTTCTTCGGCGTCCGCCGCTTCACCGAGTTGCAGCGCAACCTCGGCATCGCGCGCAACATCCTCTCGGTGCGCCTGCAGGTGCTCACGCGCGCCGGCATCCTCGAGCGCATCCAGTACCAGCAGGAGCCCGAGCGCTTCGAGTACAAGCTGACCGCGATGGGCCGCGACCTGTATCCCGCGATCATCTCGATCATGCGCTGGGGCGACGCGTACCTCGCCGGCGATTCGGGCCCGCCGCTGCTGCTGCGCCATCAGGAGTGCGGGCATCACGCGGACCCGGCGATGGTCTGCAGCCACTGCGGCGAGCGGTTGGACCCGCGCAAGGTCACGCCGGAGCGCGGGCCCGGGGCGAGTACCGTTCCCGCCTCCCGATACTGACAAGGAGAGCCATGACCGTCGAGGACACGCCGAAGGAGCTCTGGGGCGGGGAGACCCGCAAGGCCGTCGACAACTTCCCCGTGTCCGGCGAGCGCGTGCCGGTCGCGGTCGTGCGCTGGCTCGGCCGCATCAAGGGCGCCGCCGCGCACGCCAACGCGGATCTCGGCCTGCTCGACGCCGACCTCGCCAACCGCATCGCCGCCGCCGGCGACGAGATCGCCGAGGGCGCGCACGATGACCAGTTCCCGATCGACGTCTTCCAGACCGGCTCCGGCACCTCGTCGAACATGAACGCCAACGAGGTCATCGGGAACCTCGCGGGCGAGGGCGCCCACCCGAACGACGTTATCAATATGGGCCAGTCCTCCAACGACGTCTTCCCGAGCGCCGTGCACCTGGCCGCGCTCGACATCGCCACGAACCGGCTGCTGCCGGCGCTCGAGCAGCTCGAGGCCTCGCTCGCGGCCAAGGCCGGCGCGTTCGAGGACATCGTGAAGTCCGGCCGCACGCACCTGATGGACGCCGTCCCGGTCACGCTCGGCCAGGAGTTCGCGGGCTACGCGGCGCAGATCCGGCTGGGGGCGAAGCGGGTGCGCAACACGCTGCCGCAGGTCGCGCAGATCCCGCTCGGCGGCACCGCGACCGGCACCGGCCTCAATACGCATCCGGACTTCGCCGGCAAGGTGCGCGAGAAGCTCTCCGCCGACACCGGGCTCGAGATCCACCCGCCCGAGGATCCGTTCGAGGCCCAGGCCAATCGCGACGCGCTCGTCGAGCTCTCGGGCGCGCTCAAGGTGGTCGCCGTCTCACTGACCAAGATCGCGAACGACCTCGCGCTGATGGGCTCCGGCCCGCGGGCGGGGATCGGCGAGCTGTTGCTGCCCGAGCTGCAGAAGGGCTCCTCGATCATGCCCGGCAAGGTCAACCCGGTGATGCCCGAGGTCGTGCTCCAGGTCGCCGCGCAGGTGATCGGCAACGACACCGCGATCACGATCGGCGGCATGCAGGGCCAGTTCGAGCTCAACGTGCGCATCCCGCTGATCGCGCGCAACCTGCTCCAGTCGCTCGAGCTGCTCTCCAACGCGTCGGCCCTGCTGGCCGAGAAATGCGTCGACGGCATCGAGGCCAACCTCGAGGGCTGCGAGCGCTCGGCGGAGGGCACGCTCGCCGTCGCGACCGCGCTCAACCCGTTCATCGGCTACGACAAGGCGGCGGAGATCGTCAAGGCCGCCTCCGCGAGCGGCGGCACGCTGCGCGACACCGCGCGCGAGCACGGCGTCGACGAGGAGACGCTCGACAAGGCGCTCGACCTGCGCAGGATCGCGGCAGGCTCGAAGGCGGAGGCATGAGCGACCTCGAGCGCCGCCCCGGCTCGCGGCCCACCCGCAAGCAGCGCGAGCAGCAGGCCTACCGGCTGGTGCTGGCGGGCGGCGGCGCCAGCGTCGTGGCCGTGGTGGGGGCGCTGCTCGCGATCTTCACCGCGTTCAGCTGGACCATCCCGGTCCTCGCCGCCGTCGTCGCGGTGCTCTGCTACGTGCTGTTGCGGCGCGCGACGCGCTGAGGGCTTACGCCCGCCCCTCCGCGGGGCGGGCGACGGGCTCGACCTCCAGTTGCGGCAGCACCCGCTCCAGCCAGCTCGGGATCCACCAGTTGCGTTCGCCGAGGATCTGCATCACGGAGGGCACCAGCACCATCCGCACGAGCGTGGCGTCGAGGAAGATCGCCGAGGCGAGCCCGATCCCGAACAGCTTCAGGAACACGTCCGGCGCCGCCAGGAAGGCGAGGAAGACGACGACCATGATCGCGGCCGCCGCGGTGATCACGCGCGCCGTCTTGGCCAGGCCGTCAGCGACCGCCCGCCGGGTGTCCCGGTGCTTGAGGTACTCCTCGCGGATGCGCGAGATCAGGAAGACCTC
>Ga0136617_10004979_pt1 | contig 11882 bp, 8 predicted proteins | sample AntDrymUQ3222106_2_FD_129672 | JGI IMG/M metagenome (GOLD analysis project Ga0136617, IMG submission 129672) | Polar desert sand microbial communities from Dry Valleys, Antarctica - metaG UQ322 (21.06) | ecosystem: Environmental > Terrestrial > Soil > Desert | place: Antarctica: Dry Valley...
AGTTACGCGAGCGGAGGGTGAGTGCGAGCGTAATGGATCTCCGCCTTAGATTAGTGGGACGGAACTTTAGTTTGAGCTCGGCAGTCATAATTTGCCCTTGTTGCGAAAGGATACAGTCACGTCTACCGGGATCGGGTTTCATACAATTCAGACCCGTCGCCTGAGCAAATAAAGCGGGTCAATTGGATCCGAACCCCCTTGACAGGATCCCGCCGGCGATGGTAAGTAAGTCCTTACTTTGGCCTGCCGAGGCCCTCCGAGGACTAGTTCTGAATAAGATAACTACAAACGGGAAAACTGCCGCGGCTGCACCGAATGTGGCCCCCGCGGCGACGCGGATGGCCGCCGAAGAGAGGCGGCATCAGATTCTTCACGTGGCCGTCACCCTCTTTTCTCAGCGAGGTTTTGGCGGCACCACCACCAAGGAAATCGCCCAGGCGGCCGGGGTGTCTGAAGCGATGGTGTTCCGGCATTACGCCACGAAGCACGAACTCTATAGTGCCATCCTCGATCACAAGGCTTGCTCAGGGGACCGAATGAACCCGGAGGAACTGGTAGCCGAGGCGCTAAAACAGAAAGACGATCGGGCGGTATTTGAACGGCTAGCCTTAGGCGCCCTGGAGCACCATGAGGCGGATCCCGAGTTTCAACGGCTGTTGCTTCATTCGGCACTGGAAAAGCACGAACTGGCGGAAATGTTTTTCGAGAAGTTCCTGCGACGCCTCTATCAATTGCTTGGCGCGTACATTACCGAAAGGCAACGCGATGGCGCGATGATCAAGATTGACCCGGCAGTTATTGTTCGCGCTTTCGTCGGCATGATTATTCACCACTCGCTCAATAATAATCTTTGGGATCCTGAACGTCGCCTGCTGAACATTTCCAACCAGGAGGCGGCAAAGCAGTTTACCGATATTCTACTGAATGGAATTAGCGCCGGCAGCGAAGCAGCGTCACCCGCAGGTGGTGCAAAGAGCGTCGGCTGTAAAAATTCGGTTAGCGATGTTCCGAGTAGGGTTTGAGAAGGAAGTAGGCAATGTTAGTTCCGTCATCTCTGCGATCTCCGAAGCCGAAGCTATTTGTGTCATTGGCGACCCTCCTGGCGATACTCCTCGGCGGTCTTCTCCTGATAGGAACTTCCTGCGGGGGCTCTAAGGCCAACGTGCGAAAAGAGGAGCCGAATGCCGTCTTGCAACCGGCAGTGGTCGACGTCACGACCGCGTCAGCAATTTTGCGCGAGCTGCCTCGTTTCTTTGAGGCAACGGGAAGTTTGACTGGCGACCAGCAAACGGACGTTGCCCCATCCGTCGCCGGGAAAGTGGTAGCGATTGGCGTTGACCTCGGCAGCTACGTTAGACGCGGGCAGATGATTGTTCGCCTTGACGATGTGGACGCCAAACTTCGGGTGCAACAAGCCGTGGCTCAGGTTGAACAGTCAAAAGCTGCGTTGCGGCAGGCTGAAGAGAAGATCGGGGTCCGGCCGGGCCAATCTTTCGATCCAAACAAAGTTCCCGAAGTGGCGAACGCGCGCGTCGCGCTGGAGTTAGCTGAAAAGAATTTGCGGCGGGCGGAGAGACTGATTGAATCCGGGGACGTCTCCAGGTCGGTTTACGATCAGCAAAAGGCCCAGAGAGATCAACTTAAGCAGGTTTATGAATCGGCGTTGTCCCTGGCGCGCCAGAACTTCGCGGCGGTAGCGACGGCCCGGGCCAACGTAAGTAACGCTGAAAGCCAGCTTGGATTGGCTCGAAGAAGTCTTTCCTATGCGCTCGTATTTTCACCTATCGATGGATTCGTTGCCGAGCGTAACGCGGACCTGGGGGAGTATGTATCGCCCACCACAAAGGTTGCGACCATCGTGCGTGTCAATCCTTTGCGAGTGCGCATCGATATTCCGGAACAGGCGATTCCCGAGGTTACCGTTGGTCAATCCGTGTCGGTAACTACGAGCGCCTGGCCCGACAAAAATTTTAGTGGCCGCATAGCGCGTATATCGCCGAACGTCACGCCAACTTCGCGGACCATGACTGTTGAAGCAGAAATCGAGAACGGCAGCGGCGCGTTAAAGCCGGGACAATTTGCGACTGTGCGCATACTTCAATCGCGCGCCCAGCCAGCTGTGCTGGTTCCGGCCCGCGCAGTTCGCACGGAATCGGGAGTGAGCCGCCTGTATGTAATCAAGGACGGGCTGGCCCAGGAGCGGTTGGTACAGCTTGGGCAGTCGGAAGGTGATTTGATTGAGATTAAAGGCGGCGTCGCGGCTGATGAAATAGTGGCCACCAGCAATATCGAACAGTTGAGTAATGGGACGACGGTTAGGCTTTAGGTCTTGGGTCTTCGGTCTTTGGTCTTTTCGTGATCGAAGTCACCTCCGAGAAAGTATCGAGCGACAAAGACCTAAGCCCAAAGACCTAAGCCCAAAGGCTTTTATGCAAAAGCTAGCTGAAATCTGCGTCAGGCGTCCTGTGTTTGCGACGATGCTGATCCTGAGTCTGACAGTTGTCGGACTCTTCTCCTATAACTCGTTGGGCGTTGATCTATTCCCCAGGATCGATCTTCCCACGATCACCGTTACCATCGTCAATCCCGGTGCGGGGCCGCAGGAAATCGAAACGGAGATAACCGACAAAATCGAAGGCGCTGTGAACACGATCAGCGGAATCGATGAACTGCGCTCAACTTCCGTTGAAGGCGTTTCGCAGGTTTTTATTACCTTCCTACTCGAGAAGAACCCCGACGTTGCTTCGGGCGAAGTTCGCAATAAAGTTGATTTAATCGCCAACGATCTTCCAGTCACAGCTGAGCAGCCGATAGTCCAGAAGCTGGATACCGACGCGGCGCCGGTGGTGCGGATTGCGGTTTCCGCGCCGCGCTCCCAACGCGAAGTGACCGAGGTGGCGGACAAAAAGATCAAACAGCAGATTGAATCGATTAACGGAGTCGGCCAGGTCGAAATCATCGGCGGCCGGCAACGCGAGATCCAGATTTGGGTTGATCCTGACAAACTGCGCGCTTTCAATGTCACTGTAGCCCAGGTAGCCGATGCGGTTCGCGCGCAAAACATGGAGGTCCCCGGGGGACGTGTAGACGAAGGCTCTCGGGAACTGACCGTGCGAACGATGGGCCGCATCATCGAGCCGGCGGAGTTTAATAATCTCGTCGTCGGCAGCAGGGGCGACTACTCCGTCAAGCTTAGCGATGTTGGTTACGCGGAAGACGGTGCAGAGGAACCACGAACTGAAGCGCGACTTAATGGTCAGGCTGCGGTTACTTTAATTGTCTCCAAACAATCCGGGCAAAATACTGTGGCTGTGGCCGAGGCTGTCAAGACGCGTCTCGAAGAGTTGCAAAAAACGCTTCCAGCCGGCTTCAAAACGCAGATAGTCGGCGATCAATCAATCTTTATCAAAGCTTCAATCGAATCGATCCAAACGCACTTGATCGAAGGCAGCATACTCGCCGCGATCGTTGTATTTATATTTCTCTGGAGCTTCCGGTCAACGCTGATTGCCGCGACTGCAATTCCCACCTCATTGATCGCCACCTTCGGGCTGATGGCTGCGATGGGCTTTACGCTGAATCAGATCACGATGCTCGCCCTCACCCTGATGGTCGGAATTGTGATAGACGACGCGATAGTGGTCCTGGAAAACATCTTTCGCTTTATCGAAGAGAAGGGGATGCATCCGTTCCAGGCAGCGATTGAAGGGACTAAAGAGATCGGCATGGCGGTGATGGCGACCACGTTGTCGCTATTGGCCGTTTTTCTGCCAGTAGGCTTTATGGGCGGGATTGTGGGCCGTTTCATGTCTTCGTTTGGTTTGACCTCTTCTTTCGCGATCGCAGTTTCGCTCCTGGTTTCGTTCACACTAACTCCGATGCTGGCTGCGCGTTTGATCAAGCGCAGCAAGGATGCCCACGATGGGCCCACAGAGCGCGGGACGGAAGCGCCAGCGCACGGCTCGAAGCAATCACGTTTTTATCGTCCGGTGGATCGCGCCTATACCAGGATGCTGGAATGGTCTATGGCCCATCGGTGGGTAATCGTAGTCGCTTGCCTGCTGGTAATCATCAGCATCGTGCCGTTGTTCATGTTTGTCGGGAAAAACTTCCTGCCCGTCGACGACCAGTCGCAGTTTGAACTAAACGTGCGCGCTCCCGAAGGTCATACGCTGGCTGCCACCTCTGCTTTGGCGGAGCGGATTTCGGCGGATGTCAGGAAACTGCCGGGAGTCAGCGACACGTTAACGACCATAGGCGGAGGCCAGCAGCAACAGGTCAACGTCGCAACCATTTACGTCAAGATGCTGCCGCTGGATGAGCGGAGTGTGTCCCAAAGCGACATGATGATTCAGACGCGTTCTGAGATTCTGGCGAAGTATTTGAAAGAGTTTCCGGGCCAGTTACGGACCAGCGTTCAGCAAGTGGCGGCAATTTCAGGAGGCGGATTCCGAAATGCTGACCTTCAATACGTTATTGGCGGTCCAGACCTCGGTAAGCTTACCGAGTATTCCGAGGCGATGCTGGCAAAGATGAAGACGATTCCTGACGTCGTGGATGCCGACTCAACCCTCGTCGCGGGCAAGCCCGAGTTGCGAGTTGTTATCGATCGGCAGCGCGCTGCAGACCTGGGCGTTCGCGTCTCTGATATCGCGCAGGCTTTGAACACCCTGGTGGCAGGCCAGAAGGTTTCTACCTTTAACGCCGGCACCGACCAGTATGACGTCCGCGTTCGAGCCATCGGGCAATTCCGCGCAAGTGTGGAAGGACTCAATCGGATGATTGTTTCATCGGCGAAGATAGGCTGGGTAAGCCTCGACAATCTTGTGAGGATTGAAGAAGGCACAGGTCCATCCGCAATTGATCGGCTTAATCGTCAGCGCCAGGTGATGTTGTTAGGAAACGTGAGGCCCGGTGGTTCGCAGGCAGCCGTGATCACGAAGATGAACGAATTCGCCAAAGAGATAAAAATCGACCCTTCCTATTCCACTGGCCTGGCGGGGCGTTCGAAAGAGTTAGGGAAGGCCGGTTATTACTTCGGCCTGGCTTTCCTCCTGTCGTTCGTCTTCATGTACATGGTTTTGGCGGCGCAGTTTGAATCGTTCATTCATCCAATCACGATCCTGCTGACCCTGCCTTTGGCAATCCCTTTCGGCATCGTCTCATTATTGATCACCGGCCAGACCGTAAACATCTTTTCCGGTCTGGGCTTGTTGCTGCTCTTCGGGGTAGTCAAGAAAAACGCAATTCTTCAGATTGATCACACGAACCAGTTGCGCGAGCGCGGAATGGAACGACTGGAAGCTATTATTCGTGGGAACCGCGATCGGCTGCGTCCGATCCTGATGACCACAATTGCCCTGGTAGCGGGAATGTTGCCACTGACTATTTCCAGCGGTCCGGGTTCGGGTACGAACCGTTCAATCGGGGTCCTGGTTGTTGGCGGTCAATCGCTTTGTCTGTTGCTGACGCTGCTGGCCGTTCCGGTTTTTTATTCCCTCTTCGACGATCTTGGCAAGAGCAGGGTTTGGGGGTTTATTGGCTCAGGAGTGACTGGAGCAATAGGTCGGGTGAGACGCAAGACAGCGAGCGGGACCGCATCGCTGTTGAGCCTAATTTCAAAGCACTAGGCAAATAGAGACAATCCGGGCAATTAAGATGTATTCGGCAAAGGTAATGACTAAGACAATAGCAACTTCGGTTTCGCGGCTTTGCGGCATCACAGTGCGGAAAGGCTATGCCTTTCCGGCGATATCTGAAAGTGGACTTGGCGAGGAATGGCCTCGCCAGCTCAATCGAGGCGTAGCCTCATCAGAAGGAAGAATTGTTTCGGAAAGGCAGAGCCGCTCCGCACTGTGCGGCGGCAAAGCCGCGGTCGCAGCAATTACATTTCTGCTGTGCTCTTTAACAACTCTTGCTCAAACGCCCACCCCCACTCCTTCTCCGTCACCCCAGGAGTTGCAAGTGCCGGCAATCGCGCCTGATTTTAACTCCGCGCAGAAACCCTTGCCCGAACTCGGTCGCGTCGGTGTGGAGATGGATCTCCAAAGACCGATTTCGGTTCGGGAAGCGCTCGCGATGGCCCTGGAGAATAATAAAGACATTGAGGTGGCCCGGCACAACGTCAAGATTGCTGAGTTTGATCTGACCGGCGCGCGCGGCGCTTATGATCCGCGTTTGAGTTCTTCGTCGTATTACGAACGCGTCAAGACTCCTATCTCCAGTTTTCTGAGTGGCGGCTCGGACGGCGCAGTTACGCAATCCGGTTACACGGGAACTGCACGGTTTGAAGGTCTGGCACCGAAGTTTGGCGGCAACTATCATCTGGACTTTTCATCGAACAGGTTGACGACGAACAATCAGTTTACGGGACTCAATCCGCAGTATCCGACTGCCCTGACCCTCAGCTACAGCCAGCCGCTGTTCAGAGGTTTGCGGTTCGACAACAGTCGCCGGCTAATTGAGATTGCGAGAAAAAATCTGTCTCTCACCGATGCCCAGTTTCGTCAACGGGCCATTGAAACCATCACCAGCGTGCAGCGTGCTTACTGGGATCTGGTCTTTGCGCTCAGAAACCTACAGGTGCAACGAGACGCCTTGCGCGATTCCCGAACTCAACTCGAGCACAACCAGCGTCTGGTCACCGAGGGCGCATTAGCGCCCATCGATGTGGTTGCCGCTGAGGCCCAGGTGGCGACTTTCGAGCAAACGCTTTTCAGCTCGCTTGAAGATGTCTCACGAGCCGAGAATAGTCTGAAGAATCTGATCGCTGAGAATCACGAGGCCGAAATCTGGAAGGTTTCGCTGGTACCAACCGATCCCGTCGATCTTGCGCCCCCGCTGATTTCTCTGGCCGAGGCTTTGAAAGCCGCGACGGACAACCGGCCAGAGTTGCAGCTGTCCACGGTCGCCAGCGAGATCAATCAGATCGATCAAAAATTTTTCCGCGAACAAACCAGGCCAGCCGTTGATCTGGTAGGCAGCTATGGCATGGTTGGTTTGGCCGGTTCGGCAAGTGGCGGCGTGAATCCATTTACGTCGCAGTCAACGGAACTGCGGGATCGCGTGAATCAGCTCCTTGACCGTGCGCAACTGCCACTCCTGACTCCAGTGCCTCCTCAAGGTATTTCCCCGGATCTCATTGGCGGATACAACCAGTCGATTCGCAATCTTCTGGGCAACAACTTCAATAATTTTCGCGTTGGGGTGCAGATTAACCTGCCACTCAGAAATCGCACGGCCCAGGCGCAATTGGGGCGTTCCCTGGTCGAGGGCCAGCGTATTGCCACGCAGCGCCAACAACTGGAACAGTCGATTCAGGTCGAGGTGAGAAATGCTTTGCAGGCAGTGCGCAGCGTGGAGGCTCGATTGCGTGCGGCGGGCATCGCGCGGAATGCAATCGAACAGCAGTATCAAAGCGAGCAAAGGAAACTTGACGCGGGGCAGTCCACGGTGTTTTTGGTGCTTGAGCGACAGACTGCTTTAACTACCGCGCGCGGAAACGAGCTTAGGGCTCAAACCGATCTCAATAAAGCGATCGCGGAACTCCAGCGAGCGACGGGCAATGCACTGACGACAAACAGTATCGTGGTGCGCGTGCGCTGAAGAGACGTTGCCCAATCCAATTAATCGCTTTCGGCGCGTAGCGTCGAAGTGATGCTCACAACAGGAGGCCCCCATGGACGAAAAACAATTCCTGGAAACGTGGGAGATTCACCATCGCATCAACCTCTATTTGCTCGACGCCGGCGAGCCCGCAGTACTCACCAGCTTGTCAGCCTCGAAAGGGCGAAACGTCGGCGAGCAGTTTGCTCACATCCATAATGTTAGATTGATGTGGCTCAAAGCTGCGGCGCCCGAGTTGCTAAAGGGTTTGTCGAAAATTGAAAAGGAGCAGGCCGGAGACAAGAAGCTGTTGCGTAAGTCGCTCGAGGATTCAAGTCGATCGATTGGATTATTGCTCAGTCAAAGTTTCAAGGCCGGCGGCAAAATTAAGGGGTTCAAGCCTCACGTAGTTGCGTTCCTGGGCTACCTCATCTCACACGAATCGCATCATCGCGGCCAAATCATTCTGTCGCTAAAGCAGGCGGGGAAGGTCCTGGATAAAAAGATTCTTTATGGGATCTGGGAGTGGGGCGTGAGGTGACGACAGCGGATGGCTTAACCCAGGTACTCCAGCACCAGAAGGGTTCCAACGAAACCCACCAGCAAAAGAATGCCGGCAATGATGTACCAGGCCGTTAACTTTGTTCTACACGCAGGACAGCGGGTCCTGGCCCACCAGACCTGTCTGCCACAGTTTGGACACTTCATGGTTGTCGACGGATTCGTATTTTTGAAAACTTAGAGGTTGTCTTCTCTCGGCGTTACTCTAACATATCGCTCCAGACTCGTCTTACAGAGCCAACTGTCGGTTCCTTCGGCCGGCACAAAAAGTAATTCAAACCAGTCCGCTGCGCGGACTGGACGCCGGCTGATTTTCTAATGTCTATTGCGCTCGGGCGGCCCCGGTGTTCGCAGCACGATCCACAACGGCCAATGATCCGAAAGTTTGATCGTCCGATCTATTCCGTGATTGGTCGTTTCAAGGTTTCGCACCCAAATCCAGTCGAGTTTTAGCTCAATGGGAACGAACAGCACACGGGTGAAAAATGTGGATTCCTCAGAAAATGGTGTTTGGAATCTTTCGCCGCTGAAGAGTTTGAAAGTTTTGTCTATCGCGGCCGGTTCCCAGGTATTTAGATCGCCGAGGACGATCGCCGGCATGTCTTTGTCATAATGTGCCAGATCGTCAAGGACAGCTTTCGTTTGCTCAAGCTTGCGGTCTACCTGTATCCGTGTCTCCGAATGGACGGAATAAACCCGCACCGAAACCTGCCCGAGCTTTACGGTTGCTCCCAGCGCCACTCTACGTCTGCCACCCGGGCCTTCATGAGGCAAAACCAGGCGCCGAGCATCGGCGAGAGGGTAAGCGCTCAAGATGCCCACACCCGTTTCTTCTTCCTTCTCATTTTTGGCCGCTGGCGGGGCCGCCCAGGCGTAATACATGCCCAATTCCCTGGCGAGAATAGCGGCAGTATTCTTATTTCCACTGCGTTTCTTGTTTCGGTCCACTTCCTGTAACCCGAGAATTGCGGCGCCGCCGATTTCAGGGTCTCTCTCCAGAAGTTTGATCAGCTTTTGAAGATCGTTTCCGCTGCGCCAGCGGATGTTGTATGACACCACTTTGAGGTGCGGCGGCGACTGCATTGCGGACCGCGATTTTGGTGGCCGTCCTATCTCGAGCAACTCCGATTCACGAGCAACGTGAGAACGCATTGAGATTTCGACCCAGCCGGTTGCAGGGGGATAGTGAGGAGGCAGGAAAGCCAGGAGCGGCCATCCAATCGTCAGCGATAACATGAAAATCTTTTGCATGATTAAAGTCGGGGTTCCGTCCTTGCCTGGACCTCCAATCGCAGCCCGTCAAACGCCGCTATCGTTTCGCCGGACCAAAGCTTTCGCGCTTCACCGGCAAGATCGATGCCATCCCACTCGGAATAGAGGTGGCTCAGCACTAATCGCCGAGGCGCACACTCCCTTGCGATCTTCATAGCGTCTGCCAATTCCAAGTGCGTCTCTACCGGTTTGTTCTCGTAAAAAGAACACTCCATCAGTAACAGGTCGGCGCCTCTCGCAAATTCAACAAGTTCGACCGAGAAGCCCGTGTCGGATGTATAGACCAGCACCCTGCCGCTTTTATCTTTCAGCCGTATCGCCAGGCTTTCTGTTGTATGCGGCGTCGAGAATGCCACCGCGTCAAGCCCCGGCACCAATTCAAAATCACTCCCAGGCTCCACTTCTTTGAGCTCCAGTGGAAATGGCTGTTCGAGGAGCCGGTAATTGTTCGACTGATTGATCGCCTGGAGGATTTCAATGAAGCCGACCGGGCCGTAGATGCGAAGCGGCCGGATGCGTTGCTGTGTTTGCCGAGCCGATCGCGCCCCAAAAAGGAAAGGCGCGAGGCCGCCAATATGATCCAGATGAAAATGGCTAAGCCAGATCGCATCGAGATTGACCCAATCAAGTTGTTCACTGGCCATGCGATGGGGAATATCTGCGCTTATGTCCAACAATATCCGTGCGCTCTCAGCTTCCAGCCAATAGCCGGCAGCCGCGCGACCGGGATGTGGGAATGAAGTGCCTGAACCGAGGACCACGAGTTTCATAGTGTTAATTGTAACGCACGCTGTTGGTTTGTGATTTAACAGTTTTCTAGTTTCCACTTTCTCTGTGAAACCTCCGTGTTCTCTGTGTCTCTGTAGTGAGCAATCGTAAGCAAGAAAGATCCACCACGGAGACACAGAGAACTCAGAGGACGCACAGAGATTAGTACAAACGAAGACACTATCAGCCTCCGACAGCGGTCTCCGCAAAACAACAGGCGTGCGTTACAATTGTCAGGTAATGGAAGAATCACAATTCGAACTGGACGCGCTGGCCGTTTTTTCTCATCCGGACGATGCTGAACTATCCGTATCCGGCACGCTCCTTAAATTGAAGTCCCTCGGTTATCGCACGGGTGTGCTGGATATGACTCGAGGCGAAATGGGCACGCGCGGCACGCCTGAAATGCGTTCTCAAGAAGCAGTCGCGGCAGCTCGGCTCATGAAGCTGGATCTCCGGCTCAACCTGGGCCAACCGGATGGACATGTCTGGCCGACCGAAAAAGCGCGCACTGCAGTTGTTCGCGTGATCCGTTCGCATAAACCAAAGATACTACTCACCACACACTGGGACGATCCCCATCCCGATCACGCTAATACGTGTCACATTGTGCGCGAGGCTGCGCGGCTGGCCACGATGGCGCGTTACGATGAAGAAGAGAAACAAGCGCCAGTGCAGATGCCTGCAATTATGCATTCGCTTTTTTCGCGTCACACCGCGCCCTCATTCATTGTCGACGTATCGGATTTTGTCGAGGAGAAGATGGCGTCAATCAGAGCACACGCGTCGCAGTTTTACTGTCCGGAATCGCAGGAACCGGTGACTCGAATTAGTGACGAAGGCTTTCTCGATCAGATCGAATATCGCATGCGCTACTTTGGTTCGCTCATTGGCGTCGAGGCAGGTGAGCCGTTCTACGTGCGTGAAGCTTTGAATGTTGACGATCCGGTAGCGCTGTTAACGAGACCGATGAACATTTACTCCTGAGAGGCACCGCGAAGCGGTTGCGAAACAGAGCCCAACGTTGCCGCCCGGCGGCTACGTTGGGAACGGTTTGTTGAAAAGAGGCGCAACCCCATCGGGGTTGAGGCGCTCAAAATGAAGGGCCCAGGGTAGCCGCGACGGCAACCCTGGGCTCTATTGCGGAACCGCTTTGCGGTTATACCTGTTCACTCGTTTGCACGTGTCGGCTTAAGCCAATATCACTTTTCACTGAGCACCTCACGCGCGATGGAAATCAGCGCCGTGGCGCGCGGAGAGTCGGCCTCAAAGCTTTGCGCTAACCCGACGGCGCGCTGGTAGTCTTCCTTAGTTAGCGTTCGAAACATCGCCGGCAGATCAAAGTTCTCGGCAGAACTGGTCCGCAGTGAAGTCATGTAGGGTGTTTGTAACTTTAGGATGATCCGGCTGTCCTCACCGCTGAAGCCCTCAACTGAGTTCGCTGCCCTCACCGCCTCGCCAACGATTTCCCAGGCGCGATTTCGATCGACCAGGTAGAAAGCGTTGGCAACACCGATAAGCGCGCGCGGCCGGTCGGGGTCCGAACCACCTATGCGGCGGGCCTCCGTCGCTGCCTCGTCAGTCAAGTCCAGGGCTCTTTGGTGGTCTGACTCGCTCAGCTGGCGGGCAATTTGGCTTAGCGCCCAAACTCGCTGGAAATGAGTTAACTCTCCGGC
>Ga0136617_10004980_pt1 | contig 11881 bp, 9 predicted proteins | sample AntDrymUQ3222106_2_FD_129672 | JGI IMG/M metagenome (GOLD analysis project Ga0136617, IMG submission 129672) | Polar desert sand microbial communities from Dry Valleys, Antarctica - metaG UQ322 (21.06) | ecosystem: Environmental > Terrestrial > Soil > Desert | place: Antarctica: Dry Valley...
TAGCTCCGGGAGACATTGTCAAGCGCGGCCAGAAGCTCGCGGAAGTCGGCTCCACCGGTCGCTCAACCGGTCCTCATCTGCACTTCGAGGTGCACCATAAGGGGGTTGCGCAAAACCCGGCCAAGTTCCTGTTCGCAAAAGACAGCCCGCTGCAACAACGCGCCGCCAGCTCACCGCGGGTAGACCAAAAGGCTCTTGCAGCCAGCTCGAAGTAGACGCTCCTTGCAGGGAGCGACACCTCGGTCCCCGCAGTGACCCTGTGACATAATTTTCGCTTTCGCGACGCACGGCGAAACTTGCCTGTGCGAGCGCCGCCCCAAGATTGCCTGAATGATCTCCGGAATTCTGACCAAGGTTTTCGGCAGCCGCAACGAGCGCCTGCTCAAGACGTACGACCGTAACGTCGAGCGCATCAATGCGCTCGAGCCTGCGATCGGGGCGCTTTCGGACGACGCACTGAAAGCAAAGACGAGCGAGTTTCGTGAGCGGCTGGCCAAGGGCGAGACGCTCGACGACATCCTGCCCGAATCATTTGCAGTGGTCCGCGAGGCGGCCAAGCGCACGCTTTCGATGCGGCACTTTGACGTGCAGCTGGTGGGCGGCATGGTGTTGCATGCCGGCAAGATTGCCGAGATGCGCACGGGAGAAGGCAAGACCCTGGCGGCGACGCTGCCCGCTTACCTGAATGCGCTGGCCGGCAAGAGCGTGCACATCGTTACGGTCAATGACTATCTGGTGGCGCGCGATGCCGACTGGATGGGCAAGATTTATCGATTCCTCGGTTTGACTGTCGGCATTGTCGTGTCGCAGCAGGCCACCGAAGAAAAACGCGTGGCGTATGCGGCCGACATCACCTACGGCACCAACAACGAATTCGGCTTCGATTACCTGCGCGACAACATGGAGTACGCGGCGGCTGACCGGCGTCAGCGCGGACTTCACTATGGCATCGTCGACGAAGTCGATTCGATCCTGATCGATGAAGCGCGCACGCCGCTGATCATCTCGGGCCCGGCCGAGGATCACACCGAAACGTACGTACGCGTCAATGAAATTCCGAAGCTGCTGTCGCGGCAAAGCGACGAAAAAGGCGAAGGCGACTACTGGGTCGACGAAAAGGCGCATCAGGTCCATATCTCGGAGAGCGGGCACGAGAAGCTCGAAGAGATATTGACGCGCATGGGGATGCTGGCCGAAGGCGAGAGCTTGTATTCGCCCGCCAACATCATCCTGATGCACCACCTCAACGCCGCGTTGCGCGCGCACTCGCTGTTCCATCGCGATCAGCAGTACGTGGTGCAAAACGGCGAGATCGTGATCGTCGATGAATTCACCGGCCGCATGATGGTGGGCCGGCGCTGGTCCGAGGGATTGCACCAGGCGGTCGAAGCCAAGGAAGGCGTGCCGATCCAGGCGGAAAACCAGACCTACGCGTCGATCACGTTTCAGAACTACTTTCGCATGTACGGCAAGCTGGCCGGCATGACCGGCACGGCGGATACCGAGGCGTACGAGTTTCAGGAGATTTACAAGCTCGAAACGGTCGTGATACCGACGCACCGGCCGATGATCCGCATCGACTCGCAAGACAAGGTGTATCGCACGTTGAAGGAAAAGTACGTTGCGATCATCGAAGACATCAAGGACTGCGTTGAGCGCGGCCAGCCGGTTCTGGTCGGCACCACATCGATCGAGAACTCGGAGCTGCTTTCGAACTTGTTGAAGAAGGAAGGCTTGTCGCATCAGGTGCTGAACGCCAAGCAGCACGCGAAGGAAGCCGAGATCGTGGCGCAGGCGGGCAGCCCGCAAGTGATCACGATCGCGACCAACATGGCGGGGCGCGGCACCGATATCGTGCTCGGCGGCAACGTCGAAAAGCAGATGCAGTTTGTCGAAGCCGATGCCGCTTTGGAGGATTCCGCCAAGAGACCGAAGGTAGACAAGTTGCGCGATGAATGGCAATCGCTGCACGACCGCGTGGTCGGCGCCGGAGGATTGAAGATCATCGGGTCCGAACGACACGAGTCGCGTCGGATTGACAATCAGTTGCGCGGCCGCTCGGGTCGGCAGGGCGACCCGGGCGCATCGCGCTTCTATCTGTCGATGGAAGATTCGCTGCTTCGAATTTTTGCGGGCGATCGGATGAAGGCGATCATGGACCGGCTGAAGCTGCCCGAGGGCGAGGCGATCGAAGCCGGCATGGTCACTCGCTCGATCGAAAGCGCGCAGCGCAAGGTCGAGGCGCGCAACTTCGATATCCGCAAGCAGTTGCTGGAATACGACGACGTGGCCAACGATCAACGGCGCGAGATCTATCGGCTGCGCAACGACATTCTGGAGACCGACAACACCGGCGAAATGGTGACGAACCTGCGCACTGGCTACTTCACCGACATGTTTCGCGAGCACGTTCCGGCCGAATCGGTCGAGGAGCAATGGGACATCGACGGATTGGAAGCCGCGCTGGCCAACGATTGGCAGCTCACAGTGCCGCTCAAAAGCGCGCTCGAATCCAATGACTCGTTGACCGACGAGGATTTGCTCGCGCGCGTGCTAAAGGCAGCGGAGGAGTCGTACGAAGCCAAGGTGGCGATTGTCGGCCACGAGTCGTTTGCCGGCTTCGAGCGCTCGATCATGCTGCAATCGCTCGATCAATCGTGGCGCGAGCATTTGACGGCGCTCGACGCATTGCGCCAGGGCATTCATTTGCGCGGGTATGCGCAGAAGCAACCGAAGCAGGAATACAAACGCGAGGCGTTCGAGCTGTTTGGCTCACTGCTCGATCGCGTGCGTGCCGACGTCGTACGCGTCCTAATGAACGTCCGCGTTCAGACGCAGGAAGAAATCCAGCAGGCCGAGCAGCAGATCGAAGCCGAGAGCGAGCGCCGGGCCGAGTTGGCGAAAGCGCAGCATTCTGAATTCGGACTCGGCGTTTCCGACGAACCGGTGGCAGTCGAAGCGTTGACCCTGCCGGATCAAGACGAAACCAAAGCCCAGCCGGTGCGGCGCTTCGGAGAAAAGATCGGTCGCAATGATCCATGCCCCTGCGGCTCGGGCAAGAAATACAAGCAATGCCATGGGAAGCTGGCTTGAAACGCCGATCACTGATCACGGATCACTGATCACCTAGATGGCGGTTAACCTTCGAAGTCCTGATCCGAGGTCGCTGTTCCCGATTGATGGTGTTGAACTTGGCTGGGCCGAGGCGGGGATACGCAAGCCCGACCGCAAGGACTTGCTGGTCGTGCGCATCGATGAGGGCGCCGCCGTTGCCGGCGTGTTTACTCAGAACCGCTTTGCCGCAGCGCCGGTGCTGTTATGTCGCGAGCATTTGGCCGCAAATAAGAGAGCGCGCGCGCTACTCGTGAACACGGGCAACGCGAATGCGGGCACTGGCGAGCCGGGTCTTGCCGCTGCGCGCGCGAGCTGCGATGAGTTGGCAGGAATGATTGGTTGCGATGCTCGTCAGGTGCTTCCGTTTTCTACCGGCGTCATCATGGAGTCGTTGCCCGTCGATCGGTTGATTGCAGGACTGCCGCAGGCGTTAAACCGGCTTGCGGCGGATCATTGGTCGCAAGCGGCTGAAACGATCATGACCACCGACACGGTGCCCAAGGCTGTATCGCGCCAGGTCCGCATCGGCGAGAAGAGCGTGACGTTGACTGGGATCGCCAAGGGCGCAGGAATGATTCGGCCGAACATGGCGACGATGCTCGGCTTTATCGCAACCGACGCTGATATCCCGCTTTCGATGGCGCAGCGTTTGACGCAACACGCGGCCGACCAATCGTTCAATCGAATTACCATCGATGGCGACACGTCGACCAACGATTCCTTCGTCGTGATCGCAACCGGCCGCGGGCCGTTACGAATCGAATCTGAAAGTAATGACTTGTACGTCGCTTTTCGCGACGCATTGACCGATGTGGCACGTGGACTCGCGCACGCGATCGTGCGCGACGGCGAAGGCGCGACCAAATTCATCGAGGTGCGGGTCGAGCAGGCGGCAAGTGAAAACGAAGCCTCCCGTGTCGCTTACGCGGTCGCACATTCCCCGTTGGTCAAAACCGCATTCTTCGCATCCGATCCGAACCTCGGACGAATACTGGCTGCCGTCGGCTACGCCGGCATTGACGACCTTGATCCAGCGCGTGTTCAAATGCACCTGGACGATGTGTACGTCGTGCGCGACGGTGGTCGGCATCCGGCATATCGCGAAGAGGACGGCCAGCGCGTGATGAAAAATTCAGAGATCGTCGTACGCTTGCAGCTGGGCCGCGGCGAAGCGGCTACCGCTGTGTGGACCACGGATCTGTCGCACGACTACGTCTCGATCAACGCCGATTACCGATCGTGACGCGCGACGCTACTGACGCAACGGTGCAGCGGCTGGTCGCGGTGCTCGAGCGCATCGAATCGTTGCTGCCGGCGCGCGCGTCGACCGACTTCGCGTCCTCGCCTGCGTTCAGGTGGCGCAAGCGGCGCCATCTCGGAATCGAGCAAGGTCAATTGCAAGCGGTGATGCGCCCAGCGTTGATGGCGTTCGACGATCTCAAACACATCGAGCAGCAGAAAGACGTGATACGCCAGAACACCGAGCGGTTCGTGCGTGGGCTGCCCGCCAACAACGTGCTGCTCACCGGCGCGCGCGGTACCGGAAAGTCGTCGCTGATTCGCGCGTGTCTGCACGCGTTTTCAGCGCAGGGATTGCGGCTGATCGAAGTCGACAAGCGAGATCTGATCGATATTGCCGACATTGTCGACCAGGTCGCGGCGCACACTGAGCGCTTTATTGTTTTTTGCGACGACCTGTCGTTCGAAGCGAATGAGGCCGGCTACAAGGAATTGAAGGCGGCGCTCGACGGCTCGATCGCCGGTGCGGCCGACAACGTGCTCATCTACGCGTCGTCGAACCGGCGGCATTTGATGCCGGAGATGATGCGCGACAACCTCGATACGCGCTACGACGAGGACGGAGAAATCCACCCGACCGAGGCGGTCGAAGAACGCGTGTCGCTATCTGAACGCTTCGGCCTCTGGCTTTCGTTCTACCCGTTTCGCCAGGACGACTATCTCGACATCGTGGCGCACTGGCTTGCTCGCTTCGGCGTGGCGCAGAGTGACGTAGCGCAGGCGCGCACCGAAGCCTTGCAGTTCGCGCTGCAGCGGGGGTCGCGCTCTGGCCGGGTCGCATTGCAGTTCGCGCGGCACTGGGCGGGAACAAAACAACTTTCCGACGGCGGCGCGTCGAGATGAGTTCGACGCACACACCGGTCGACGTTGCGGCCGGGGTGCTGATTCGTCCCGACGGCCGGTTCCTGCTGGCGAGTCGGCCGTCGGGCAAGCCGTACGCGTCGTACTGGGAGTTTCCGGGCGGCAAGGTCGAGGCCGGCGAATCGATCGCGCAAGCACTCGCGCGCGAATTGCATGAAGAACTGGCGATCGACATTGCAACGGTTTATCCCTGGGTCGTGCGAGTGTTCGACTATCCACACGCGCTCGTGCGGCTGCATTTTTGCCGCGTGTTTGAATGGCGGGGTGAATTTCAGGCGCGTGAGCATCAGGATTTCGGCTTCTACTCCTCGCGCGCACTTCCCGATGGGCCATTGCTGCCCGCCACGATTCCGGTCTTGCGATGGTTGGATCTTCCGCCGTTCTATGCGATCAGCGCAGTGGCGCGGTTGGGTCGCGAATCATTCCTGCAGCGCCTCGAAGCAGCGCTCGAGCGTGGCCTCAGGATGGTGCAGTTTCGCGAACCCGAGCTCGATGATGCCGATGCGGCGTCGATCTTCCATCAGGTACTTGATCTTGTTCGCGCCGCAGGGGCCACTTTGCTGGTCAACAGCCACCATCAGCAGGCGCTGTGGGAACTGGCGGACGGAGTGCACTTGACTGCAGTAGACGCTGCGAAAACAAAAACGCGGCCTGCGCACGCGTGGGTATCTGCGTCTGCGCATTCGAGCGCGGAGATCGAGCATGCCGCTGCGTTGAGCGTGGATTTTGTGGCTGTTGGGCCGGTGTTGCCGACAGCGACTCATCCGGCCCGTGCGCCGTTGGGATGGAACGTGTTCGCCACGATGATTGCCGGCAGCAGTGTGCCGGTATATGCGCTGGGCGGTCTGCATTCGAGCGATCTGCAGCGCGCTATGCATCATGGCGCGCACGGTATCGCTTCGCTGTCAGCTATCTGGGCGGAGGATCAATGCTTCGGCGGTGCCGGCGCGCGGCTCGATGAGTCGTTACTGGTCTGGGCATCGCTTTCAGGCGTCTCGGCAATCGAATAGCCGTCCGACGCCCAGGCACCGAGGTCGATCAGCCTGCAGCGCTCGGAACAAAACGGTCGGAACTTCGATTCGGGAATCCACCTGACCTGCTCGCCGCACGTCGGGCATTTAACGACAGCCATTCCAGGCTAAAACGCGCAAAGCGCCAATTCGAAAGGTATGTCGCGATCGACCGAGCGCGGCTTCGGCTCGCGATCCTGCGTTGTAAAGCGTATCCACAGCATGTACTTATTGGCGCTGATCTCGGGGATCGCATTGAGGTGGCCTTCGAGGCTTACCTGCAGCAATGCATATGTGCGCCCCTGCAACATCTGCTGAAACGCGCCCAAGGTCGCCACCTGTTTGCTGCGATGCGCGGTTTCGCGCAGCAGCTTCAAGACAATCGCGAGCGCCGAGTGAAACTGCATCATCGGGGCCACCCACCCTTGCAAGTCGCGCGTGCGCGTTTCGACATCGCGGGTCAGCCATGCGTGATACGACGGCAAGTCGAACTCGCAGGTGCCGCCCGGAATGATCGCGCGGCTGCGGATGCTCATCAGCCATTCGTTGTCGCGCACGTGCTGCCCGGCCTTGCCGGTGGTGGCATTCAAATTTTGCTGCGCTTGTTCGATCTCCGATAGCACGCCCGAGAGGGCGCTTTCCGAGACTTGCGGATTATTGCGCAGCGCGTGAAGCGACTGCTTGTGGCGCTCGAGCTCCTGAAGCAAATCCGATTTCAGGTCGGCGCGCGACGTCACTTCGAGAATCTCGAACAGCGTCAGCAGCGCGGTGTGATGGCAATACGAGTGCTCCTGCGCGCAGAAGTACAGCAACTTGTCGAACAGATCTTCAAGACGCAACAAGGTCCGAACGCGCTCGTTGAACGGATACTCGTACAGGACCTTACCGTCGGTCGACATCTCGCAGGGGGAACAGGGGGAGAGTTGAAGATATCACAGCGTTTCGCGGCTCATTGAGTGCGGCCCTGCCGCCGTAGGTATTGCTGATGCAACCGCTCTATTTGGCTTTCAATCTCGGCCAATGGCGCCTCGTTCATTAGCACGTCGTCGGCCACTGCGAGGCGTTGCTGGCGACTTGCCTGAGCCTGCATGATCTGGCGTGCCGCGGATTCGTCCATGCCCGGACGAGCGCAGACACGGTTGATTTGGGTCGCTTCGCTGCAATCGATCAGCAACACTCGGTCGACGCTTGCGCGCCAGGTGCCGCTTTCCACCAGCAGTGGGACGACGAGCAGGATGTAGGGACAACCATCGGCGGCCAGTGCGGCCGTGCGTTCGCGCATGCCGTTTCGGATCAGCGGGTGCAATAGGGCTTCGAGCCGGGTGCGCGCTGCCGGGTCGGAAAATGCAACGGCGCGCATGCGGTCGCGGTCTAGCGAGCCATCCGGGGCAATCGCGTGCTCGCTAAACGATACCCGCAGCGGTTCGATGGCTGCACCGCCGGCCTGCGTCAGCTCGTGCGAGATCGCATCGGCGTCGACCACGCCCGCGCCGCGCGCGGACAGCATCGAGGCGATCGTGCTCTTGCCGCTGCCAACGCCCCCGGTCAGGCCGACGCTGAACACGGCAGAGGTCAAAGCGGGACGAACCAGCGCGTCAGTCGATCGCCGACGAGCATCACGATTAAGCCGGCCGCCGCCAGATACGGGCCGAACGGAATCGGAATCTCGCGTCCGCGGCGCGCCAGCACGATCAATGCGATGCCGACCACTGCACCCACCAGCGACGACAGCAATACGATCGGCAACAATGCCTTCCACCCCATCCACGCGCCGAGCGCGGCGAGCAGTTTGAAGTCGCCGTAGCCCATGCCTTCCTTGCCAGTCGTGAGCTTGAACAGCCAATAGATCGACCACAGTGTGAGATATCCGGCAACCGCTCCAATGACCGCCTCGTTGATCGGCACGAAGACGCCGTATAAATTCGCCAACAGACCGAGCCAAAGCAGAGGCAACGTCAAGTCATCGGGCAACAAGGTGGTGTCAGCGTCGATAAATGTCAGCGCGATCAGGGTCCACGTAAAAACGAGCGCCAGGGGTGTTTGCCACGTGAGCCCGAACTTCCACGCAATGATCGCGGACAGCACAGCGGTCAGCGCTTCGACGATCGGATAGCGCGCCGAAATGCGCGTTGCGCAATGCGCGCACTTGCCGCGCAGTGCAAGCCAGGATGCGATCGGAATATTGTCGATAGCCCGCAACGGTGTCTTGCACTGCGGGCAATGCGAGCCCGGCACCACCAGGTTATAGCGGGCAGCCGGCGCCTCCTCAGAGCCCGCAAGCTCGGCGCACTGTGCGCGCCAGTCGGCTTCCATCATCCTGGGCAGACGATGAATCAGGACGTTGAGGAACGAGCCGATCGCCAGGCTGAAAGCGACGACGACAACGATTAGGAGGGGGCCTTCTAGCAAGTATCAGTTGCCGGCGTCGCGCAGCAACGCCGGCTTATCCTGGTGGTTGCTATACAACCTGACCGAGCTTGAAGATCGGCAGATAAATCGCGATCACGATACCGCCGACAACCACACCCAGAATGACCATGATCATCGGCTCAAGCAAACTCGCCAAAGCATCCACCGTCTCATCGACTTCACGTTCGTAGTAATCCGCGACTTTCGACAGCATCGAATCAAGCGAGCCCGATTCTTCGCCGATCGACGTCATCTGGATGGCCATGTTCGGAAACACGCCCGTGTTCTGCATCGACTGCGCCAGGCTGGTGCCGACGTTGACCTCGTTCTGCACCTGCTTGGTCGCCTCCTTGTAAACCCAGTTGCCGGCCGCGGGTCCCACAGAGTCGAGCGCTTCGACCAGCGGCACACCGGCGGCAAATGTCGTGGCCAACGTCCTGCTCCAGCGTGCGATCGACGCCTTTTGCAGCATCTCGCCCAGCACCGGCAGTTTGAGCAGCGCGCGATCGACGGCGGCTTTTACCTTGGGCGACCGGCGCCAAGCCTGCAGCAGGAAGTAGACACCGCCAAAGACAATACCGAAAACCACATACCAATAGGAGACCATGAAGTCCGACATCGCAATCACCATGAGAGTCGGCGCGGGAAGGTCAGCGCCAAAACTGGTGAACACGCTCTTGAACGACGGAATCACGAAAATCATGATGACCGCAGTGACTAGAACGGCGACCAAAATGATCATGATCGGATAAAACATCGCCTTCTTGATCTTGCCCTTCAGTGCGATCGTCTTTTCCTGATAGGTCGCGAGCCGATCGAGCAGCGTCTCCAAAATACCCGCTTGTTCACCGGCGGCCACCAGGTTGCAAAACAGCGGATCGAAATAGAGCGGGTATTTGCGGAACGCCTGGTTCAGGCTGGTGCCGGTCTCGACGTCAGAGCGGATATCGTTCATCAAGCGCGCCATCGACGGGTTGGAGTGGCCTTTTCCGACGATATCGAAGGACTGCATCAACGGCACGCCGGCTTTTAGCATCGTCGACAACTGACGCGAAAACAGCGCTAGGTCTTTCTCTGTGATCTTCTTGCCGCGCGAAAAACTTTGCTTCTTGATCTTCGTGGTCATGATGCCGCGCCGGCGCAGCGAAGCGGCGACGACGGATTCGCCGCCGGCGCGCATGTCGCCTTTCACCACGCGGCCATTCTTGTCGCGTCCTTCCCAGTGAAACATTGACTCGCGTACTTGGGCAGCAGTGCGTGCCTTGGCAAGTGTTCCGGTGGCCATTAATTGCTCCGCTTCGACTTCTAAACGTTAGTACAACCGAGCACCTCTTCCAGCGAGGTGATTCCCTGCTTGACCTTCACTAATCCCGACTGGCGCAGGTCGCGCACGCCGTTCTTCTGCGCTTCGCGTGCGATGTCCATCGCGGTCGCGTTCTTCAATATCATGTCTTGCATCCCCTCGGTGATCGGCATTACCTGATAAATGCCGAGCCGGCCTTTGTAGCCGCTGCCCTTGCAGCGCTCGCAGCCAATGGGCTTGTAGGGAATCCAGCCGCCGTCAACGTCGGCCGCTTTAAATCCCGCGCCGATGAACGCATCCTTCGGCAGATCATAGGGTTGCTTGCACGCGCAAAGCTTGCGCGCGAGCCGCTGTGCAGTAATCAAAATAATGCTAGACGCGATGTTAAACGGCGCAACGCCCATGTTCGATAACCGCACCAGTGTGCCGGGCGCATCGTTCGTATGCAACGTTGACAGCACCATATGGCCGGTTTGCGCCGCCTTGATCGCGATGTCCGCGGTTTCAAGATCGCGGATTTCGCCAACCATGATCACGTCCGGATCCTGGCGCAAAAATGAGCGGAGAGCAGTGGCGAAAGTGAGTCCGGCCTTTTCGTTTAAGTTGACCTGGTTGATGCCGGCCAGTTGAATCTCGGCCGGATCCTCGGCCGTTGAAATATTGATGTCCGGTTTGTTCAGAATATTCAAGCATGTGTAAAGCGACACCGTCTTGCCTGAACCGGTCGGCCCCGTCACAAGCACCATTCCGTACGGGCGCTGCACGCAGTCGAGCAGAGTCTGTTTTTGGTCGGGCTCGTAGCCGAGTGCGTCGACACCCAGCTTGGCCTGCGATGCGTCCAAAATGCGCATCACGATTTTTTCGCCAAACAGCGTCGGCAACGTACTGACGCGAAAATCGATGGCCCGGGTGCCGGATAGGGCGATCTTCATTCGTCCATCCTGAGGCACGCGCTTCTCGGCGATGTCAAGGCGCGACAAGACCTTAATGCGGGTCGACAGCCGCTCTTTGATCGCGAGGGGTGGCTGCGCGACTTCACGCATCTGACCGTCGAGCCTAAAGCGGACGCGATAAAACTTTTCGTATGGTTCGAAGTGCAGGTCGGACGCGCCCTCGCCGATCGCATCGAGCAAGAGCTTCTGCAGAAAACGCACAACTGGGGCGTCGTCGATCTCGGCATTGGCGGCGAGGTCCTCACCCGGCGCATCCCCCGCGTCTTCCAACTCGCCGAAATCGATGTCCTCGGAGCCGGTCATCGTATCGAGCTGCTGCTGAACGCTCTGCGCCTGCGCCTCCACGTGCCGCATCAGCTTGTCGTGCTCGACGACGATCACGTCAATCGCGAGCTGAGTCTGAAACTTGATTTGATCCAGGGCGTGCGTATTGGTGGGATCGGAAACGGCAACGGCAAGGCGATTGCCGCGCTTGCGCAGCGCAAGCACACGCAGCGACGCCACCAACTTCTTGTCGATAATGTCCTTGGGCAGTTGCTCAATGTCAACCGCACCCAGGTCGAGCAGCGGATGGCCGAAAGTGTCCGCTGCAAACTTGGCGATGGCGACGGCAGATAACCCGGTCACGTCGGCTGAGCCCACCAGTTCGTCGATGAATTGCGTGTTGCCCTGCGTTGCCTTGCGCGCGAAATTCTCCGCGCGGTCTGGGCGCAGCTTGTTTTGCTGTACCAGCGCGCGCGCGAGCCCGGTCAGGGCACCCGCGGCGGCGGCTGAGGAACCTTGAATTACGGTCGACATTGAGTACTGATCGTCTTTAACGGTTTACCGCGCTTGAACGGAATTCGAGAAGCTCGAACCGCAAAGTTATAGCCGGCCGGCCCCTCTAGAGAAGGCGAAAGATACCGCCGATAAGCCCCGGATTTGTAAACCTA
>Ga0136617_10004981_pt1 | contig 11881 bp, 7 predicted proteins | sample AntDrymUQ3222106_2_FD_129672 | JGI IMG/M metagenome (GOLD analysis project Ga0136617, IMG submission 129672) | Polar desert sand microbial communities from Dry Valleys, Antarctica - metaG UQ322 (21.06) | ecosystem: Environmental > Terrestrial > Soil > Desert | place: Antarctica: Dry Valley...
CATCGAACGCAGCCGCGTCCGCTGGCAGGTTGGGGCCTGTTTGCGCTGGTCGGCGTCCTGTTGTGCTTCGGTGCGTTGAATATCGCGGTTCGCGCGACGTCACACAACCTCGAGGACGGCGTGTTGTGGGAATCGAGGCCCGAGGGTGTGACAGCAGCCGATGTGGCAGCGCGGGGCGGCGCGATGGCCGGGGGCATCAGACGGGGCGATCTCCTTGTCGCCATCAACGGCAATCCCATCGATAGCGTCGAGGGCGTTCGGCATGTTCTCACCGGCGCGACGCGGTCAGGCCCGCTCTCCTACACGGTATTGCGCCTTGGAGAGCGGCGGTTGCTCAACGTCGAAGTCGCGCCCATTCCGCAAGGAAACCCGACCCTGTACGTCGTCGGCGCCGCCATCGGCATCTTCACGCTCCTGGTCGGGGCCTCGGTCCGGCTGCGACGCCCCAATGATCCGGCGACGCTGCATTTCTTTTGGCTATGCCTCGCCTTCTTCGGCACGCTGACGTTTTCGTTCAGCCGCCTCGACCGTCTTGATTGGTATTTTTACTGGGCGGACGTCGTGGCAACGCTCCTGCTCGCACCGCTGTTTTTGCACTTCACGCTCGTATTTCCGGATCGGCCGTCGGCGTGGGTTCTCGGCCGCGGTCGACGGCTCGTGGGGCTGCTCTACGTGGCTCCTGCGGTGCTGTTCATCGCGAATGTCATCGCCGTGGAGCGGCTCTCCGCAGACGCGCTGCTGTATTCCCGGGTCCTAACAGTGCTCGACCAGCTGGAGCCCTTGTACCTGTCTCTGTTCATGACCGCCGGGCTCGTGGTGTTGATCCGGGCGATGGACCGGGTGCGGTCAGCGACGGCGCGGCGCCAGCTGCGGTGGATTATCTGGGGGACGGCCTTCGGCGCGGGCCCCTTCGCCTTCGGTTACGCGTTGCCCTATGCGCTCGGCCTCCGGGCCTCGCTCCCAATGGAGCTGTCGGTCGTTCCGCTGGGCCTGGTGCCGCTGGCCTTCGCGTCTGCGCTGATTCGCTACCGTCTCATGGACGTCGAGGTCATCGTTAAGCGCAGCCTCGTGTACACCGCGGTCATCCTAGCGATTTTCACAATCTACGCGACGCTCCTCCGCCTGGCAGGCATCGTCTTCCTCGATGATGCCGATCGCCACAACATGATCATCGCGATGCTGGCGACGATCGTCGTGGTGCTCCTGTTCAGCCCCGTGAAGAGCGCCATTCAGAACGCCCTCGACCGCGCGTTCTATCGGGAACAGTACGACTATCGGCGAGCGCTGGTCGGCTTCGCTCGAGATCTCAACAGCGATCTCGATCTCAATCGTCTGAGCGAGCGGCTCGTCGCCCGCATTCGCGAGACGTTCCTCATCGACCGGATGGTGTTGCTGCTGCTCAATGAGGGATCCGGCGACTACGAGGTGATCCGCGCCGAAGGGTTCGGCGATCTGTCGGTGCCGGGGTTGAAACGGCACTCGCAATTCGCCGCGAGCCTCGCAGGGGGGGCGGTCCTGTCACTTGACGACCCCACGCTTCATGGCGCGTTTCCTCCGGAGGAGATCGCCTTCTGGCGTCTGCGCGGTGTGCATTACTTCGTGCCGTGCGTGTCGAAGGGCGGCACCATTGCCGTCCTCGCGCTCGGCCAGCGCCGTCAGGGGGAGCCGCTGAGCAGCGAGGATATGGGTCTGCTGTCGGCAGTGGGCAGCCATGTCGCGACGGCGCTGGAAAATGGGCGGCTCTACAGGCAGCTCCAGCTGAAGGCCAGCGAGCTGCAGCGACTCCAGGAGTTCAACGAGAACATCGTCGAGTCGCTGGAGAACGGTCTCGTGGTCGAGGATCTCAACGGCCGCGTGCTTCGGTGGAACCGTGCCCTTGCTCGCATCTACGGTCTGTCAGAGACCGAGGCCATCGGGCACAAGCTGGACCAGGCGTTCGACGGGCCCTTCGTGGAGGCGTTGCGCGCGGCGCAGCGTGAAGCCCCTGAGGGGGCGGCGTTGTACCGCGTCCCGCTCGCTGGACGGGCGGCGAAGGCAGGCGAGCGTCTGCGTGTGAACATCGCAACCGCTCCGCTGAGAGCGCCAAGCGGCCAGTTCGGCGTGGCAACCGTCGGCAACATCATCATCATCGAAGACGTGACGGAGCGCGTGTATCTCGAGGAGCAGCTGCAGATTTCCGACAAGATGGCGTCGGTCGGCTTGCTCGCGGCCGGCGTGGCCCACGAAGTCAACACGCCGCTGACGGGTATCTCGAGCTTTACGCAGATGCTGTTGAGCACTGCGGATCCCGACGACCCGAAGACGCGGATGCTCGAAAAAATCGAGCAGCAGACGTTCCGCGCCGCCAAAATTGTGAACGGGTTGCTCAACCTCTCGCGGTCGAGCGGCGCGAACGCCGAAGAGGCCGCGCCCGTGGACCTGAATGCGATCGTCGGCGATGTGTTGTCGCTGCTCGAGCCTCAGCTGCTCGCCGGCAAGGTGATAGTGCGCCGCGATCTGTGCCCGTCGCCTGCCCTGGTCACAGGCATCGAACATAAGCTGCAGCAGGTCTTTCTGAATCTCTTCCTCAACGCGCGGGATGCCATGCCGAAGGGCGGCTGGCTGTCCGTAGAGACACGACTGGAGGATGGACAGGTTCTCGCAGAGATTGGAGACACCGGATCCGGAATTCCCAGCGAGCACCTCTCGCGGATCTACGACCCGTTTTTCACAACGAAGCTGATCGGCAAGGGAACAGGGCTCGGGCTATCCATTACTTACGGCATCGTGCGCGAGCACGAGGGCACGTTGACGTGTCAGAGCGCGGTCGGGCAGGGGACGAGGTTTACCGTGTCGCTCCCGGAGTCCGTCGCAGCCGCGCGGCCGGGCGCGGCCAGAAATTGAAATGGTGAGGGTATGCAGAAGAACGGTTCGATTCTCGTTGTAGACGACGAAGAAATCATGCGCGAAATCCTGGAGACCCTGTTGAAGGGCGAGGGATACGCGGTGCGGCTTGCCGCCAGCGGCGAAGAAGGCATCGAACTGGCGCGCAACATTCCATTCGACGCGGCCATCGTCGACGTGATGATGCCCGGCATCAACGGCATGACCACGCTCGAATCTCTGAAGAAGCTGGACGATGAGCTGGCAGTCATCATGGTGACCGCGTATGCGTCGGTCGAGAACGCGATCACTGCAATGAAGCGGGGCGCATTCGACTACATCACCAAGCCGTTCAAGAACGACGAGGTCCTCGTCGTCGTGAAGAACGCCCTCGACCGCCGGCGGCTCGTCAACGAGAATCGCACGCTGCGGCAGAACATACAGGAGCAGTACAGCCACTTCGATAACATCGTCGGACGGGGTCCGGCGATGCGCAGAGTATTCGACCTGATTATTCAGGCGGCGCCCAGTCGATCGACGATTCTCATCCAGGGCGAGAGCGGCACCGGGAAAGAGCTCGTCGCACGCGCCATTCACACGCATTCGCAGCGGAAAGATCGCGCGTTCGTCACAGTGAACTCGGGCAATCTCCCTCCCGATTTGCTCGAATCAACGCTCTTCGGTCATGTGAAGGGCGCGTTTACCGGAGCGGTCTACCCCAAGAAGGGCCTGTTCGACCTCGCCGACAAAGGCAGTATCTTCCTCGACGAGATCGGGAATATTCCGCTGGAGACGCAGGCGAAGCTGCTGCGCGTGATGCAGGAGCGCGAGTTCATGCGCCTCGGCGGCATGGAGGTCATCAAGGTCGACGTACGCATCATCGCCGCGACCAACGTCGACCTGAAAAAAACGATGGAAGAGGGCCGCTTCCGGGAGGACCTCTTCTATCGCCTGAACGTCGTCAACGTCGTGCTTCCGCCGTTGCGCGATCGTAAGGACGACATTCCCCTGCTCGTGCAGCACTTCATCGAGAAGTACGGCGAAGAAAACCGAAAGCCTGACTTGGAACTTGTGCCGGACGCGCTCGACATCATGATGTCGTACGACTGGCCCGGAAACGTTCGTGAGCTTGAGAACGTGATCGAGCGCGCCGTCGTGTTGTCGACGGGCCGCCGCATTGGACCGGATTTGTTGCCAGACCATATCGGGCGTCCCACAATCTTCCAGATGCCGCGCTTCGTCGTTCCGCCCGAAGGTATTTCGTTCAAGGACGTCATTACGGATTTCGAGAAGCGCCTGATCGAGTCGACGCTGGAAGCAGCGGGTGGAGTGCAGAAGCGGGCGGCAGAGCTTCTTCGCATCAAACCGACGACGCTGAACGAAATGATCAAGCGGTACGACATCCGGCCGCGCAGGAAGCGCACGACAGACTCCAGAGTGGAACACGAGAACGGCGAGCGGCTCGGAGAGGTCGTTTCGGTGCCGGAATAGGGAGTCCCTGAGCCGCGTGGCGCCGGGCTTTACGCCTGGCGTACGCGGGCGATCATGCGATCCAGCTTCCCCAGGACGACGTCCCACCGATAGTTCCGGCGCACGTACTCGCGTCCTGAACGACCCATCGCCGCTCTGAGGCGCTCGTCTGCGACCAGCAGCTTCACGCACGCGACGAACTCATCCCGGTCCCTGTAGAAGAGCCCTCCATTACTACGAAGGCAATGGTCGACCAGTACGTCGCTGCGCGCGTTACAGAGAATGGGCGTTCCTACTGCCAGCGATTCGAGGGCGATCAGCGACAAACTTTCGTACGGGGAGGGGCACACTACGAGGGTGGCCGCTTCGAGTGCCTGCAGCCGCTCCTGCTCGGACAGCATCCCGGCGAAGTTGATGAATGGCTCCTCTGGCAACGGCATCAGTTTGAGGCCCATCAACACCAGGGACGCGTCCCCCCCGTCTTTAACGTACGTGCTGAAGTATTCGATCAGTTCTTCACAGCCCTTGCCCGGATCGATACGGCCCCCATACAACGCGAACGAGCCGTGAATCCGATGCCGGCGTCGAAAGCTCGCACCGCGCGACGACACATGAGACGGAAATCTTTCGCCCTCGCCGCCCGGCCCGCCGTCGTCAGGCTCGGCTGCACCCGTGTCCGCCGTCTGGTTCGATTCGGGTGCCCCGGCCGGCTGCGACGATCGAGGATAGGCATGATGCGGGGGGATCTCCACGCCACAGCCGACGGTTTCCTCGATAGCCGCCGTACGCTCGAAGGTCTGTGTGACGAACTTCCGCTCAGGCTCGGTGAGGTAGCCGATTCCCTTGGGAAGGCGGAATACGTTTTTGTAAATATCGAGATGAATCGGCGGCTCATCGTGAGCGGTCGGGATGAGGATGCTGCGCTCGGGATCGATTTGCAGGCCGATGACCGTGGGCGCGTAGAGATAGGTGAAGAAGATGAGCGCCTCGTATTGCTGGTGATGGCGCTTCAAGTAGTCAATCAAGCCGGGAGACCACGGCCCTTGCCGTTTGAGCCACTCCATTTCCGCGGCGTCGTCGTGCGCGTTGTGGAAGATCCAATCCGAGTAGCGGTTGAATTCGTCAATGTCACGCGGGTGCGAGTTGGCGAAGCGGCGCACAGTCACGCCACGAATGCGGTCGGCGCCTTCAGGGTACTCATTTTTCCATGTCACGTAGTCACGGGCACATGTGGTCAGCACGTCCACGTCGTGACGCTCGGCAAGCTGCTCTGCCATCAGACGGCACGCGTACTCGGCGCCGCCAAGAATTTCTGTTCCGTATCGCTGAACGATGAAGGCGATTCGCACAGTAGCCGTTAGAAGTCTGCCAATACCGTGGCGAGCCGTTGCCGAATGACAGGCTCGCTGAAATCTTGTAACCGCCGCCGCTGCCCCGCCAACACGCCTTCCCGCGGGGTGTCCTCGAAGGCCAGCATGCCGAGCAGTTCCGCCGCGTACTCGAGGTCCTTTGGAGCGAACTGCACGCCGGCCCCGCCAAGTGTATCGGGAACTGCTGCGGAGCTGTAAGCCAGCACCGGCACGTCCATCGCCATCGCCTCGACGAGCGGCACGCAGAATCCCTCGTGTTCGCTGAGGGAGATGTACACGCTCGACGCGCGATAGTACGCCGCGAGCTCGGCGTCGGGCACCGGTCCGGTGAAGACGAATCGGTCGTCCAGCATTTTGTACTCTGCCAGCAGCGCGCGAATGGCGGCATAGTACGAAGGCACGACGTCATAACGCCCGACGAAGATGAAACGGTAATACGCGTCGACGTACCGTTTGTACTGTTCGGCCAGCCTGATGTGATCTTCGATCTTCTTGTTCGGCGCGATCCGGCCCACAAACAGAAAATTGACGAGCCCGTCATCGAGGATCTCTTCGAGCGCAGGCACGCGCGGCGCGTCTGTCAACCGGTCGGTGTCCACGGCGATAGGCATCACCGCCGTCCGGCCGAACCCCATCTCGTCGAGTTCCTGACGGTTGTAGGCGGAATCACCGAGCGCCAGATCTGTGGCGGCGGCCAGACTCCCGAGCTCGTCACGCGCGATCGACGCGAGGCGAAACAGCGACGGCGCGTAGGGCGCGAAGAATTTCGCCGGCGTCACATTGTGGTACTGCAGCACACGTCCGTGGGGCAGAGCCGCAAAGGCCGCCGACATCGGCGAGGGCAGCGCAAAATGGAAGATCGTGATATCGCCGCGCTTTGACGCGGGGTCGGCAAATGGTCTGACGTCGTGGCGGAGATCGTCGTCGATGGTGAGCGCGAAGATCTCCGACTCGTGCCCCATCGCGCGGAGAAAGCCGCGCACGCGACGGGCGCTGTCTCCGATCGCGTCCCCTTTGTGTGCGGCAGGGACCCACTGGTGCACTCGCATCAGCGCCGTTCCTCGACGAGTCCGCCCCTCGCCTCCCCGCGTTCGGGCAGACCGCGAAAGATCGCGGGCCGGTACTGCTGAAGCTCGTAGAGGTCCTCTGCCTCCCGGAACTGGTCCCAGAAGTCCCATGCCACCGGGGGGGCTGGCTTCCTGGGACTCTTCAACACCTGCTCGACGTAGCGCAGCAGCGTTCCGTCGAAATTCCTCGTCCACAGCCGGTCGAGCGCCTCGTTTTGCTTCCAGACGATCCTGTCACTCAGCTCAGGATCGTCGAGCACCGCATCCATGATCGCCGCGACCTGAACCGGATCCTCGGTCGTGAAAAGCACTCCGGCCCCGTCCATCGTGGACGGCACCGCGGTTGCCGCATACGCCACCACGGGAACTTGCTTGTAGAACGACTCCACGATCGGCACGCAGAATCCCTCGTGCGCGCTCGCGCAAAGAAAGAGATCGGCGACATCGTAATAGGCGGTGAGCTCCGCGTCGGAGACGTGGCCTGTGAAAAACACATTCGACGCGCCAAGCCTCGCAACGAACTGCTGGAGCGTCGCCAGGTACTTTTCGTACCCGCCGTAGGAGCCGACGAGCAGCAGCCGGCAGCGATGGTTGAAGTAGTGCTGGTACGCATGGAAGTACCGAATCACGTCCTCGATGCGTTTGTTCGGGATGATTCGGCCGACGAACACGATGTTGATCCACTCGTCGTCGAATTCCTTCGACATCAGATCGTTCGGTTCGAGATCCAGGTGTGAGAAGTCGGGCACGACCGGAAGCACGCCAGTCGGGCTGAATCCCAGGGCTTGCAGTTCCTGGCGATTGAACTCCGAATCGCCGAGCGCGAGATCGACGCGCGCCGGATAGATGCTCAGCTCGCGGCGCCCCTTGAAACACTGTTCTGCGAGCTGTTCGTGCACGTTCACGAAAAACTCGGGAGGCGTGATGTTGTGATAGATGAGAATCTGGCGATCGGCGACGGCGTAGGCGATGCGTGATGCCCGCGATCCAATGGAGAAGTGGTGGATGAGGATGTTCGAGGGATCGCTGGCCTGCAGCAGATCGCGATAGTCCCTCGAAAGGTCCTCGAGCCTGTAATCGGCTGTTTGCACGAAAATGTCGGATTCGAAGCCAGCGCCTTTCAGCACGCGCTGGATGCCCATGACTTCGTGGCCGATGGCGTCGCCATAGCCGAGGGTCGCAAGAACCTGATGAATCTTCGGCGTCAATTCAGGACTGGTCCGGAAGGAAGCTCCGCAAGCACGTCGGCCGCCGGGCGGAACGTTCGACGGCGCCGCCCGAAAAACCCCGGTTCCGGTTCGATGGCGGCATTCCTTGCGGCGTTCGGGCGATGAGCGGCTCCATCCACGCGATCGGATTCTTTCAACTGCGCCAGCATGTCCAGATACTTGTGTTCGATGACGGGCCATGAGTAATGCTGCTGAAAAAAACATCGGCCGTTTGCACCCAGCGCCCCATTCAAGCCCCGGCTCTCCGCGATCGCGCGCAGCGTTTCGATGAATTCGGCCTGCGTTTCGTAATAGAGCCCCGCCTTGCTCCGGATGCACTGCCCGCGGAGCACCTCGCATCTGCCATTGGCCAGGACAGGCTTCCCCATGGCCCAGGCCTCGAGGGCCACCATCGAAAGGCTCTCATAGTACGACGGCATCAGCAGCAGGTCGGCGGCGGCGAGCGCATCGAACTTGTCCTGATCGTCGAGGAACCCGAGATGGAGTATCCGCGGGTGATCCGGGATCGGTACGATTTCCTTCCCAATCAACACAAGTCGAAGGCCTCGCGGCAGCGCTTGAAGGCCGTTGAGAAAGAACGAGAACAGCTCGTTGCAGCCCTTGTTCTGATCGATACGTCCCACGTACAACGCAAACCGGCCGGTGATCGCGTATTTCTGCCTGAAGCGTTCCCCTTGCGGCCGTTCCGGAATCTCCGAGCCGACGCCCACCACCACGCCAGGAACGTGATGGTTGTTCGAGACCGCCTCAATCAGCCGTCGTTCTTCGGGGCTGTTGTACATCAGCGCCCGCGCCCCCCGAAAGATCCGAGGTGAGATCGCCAGACCGATCGCTTCGTCCCGCTCTGCGGTGGGCACGAGAATCGCCCGCGACGGTACGGCGCGAACACCGTGATAGGCGTGGTAGTACCGATAGCTGAAAAAAAGGACGTAGTCGTATGACGCTCGAGCCGATCGAGCATGGGACAGCAGCGGCGTGCTTTTCGGTCCCTCGGCGTCGAGCCACTTGAGCTCGTCAAGGTACGAGTGCTCCTGCCCGAACACATGCTCCGACAATCGGGCAAACGTTTTCACGTCGCGTTCGTGATCGACGGAAAACCGGCGCACCGCGACACCGTTGACCTGTTCGACCCCCGAGGGGTATTCATCGCGCCACGTGACGTAATCGCGCGCGCAGGTGGTCAGCACCTCGACGTTGGCATGGCGCGAGAGATGTTCTGCGACGTAACGGGCGTGTAGCTCGGCGCCGCCGTTGATGTCTGCGCCATAGCGCTGCACGACAATCGCGAGCTTCACTGCGCTGAGGGGTCCGGCCCTTCGTCTTCGCCGGAATCAGCGTCGAAGTCCGCTTCGCCGGCGTTTGCCTCGAGTGCCGCACTCGCCGTGGGATCACCATGCGGCGGCGTTGCGGAATTCTCCGGCGACGAGGCCTCGGCCGTTTCCGGCGTGGCAGTGTCGCCAGGCATGCGGCCTCGTCCGCCCCGTCGGCCGCGCCGGCGCCGGCGGCGCCGCCGTGTTGTGCTCGATTCCGCGGCCTGCTCGTCGGGGACGGATCCCGGTTGTGCGTGCGTGTCTTGAGCGGGTACCTGCTGCGGCAGCGCCGGCTGGCTGGCCGGCCGCGCCTGTGGTTGTGGTGCTGTTGCGTCGCGCGCGGGGCCCGTATCGGGTCGATACTGAACCACACCCTCGAGCGCGCGCGCGCGCCGCTCGTCAAAATCCATCCGGCTGGACAGCGATTCGAGCCGCATTTTCACATTTCGATGCTCGATGCCGACACGCGTCAACTCCAGCACCAGATTGTGCACGAGCTCGTAATAGAGCACGTCGATTTCGTCACGCTGCTGGCTCTTCTCTCGAAGCAGGTGGAACTGCTGCTCGTACAGCGCGTTGATTTCGGTCTGCTGGTGCAGCACCTGCACCAGCCGGTTCGCGTTCAAAAAGAGCTTAAGAATGGGATTCAGCACCTTTCGAACGATACGGACGACACCGCGGCCGCTGCCGTAGAGATCGTTCGCGTCTATCGAATAGAGCTGGGGCTGAAACGGATCTGACTTCCGATCGCGGGCCTGCTTGAATTGCTGAACGAGGTCGGACCGGACTCCCTTGGGATCGAGAAAACGCTCGAGCTTGACGCCGGCGAGCTCCTGAATTTGTTCCTCGGTATAGTCGACGCCGCGCTTTTCCTGAATCCGCGCGCGGATCTGGCGCATGATCTGCTCGACATCGACGGCATCGGTTCGGATGTTGAAATCTGCCATAACTACTCGATACATGTAGGGAGAAGGGGCGAGGGGTACGGGGCAACGATCAGCGCGATGCGCGCGTTCATTTCGCCCTCGCTCCTACTCCCTTGGCCCTGTTAAGGTTTGTCCCGAACTCCGGCGCTTCCTTCAGGCACGTTCCCAGAATGCCGATCGATCGAATAAGCGCTCTCATGCCGGTGCGCTCCAGATCTGCCGATTCGTTCACGTGCGAATAGCCGTTCTCATCGGCCACGGCGGACTCCCATCCGCGGAATAGCCGCCCCCAGGGGGTCGCGAGCACCTCGCGCATCAGCGCCTTCGCCTTCAGGGGGTACCAGAAGCTGTCGTGATACACAACGCTCGCGGCGTATGCCCAGGGCGCCAGGACGGTTTTCAAGGACCATTCGACCGGCTTGCGCAGCGGGCCCCAGTAAATTTTGTGCTGCATCCGGGCAGCGAACGTCATCTTTCGGAACGGACCGGCGAAGTGCCAGTTCTCAGCGCCGGCGTCCGCGTCGCCCACAATCTCGATGTCGCGCGGATCGCCACAGCCGAGCCCGCGTTCGTGTGCGAGGCGGATGAACTTGATCGACAAGGGGTCGATTCCCATCAGCTTCGCAGCGATGGCGTCGATGGCGACCTGATCAGCGCTTGCCAGGATGACATTCTTGACGTGGGGAATCATGCAGCGCGGGCCCGGGCCGTCGCCGGCGAACGTCCCGTCCATCACCGCGAAAACGCCACGATGGATCTTCTGCTGAATCATCAGCAGATCCACCAGCGTTTCATGGATCACCGGGTGCGTCCAATGCCTCCGCTCGTTGAGCAGGCCGCCAAACGCGTTCTTCATTGCGCCGGTGGTCGTCGTGAAAACGTGCGTTTTCACCGTCGGGAGGTGGATGATGTTCTCGCCGATGAACCTGCGGGGAATCATGAACCCCTGGGGGTACACGTCGTTCAGGCACAGAAATTTCTTCGTGAGGTCCCCGACAGCCTCCCGGATGTTGATCCACTCTTCGCCTTCGTAGATGTGGATGTTCCGCAGGCCGTGTGCCTCGATGACCGGCAGCTGCTTGTTCTCACGCTCGCCGAGGTGTGCGTCGATCACCACCGTGCGGTTGTGGCAGGCGTGGACCAGGTCGGCGGAGTAGCCGTCCTTCTTCATCGCGCGGATCACACCCTCGAGCTGCCAGGGGGTCGTAGAGCTGCCGGGGAAGAAAAAGTGCCACGAGATGTTCACTTTCAGCGCCGTATCGGCATCTTTGGCGATCACGCTCTGGTAGTCGGCGAGATTGAGCAGCCGGTGATAGTCCCGCAGAACCGTCTCCGGTCTGGTCCGCAGAATGGCGACGCGAGCCTTGGACATCCCTACAATCTTACCGGTAAATGATAAGGATCACCGATATCGACCAGAGCGCGACGCAGGCCAGCAGGGGCCGGTCGTTCACCACGAGCTCAGCCGGGCTGCCGCCAAGGTTTTGCCGGTGCATCAAGTAGAGATAGCGGAAAATGCCATACAACGGAAACGGGATTGTGAGGCTGAGCAGCGAGGTACCGAACTTCTCGGTTGTTTCAGGGCTGATGGTGTAGAACGCGTAGGCGATCAGCGTGGATGCTGTGACCACGGAGATCATCTGATCG
>Ga0136617_10004982_pt1 | contig 11881 bp, 6 predicted proteins | sample AntDrymUQ3222106_2_FD_129672 | JGI IMG/M metagenome (GOLD analysis project Ga0136617, IMG submission 129672) | Polar desert sand microbial communities from Dry Valleys, Antarctica - metaG UQ322 (21.06) | ecosystem: Environmental > Terrestrial > Soil > Desert | place: Antarctica: Dry Valley...
GATGGTGTGGCGTGGAAGCGCGCCGGACTCCTCCTCGTCCCACTCGGGGAGGAACTCCTGCGTGGGCTGCGGGCCGGTCAGCGGCTCGTCGGGCTCGAAGGGGTCGTCAGGCATCGCGAGCTCGCGGTCCTCCGGCTCGGAGGGTGTCCCGAACCAGGAGCCGTCGGCGGCGTCGGGCTCGGGCAGCGGCTCGGCCTCCGCGGGCGGCGGATCCAGGGGCGGCGGGGTGCGCTCGACGTGGAAGTCCTCCGACGCTGCCGGCTCCGGCGGAGCGGCTCGGCGACCCTGGAAGGTCTCCGGGGGTGGAGCGGTCTCGCCGCGGCGGGCGGCGCGCTCGGCGGCGGCCCGGGCGCGTTCCTCGGGGCTGCGCTCAGGGTTTGTCGAGTGTCCACGCGGCACGTACTGCCAGGTGATTGTGACGGGCCGGCCCGTCGGACGCACCGCGACGGGTCATCGCTCGTTGGCGGAGAGCAGCAGCGAGACCGGCGCTCCGTCGTCGCCACGGACCAGCGTGAGCTCCCCGTCGACGGCGACCATCAGGCCCTGCGAGTGCATGTAGGACGACTGGAAGGGGATCGACTCGAGCTCACCCGAGGTCATCTGCTCGAGCTGCGCGGTCTGCTCCTGGTAGACGGCGCGATCGTGCACGGACGGCCACACCGCCTTGACGAACTCGTGCTCCTGGTAGCCGACCAGCTTGGCGAAGGCCGGATTGAGCTCGGTGAACTTGCCCTTGAGGTTGAGGACGGCCATCGGCTGCGTGACGTCGTCGAAGCCGTGGCGCGGCGCGCGGGTCGGCGCCGGGGCGATCTCGCTCTCGCGCTTGGCTCGCAGCTTGCCCAGCTCGGCGCGGCGGGTGACCGAGCCGCCTCCACCGCCTCCACTGCCGCCGCTGCGCGCGGCGAGGCCGATGATCTCGCGGAAGACCTCGGAGACGCGTTCGTTGTTCTTCTCGCTCTCGGCGACGGCGGCCTTCTTCGCGCTCTCGGCCTCACGGCGGGCGATGATCGCCGCCTGGCCCGCCGAGGTCAGCCCGGCCTTGAGCTCGTCGAGCGTGGCGAGGGCGAAGGTGAGCTCGGAGCTCAGCCCCTCGATGCGCTGGTCGCCGGCCTGGGCGCGCTGCATCGCGGCCTGGGCCTGCTGGCGTGACATCCCGACCTCTTCGAGGATCTTGGCGCACTCCTGGCGCAGCTCGGACAGGTCGGCGCGGGCGGCGGCGAGCTCCTCCGTGGCGGTGGTCGCGGTGGCGCGGACGGAATCGAGCTCCTCGCGCAGCGCGCCGGAGGTGTCGGCGGAGATCGCCTCGGCGCGCTCGACGGCGCGCGTGACGTCCTCGGCGAGCGAGTTCAGGCGCGGCGCCACGCCGTCGATGTCCTGGCGCAGCTCGGCGGCCTGGGCGTCGAGCGCCTCGCGCAGCTCGCTGCGGACCTCGGCCGCGGCAGCGGCGGCGCTGTCGACCGCGGCCTCGACCTGCTCGCGCGCGGCGGCGGAGACGTCGGTGACGGCGGCGGAGTTCTCGAGGGCGAGCGCGGCGTCGTCGCCGGCCCGACCCGCGGCCTCGTGGGCGCGGCCGGCGGCCTCGCGGGCGGCGTGCGCGGCCTTGCCGGCGGCCTCGACCTGCGCCGCGACGGCTTCCATGGCGGCGTTGCCGGCGGCGACCTCCTCGAGCGTGGCGCGCACGGCGTCGTTGGCGACGACGACCTGCTCGCGGGTGGCCTGGAGTGCCCTGTCCGTCGTTGCGGCCTGCTCGCGCACGGCCTCGACGGTCGCGTCGGTCGCGCCGGCCTGCTCGCGCACGGCCCGCACGGCCTCGTCGGTCGCGACGGCCTGCTCGCGCACGGCCCGCACGGCCTCGTCGGTCGCGGCAGCCTGCTCGCGCACGACCTGCAAATGCTCGTCGGTCGCGCCGGCCTGCTCCCGAATGACTCGCACGGTCGCGTCGGTCGCGCCGGCCTGCTCGCGCACGGCCCGCACGGCCTCGTCGGTCGCGGCAGCCTGCTCGCGCACGGCCTGCACGTTCTCGTCGGCGGCCGCAACGCGCTCGAGCGCAGCCTGGACGGCCTTGTCGGTTGCCGCGGACCGCTCGCGGACGGCCTGCACGGCCTTGTCGCTGGCGGCCGCCTGCTCGCGCGCGGCGGCGGCCTGCTCGCGGGCGCCCAGCGCCTCGTCCTTGGCCTCGGCGATGTCGGCGCGCCCGACCTCGAGCTCGGCGCCGAGGCGCGCGCCGCCGGCGCGCAGCTCCTCGACGTCGGTGCGGGTGGCGGCAGCGGTCTCGTGGGCGGCCTTCGCGGTGGTGGCGGCGTCGTCGAGGCGCTCGCGCACCGCGCGCACCTCGGCGAGCACCCCGGCGGCGCCGCGGTCCACCTCGGCGATGCGCTCGGTGGCCTCGCGGGCAGCGCGTTGAGCATCACGGGCCTCGGTCCGCACCTCGGCAACCTCGGTGCGGGCGGCGGCCGCCTCGGCACGGGCCTCCTCGGCACGGTGCACGGAGTCGTCCGCCTCGCCGGCGAGCGCCTCCAGGCGCTGCCCGATGGCGGCGTCGGCGCGGCGGGCGGCGTCGATCTCGGTGTTGGCCTCCGCGACCAGCGCCTCCAGGCGGTCGGTGGCGTGTGAGCCCTCGAGCAGTGCCTCGACGCGCGCGTCGAGCGAGGCGTCGGCGCTGCGCAGGAGCTCGAGCTGCTGATGCGCCTCGAGGACGAGGCGCTCGACGCGCTCGACGGCCTCCGCCGGGACCTGCTCCTCGCCGTCGCGCTGCTCGAGCGCCCGGCGGGTCTCGGCGAGCTGCTCAGCCAGGCCCTGCTCGCGCTCCTCGAAGAGCCTGCGGACGTCGGAGACCTGCTGGGTCAGCTGAGCCGACACCGCGGTATCCATCTGGGCCGACTCGCGGCGGGCCTCGGTGACCTCGAAGGCGAGCGCGGCCTCGCGCTCCTCGAACGCCTTGCGAGCCTGGGCGAACTGCGCGCCCAGCTCGGACTCGCGCTGCTCGAAGTCCTGGCGGATCTCCGCGAGCTGCGTCAGGGCGTCGCGCGCGGAGCCGCGCGTCTCGTCACGCTCGCGGCGGATCTCCTCGAGCGCGGAGCGCAGCTCCTCGCTCTCATGGCGCAGCTGCTCGACGTCGCGACCGGCCTGGCCCTCGTCGGCGGCGAGGGCGTCGAGCTCGGCACGGACCTGAGCGGACTCCTCGCGGGCGCCGGCGGTCTCGGTGCGCAGCTCGTCGGCGAGCTCGCGCAGCGCATCGAGGCGCGCCTGCGCCTCCGCGGACTCGCGCTGCAGCGCCTCGAGGCGGCGGCGGTCGTCGCCTGAGAGGCCTTCGGCCTCCGCCTTCTCGACCTGGACCTCGGTGACCTGCTCGCGCAGGCGCTCGGCCTCGCGGCGGACCTGCTCGATGCGCTCGAGGGCGCCGGCGAGCTCCTCGCGGGCGGCCTCGTCGTGGCGCTCACGTTCGCGCTCCACGCGCTCGAGCAGCGCCTCGGTCTGGCTGACGGCGGTAGCGGCCTCCTGCTCGCGCTCCTCACGCAGCCGCTCGATCTCGGCGCGCAGCTCCTCGCGCACGGCGGTGGCGGCCTCGAGGCCGGCGCTCTCGAGCCCTTCGACCCGGCCGGCGAGGTCGCCGTGGCCGGTCTCGGTCCGGTCCTCGGCGTCGGCGAGCGCGGTCGCGAGACGCTCCTCGGCGGCCGCCATGGCCTCGGCGCGGGCGCGCTCGGCCTCCTCGATGCGCCCGAGGAGCTCGGCGCGCAGCGCCTCGGACTCATCGGCGGCGGCGGTCCGCTCGTCGCGGGCGGCGGTCTCGTCGGCGAGCGCCTGCTCGAGGGAGCCGATCCGCTCAAGCAGCTCGTCACCGAGTGCGGTGGCCTCCTCGGCGAGCGTCTGCTCCAGGCGGGTGAGGCGCTCCAACAGCTCCTCGCCCTCGGCGGAGCTCTCCTCGGCCAGGCTCGCCTCCAGGCGGACGATGCGCTCGCGCAGCTCCTCGGCGGTCGCGGAGCTCTCCTCGGCGAGCGTCTGCTCCATGCGGGTGAGCCGCTCCAGCAACTCCTCGCCCTCGGCGGGGTCCTCGGCGAGGCTCTCCTCCAGGCGGGTGAGGCGCTCCAGCAGCTCGGCGCCCTCGGCGGGATCCTCCGCCAGGCTCTCCTCCAGGCGGCTCAGCCGGCCCAGCAGCTGCTCGCGCTCGGCGGGATCCTCGGTCGGGCCCTGCTCGAGGCGGCTGATGCGCTCCAGCAGCTCCTCGCGCTCGGCGGGATCCTCGGCGGGGCCCTGCTCGAGACGGCTGACGCGCTCGAGCAACTGTTCGCGCTCGGCGGGATCCTCGGCGCGGGGGAGCTCGTCGCGGACGCGCTCGAGCTGCTCGCGCGCCTCGTTGACCTTCTGCTCGGCCTCCTCGGCGCGGTCGCGGCTGGCCTGCGCCTCGCGGCGGGCCTCCTCGAGCGCGACCGGCAGGTCGGCGGCGGTCTTCTCCAGGTCCTCGATGCGCTCCAGCGCGGACAGCAGGCGGGCGACGACGGCAGCGGCGTCGTCGAGGTCGGCGATCGAGTCGCCCTGGATACCGGGATCGGGATCGAGGCGCTCCTCGCCCTCGATGTCGGCCTCGGCGCGAGCGTCCTCGCGGGCGACGAGCGCCTCCTCGACCCACGGCGTCGGCTGCGTCGGGCGGAACGCGACGAGCGTGCCCGCCGTGCGCCAGCCTTCCCACGGCTGCGGATCGGTCTCGAGCGACTGGCGCAGCGCGCGCACCACGACCGGGTGTTGCTGGCGCATGCGCGTCAGCATCAGGTTGCGCGGCAGCTCGAAGGAGAGGTCCTCGAGGAAGAGCGAGAAGTCGAAGCCCTCGTCGAGCTTGACCGGGATGAAGACCAGCTCGAGCGGGAAGCTGCGCTTGTCGACCGCGTAGATCGCGCTCACGGGCTGCGATGCGGCGGTGCGCGGGGCCTCGCCGCTCTCGAGGAAGCGCTTCCACGCCTCGGCCTCGGGGGGCGCGTGGTCGACGAGCGTGTCGAACAGGTTCTTGCCCAGCACCTCGGCGGCGTTGAGCCCGAACAGCAGCTCGGCCGGCTCACTCCACTTCGAGACCGCTCCCTGACCGTCCGTGAGGACGAAGAACCCGTTGATGATCTGCGTGAGGAGGTTGTCGAGCGGGTCGTCGTGACCCGTCTCCTCGTCGACGTCAGGGTTCTGCGGAGTTGTCTGGATGGGGTTCATCGGAGTGCCCGGCTTGCTGCCTTATCGGCCCGGGAGCTCCGGCGGCTGAGCGTTCACGTGCGAGCCAGCCCTCGAGGAGCACAGCGGCGGCACGGGAATCCTCAGCCGTCGCACCCCCGGATCGGTGCGCCAGCTTCGTTGTGAAGCGTTCGTCGTAGACCTCAATCGGCAGGTTGAGCCGATCCCTCAACCGCTGGACGAATGCGCGTGTCTCGCGGGTCTGGTCCGAGTCGCGGCCGGACAGCGACAGCGGCAGGCCCACGACCACGACGGACGGCTCGAGCTCGCCGATCCGCGCCACCAGGCGTCCGAAACCGCGCCGCGTGGCGGGCGCCAGGACCGGCTCGACGGGGGTCGCGAGCGTGCGCGTCGGGTCCGACACGGCGACACCACAGCGGGCGCTGCCGTAGTCGAGCGCGACGACGCGGCTCAACTCACGCCAGGACTTCGCGGATCGCCTTCTCGGCGGTCTCGAGCGCCTCGTCCAGGCGCTCCGGATCGCGACCGCCCGCCTGGGCCATGTTGTCGCGCCCGCCTCCGCCCCCGCCCACGACCTGGGCGGCGGTCTTGACGATCTCCCCCGCCCGCACGCCGCGCGCGATCGCCGCCGGCGTCGCGGCGACGAGCAGGTTGACCCGCCCCTCGCCCTTCGTGCCGAGCACGATCACGGAGGGGTCGCCGAGCTTGCCCTTGATGCGGTCCGCGATCTCCGCGAGCAGCTTCGGGTCGGCGACCTCCTTCATCTCGACCACGAGCTTCACGCCGTCGACGTCGAGCACCTCGTCGTAGCCGGCGTCGACGGGCGCGGCGGGCGCCTTCTCCACCTGGCGCCGCTTGGCCTCGCGCTCGGCGGCGACCTCGGCGACCTGATGGGGCTGGGTGCGCAGAGCGCGTGCCGCCTCGGCGAGCACGCGGTCGCTGCGGCGCAGCTCCTCGATCGCCACCGGGCCGGTGAGCGCCTCGATGCGGCGCACGTTGGCCGCGCTCGAGGTCTCGGTGGTCAGCTTGAAGACGCCGATCTCGGCGGTCGAGCGCACGTGGGTGCCACCGCACAGCTCGCGCGACCACGCGCCGTCGCCGACCTCGACCATGCGCACCACGTCGCCGTACTTCTCGCCGAACAGCGCCATCGCGCCGAGGCCGCGGGCCTCGTCGAGCGTCGTGGTGAGCGCGCGCACGGGCTGGTTGGCGAGGATCCACTCGTTCACGCGGTCTTCGACCCACGCCAGGTCCTCCGCCGACAGCGGCGCGCCGTGGGTGAAGTCGAAGCGCAGCTTGTCGGGCCCGACGTAGGAGCCGGCCTGGCGCACGTGCGTGCCGAGGCGCTCGCGCAGCGCCGCGTGCAGCAGGTGCGTGGCGGTGTGGTTGCACTCGGTGGCGCGGCGCGCCGCGCGGTCGACGAGCGCGACCACGCGCTCGCCCTCGTGCAGCTCCCCCGCGACCGGCTCGAGCACCAGCACCTGGTCGTCGCCGAGGCGCAGCACGTCGGTGACGCTGGCCGCGCAGTCGCCGGACTCGCAGCGGACCTCGCCGCCGTCATGGACCTGGCCGCCGCCGGTGGCGTAGAACGGCGACTCGACGAGCTTGACTAGCAGCCTCCCGTTCTGCGTGTCGACCGCCCCGACCGCCGTCGTCTGCTCGACCGTCTCGTAGCCCGTGAAGGTCGTGCCGAAGCCCGCGGCGTCGGCGAACACCCGCGCGCGCTCGCGGTCCTCGTCGCGGCCGCCGCGCCCGGCGCTCGCGCGCGCCCGCGTGCGCTGTTCCTCCATCAGCTCCTCGAAGCCCCGCGCGTCCACGCCCAGCCCCTGCTCCGCCGCGAGCTCCAGCGTGAGGTCGAACGGGAAGCCGTAGGTGTCGTGGAGCTGGAACGCCTCGGCCGCGCCGATGCCCTCCGCCCCGGCCGCCTTCGCGCGCGCGACGTGGTCCTCGAGGATGCGCGTGCCCTGCTCGAGCGTCTGGCCGAACGCCTCCTCCTCGCGCGCCAGCCACATGTCAACCGTGTCGGCGTGCTCGATCAGCTCGGGGTAGCCGGCGCCCATCAGGTCGCGCACGACCGCCGCGTAGCGCGGCATGAAGCCCGGCTCGATCCCGACCCGGCGCCCCTGCAGGATCGCCCGCCGCATCAGGCGGCGCAGCACGTAGCCGCGGTCCTCGTTGGAGGGCACGACGCCGTCAGCGACGAGGAACGAGGTCCCGCGCGTGTGGTCGGCGAGGATCCGCAGCGCGCGGTCGACCTCGAACGTCTCGCCGTAGCGCTTGCCGCTCAGCTCCTGGCCGAGCTCGATCAGCGGCCAGAACTGATCGATCTCGTAGACGGAGGACTTGTCCTGCAGGATCGCCGCCATGCGGGTGAGCCCGAGCCCGGTGTCGATGTTCTGCGCCGGCAGCGGCGTGAGCGTGTTGACCGGGTCCTGGTTGAACTGCATGAAGACGAGGTTCCAGTACTCCAGGAAGCGCTCGTTCTCCTCGCCGGGGAGGTCGTCCTCCTTGCCGTACGCGACGCCGCGGTCGTAGTAGAGCTCCGAGCACGGACCGCACGGCCCGGTCGGGCCGGCCTGCCAGAAGTTCTCCTCGCGGTTGCACTGCACGATGCGCTCGCGCGGGAAGCCCGCCGCGACCCACGCCTCGATCGCCTCCTCATCGGGCCCCAGCCCGAGCTCCGCGTCGCCCTCGAACACCGTGACCCAGATGCGGTCGAAGTCGAGGCCGAAGCCCTTGATCGAGAGCTCGAGCGCGAACTCGATGGCGCCTGCCTTGAAGTAGTCGCCGAACGAGAAGTTGCCGAGCATCTCGAAGAACGTGTTGTGGCGCGCGGTCGAGCCGACGATGTCGATGTCGACGGTGCGGAAGCACTTCTGGCACGTGGCGAGCCGGTGGTGCGGCGGCGCCTCGTGGCCGAGGAAGTACGGCATCAACGGGTGCATGCCGGCGGTGGTGAGCAGGACGGACGGATCGTGCTGGGCCGGGACGAGCGACGCCGAGCGCGTGCGCAGGTGATCGTTGGCCTCGAAGAAGCTCAGGAAGGTCTCGCGGATCTCGTCCGAGGTCACACGACCAGTCTATGGACGAGCCGCCCACGGGCCATCGGCAGCAGGGCAAGCCCGGCGAGCACCGCGGTGAGCGCCATGAACAGCCAGCCGGACGCGAACGCGTCGACGGCGTCGGCCGGTGCCGGCGTCCCGACGATCGCCACCCACGCCGCGAGCCCGAGCGCGGCGCCGATCTGGCGGCACATCGTCTGCACGCCGATCCCGGTCGAGAGCTGCTCGGGGCGCAGCGTCGCCGCCGCGGTGGCGGTGAAGGACGGCAGCAGCAGCCCGACGCCGACGCCGGTCAGCACCTGACCCGGGAGGATCTCCGCGACGTAGGCGGGGTCGGCGCCGGCCTGGGTGTTGAACCAGAGGCAGCCGGCCGCGAACACGAAGCCGCCAACCGCGCCGAAGGCGGCCGGCTGGCGACCGTCGGCGAGCCGGCCCGAGACGATCGCGGTCGTGGCCGCCAGCAGCGGCCCCGGCGCGAAGGCGAAGCCGGCCTCGAGCACCGAGTAGTCCCAGACCTCGGTGAACCACAGGACGTTGCCGAGCAGCAGGCCCGCGAAGCCGGCGGAGAACAGCAGCGTCGAGAGCCCGGCCAGCGCGAAGGCGGGCACGCGCAGGAGCGCGAGCTCGACGACGGGCGCGGGATGGCGGGCGCAGCGGCGCAGGAAGACCGCCCCCAGCACCGCCGCGAGCGCGAAGGCGCCGAAGACGCGCTCGTCCCAGCCCCAGTGCGGGCCCTGTGTGAGGCCGAGCGTGAGCAGGCCGACCGCCGCGATCAGCAGCGCGATCCCGGGCAGGTCGGGCCGGCGCGTCGCCCGCGCGTCGCGGACCTCGGGCGCGAGCCGCAGCGCCAGCACGATCGCAAGTAGGCCGAGCGGCACGTTGACGATGAAGATCAGCCGCCAGCTGACCTCGACCAGCAGCCCGCCCAGCGGTGGCGCGACCGAAGCGCCGACCGCGCCGATCCCCGCCCAGGCGCCGATCACGGTCGAGCGCTTCTCGGGCGGGAACAGCGGCAGCACGAGCCCGAGCGAGTTCGGCGTCAACGCGGCGGCGCCGATCCCCTGCAGCACGCGCGCCGCAACGAGCGTCTCGAGCGTCGGCGCGAGCGCGCACAGCGCCGAGCCGAGGGTGAACAGCGCGAGGCCGATGACGAACAGCAGGCGGCGGCCGTAGAGGTCGCCGAGCCGCCCCGCCGGCACCAGCACGGCGGCGTAGACGATCGCGTAGGTGGTCAGGACCCACGAGAGGCCGGACAGGCTCGAGCCCTCGAAGTCCGCGCGCAGGTCCGGGAACGCGATGTTGACGATGAAGAGGTCGAGAATCGAGAGGAAGACCGCGAGGCCGACGACGGCAAGCACGCGCGAGGGCCTGGTCGGTTGCTTCATGCAACTACCCTAGTCGACGTGGTTGCATGATGCAACAATGAATCGATGCTCGACCGCACCTACCCGGCGCAGGTCTGCTCGATCGCCCGCACGCTCGAGGCGGTCGGCGAGCGCTGGACCCTGCTGATCGTCCGGGACGCCTTTCTCGGCGTTTCGCGGTTCAGCGACTTCCAGCGGTCGCTGGGGATTGCCCGGAACGTGCTCGCCCAGCGCCTCGGGCATCTCGTCGATGAGGGCGTGCTCGAGCACCGCGACGACGGCGCGTACGTCCTGACGCGGAAGGGCCGCGAGCTCGCCCCCGCGCTGCACCAGCTCATGAAGTGGGGCGACCACCACTACCCGCGCCCGGAGGGCCCGCCGCGGCTCACCCTGCACCGCGGGTGCGGCGGGCGGGTGGAGGGCGAGATGGTGTGCGCGCGCTGTGGCGAGCACGTGGCGCAGCGCGAGCTGGAGCTCGTGCCGGGTCCGGGGCGAACGTCAACTGCGGCCGGGTAGGGGTGGGTTTGAAGTGCCGCGGCGCTCACTCGGGCCACGAGTGTCGTCTCGACCGCGCATAGCGCGGTTCAGATGACATTCGTCGCGCGGGCCGACCACGAATGTCGTCTGAACCGCGCATAGCGCGGTCGAGGTGACATTCGTCGCCGCCGCGGCGCTCCGCACCCACTCCTACCCAGCCGCTGTTGACGTTCGCCGCACGCCCTCCGCGATCGTCCCGTGCCCCACCACCACATCGCCCGAGTAGAAGCACGCGGTCTGGCCCGGCGCCGCGCCGTCAACCGGCTCGCCGAGGTGCACCACCAGCCGCCCCCGCCCGAGCTTCTCGACCGTGCACGGCAGCGGCCGTGAGCGATAGCGCAGGCGCACTGCGTCGACCTCGCCGGCCGCCCGGTGGAGCCGAGCGCCGCGAACCGCGACCTCGTACGTGAGCAGATCCGTGCGCGCGCCCACGGTCACGGTATTGGCGCGCGCATCGGTCGCGAGCACGTAGAGCGGCTCCGGCGCCGCGATCCCGATGCCCTTGCGCTGGCCGACCGTGAAGCCGTGGTGGCCGCGGTGGCGGCCGAGCACCCGGCCGCCGCGGTCGACGATCTCCCCCGCCCGCTCCCGCGCACCGCCGTGGCGCGCGAGGAAGGCCGCGCGGCCGGTGCCGGCGAGGAAGCAGAGGTCCTGCGAGTCGGCCTTCGAGGCGACGGGCAGATCCGCCTCGGCGGCGAGCGCGCGCACCTCCGGCTTGGTCAGGTCGCCGAGCGGGAAGTGCATCCGCGCGATCGTCGCGGGGGCGAGCGCGCACAGCATGTAGGCCTGGTCCTTGGCCGGGTCGGCCGCCGCTCGCAGCAGGCCGTCCGCGCTGCGGCGCGCGTAGTGGCCGGTCGCGAGCCCGCCCGCGCCGAGGCGGCCGGCGAAGTCGAGCATCGCGTCGAGGCGCACGTTGCCGTTGCAGCGCACGCACGGGTTGGGGGTCAGCCCGGCCGCGTGCTCGTCGAGCCACGGCGTCACGACACCCGCGCGGAACTCCTCGCGCAGGTCGAGCGTGAAGTGCGGGAGGCCCATGCCGTGTGCGAGCGACCGCGCGACGCGCACCGCGTGCGCCGAGCAGCACGACGCCTCGGCGTCGTTCTCCTCGTCGGCCCACAGCTCGAGCGTGACGGCGACCGTGTCGCCCCCGGCGCGCGCGCACAGCAGCGCGGCGACGGCGGAGTCGACGCCGCCGCTCATGGCCACGAGCGTGCGCTGCGGGTCGCTCGCCGGCGCCGCGTCGGCGCGGGCGGCGAGCCCGAGCGCGCGGTGCAGCGCGTCGGAGACCAGCTCGGCGGCGTGCAGCTTGCCGGGCGAGAGCCCGCCCAGCTCGGCGGCGATGCCGTGCGTGCCGACGCGCGCGGCGTCGAGCACGCTCGCGCCCTCGACGAGGGCGACGGCGGCGGAGCCGGCGGCGGTGACCGCGCCGCAGCCCGATGCCTCGAAGCCGGCCGCGGCGACGCGCCCGCCGTCGACCAGCACCACGATCGAGACGAGGTCGCCGCAGACAGCGCCGCCGGCGACTCCGATGGAGCCGCCGGCGGGCTGGAGGCCCAACCCCTGAGGAAACTCAAGATGCTCGCTGAAGCGTCCGGCGCTCACGCGCCGAGTCTAGGCCGGAGGTCTAGGAGCGTGTCGAAGTATTCGTCCGGTGGGGTTGTGATCCTGGGGTATGGCTTTCGCGATCCGGTCGGGTGTTGAGGCGTTGCAGGTGCAGATGGTCTGTCTGGATGAGTTGGTCCCGGC
>Ga0136617_10004983_pt1 | contig 11880 bp, 14 predicted proteins | sample AntDrymUQ3222106_2_FD_129672 | JGI IMG/M metagenome (GOLD analysis project Ga0136617, IMG submission 129672) | Polar desert sand microbial communities from Dry Valleys, Antarctica - metaG UQ322 (21.06) | ecosystem: Environmental > Terrestrial > Soil > Desert | place: Antarctica: Dry Valley...
GCGGAGCGATCGCGATCAGGTTGTCGAAATAGCTTGCCGGAATGACCGCGACGGCAATCTGCTCGCCTTCTGCCTGGCGCCAGTTGATCTTCGCCTGCTGGTACGGGCCAAGCTCGGCCCCTTGCGCATGGGCATGGCGCAGGAGATGCGGCGCCGCGAGTGTTACTGCGCCCAGTGCTGCGGCGTGCTTGAGAACGCGGCGCCGTCCAGGCCGCGCGGGCGATACCACGATACGTTTACTCATGATGGATTCCTCCTTTTAGATCAATCGTCCGAAAGTAAAAACCTACTTTCGGCCGGAGAAGCTTCCCGAAAATCGGTGGCAAAGCCACACGATTTTCGGCGGAACGGCAGGCAACAACCCGAGCGAACAGTGTGAACACGGGCACGCGCGCGATAGATAAGCGATCAGCGAATCGCGGCGAACGGGCTGCACCCCGGAGCGTCGTCCGCGCGCTCGGCCTGCTCGAGCAAATACTCCGGGAAGCCGCCGCCGGCGTCACGCTTGCCGATGGCGAATAACTCTTCGACAACCTGCGGATGCTCTTGCGCGAGAGTGGACGCGTCGGGCGCAGGGCGCGGGGACTCGTAAAGGAAAGCGCCGCGGCCGTTGATTTTGCCATTGAACCACCAGTTGTCGTTGATCACCGTCATCGCCGTCCCCCAACCCACGGTGACATGGTCCCGGATCGGCGCGGCGCCGGCGAACGCCGTGCGCCAGAACGACTGGCCATCGATCGGCGCCGGAGGCGCGACACCCGCGGCGTCGAGCATCGTCGCCGCGATGTCGTGGTGCTGCACCCACGCGTCGCAGGTCGTGCCTGCGCCCAGCCTTTGCGGGTGCCGCATCAGCAGTGGCACTTCATAGCTCTCCGGATCGGACGGATAGCCGCGCTTGCCGATGTAGCCGCGGCGCTCCCACAGGCTGTGGCCATGATCCGATGTCACGATGACCAGCGCCTCGTCGAGAACACCGGTCACCCGCAGCGACTCGATCAGATGGCCGAACCAGCGGTCGCACATCTCGACCAGCCCCGCGTAGTTGGCGCGCGTACGCGCCACGAGCTCCGGCGCAAGCGAAGGCATTTCCGCATAAGGAGAGATGACCTGCTCGCGGCCGTCGCCGTTGTCGTAGCGGCGGCGGTAATGGTCCGGCACGAACCATGGCTCGTGTGGATCGAACGATTCGACCGTCAGGAACAGCCGGTTGGCATCGGTATTCTGCTCGACCCAGCGCGCGGCCTCCTGCATCACCTGCGCGTTGAACCAAAGCTCCTCGCGCACGCGGTCACGCATGTTGAGCAGGATTCGGGTCGAGAACCAGTGTGCGCCAAAACCGGGTTGCTCGAGGCCGGTCGCCTTGCCGCGCAGCTCCTGCAGCTCGCGCGGCACCCAATGGTCGATCTCTTCCTGCGTCGGAACCGGCCCGCTCCGCGCGGCGTCGGCTTCCTGACCGCGAATAAACGTCCACTGGTGGAACCCACGCCAGAAATTCTTCGACGGCTTGAACTGGTGGTAGAGATCCGAAATCAAGCCGGTGCGAAAACCTTGGCTCTCATAAATTTCCGCGAGCGTGTGCTGCGACTCGGGGATCGGGCCCCAGCCAGGCGCGATGCCGACGAAATCACCCTTGATAAAGCGGAAATCTCCGTCGTGGAACGGATACGTGCGCAAGCCGGTGTAGATCGTCCGCCGCGCGCACAACGTCGGCAATGCTTCCGGATACGCTCGGTTGAAGCGCACCGATTCGCAAGCGAACGCGTCGAGGTTGGGTGTGGCGATCGCCCCCCAATCAGGCGGCGTGCCATAGCAGCCCACGGCGTCGCGGCGCAGCGTGTCGAAAACAATCAAGACAACGTGCCGGACCGGCCCCAGCGGTGCGCTCATACAGCCAGCCCCATCCTTATGTATTCGATTACATCATCATCGAGCGAATTTGTGCCGGATGTCAAGCCCTGTAACCGCCCAAATTATTTCGATCTATCGCCGGTCTATGAAATCGATACCACCCGGCGTATGCTCCGCGCGATGTCAAGCGAGCCAAGTTGGCCGTGAAACCGCTCGACGCTGCTGCGCGTTCCAATGCGAAGGACGTCGCCCGGCTCGCCGGCGTTTCGACAGCGACGGTGTCGCGCGCGCTGAACACGCCCGGACAGGTCGAAGCGCAGACGCGGCAACGAATTCACAGCGCGATTGCAAAGTTGCGCTATGTGCCGCATGGCGCAGCCCGTTCGTTGCGCAGCCGGCGCAGCGGCATGATCGGCGCGGTTGTGCCGTCGTTCGATTACGCGCTGTACGCACGGACGACCAGTGCGCTGCAGCGCGCGGCTGACGAACGCGGCTACGCGCTCGTTCTCGCCGCGCACTACTACGATCTCGCCACCGAGGTCCGCATGACGGAGCAACTGGTCAAGCACGGCGTGGACGCGTTCGTGTTCGTCGGAGTCGATCACGATCCGGCGCTGTACACGCTGCTCGACAGCTACGGCCGTCCGTACGTGCTGACGTGGGGCGTGGACGCATCTGGCCTGCGGCCGAGCATCGGCTACGACAATCGAGCCGCGACGCACGAGCTCGCGAGCTATTTGATCGGACTCGGTCACCGCCGGTTCGCGTTGATCAGCGCGCCGACAACCGGCAACGACCGCGCGCGCGAGCGCGGCGCCGGCGTGCGCAGCGCATTGGCGGCACACAACCTCGAGCTCGATTCAGCGCGCGTCCAGTACGGCCCGATTTCGCTTGCTTCCGGAAAGGACGCCATGCAACGTCTGCTGATGCTGCCCGAACGGCCGACGGCGGTCATCGCCACGAACGACGTGTTCGCGGTGGGCGCGATGCTCGCGTGCCGCGAGGCCGGTGTGCGCATCCCTGACGACGTATCGATCACCGGTGTCGACAATACGGATTTGGGCGCGACGCAAACCCCGGCACTCACTAGCATTCGCACGCCTGTCATCGAGATCGGGCGCGCGGCGGCGCTGCAGCTGATCGCGCGCCTGGAGGACGAGCCGACCGAGTTGCAGCAGAAGCTACCGTTCGAGCTGGTGAAGCGGGCCAGCACCGGGCCGCCACCTCCTTAAAGTCCTCGAACGCCACGCCGGCGGCAGCGCTAAAACGCCACGGCGCGAGGGAAGTCCCTTATCGCCGCTGCGGCCGCTACGCCGCCTGTTTTCGTTTGGCGAGTCTTTGCTCGAGGTAGTGAATCGACGTGCCGCCGCGAAGAAACCGCTCATCAAGCAGCAGTTCCTGATGCAGCGGGATGTTGGTCTTGATCCCTTCGACCACCATCTCGGACAACGCAACGCGCATTTTCGCCATTGCATGCTCGCGTGTATCGCCGTACGCGATCACCTTGCCGATCAGCGAGTCGTAGTAGGGCGGCACGAAATAGTTCTGATAGATATGCGAATCGACGCGGATACCCGGGCCCCCGGGGGCGTGGTAGGACGTGATGCGGCCGGGCGAAGGCACGAACGTGTAGGGGTCTTCCGCGTTGATCCGGCACTCGATGGCGTGACCTTTGCGACCGATGTCCCGTTGCCGGAAGGGGAGTGGCTGCCCGGCCGCGATGCGGATTTGCTGCTGCACGATATCGATACCGGTAACCGCTTCGGTCACCGGGTGCTCGACCTGCAACCGCGTGTTCATCTCGATGAAAAAGAACTGGTCGTCCTGCAACAAAAATTCGAACGTGCCCGCGCCGCGATAGCCGATCTTGCGGCACGCTTCCACCGCACGTTCGGCCGTGCGGACCAACGCGCGCTGGTTGATTCCCGGCGCTGGCGCTTCCTCGATGATCTTCTGTTGGCGGCGCTGCATCGAACAGTCGCGGTCGAATAAATGCACAACGTTCTTGTGCTGATCGGCCAGAATCTGGATCTCGATATGGCGCGGGTTGACCAGGAATTTTTCCAGATACACCATGGGATTGCCGAACGCCAACTGCGCCTCGCCGCGGGTTTGCGCGGCAGCCGGGAGAAGCGCCGCTTCGGTATGAGCAATGCGCATCCCGCGGCCGCCGCCGCCGCCGGCAGCCTTGACGATGACGGGATAACCGACGCCGCGAGCGATGCGGACGATTTCCTTCGGATCGTTGGGAAGCTCGCCTTCGGAACCGGGGACGCACGGCACTCCGGCTTTGTTCATCGCCGCCTTCGCGTTGACCTTGTCTCCCATCAGTCGAATGGTTTCGGCACGCGGACCGATGAACACGAACCCGGATTTCTCGACCTTGTCGGCAAAATCGGCGTTCTCGGAAAGAAACCCGTAGCCCGGATGGATCGCCTGCGCATCGGTGACTTCCGCCGCCGCGATGATCGCCGGGACGTGCAGGTAGCTTTGCGCGGACGCTGCCGGTCCAATGCAGACGGATTCGTCGGCAAGCCGCACGTATTTGGCATCGTTGTCGGCTTCCGAGTGAACGACGACGGTCTTGATGCCGAGTTCGCGGCACGCGCGCTGGACTCGCAACGCGATCTCGCCGCGATTGGCGATCAGAATCTTGTCGAACAGCGGGTAAGACGTCTTGGCGGCCACAGGCGCTAGCGACCCCGCAACACTTCGCCGCGCAGCATTAGCGGTTCCCTAACCGATGACGAATAGCGGTTGCCCGAACTCGACGGGCTGGCCGTTTTCGGCAAGGACGGCCTGGACCACGCCCCCTTTGTCGGATTCGATCTCGTTCATCAGCTTCATGGCCTCGATGATGCACAGCGCGTCCCCCTCCTGCACGGTATCGCCGACTTCCACGAACGCCTTCGCGTCCGGCGTTGCAGCCCGATAGAACGTGCCCACCATGGGGCTTTTCACCACATGCCCTTCGGGTTCAGGCACCACGGGGGCGACTTCGGGAACCGCCGCGACGCTCGTCGCGGCCGCTGCCGGGGCCGCGGGGGCGGGCGTGGCATGAAAGGTCACCGTCTGTTGCCCGGCAGCCGGCGCGCGAGTGATGCGTACCCGCTCCTCGCCTTCCTGAATCTCGAGCTCGGCGATGCCGGACGTTTCGACCAGTTCGATCAGTGTTTTCAGCTTGCGCAAGTCCATGGGATCTAGTTTCCCAACTGCACGACCGACACGGTCGGAAGCGCGCTTTTACAAGGATCTGAGGATTGGTTCGCAGCGGACATGCGGGTAACTGCGACTGGCCGACGCGGGGCAGTTTGCCGCAGTTTACCGCACGTTGTCTAGTAGTTGGCGCAAGATAGCGAGATTTCGGCCGGCAGGTTGGATCCGGCCAAGCTTCGCATCGGCGCGATGCCGCACCCGTCAAACGTCATTCACATTACAGCAGTGTTTCGAGCGTCCGTCGTAACGTTTCGGGCTTGACCACGCCGAGTTGCTCGTAAGCGATGTTGCCTTGGCGATCGATGATGACGGTGAACGGCAATGCCATGACGGTATTACCCAGCGCCCGCGACAACTCCATCGCGCCGAATCCGCCTATGAGGATCGGATAGTTGAGCTCGAGCTCGCGCGCGAACGGCTTTACCTTCTCAACTTGATCAACGGCGATGCCGACAAACTGCAGGCCGCGTTCGCCCCACTCGTTTTGCACCCGCACGAACAGCGGCATCTCTTCGCGGCACGGTGCGCACCATGTCGCCCAGAAGTTGACCACGACAACCTTTCCCCGCCACTGCTCAATGCGCTGCGGCTGGCCCTCTACATCGGGCAATGTCGTTCCCAATAGCCCGGTGGCGGGTCGCGTCGCCGCCGGTTTCGGTTGCAGCGTGCGGACACCAAAATAGCTGCCAGCGGCCAGCGCGAGTATCGCCGCAGAGGCGATCACGATCCACTTCACCACCGAAGAACGCGTCACAGCGCTCTAGTGAGTAAATACGCACTAGCAGCATATGAGGCGCGTAATGCGAGGTTCAATTGAACCAGTTTTTCTTTTCTGGACTTGCGTCGACGAGCTTACCTGGACCACGACCAACCGCCGGCAACTCCAAGGTGACCTTCTGCTGCGTCGGCGGATAGCACACGCCGGCATCGGCGCACCCCTGCGAATCTGCGGCCAGGACCAGCGTACGCCCGGAAATCGGCGCACTCAGGGGGAGCTTGACCACGACTGTCCCGCGATACGTCTCGACGCGGCCGAAAAATTCGTCGGTCTTCATCTTGCCCGGCGGAAGCGACGCATTCGCGATGACACCCTCAGTCACGGCGAACTTCAATTTGTCGCGGTACAGGTAGTAGCCGTTGGCAATCGTAAAGCGCGCTTCGAGGGTGCGCTCGTCCAGCGCGCGGGCCGCGAAGCGAAACGCCTGTTCCGGCGGCAGCAGCTTCGGCTCGGCCGCGCTGAGCTCGACCGGCCAAACTCCAGCGCCGACCAACGCCAGCGCGACGCACGTCTGCCACGCGTCAACGCGCGGCCGTTTCCGCGGCGATCCAGTTGAGGTAGGGACCGTATCCATCGCTTAAGCGGACCGCAATAATCTCTGGAAGTTCGTGGGGGTGCGTGGCGAGGATCGCGCGCTCGACCTGCGAATACAGCGCTTGCCGGGTCTTGATCGCAACCGGAATTTCCCGTGCAGTTTCGATTTCGCCGCGCCAGTGATACATTGAGTCCAGCGGTGAACCGATGTTGACGCAGGCGGCAAGGCGTTGGGCCGTCAGTGCTCGAGCCAGCGCCAGCGCCGCCTCGCGATCGGGGACGTTCGTCAGCACCAGAATTACCGCGTCCGGCAAGGAGAGACTCCATGCGTTTCTTGGTCCTCATGATTGTACTGGCATTCCCAGTGGCCGATCTTTACCTGTCGACGCGCATCGCCCGTATGACCGGCATTCCGATCTGGGTATGGCTTGTCGGCTCCTTCGCCGTCGGCTCTCTGCTGCTGCGCAACGAGCGCATCGCTTTTCGCGCGAAAACTCTCGCCGCGCTGCACGGCGAGCAATCGTTGCTGCGCGGGCTGCTCGACAGCGGTCGCAAGGTCTTGGCGGGCTTACTGCTGATGTTGCCGGGAATCGTGTCCGATCTCATCGCGCTGGTTCTGTTGGCGTTGCCGTTGAACGTCGGGCGTTCGTTCGAGCCGCAGCCCGCGGGGACTTCGCGTTCCACCCTCCGCGGGACCGAGTTCGACGCCCTCGAAGGCGAACATCGCCGGATTGACTGAAGGGCGCCTGCGGGCAACCGCGGTTACCTTTCGCGCCTCTATTCGCGTTTCATCCGATCGAGGATCGTCGGTTGCGCTTTGCCGGCGCGGCGGTAGGCCCAGACCATCATCACCATGCCGATGACGATCATCGGCGTTGATAGCCATTGGCCCATCGTCAACCCTCCGGCGAGCAGGCCCAGGAAACCGTCCGGCGCGCGCGCGTATTCGACGATGAAGCGGAACGTCCCGTAGCCGATCAGGAAGAATCCCGAAACCGCACCCATCGGTCGCGGGCGTTGCGCGTACCACCAGAGCAGCACGAACAGGAGTACGCCCTCCAGCGCGAACTGGTAGAGCTGCGACGGATGCCGAGGTGCACTATCCACTTGCGGGAATACCATCGCCCACGGTCCGTCGGTCACGCGACCGACAAGCTCGCCATTAATGAAATTGCCTAGACGCCCCGCGGCAAAACCAAGCGGCACCAGCGGCGCCACGAAGTCGGTGACGTCGAGCCAGCGTTTGCGCCGGCGCCGCGCGAAGAACACGAGCACAATCAGCACGCCCAGAAGGCCGCCGTGGAAGCTCATACCCCCCGCCCAGACCTCTACAATCTCGAGCGGATGCTCCAGGTAGTAGAGCGGCTTGTAAAAGAGGACATAGCCCAGACGGCCGCCGAGAATTACGCCGAATACGCCGTAGAACAGCATGTCGTCGACGTCGCGCGGGTGCCAACCGGTGAGCAGATTCTGGCGCGCGCGAATCTTGCCCAGCCAGATGAAGAGCGCGAAGCCGACCAGATACATGAGCCCGTACCAACGGACCGCGACAGGACCGAGCTGAAACGCCACGGGGTCGAACTGCGGGTGAACGAGCATGGGGAACGGATTCGCGGGCCAGGAGGGTGACGACGACGCGCACGTGCTTTAAGGAATCTCAGGCTGCGCTAGAATCCGTCGATTATACAAACCGCCCTCGCACGCCTCTACCCTACCTCCATGCCATCCAATCGCCGCTCCCGCCTGATTACCCACGGCATCGCGCGTTCGCCCAATCGCGCGATGCTCCGCGCCGTCGGCTTTTCCGACGGCGATTTCGAAAAGCCCATCGTCGGTGTGGCCAACGGTCACAGCACGATGAATCCCTGCAACGCCGGTATTCAGCCGCTGGTCGATGCGGCGATGGCCGCACTGCACGAAGGCGGCGCGATGCCGCAGGTCTTCGGCGTGCCCACGGTCACGGACGGGATCGGCATGGGCACCGAGGGCATGAAATACTCGCTGGTGTCGCGCGAAGTGATCGCGGACGCCATCGAAACCTCGGTCAACGGCCAGTGCATGGACGGCGTGCTGGTCGTGGGCGGCTGCGACAAGAACATGCCCGGCGGCATGATGGCGATGGCGCGGATGAACGTTCCCGGCATCTACGTCTATGCGGGCACGATCCTGCCGGGACAGTGGAAGGGCCAGGCGCTGACGATCGTGTCTCCGTTCGAGGCGGTCGGCGCGATCACCGCCGGCAAAATGACGCAGGACGATTACGACGGCATCGAGCGCAACGCGTGCCCGTCGGTGGGCGCGTGCGGCGGCATGTACACGGCGAACACGATGTCGTCGTCGTTCGAAGCGCTTGGCATGAGCCTCTTGGGCTCGTCGCAAATGCCCTCTCCCGGCCCCACGAAAGCGGTGTCGGCGGCGGATTCCGCGCGCGTCCTGATCGCGGCGATCGAAGCGAACCTGACACCGCGCGACATCATTACCCGGCGCTCGATCGAGAACGCCATCGCGTTGGTGATGGCGACCGGCGGTTCAACCAACGCGGTATTGCACTACCTGGCGATCGCGGCAGCGGCCGAAGTCGAATGGTCGATCGATGACTTTGAACGCGTGCGCAAACGCGTGCCGGTGTTGTGCGACTTGAAGCCTTCAGGCAAGTACGTCGCGATCGATTTCCACAATGTGGGGGGCGTCCCCCAGGTCTTAAAAATATTGCTCGAAGCCGACCTTTTGCACGGCGATTGCATGACGATCACCGGTCGCACACTGGCCGATGAGCTCGCGCGTATTCCCACGCAAGCGCAGCAACAACAAGACGTGATCCGGCCGTTTGCCCAACCGTTGTACGCGCAAGGTCACCTGGCGATCCTGCGCGGCAATCTCGCTCCCGAGGGCTGCGTCGCCAAAATCACCGGACTCAAGAATCCTACGATCACCGGCCCCGCGCGGGTGTACGACTCCGAGCCGGAAGTGATGGATGCCATCACGCAAAAGAAGGTCGTCGCGGGCGACGTCGTCGTGATCCGGTATGAGGGCCCCAAAGGCGGCCCGGGCATGCAGGAAATGCTCGCACCTACTTCGGCGATCATCGGTCAGGGGCTGGGCGAATCGGTAGGACTCATCACCGATGGCCGTTTTTCGGGCGCCACGTGGGGCATGGTCGTGGGCCACGTGGCCCCGGAAGCCTATGTCGGCGGCACCATCGCGCTCGTGCAGGAAGGCGATTCCATCACCATTGATGCGCATCGACTGCTGCTCCAGTTGAACGTCGCCGACGACGAACTGGCCCGGCGGCGCGCAGCGTGGAAGCCGCCGCCGCCCCGGTACACGCGCGGCTTGCTGGCAAAATATAGACGGCTCGTTTCGACGGCGAGCAAAGGCGCGATCACCGACGGACAAGAAGACGCCTAACTGGGAAGCGCGAAAGGCGGTGTCGTCAACGGTATAAGCGCCTGCGGTACCTACCTGACCAGTGACGCTCATGGGTACGCCGCGACTCGTGCGCGGGCAGCACGGACGGCGCCGCGCTGCCGCCGCGACGGTAGAAGCGTCTATTCCCTCGTGGTGCGCCCTTCGGTATCGTGCCGCGGAATCGTCATCGCCGAACGGTCAGAGCGTGGTTGTGCGGCGGTCGCGTCGCTTTCGGGCCGCTTGTAGTCCCCGTAATACAGCCCGTAGATCATGCGCGTGCGCTCCACGAACCGGCGCAGTTGGACCGGACCTTGCGTGGCGGCGCACGCGCGCGCGTCAGCGCTGGACGGCGGCGCGTCGCAGCGATATTCCGCGTGGGCTGAAAGCAGCGATGCGGCGGCGAGCGCAACGCCGGCGCTCAACAATTGCATCTTCCTCACATCGAATCGGCTCATGGCGAGACTCCTATTCCCGGTTGGACTACTTAAGATGCCTACGGATTCTCAGGCGATGGGTTTCCACAGGCGCTGGCGGGACACTCACATATGGAAATACGGGTCGAGGACGCGCACCCCGGTCAGCCGGTCGACGGGCAACCCGTTGTGCTCGGCCGCGCGCCGGATCGCTTCGGGATTGGGTGCGTCGTAGATGCAGTAGGTCCGCGTCCTGTCGGGCGTGACGTGGGAGTGAATCCAAGTCACCAGGACTTCAGGGTTGCGATCGATGACCGCGCGACAGACTGATGCGCCTTCCGGGGTGGCCGGCAACGCAAGGCCGTTGGGGAAGCTGCGTTCGACGAGATAGCGGGGCACAAGGGCACTCTCCTTCCTGGTGACAATGTGTCGTCAGGATGGCGAAGCGTGCCGGCACCCGCATGGGGAAAGCCCGCCCTATTTTGCGATGTGGCGTCCCTATTTTGGGATCAGGCCATGCGTCGTCGCGGGGGCGACCGCCGCCTCGCGCGTGGGTACGCCGAGCTTGGCAAGAACCGACGACACGTGATGACCGACGGTCTTTTCCGAGCGAGAGAGCCTCGCGGCGATCGCCGCATTGGTGACCACCTGCGCCAGCAGCGCGACAACTTCGAGCTCGCGCGCGGTCAGGCCGAACGCATTGGCCCGCGTCACCGCGCGCGGTCCGCGCGGGATGCTGCGAATGCCGAGCTCGTGCAAACGTCGCCGCACGCGCTCCGCCAGCGGCCGCGCGCCCAATCGCTCGAGCCCGCGCAGTGCGCTCTTCGCCGTCGTCTCGCGGCGCGCGCACCGTCTTTCCGAAGAATAGGAAAGCGAACCCCACGAAGGCCGCGCCGAGGCAGCGTATCATGGGTGGACGGGACTCGCTAAAGTGCTTGGCGCTCGACCGGAAACCGTCGGCGCAAGCGCGGTCTAACGGACATGAACCGCCGCTCCTTTCTACTTGCAACGGCCAGTGCTTCGGTGCTGGCTGGGTGCGTTTCTGTCGGCGGCAGCGCCGGGCCGCCGGTGCCAGCCCCCGCGTACCGGGTCGGTGACCGATGGGTCTATCGCGCGCAAGACGGCTTCCGCGATCCGGTGACGTGGGAGGAAACGCAAGAGATCGTCGCGGTCGGTCCAGATGGCATTTCCGCGCGGGTCACCCAAATCGGCCCGACGGTGGATAGCGTGCGCACTGAAACGTGGGCGGCACCCGGCATCGTGACCGTCGGCGCCGTCTTCGACAACGAAATCCGGCGCTTTGCCGGGCCGCTCAAACGCTACGAGTTTCCGCTGACACCAGGCGAGATCTGGAACCAGTTTGTCGCCAATTTCAACGAAACGGCGCGCCGGCAAGGGGTCATCAACCGCTATGTCAAGGTCGGCGGCTGGGATCGGATCGCGACACCGGCGGGGGAGTTCGACGCGTTGCGGCTGCGCGTTCTAATGCGGCTGGACGACGAAGAATTCTGGCGCTACGCCACCGATTGCAATTACGAGATTTGGTATGCGCCGGCGGCGGGCGCGTCCGTGCGCGAAGTCAAACGCGCCGATTACCTCGAGCGCGGTGATGGCCAATCGATGTTCCGGATTCGCTCGCAGAACGCCGTGCTCGAGCTTGTCTCCTACCGGCGAGGCGGCTAA
>Ga0136617_10004984_pt1 | contig 11880 bp, 11 predicted proteins | sample AntDrymUQ3222106_2_FD_129672 | JGI IMG/M metagenome (GOLD analysis project Ga0136617, IMG submission 129672) | Polar desert sand microbial communities from Dry Valleys, Antarctica - metaG UQ322 (21.06) | ecosystem: Environmental > Terrestrial > Soil > Desert | place: Antarctica: Dry Valley...
GAGTACTAAGAGACCAAGAATTCTGTTGGGGCCAACTATTCTTCGCATGACTGACGTTACGTTAGTCCCTATCGGAGCTGTATGTAAGGCCGCGGATAAACGAGTAGTGTCCTAATTTCAATTGGAGGCAGTTAATCAAGCGTCAAAGTCGCAGAATGTGAAAGCCTGGGGCCCCGCCCGGGCAGCGCCCCAGGACAGGTCAGGTTGAATACATAGCGGTTAAGGCGCGGCATTAAGATGAGATACCATGACAGCTGCGAGAAGTCATTTCGCAACACCGCGTTCCTGGGGCGGTGACCCAGGCTTTTGCATTTCGCGCCTTGGCGCTTGGATTTTTATTTCAAATTAGGCGACCACCGCCCGCATCTAGTAACTCACTTGCCTTCTGGAAGTTTGTCGATGAATAGTGCCACTTTTCGATCGCGCAACTCCTGATATACCCAGCGTTGCCGGCCAGTAAAGTCGCTTGGGACATTGGGCCGTGCCCTCAGACTTTGGACCTTGGACGTTGGACGCTTACTTAAGCCGCGCGCCGTTGGGAACGTCTTCAGTGAAGGTAGCGAGCACCGGCTTACCTTCTTCGCCCACGGAGGCCGCGAGGAGCATGCCCTGAGATTCGTAGCCGCGCATCTTGCGCGGCTTGAGGTTGGAAACTACGGCAATCTTGCGGCCAATCAACTTGTCGGGTTCGTAGTGGAGCGCGATGCCGGCGAGGATTTGGCGCGGCTTTTCTTCTCCGATATCGACGGATAAGAGTAAAAGCTTGTCAGCCTTTGGGATGCGTTCGGCGCTTAAGACCTCGCCGACGCGCAACTCGACTTTGGTGAAGTCGGTGATGTCGATCAGCCCCTCGATTGCGAGTTCCTCCTCGCGCTTCGCGTTCAATGTGGACAGCATTTCCGCGCGCCCCGGAACCGCATCGGCCTCGGTGGCATGCTTCATGGCCGGCGAAGGTTGAGTTTCAACAGCAGTGGGCGCGCCCGGAACAGCGTCGGCTGCGGTGGCGTGCGTGCCGGACGACCGATCAGTCTTAATCTCGCTCATGAGTTTTCCTTTATCGATACGCGGAAACAGTGGTTTGACTTCGCCAATGCGGGTGCCTTCCTGAAGTCCGCCCCACCTGAGTTCAGCAGGGTCGATTGCCGCTAACGAATTTTTCGCGTTGGGGGAGCCACTCGCGCCACCAAGCCCGAGTTGGTCGTAGATGCCCTGCGCGGATTCCGGCATTAACGGATAAAGCAAAACACATAACCAGCGCAACGACTCGGCCGCGCGGTAGAGGACCGCGCTGAGGGTCTCGCGCTGGTTTCCGTCCTTTGCCAGATCCCACGGCTTCGCATCACTGATCATTTTGTCCACGCGCGCTACTACGGACCACGCAACTTCCAACGCCCGGCTAAAAGCGTAGTTTTCGAAATGCAACAGAAAGTCGTCACGTGCATGCTCCACGAACCCGGCAATGGTTGTCTCGTCAGTATCGATACCGCTGCGCTTGGCCAGCAGCAACCTTTCCTCTGGTATCAGGCCGGAAGGACTCTTACCTTCACAGTAACGGCTAATCATTGTCAGCGTGCGACTCGTTAGATTTCCCAGACCGCTGGCGAGATCACTGTTCGTGCGATCGATCAGGCTTTCGTAGCCGAAGCGACCATCTTGGCCGAATACCATCTCGCGCAGGCAAAAGTAGCGAATCGCATCGACGGAAAAGTGTTTGTGTAAAACACCCAGTTCCACGGTATTCCCCAGGGTCTTGGACATTTTGCGACCAGCCTGGTCCACCCACATGCCATGAGCAATGATTCCGCGCGGCGGCTCAACGCTCGCGGCCATCAGAAACGCGGGCCAGTAGACCGCATGAAACCGCAAAATGTCCTTGCCGACCAAGTGCAGCGCCGGCCAGAACTTTTCAAAACCCACGGCACGCTCGCGTTCTTCATTACCGTATCCGATGGCTGTGATGTAGTTCGTGAGGGCGTCGAACCAGACATAGATTGTGTGTGCCGGATCATCCGGCACGGGAATGCCCCAACCCACAGAACTTCGCAGCCGGCTAACCGAGAGGTCCTGCAGGCCACTTCGAACAAAGCTCATTACTTCGTTGCGCCGCGCTTCAGGGCGAATGAAGTCGGGCCTTGATTCGTACAGCTCGAGTAAAGCATCGCCGTAGTCTGACAGCCGAAAGAAATAACTCTCTTCTGACACGCGGTCGAGCGCCGCCTCATGTATCAGGCAAAGAGGTGGTTGGTCCAGTTGTTGCGGCTTTGAGTACTCATCTTCAGTCTTGTACGCGGCGCAGGGCGCACAGAACCAACCTTCATAGTGACCCTTGTAGATTGCCTCCCGCCCTTTGGGCGTCTTCGAGTGGGCCACTTGGCGCCAAAACTTACTAACACCCTCTGCGTGAAAAGGGTAAGTGGTGCGCATGAAAGTGTCGTAACCACCATGCTCAGTGTCCAGACCAAAGGCTGAAGTCACTTTGGTGAAGTAACTGACGACGTAATCGGCCTGCTCCTGCGGTGTTCGACCAGCGCGCTCCGCGGCCCTTTCGATATTAATCCCGTGTTCGTCTGTGCCGGTGAGGAAGTAGCTTTCCAATCCCCGCTGCTCTTTGTAACGATGGACGCAGTCGGCCACTATCATCGTGTAGAGATGACCCAGATGCGGGAAACTGTTGGCGTAGTAGATGGGTGTAGTTAGGTAGAAGGTTTTGGCCATGAGCGTGAATCGGGAATGGGTAAAAATAGAATTTGCTCGAATGGTTAACGATTATTTTCCATTTTTCATTTGTCATTGTTCCAGAGTGGGTAATTCTTGAGGGATGAACCGGGTAGTTTTGTGGAGTGCGGTGACAAGCGCAGCGCGACACCGCTTTGGATTTTCTCGAATTTGCTCAACCAAAGCGCCGTCGTCGCTTCCCTCTGCCGGCGCACTCCAAAGGTTAGACATTTTAGGTGGTTGGGTACTTGCTGCCTTCACGAGAAATGGACAAATGACAAATGGAAAACTATGGCAAATGGAGCGCCAATCGTTGTGATTGATAGTTGCCAGCCTCACTCTTTTCCCGTAATAAGCGCCATCGCTTCAGCCCGCGTACGCGGATCATTGCGGAAGCCACCCAACACTGCTGATGTGATCGTCTTGGCGCTGGCTTTTCGGACACCTCTGAGCGTCATGCAAGTATGCTCAGCCTCGATCACCACCATCACACCCACCGGCTTCAAGCCTTCGTAGAGGGTGTTCGCAATGTCGGTGGTTAAGCGCTCCTGCAATTGCAGTCGTCGCGAGAAGGTTTCGGCAAGCCGCGCAAGCTTCGAGATTCCCAGAATCCGCCCATCCTTAGGAATGTAGGCGATGTGACACTTACCGACGAAGGGTGCCAGATGATGTTCACAGAGCGACGCGATGCTGATGTCCTTCACGATTACCATTTCGTCGTGCTTGTCTCCCGGCAGAGGCACGACGTGCTCGTGCGGATCTTCACGCATGCCGGCAGTTAACTCGGCATACATCTCGGCCACCCGGTTCGGTGTCTCCTGCAAGCCCGGCCGCGTCGGATCTTCGCCAATGCCTTTAAGAATCAATCGGACACCACGAGCAATCGTCTCCAGATCTACGGATGCCTGGTTACTGCTGCGTGAATCTCGAGCTCTCATATCTTCCGAAAACTTTGTGGCCATTTAGAACCTCTCGAATCCCGAAAGGATTAAGTCAATAGCCTGGCTTCTGTAACGCAAAGGCCAATCGCGCGGCGCTCTCAACTACTCGCAACGGAACCCTCGCTCTTAGCGCCGCTGCCCGGCATTGTTCGTATTCCGGCATCTCGTTTACTACGTTCCCGTTTAACCGCCCTACTTTAACATCAATGGGCCCATACTGCGTTTCCACTCGCACAATCTCCCGATCCAGAGCGCGTCGCTCCACTTCGTAGCTGCGAACACCGAGCGTGGTTGTTTCTGCAAAGAGCATCGCGGAGAGCTTATCCTTGCCCTCAATGCGACAAAGAACGGACAACAACACGCCTGGGCGATCCTTCTTCATCTGGATGGGCGTGAAATAGCAATCAAGCGCGCCCATCTCTAAAGCTCGCTCCATCACATGACCAAAAACCTGGGGCGACATGTCGTCAACATTCGTCTCGATCATCCAAAGTCGTTCTTCGTTAGCGGTCTGAACCTCACTCTCTCCGATCAAAACGCGCAAGACGTTAGGAAACTTCTCGTACTGGCGCGTGCCGGCGCCATAGCCAGTCCGCTGCAGTTCCATTTTCGGCAGTGGTCCATACTCGCTGCATACGGTCGCGATAATGGCTGCTCCGGTCGGCGTGACCAGTTCACCTTTGATATCGGTCGAGTAAACCAGCGCGCCTTTCAACAACTCGGCAACCGCCGGCGGAGGAACCGGAAAACGACCATGATCCATGTGAACTGAACCGCCACCCAAGTGTAGCGGCGAGCAAACAAACCGCTCGATACCTGTTAGATCGAAACAGATCGCTGCGCCTACTACATCGATAATTGCATCCAGCGCCCCGACTTCATGAAAGTGCACGCGCTCCACCGGCTCGTCGTGCACATTAGCTTCGGCCTGGGCTAGGCGCGAGAACACTTTCGCCGCGCGGTCTTTCACTCCGGCAGATAGCTGCGAATCATAAATAATCTTCAGAATGTGGCTTAGGGGTCGATGAGCGCGTTCGTAAGGAGTTTCAACCCGCGCGTACGTGGCGCTGATTCCCGATCGGTCAACCGTCTGAAACTCAATTGAGTAACCCTGCACGTTGAGGAGCGCGAGTTGGCCCAGAAGTACCCGCGGCTCAACGCCCGCGGCGATCATCGCGCCCAGGATCATGTCGCCGCTAGCGCCGGCGAAACAGTCGAAGTAGAGAGTTTTCAAACTACCGTAGGTCCTCTTTGGGTTTTCACTCAGTCTCTGACCCGAGTCGGGAGAGCAATGGCAACACAACGCCCGCCATTCCCATCAACAACTCGTCACACAGATCCGAAAGCGGTGTTTTTTCCGGGTTCACCTCGCAAACGAAAGCCCCGGCGGCGTGGGCGATCTCCGGCAGACCAGCCGCAGGATACACAAGACCGGACGTTCCAATTACAAAGCAGAGTTCACAGTTCGCGGCTTCCGCCGCGGCTTGTTCAAAAGCACCGACCGGGAGTATCTCGCCAAACAACACAACATCAGGCCGGACCGGATCACCACAGTCGGGACATGCGTCGGCGCGGGGCTGAGATGAAGGGATTTCAAATCGTGCGTGGCAGCCCACACATCGCACCCGCCATATGCTACCGTGCAGTTCAATCACCTCGCGCGAACCTGCCTTGTGGTGCAAGCCATCGATGTTCTGGGTCACCAGCGTAAACGCGGAGAAGCGATCCTGCCAGGTAGCAATTTCGTTGTGCGCAGGATTCGGATTCAGCACTTGCAAGAGATCGCGACGGTAATCAAACCATTCCCAGACAGCCGCCAAATCTTGTTCAACCATCTGCGCTGAAGAGATCACATCGAAAGGCATCCCCTTCCACACCGCACTATTGCCGCCTCCACGAAACGTGGGTACTCCTGACTCCGCGGATACTCCTGCGCCCGTTAACACCAAGACACGCTTGGCGTTCAAGAACCGCCGGCGCAGTTTTTCAGAGATGGATGGTTCCGTGTCATATTGCATGAATGGTTCGATGGTAACAGAGCGCGGGCGAAAGGTGTCAAGGTAGTGAGATGAACAAGTGGGCGATCCAAGAAATAGCCCGAAGTTACACCAAGGCAGCGAGCAGCCCTCTAGTAATTACCTGCGCTTGACTCCTCGAGCTCTCCACTGGGACGACCGCAGGCGTCCCGCCTGCGGTGAGCGCACAGCGCGAACAGAACATCTGACGTCCGAGCACTTGCGAGATTCCTTGCACCTTGCGGTGCTAAAAGCGGGCGGGACGCCCGCGGTCCCAGTGAAGAGCCTCGAGTGGCCAAGCGAAAGTCACTACTAAAGGGTAGCCAAATGACCCCAGTTAGACGAACTGCTAATTCAGACTGAACCAGTGCCACGCGGCACCACCACTCGCCGTACTCTAACTGCTGGGTTATACTTTCCGCTTTTCCGAGACCTTGATTTGAGGCGCCAATAGCACCCGTGATCCTGATAGATCTTCAGAACAGAATAAAGCAGCGACTCCAGGAGGCCGCGTTGGAGTTATTTGGCTTGTCGGTGGAACAGGTCAGCGCTGAGACTCCCCCGAAGCCGGAGTTGGGCGATCTGGCCTTTCCTGTTTCCTTTGAGCTCGCAAAATTGATCAAACAAAGCACCGGCACCAGAGTCGCGCCGCGGGCCATTGCGGAGAAGTTGAAAGAGAAGCTCGCTGCAGACGAGGAAATATCTCGGATCGAGGTAGCCGGCGCGGGCTACTTAAACATCTTCTTTGACCGGGCCCAACTGCTATCGGTCTTCGCGGCGGTACTGCCACTAGCAATTGACCATGCGACTATTGAATCTGTATCAAGCCGACCTAAACAAATGGTCGAGCACACCAGCATCAATCCCAATAAAGCCGCGCATATCGGTCACGTGCGCAACGCAGTGCTCGGCGATACTTTCGTGCGCATTCTCAAAGCTGCCGGCAACGAAGTGGAGGTTCAGAATTACATCGACAACACGGGCGTCCAGGTGGCGGATGTGGTCGTCGGGTTTAAACACATCGAACGGATGACGCTCGATGAGATCAAGAACCTCGACGGTTCCCTTCCCGAAGATCGTCCGTTTGATTACTACTGCTGGGACCTCTACACGAAGGTGGGGTTGTTTTATCGCGATGACGATCCTAACGGTCAACCAAACCCGGAAAAGCTAAAACTACGGACGGACATTCTTCATGCCCTCGAGCAAGGAAACAATCCCACGGCTGAACTCGCCGACTACGTTGCCACCAGAAACGTCGAATGCATCCTCGATACGATGGAACGTCTGGGCATCCGTTACGACTTGCTCGCGCGGGAGTCTGAGATTCTTCACCTGCACTTTTGGGATCGAGCTTTCCAGCTTATGAAAAGCGCCGGCGTGATCCGGTTGGAAACCGAGGGTAAGAACAAAGGCTGCTGGGTAATGCCTTTTGAGTCACACACCGGCACGGACGAGCACGAGGCCGACAAGATCATCGTGCGTTCAAACGGAACGGTTACTTACACCGGCAAAGACATCGCCTACCAACTCTGGAAGCTGGGGCATCTGGGTCTTGATTTCAATTACAAGCCTTTCCGCAAATATCCCAACGCACAAGTAGCGTGGGTAACGACGACGGAGCCGAATTCGGAAACACTCCCGGAGGTGCCCCGTCCGAATTTCGGCGGTGGGGTTACTGTCTACAACGTTATTGATTCGCGTCAGTCGTATCCGCAGGAGATCGTGGCCCGCGGGGTTGCCGGCTTGGTGCCTGAGTTAGGGCAAGACGCGAGTGTGCATCTGGCTTACGAGATGGTAGCCCTATCGGCCGGCGCTTGCGCTGAGTTGTGTATTGAGCTGAGCAATGAGGATCGCGCTAAGCCTTATATTGAGATGAGCGGTCGCAAAGGTTTGGGCGTCAAGGCTGATGACCTAATTGACCGGCTCGAGGCCGACGCGTTGCGCGAGGTTGAGGCACGCCATCCGGAACTTACCGCTGAGGTGAAAGCGTCCACCGCTAACGAGATTGCCGTAGGCGCGCTGCGCTATTTTCTTTTGAAGTTCACGCGCAACTCTGTTATCGCGTTTGATTTCAAAGAGGCGCTTTCATTCGAAGGCGAGACCGGTCCCTATTGCCAGTACGCGGCGGTGCGCGCAAGTTCCATCTTTCGAAAACTTGACCGTGAGTCGCATGTGGTTGCTGAAAAACTTATTCAGCGCGCAGAAGGCAATGCTGAGATTCGCAAGCAAGTGGCTCAAGCTCTCGACGGCGAGGCGGGCACAGAAATTTGGTCACTGGTAATGCTGGCGGAAAGGTTTGACGAGGTCGTCGCCCAGTGTGCGGCAGCCGCTGAGCCGGCAAGTCTGGCAAAATACACTTTTAACCTGGCGCGGGCATTCAACCTTTTCTATCACCGGCATCGAATCATCGCCGAGGAGAACCTGACGAAAAAAGCGGTCTTGATAACCGCAGCAGACATCGCGCGGCGCCAGTTGACCTCGGCGCTGGCGACATTGGGAATAAATGTCCCCGAGAGGATGTAGAGACAGAAACAGGAGCCGCCGGTAATTTGCAGGTCGGGAAGGGTGGCTTGCCCCCGCTCGAGCGTTAACGGCGCGACTGGTTACTTCAGCTCTCAACTTATCGTGCCGATCAGGACTGAAGGTTTTCAGTTAGAACACTTTTTCCGCTCCTGGCGATATGCCCGTCGAGATGTTACCCAACCAGTCGCGCAGTTGGCGCTCGAGCGGGGGCAAGCCACCCTTCCTAACCTGCAAGTTAGCCATGCTCGAGCATCCTTTCTGAACTGTACATTTAACAAAAGCTGAGAGTATAAGAGAAGACATGCTGATCGTTATGAAAGCGGACGCGACCGACCACCAGATTGAGGCGGTGGTGCGTGTAATTGAGGAGCTGGGTTACAAGCCCCATCCAATGCCTGGAGCCACCCGCACGGCCATCGGCATTACCGGCAACCAGGGATCCGTTGATCCTTCTCACTTCGAAACGCTTCCCGGAGTCGCCGAAGCAATTCGCGTTAGCAAGCCCTACAAACTGATAACGCGGGATCTCCGACCGGAGAAAACCACCGTCCGAGTAGGAGACGCGGCCATCGGCGGAGACGAGTTAGCAATCATTGCCGGCCCTTGCGCAATTGAGAGCCGAAATCAGGGGTTTGCTGTCGCCGAGGCCGTACGACGAAGCGGCGCGAGATTTTTTCGTGGCGGCGCATTTAAACCAAGGACTTCGCCTTACGCGTTCCAGGGATTGGGCGAGGAAGGGTTGAGAATTCTTGCGGAGATTCGTGAAGCCTACGGTCTTAAGATCGTAACCGAGGCTTTGGATGAAGCGGGTGTCGATCTTGTTGAGCGCTATGCCGACATCATTCAGATCGGAGCACGCAGCATGCAAAACTTCTCACTGCTGAGACGCGTGGGGCGCTCGCCTTTGCCTGTCCTACTGAAACGCGGACTTTCGGCCACTCTCGATGAATGGCTGCTGGCTGCCGAGTACATCATGGCTGAAGGTAATTATCGGGTTGTTCTTTGCGAACGTGGCATCCGCACCTTTGCCCAGCACACGCGCAATACTCTCGACCTGGCTGCGATACCAGCTGTGAGACGCATTTCTCATCTGCCCGTTATTGTCGATCCCTCACACGGTACCGGAAAGAACTTTATGGTTACCCCGCTCGCGCGTGCCGGTGTGGCCGTTGGAGCGGACGGTCTGATCGTTGAAGTTCACGACCAACCTGACCACGCGCTCTCCGACGGTGCTCAGGCGCTGACACTGGAGCAATATGAACAGCTGGTAAGCGAAGTGCGAGCAATCCACGAAGTGATAGCACCGGCCGCGGTGACCTGAGCGTTTTCTCTCGTTCGAGCAGCCAGCTATCCAGCAAGAATGGTGGCCAGGTCTTTTGAAAAGGCCGAACGCGGCATTACTCGATCGTAACCCGCCTTCGTAGCTTCGCGCATCAAATCAGTCTGCACGTGTGAGAAAAATCCCAGCAGTACAATTGCTTGTAGTTCCGGGTCAGATTTCAATGCCGTAGCCAGCGCGATGGGATCGATCTTTTGCGCATGCAGGTCAACGATGATCAGGTTGGCTCTGTTTTCTCGAGCACTCGCAAGCAAAGCGTCAGAGTTGCGCGCGAAGCGAAGATCGACGCCCAGGTGCTCCGCTGTGGCGCGGATCTTCGATATGAAGAACATGTCGTCAACGGCTGCTATGACAGTGCGACTCATAAGTTTTAATATAGTCGGCGATGGCAATCAATGAAAAGATTCCAGTTCCCTCTTTCCTTGATTCACCTGAAATCGAATTTGGCGCAACCGTTCCGCGGAAAACCGGTGTGGACACCCCGTCACGACTGATAATTGCTTCCTACAACATTCGATACGCAGTGGGCCAGTTCCTGATTTGCTCTGGTCTCCTGCGCAAGGCCGGCTTCAACCTGCCGGGTAATCGCTCCCAAACAGTGGGCAAGAACATCCGGCTCGCAGCACGCGCTTTCTCGGAAGGATCACGATTGCCGCCGGTCGACATTCTATCACTGCAGGAAGCCGATAAAGGGACGTTGCGCACCGGAAACCATCATGTGGCAAGCGAACTGGCCGAGCAACTGCAAATGTCCTGGGTGCACGCACCCGCCGGAATTCCCCGGGGCATCGAACCGAAGGACCGTCAGTGGTGGCTCGATTTCGAAGAACAGATTGGACTTCAAGATCCGGGTGACACCGGGGTGGCACTGCTTAGCGATTTTCCCATGGACGATGTGACGCGTATTGATCTTCCCTGGACCGAGTGTCCCTGGCGTCCCCGACTCTCGGTCGGAGCTTCGATAAAAGTCGGCTCCGAGACTATTCGCATATTCAATTCACATATCGATCCGCATTCAGCTGCCGATGGGCAACTGGAACAACTCGAAGTGGTCCTCGATCACGCCGGCAAGTTCGCTGGACCAACGGTGGTGCTCGGCGACTTCAATACTCTGTCACGACGGAAGTGTACCGAGACCCGGCGCCTGCTTGAGTCTCGCGGCTACACGACGCCGTTTCCAACGGGAACGCCGACCTGGCGCGGGGCGGGACTACGTTTGCACGCAGACTGGATCTTTGTATGTAACCTGGATGTAACTCGTTGGGGTGTCGCACGACCTTTAAGTGTTTCGGACCACTGGCCCATTTGGGTGGAGGTTGCGTTGTGATTGCCGATTGCCGATTGCCAATTGCCGACTTCTTCTCCACGGTCTTTAGTCTTGGTTCAATTTGGGCTTCGTGATTTTTCGCGTGAAGCCGCACGAAAAAAATGTAAAGTCAATTGAGAGACACCTACACTAGCCTTTTCTCTAATCGGCAATTGGCAATTGCAATCGGAAATGACCCATATCTCCAGCCGTGACAATCCCCTTCTCCGCCAGGCGCGTTCCGTGCGCGATGGGAAGACCAACGACCTGATCTTTGTCGAAGGGTTACGGCTGGCGGAGGAGGCGCTGCACTCTGGACTGGAAATTGAAGCCGTAATCTACTCCGATGAGGTTGCCGAAAAAGAGAGGGCTGCACGTTTCCTCGAGGTGGTCGCTTCAGTTTGTAACCGCATGGCCTCGGTCAGTGAGAAGCTGTTGGCGACAATCTCGTATACCAAAACCTCCCAGGGGATCATTCTCCTTGCGAAGCAACCTGAATCCGGAAAAGCCAAATTAGAAATGGCGGAAGGGCGTACCCCCTTGTTAGTGATCCTGCACGGCATCAACAATCCCGTAAACGTGGGGGCGATCATTCGAAGTGCGGAGGCCGCAGGTGCAACGGGCGTAATCACCACTGCCAACACGGCCGACCTATTCTCCTCTAAGTCGTTACGTGGCGCCATGGGCTCAGCTTTCCGGTTGCCGATTTGGAGAGGTGCAAGTTACGGCGATGCTCTCAGCTGGTGCGCCGCGCACAACATCAAGACCGTCTGCGCGCACGTGAAAGCTGGCGCCCTCTACACTGATATAAACTGGACAACACCCAAGGCTTTGATTGTTGGCCCCGAATCAACTGGACTCAGCCTCGAAGACGTGGCCGCTGCTGATGAAGCTGTCAGGATAGGAATGCACGGGGAGGTGGAAAGCCTGAATGTCGGAGTCGCCGCCGGAATTCTGCTTTATGAGGCGGCCCGGCAAAGGCGTTGACGTAGCGGAGAAATGAGAACGCGATACGCAGACACGGAGACACGGAGACAC
>Ga0136617_10004985_pt1 | contig 11880 bp, 14 predicted proteins | sample AntDrymUQ3222106_2_FD_129672 | JGI IMG/M metagenome (GOLD analysis project Ga0136617, IMG submission 129672) | Polar desert sand microbial communities from Dry Valleys, Antarctica - metaG UQ322 (21.06) | ecosystem: Environmental > Terrestrial > Soil > Desert | place: Antarctica: Dry Valley...
ATAAGGGCGGCGTTGTCCAACAGCGTGCGAGACAAACCGACCAGCCACACCGCCATCACCAAACCGCCTGTGACACTCCCAAGAGAGAGCAGAAACACCTCGCTTGCCAAATCCGCCAGCATCCGACTTCCAGGTTCGCCGAGTGCCCGACGAATCGCAATCTCCCGGCGTCTCGCCGATACAGCCAAGAGCATCAGACCAGTAGCGTTGGTCGTCAGGACGAGGCATAACAGTAAGACGCCGGCAATCAGATGCGGCACGGTGCGGCGATCGAAACGATTCGACAAATATTCGGCGAGCGGCTCCGCCTGCGCGCGCCATCGCTCCGAGTACTGCGGAGCCAGACTGCGGGCAACCTCGGTAGCGGTGTCCAGGGCGCGCGCTCCTCGCCCATCCGACGGCATGCGGACGTAGACGAGGGGACGACGCGTGGCGGCATGAGGGCCCGTAAAGTCGATCGCTCGCCAAATAACGGTCGTCCTACTTGGAAACAGGAAACTAGCCGGCAACACCCCAATGATCACTACGACCTCGCGATCGATCCTCATCGAACGTCCAATGATGTTGGGGTCACTTGCAAACAGCGTCCGCCACAGCTTTTCACTAATCAGCACTTCGCGATCTCCGTCGGCAGGCGCAAACAGTCGTCCAAGAGTTGGACGAACTCCGCCCACCAACGTCAACAGGCCCTGTGATACCCTGGCGACGGTCAGAGCCGCATCGCCACCATCCGTCTCAACGAGCGCCTTCTCCGTGTTGGCGGCTTCGATCCCGCCGAACGTGTCGATGCGCTTCCACGCAGCGAAGATCGGTTGTGCGACGGTGGAAGTTCCAACGCGTTCAGTCCGCATGCTGAGCACAAACAGTTCATGCGCGTTCGGAAAGGGAAGCGATCGGAGAATCAGCGCATCGGCAACCACGAACATCGTCGTTCCCGCACCGATCGCAAGCGCCAGCGTCCCGACGAAGGCGACAGTCCGCCACGGCGACCTCAACAGCCGACGGACTGCGTATCGAAGGCTGAGGGCCATTGCGCTGTGTTCCTGTTGAGAGGCCCGCCGCTACTTAACGTAGTCGACCAAGAGCACGTGACGCGGAGTTGAGATCGTCGTCCTTCAGCGCGCCCTGACGCTGCCAGACGAGTCGGCGGTTGGCATCCACGACCAATGTCTGCGGTGTCACGAACGGCATCAGAGCGCGGCCGACCGCGAAATCGACGTGCGTTAACGATAGCGTGCCAACCCGAGATGTCGTCCCCAGTGCGCTCTTGCGTGGGCCGAGAGCGATGGCATCGCAGTTCGCCTCTTTCGCTTTGGCCAACAAGCGTACATATTGATCTTGGTCCTGTTTACAGTATTCACACTGATCGGCCGTCACGCGCACGAGAAGGCACCGCCCTCGCGGCGTTGCGACTCGCGTCAAGTCGACAGCGAATCCAGTGTCGAATGGAATCGTCTGACCGGCGCTGTAGACACCGTCAATTTGCTTGAGCCACAAAAGAGCCCCCAACAGGACCGCAACAACAGCAAGCAACCCGACCGTTAGGTGTCGAAGCAATTTAGCCCGCCATCCCTTCCTACTGGCCCAGCTGGCGCAAGCGCGCGATCTCTTCTGCTACTCGAGGCGGGTCTAAATCGCGCCCAATCTTTCCCCGAAGGGAGTTGCCTTCGTACAACAGGGCACGCGAGTCACCGTCCGCATTCGCCATGATACGCATCTGGTAAGCGGGCATGAAGCCCACTATCGAGAACTCAGCAGCCTGCTGAATCACGTCGCACGCGGTGCCCGAGTCACATACGCCCCACCACTCGATGTCGGACGCTAGCGGTCCGACCGCTTTTCGCGTCGTATTCCAGTGTTCAACCTCCCTGCTGAGATTCGATTTGTGGATGACGAACAGAAGTCGATACCTATAGGTCGGCGCCTGTGAGCCGAGGGCTCCATTGGGACCCACGCCATAGAGATCGCCGTTGTTGAAAACCGAGTGGGCATAGTTTCGAGCGCCCTCAATCCGGCGCAGTTCGCCGCGTACGAGTGCCATGAGGCGAACACTAGCGACGAGCAATAGAAGAATGGTTAGACCAGCGATGAGTCGTGGCATCATGTTCATCGGCGGTTCCTATCTACTTTCCCGTGAAGAAGTCAGCACTAACCGATTGATGCCGTTCGCTCCTGCCTCTGCGGTTGTTGGCGAGATTGGCTATTTCTCCTCGGCGGGATCGCATTCGAGCCCGAGGTAATCGTTCATCCAAGGAGCGTTCATGGTTCTGTCGCGGCTTCAGCTGCGTCGCCAACGAACATGCGGCCGCTGACCGCGGCCTGCGACGGGTGATCCTGGCGCGACTGGACCGAACGTGGCGCGCGTGTCAACGCCAAGGCTGATTCCGGCGCGCCCAACGCCGGCGGGGTCGGCTGCGAAGGGCGCATCAGTGTGGTCAACGGCACGAACTCCGGCGCTGTCACAAACACCGCGGCGGGATGCATCAATGGCTCGCCGGCACCTTGATGAAATGGCCGGCGCCCTCGGTCGACGGGAGAAGGCGCGACACTGGTCGTCGGGACGACCGCGACCTTAGTGGCCCCCCACGCATCACTCTACTGGTGTTCACGGACTTCAGTCTTCACCGAAAGCAGCTAGTCGACCCTACCTGGCGCTTTGAACAGCCAAAGCGCAGCGCGTTACGGGCTACCTGTCCTTCGGCCACGAACTCACTAGGTACCGCTCGCCCTATGGTTCTTCAATCACGTTACACGCCGACTGGTGCTGGTTCAACTCCGGGTTGGCGTTGACGAAGCAGTGGCAATGCGTATCGAACGGCCCGCAGTGAGCGTTCGGGTTTTCTATACCACCACCGTAGAACGTGCATGCGGACTCCCTGCATGCCTCCATTGCCCGCGTGTTCCCCGGCACAGCGAGCGTCAGCGCCGCCAAAAAAAGGGCACCGACGAGCAACGGAAGTGATTGTCTTCGCGCGTTCATACTGGTCCTCCTATCCATCAGGTACTGGGCACCGTACCGGGCCTGCGGTCACTGGGCCGACTCACTCGTCACGCCGCAGCTTCATGGCGAGCATTTGAGCCCACCGTATAGCACATTGCGGCTTCGGTGTCGAGGCGCGAAATGCAAGCTGTCAACGCGAAATAGAAATGTCACCGTTCTTAACGAAATTGAAATGTCCCCTGTGATGGCCTGTGGACGTTGTGCGAAACGCGTCCGCGCGTTTTGCAAGGCGCGGTGGGCGCGTCTGCGCGTCCACGGGGCCGGCAGCGTCCATAGGCCTCTTCACGAGCGTGCCAATTCGGCGGCCCGCTGTTCCCGCTCGAGATACCCGGCCGCCACGGGTGATCGGCGTTGGGGCGGCCGCGCGCCGGAACCAGCGCCACTGGGGCCGTCGCCGGCGCCACGAGCGATTTGGAGGGCGGCGCCGGAATCTCGCGCCAGCGCATCAGCCGCCCGCGATAGCGAATCTCAATTGCCCCGGTCACCGCCTCCCGCACGGTCACAGTCCTGCGGGCGGGCGCCTGTGACTCTGTCGCGCCACTTGAAAGTGGCGCGTGTCGTATCGGATCACCCAATCCTTCGACAGCACTCGGGTGTCCTCGAGCTGGAACACGCGATCGAGCGCGACGCGTCCAAGCGTACGCCGATGAAAATCCTCGGCCGATACCGGCACGCGCGCGAAGCGGTCGTTGTGCTCGGGCAGAGACGTCGACGCCAAGAACGTATGGGCCGCGACCGGATCCGCGATGCCTAGGCGCCGGCGTTTCTTCACCAGACGATCCTGATGGGTCCCGTGGTTGCGCTCGACCCGGCCCTTGGCTTGCGGTGAACTCGCGGCGATGATTTCCCAGCGTCGCGCACATGCGGCCAAACTGCGTCAGCGGCACAGCGCCGGTGAGCTGCCCCTCCGCTGTCGCCGCCCGCACATACACGTTCTTCCAATCGGTATAGAGCGCGGCAGGAGTGCGCCAGGGTTGCGGCGGGTGGACGTGTTGAGCCCCGTGGAGGCGTGTAGGTCTTCGTGGCGCTGACGGTGGACCGATGCGCGGTCGCCCGCCCGGTGAGGAGGCTGACGCGTCTTGGTTGGTTTCAGCCAAGGTATAGCCGGCCTTGAGCCGTTCGGCTTTGCCGCACAGGTCCGCCGCCATGCGCGCACCGAAGTCATCGGAGAGTGACAAGAAGATCTTCGTGCGAAAGCCTTGCAGCAGGGTGCGCCACGACTCCCCGGTGAGCGCCGAGCGGAGCGAACTGATGCTCTGCGTGGCGACGATCGGAATGCAGCGGGCTTGACGCTCCAACGAGAAGAATTTCTCGTCGCCCGAGGGCTCGTTCTCGCCGGTAGTCGCGAACGCCTGGTACTCATCGCAGAGGAACAGCACCGGCCGTCCGGGAGTGCCCGGCTCCGCGCTCATCTGAGGAATGCGATTCAACACGGCGCGCTGAAAGGCCTGTTTCAACATGGTGCCGATCGCCCTGGCGAGTCCGGGGTTCATGGCGACCGGGAAATTGAGCGCAGTGACCTTTCCTTGCTCGATCAGCTGTGCCATCGGCGGCAGGGCGATTCCGTGGCGCCCGACGGGATTCGCGCCGGGATCGTAGAGAGTCTTCGGCGGACAGAAGGAGTGCTTCACGTCAGGGTTGTCGTCGAAAAGCGAAAGGAACACGCTGATGCCTTCGACGATGGACCTCCGCAGCTTTAAATCGATGCGCATTCGTCGTCCTCGAACCAGCGCTTCACGGCATCAAACTGCTGCTGCTTGCGCGCCTCGGAGTGTGAGGGCGTACCTCCTCTATTTAAAACGCGATTCTGAGTGACGTGAGGTCGCCTCGAGGTCCGCGTTCCACGGGGACCACGCCATACCCGGTGCGTCGTCGTGCCACGCCCAAGGCGACAGCGCGGCCGTGTCGACGTGCGCCCGCTTGTCGACCACGAGGCGCCGGTTTCCGCATCTGAATCGCACGTCCCCGTCTGCAATGCGGGCGCGCAGCTTGTCCGGATTGATGACGTGTTCGTAGACTTGGAAGAGCGTGACGTAGTCGTCGAGCGTTTGATGCAGCAGGATCACAAACTTCACGAAGTTGGTGCCCGCCCGTGACGCTGTAGGATCTCCTGGACGTGCCGACAGAAGTCCCCGTTCACCTTGAGGATCAAGGCGCTCAGTTTCCGCGCCTCGTCACCCGCCGCGAAACCGAGGAGTTGCTCAGCATAGGGGTAGATGCAGGCCGAAGTCTTGCCCGTGCCCACCGCTCCCACAATGGCCATGCCGGTGTACAGGCCGCGTTCAGGAATGGTGAGCCACTGGGGGTCGGTGGAACGCATGGGGGCATTCGCGGAATGTTGCTCGCCAAGAGCCACGAAGAGATCTCCCCTCGTGGCCGGGGACGAGTACGCTGGGAGCGGCCGGTTGACCGTCGGCCGGCCGATCCGCCCGAGGAAGATGTACATCAGCGACGTCACGACGTTGCACCCGAGCCACACCGTCGTGAACCACAGGGTCGCATAGGCGTAGGCCATGGCCGTCCACAGGGTTGGGTGCGCCACCTGGATCAGCCGCAGCACGGCGTTGTCCGCCGGGAAGGGCCAGACCCACAGCCCTGTCGCGCCGAGCCCGGCGCTCAGCGCCGCACTGATCAGGAACCGATGCTCATGCAGCATGTGGCACGTCCAGGGTGCTCAGATGCGGTCGGCCGCTGTGCCAGACGTTTCCCTGCGCGGCTGACTGCTGGATGGCACGGCGGGCTGCTCCACACGCCACGCGATGAAGTCACGATCCTTGGCGAGCGTCGTGTCAATCAGTTGGTTGAGCACGTAGTCGGCCGTGTCACCGATAAAGCGCGCGTATTGAACCAGCACGTCACGATTGGGTTCTTGGAGTCTGGCAATGTGCCGTACGGTGCGGACACGATTCGCGCGTGGCTTGATGATGGACATGAACTACCCCTCCTCATTCATTAATTCAGACGACGACATGCACAGGTGATGGCCGGCGCCGGGCGCATGTCGGCGCACAGAGACGTCGCATCGCGATGAATCGTGGACACACCAGCAAGGGGGGAGCGACCCCCACGGGGAGCCCCGGCGCGGAGGCGCCGGTGGCCGCCCACCCGTGGAGGGGGGGTCGCTCCCCCCTTGCTGGTGACCCGACTCCGACCCACGAGGCGCCCCGATCGTCAACGGACTCGCTCGGCGTAAGGGTGGGAAGTACCTCTCCTGCAGTCACTTGCGCGAGGGAGCCACCGCGTGAATCGGAGCGTCGCTATGCAGTCGGGTAGCCAACAGGCCATCCCACACCGTAGACAGCGGTCCGCCGGAGTGTTGGCTATCACCATCACAAGCAACGGACTCGACGTCGTAATGCCTGGCAACACGCGGCCGTTCGATGGCTGCATGTGTGCTCCTCTGTTGAAGCGCGGACGGTTCGATCGTCACGCGATGCGGACCTCGGGATCGCGCGGCTGTGGAGCCCCTCGAAGCGAGAACGAACAAGAAGGCCGGCAGACGGTAGACATCAACAGACTCCCGGCAAGTCGCCGAATTGGGAGTACTGGTGCGAGAGGTATCGCACCTCGAGGTTGACTCGCTGGGGCAGGCCGTTGAAGGGCCGCTCTGATAGCGATCGGTCGCCAGCGGCCATCCAGTCTTTGAAGAGGGCGTCGGTCGAGGGCCCCGCGTTCAGGCGATGCCACTCCCTGAACCGCGCCACTTCAGCGACCGACAGCCGGTCGAACTGCCGCTGCTCCACGGCGCGCCTGGCCTCGAAGTACCACGTCAGTTGGGTGCGGTCCAGGGCAGGTGTCTCGGTGACGAATAGCCCGTCACGGAACGCTTCGAACGCACGCGTGCAAGCCGTCGGAGCGGGCATGTCCTTGGGTAGAAGGACCACGAGCGTCCATGCTGGGAGGCGACGCAGCAGCGTGGCGTAGTCACTCAGAAACTGGGCACATCCGCTCTGGGCGAGACCATGCTCGAGGTAGACGAAGTGCGGGACCGGGGGTTCGCCCGCGAGGTAGATGGGAAGCTTCTCGACGAAGTACCGAGTTGTCGAAGGCTTGGTGAGATCCCCGGCCGGATACGTGCGCTGCGGCAAGTCCGCTCGCGCCAGCACGTACCGCTCGGTGAATGCCGCAACCTTGTCGGTCTCCGTCGCCAGCCATTCCGCGCCGGGCTCGCTGATGACGAAGTCGAGCAGCATCAGCTTCCGTGCAATCAGCGCGGGACCCGCCAGGCGGCGGTTCCGGTTGTCGTCCTCCCCCAGCGCGCGGTAGACGCCCTTCGCATGGAGGTGATACAGGTAACCCCGGTCGCGACGGTAGGTGACACGACGGGCGAGCTGCCGGTGCACCAACTTTTCCAGGAAGCCGCGGACCGGCGCACCCTGTTGGACACCGGCGAAGGCGGCGTACTGACGCCGAAGGCAGAAGCCGCCGTGGAGGGCCACGGTCACCAGGAAGCGCGTCTGGCGAGGGGAAAAGCCAAGCGGGCCGAGCGCGCTGACGCGCTCCTCGAACGTCACTTCAGCCACTCCAAGTGGTGCGGATCCAGCGGCGTGCCGCCCCGCCCACTGGCTCCACCACCGGAGGGTCGACCTCCCGCGGCGCGATACATGCTGAACCCCGCGCGGGCTTTGCCGGAGAGCTGTGGCCGTGAGTAGTGCTCAGTGACCAACTGGACATCTCGGTAGGCGAGGTCGCCCTGTGGGGTCTCGTACTCGATGCGAAGGTCGGGGAGTTCAAGGTGGTCGTCCACGACCGGGAGCCGCGACTCCGCTGCAAACGCCGCCCGATCCTCCGCCTGCGAGACATCATCGGGGCGGTCCGATCTGTGGAGGAACCGCTGGTATTCACGCTTGATCTCGTAGTCGAGGACCACTCGACGGACTCGGCCGCCCTGCCCCGTGATGCGCGCGGCTTCCGCGAGGAAGACCCGGTGCAGCCGTGCGTCGTGGGCGGGTTCACGGGGCTTGACCAGTCCGGCGTGGTATTCCTGCTGGGGACCGTCTGGCCGGACATTTCGATGCGCCTCGAACAATGCTGTTCCCTCTTTCGTCAACACGAGCACCGGCGTGGGGTAGCCCATTGATGACGACAGGCTTGCGTTCGATCAGCCCCTGGTCAGGCAGATGTCTGATGCCGCCATTCCACAGGTCTGGTGCCGTCGATCCGGACGTGACGTCCGCAGCAGGAACGACTCGGAAGGTGCCGACCGTCGCGAGGATGTGGGTCTCAGAAATCCCGCAGCGCGAAGTTTCGTTCCTGCAGATGGACAGGCCGTCTGGCGTCGGCTCGGGGTAAAGCGTAAGACCGTCCATCAGCAGCGTGTCCCGATTCGGTGGGTGTTCTCCGGAGGGTTCCAGAGGCGACTCAGCGGGCGCTCATGGACGGCCGGTCACTGACTGCTGCCCCCGGTTGGCGCTGACCCCCCAAGACTCCACCTATGCTGTCGGGGATTGGCCTGACGGTGTCACGGGCACCAGTACGAACACCCATTCAGAATAAACATATGCGCCCGCATACGCGGTACCCGCGTTGAGGGTGACACTGTTGATCACCCGACAGATCTATTGCAGCATGCGTTAGCCGAACGCGCTTTCAGTCCTGCCGGCACGGCATCGCGGTGCCCCTCCAGCACTTCGAAAGGAATACACATCTCTGACAGCAGAGTCGCTCCTCGAACGGTAGGAGCAGGCAGACCCTACTCCGGCGAGCCTGAATGCCGGAGTGGGAGCAATGGAATTCGGAACCAGAGGGAAAGAAACAACGCGGCTCGGAACTAGGCGCGGTGATTGGTGCGGCCCCCACAGCATTGCCCTCGGCGCTGCACGGGCCCCACGGTGCGACGAGGCGTCTGCCGATGGCTCCTGACAGCGCGAGATCCTGCGGATGACAATACGTTGGCCTCACGCAAGAGTCCATTGCCAAGACTCTCGGCGTTCCTCGTATGGGTGCAACGGCGCTGTGGAACTCCAGGATGCGGGAGGCCTCGGTTGCGCGGGGGTTGCAGCAATGTGCCGCCGATTGCCGCAGTCTGCAAACCCGAGTGCGAAAAGGTTAGAAAACTGCGACTACCTTGACCGTTTGCAAGGACTCTTGAGCTGCGGGTGATGGTTCAATTTCCATCGCGGGTCACACCCCGCCGTCTGAGACACTGTGGCTTTGCAGTGCACGGCAACCACCTCGCACCGAAGGTGCCTTCAAATGCCAGCCGTAAGGGCGCCCGCGCGACTAGCTAGGCAGGGGTTTGGCCCGTCGAGGGCCTCCCATGACTGGAAGACCTGGGCGTCCTCGAATGTGGGACGCCTCAAACCCTGGAAATTTCCCGCGGGCCATGCCTGCTCCGTCTGACTTGGCACAGTGTCCGTCCTGTAGCCGCTGATCGGATTGAATGATGTTGAGATCGTTTGGCCGGCTGCGACGGTCCTCGCGACGAACATGGCACGTCCCTCCCAATGCTCCACGACCAGTGGCTGGCCAAACAGCAAGCCGCATCCGAGGACGCGGGGATGACGCGAACGCCGACGGAGTCGTCGGCGACACGAAGCCGGCTATAGATCGAAGCAGAGACCGACTCTGAGAGTTGACGGCGAAGCCTTGCGGATGCCAGAACGTCTGTGGGCCACAAGTTCGACGGAGGGCAGCTGATTGATTCGCCTGTAGAAGAGCGAGCCGCGAACGCCGGAACGTTCAGCGGACGACGCTGGATGCGAGACGCGATTGGGATTCGTCCGCAGGTCTCCGGCTGCACCCAACTTACCAGTTGAACCATGGAAGACCTTCTGACATCAGAAGCCGAACACGATCTGGTTCCTCTGAAGCGCTGTCGCGAACTGTTAGGCGAGGAAGCTGACGGCCTCTCCGACCAACAGGTCGAAGCCATTCGACGTCAGGTCGATGGACTGGCTCATGTGCTGATCGAGATCTACCTCGAGAATTCGTAACGAGCATGCAGGAGGTGTCCACCGCGATCGTATTGCCGACTCCAGAAAATGGAGCTAAGCTCCGATCTATGGTCGGCGCAGTTATCTACGTTCGCGTCAGCACCAAGGAGCAGACCGAGAATTTGAGCCTTCCGACGCAGCTTCGCGCCTGCGAGGAATACTCATGCCGTGAGGGCTACGAAGTACTCGAGCGGTTCAGAGAAGAGGGCGAGAGCGCAAAAACAGCCGACCGACCTGAGCTACAGCGCCTGTTGAAGTATTGCCGGGCGCACAAAGGCAAGGTTCATTTCGTTGTCGTGTTCAACCTCACACGATTCGCGCGAGAAAAGTACGACCACTTCGCACTTCGAGCGCATTTGAAATCGCTTGGTATCTCCTTGCGTTCTGCGACCGAACCCATTGATGACACATCGACCGGCAAGCTGATGGAGGGCGTGCTGGCATCGTTTGCTCAGTTCGACAACGACGTTCGATCCGATCGAACGCGCGCTGGCATGAAGGCGGCCCTCGAACTTGGCCGATGGACCTTCCTCGCGCCCATCGGTTACCTCAATGCTCCGCGGTCGTATGGAAAGAGCCTCATACCCGACCCTGAGCGAGCTTCAGTGGTCCAGCAGATTTTTGGTGAGTTCGCCACGGGACGATTTACGAAACAAGAACTGCTGCACGAGATGACCCGTCGAGGGCTCAAGACGCGCAAAGGACTACCGGTCAGTGCGCAGGCCTTCAGCACGATGCTCCAGAACAAGCTCTACGTCGGCATCGTGGAGACGCTTGGCTACGGCGTCGTCGGAAAACGTGGAGACTTCGATCCTCTGATTACGGAGGAAGTGTTTTATCGAGTCCAGGCGATCTTGACGGGGCGAGCGCAAACGACCGGCCCGCTCAATCGGCGTCGCCCTGAGTTCCCCTTGCGAGCGTTCATCAAGTGCGCTACCTGCGGGCGGGGCGTCACCGCGAGTTGGTCGAAGGGACGCAGTGCCCGGTACGCGTACTACCACTGCCTTCCACCTTGCCGGGCGGTGAATATCCCGAAGGCTCGGCTTGAAGCGCAGTTCGTGGAGGAGTTAGCGCGCCTTCAGCCAACAGCGGGTTACATGCGGATGCTGAAGGAGTCTGTGCTGCGGGTATGGCACGACCGCAAAGCTTGGGTCAAGAGCGAGGTGGCGAGTGCTGAGGGTCGAGCGAAAGCGATCCAACAAAAACTTGACCGCCTCGATGATGCATTCATCTACAAGGAGTCGATCGACCTCAGTACCTATGAACGCCAGCGCGACCGACTTCGGGAGGAATTGACGCTCATCGAGATCGATCGCCACAGTTCCAAAGTCGATGAGTTCGATGTTGAGGGCGTTCTCAACTTTGCCGAGCGCGTGCTGCCGCGCGCTTCTGATCTGTGGATTCAGGCTTCGCTCGATCAGCGCCAGCGTTTGCAGCGGCTGTTCTTCCCGGACGGTGTGCCGTTCAGCGGAAAACAGTTCGATCGAACCGTCGTAACGTCTTCTCTTTTCGAGTACTTACGGCCGATTCAAGGGTCGCATAAAAATTTGGTGGACCTGACCGGGATCGAACCGGTGACCTCCTGAATGCCATTCAGGCGCGCTCCCAACTGCGCTACAGGCCCTTCTTTCGGTGTGCGAACAGCCATTGTAGCGGACCGCGCGGGCACGGGGCAACGTTCCGGCAAAAAAGTGCGCAAGAGCGTGGGCGACGCTGCCGCTATGGGGGCCGGCGCTGATCCGCGCAGCGGGCGGGAGCAAGACATCTTCGTCAGACAGCTGCGCCGAACCTTCGCACACACGCCCGCGCCACACGTGCTCGACGGCTATGGTCCTTGCTGGCGCTCGAGGATGGCGTCACCCGGATGGCGTCCACCATAGGATGCATGCACGAGCGTCGGCGGTTCCGCGGTCGCTGGATCGGCGCGGCTTCAATATACGTTCA
>Ga0136617_10004986_pt1 | contig 11878 bp, 11 predicted proteins | sample AntDrymUQ3222106_2_FD_129672 | JGI IMG/M metagenome (GOLD analysis project Ga0136617, IMG submission 129672) | Polar desert sand microbial communities from Dry Valleys, Antarctica - metaG UQ322 (21.06) | ecosystem: Environmental > Terrestrial > Soil > Desert | place: Antarctica: Dry Valley...
ATCCGCTTCGCATGCGCAGCCATCGCCGCCTCCATCGTCACCCAACCCGGACGACAAGGCAATTCGCCTGCACACCAACCCATTCCTTCAACCGGCAGACAATTTGCCGGAGCGGCCACTAGGCGTCGCTGACGCCCAGCCAGAGGGCGATCGCCTCGGAGCGCGAGTGCACCCCGATCTTCTCGTAGATGCGGCTCAGATGGTTCTTGACCGTCTTGTTGGTGATGAACAGCTGCTCGGCGATCTCGCGGTTGGTGTTGCCGCGGGCGAGGAGGTTGAGCACCTCGCGCTCGCGGGCGGTGAGCGAGCCGAGACCGAGCTCGTCCTCGTCGTTGGCGACGCCGGGTGCGCGCCGGAGCACGTCGAAGACCGCGGGGGTGACGGCGGGCGAGAGCACCATCTCGCCGCGCGCGACGGCCTTGATGCGGCCCTCGAGCTCGTCGGGCTCGAAGCGGCCGTGCACCAGGTAGCCGGCGGCGCCGTTGCGGATCGCGCCGGTGACGAGGTGCTCGTCCTCGGAGTAGGAGAGCATCAGCACCTTCGAGCGCTGGGCCAGCGGGCCGGCGGCGGCGACGCCGTCCATGACCGGCATCCGCACGTCGAGGCAGACGACGTCGGGGCGCAGCTCCTCGGCCAGCGCGATCGCCTCGCGGCCGTCGGCGGCCTCGCCCACAACTTCGAGGCCGTCGGCCTCGGCCAGCAGGCTGGCGATGCCCCGGCGCACGATCGCGTTGTCGTCGACGAGCAGGATGCGGATTAGCGCCATGTGTAACCCGGCACCGACCGGGACGGCAGCGTATCGGTGGGCGCGGCGGGCGGGGGTGGCTGCGGCGCGGGGGCGGGCTGCGCCGCCGGCGCCTCGGCCGGCATCCAGGCCGACAGCACGCAGCCGTCTCCGGGCGCCGACTCGACGCTCAGATCGCCCCCCGCGAGCAGCGCCCGCTCACGCATCCCGGTCACGCCGAAGTGGCGGCCGCGGGCGAGCTCCTCGAGCTCGTCGGGCACCTCGAAGCCCGCGCCGTCGTCGGCCACCGTGAGCACCGCGCGGCCGCCGAGCCGGCGCAGCCGCACCGTGACCTGGCTCGCGCCGGCGTGGCGCTCGACGTTGCGCAGCGCCTCGCGCATGATCCATTCGAGCTCGCGCTCGGCCACGGGATGCAGCTCGCCCACCTCTTCGACGGCGAGCGCGACCCGCACCCCGCTCGCCTCGCCCCAGGCGCGCGCCTCGGCCTGCAGGGCGGCCGTCAGCGGCAGCTGCTCGCCCGCGTCGGCGCGCAGGCCGACGATGATCTCGCGCGCTTCGCGCGTCGCCTGGCGGGCGTCGTCGGCCAGTTTGTGCGCCTCGGCGGCGGCCGTCGCGGGGTCGCGCTCGATGTGCCGCGCGAGCGCGAGCGCCGCGAACCCCATTCCGCTCACGGTCTTGGCCAGCGAGTCATGCATGTCCCGCGCCAGCCGCGCGCGCTCGGACTGGGAGGCGAGCTCGGACTCCGTCTCGGCCTGGCGGTCGAGGAGACCGCGCAGCCCCGCTCCCGCGGCGGCGATCAGCGGGTACAGCGCCGGCAGCACGAAGCTCGCCGCCTCGGCGTCGCGCACCGAGACGACCCACGCGTAGACGCCGATCAGCATCACCGAGAACAGCCCCGCCCCGGCCCAGCCGTAGACGAGCCCGCCCAGCAGCGCGCTGCCGAGCGTGTAGTAGAAGAACGGGCTGTTGACGCCGGTCAGCAGCAGGATCAGCGTCGCCAGCACCAGCTCGCCCGCGAGGTAGCCCGGGTGGCGGACCAGCGTCGGCCCGACGCGGTCCCAGTAGCGCAGCGGGATGGCGGAGGTGATGGCCGCGACGACGATCGCCGCCGCCGGGAGCGTGCGGTCGCCGTCCTCGCCCCACAGCGCGACGACCGTGATCAGGAGGATCCCGGTACGGAAGGTGAGGATGCCCTTGCAGGCCGACTCGAGCCAGCCGCCGGCGCCGCCCTCGCCGCGCTCGAGGATCCGCTCAGCCACCGCCGAGAACTCCGGAGTCGAGGATGTCGGTGCCGAGGATCATCGAGGCGAGGATCAGGATGATCGACCCGGGCACGATCAGCGTCGTCACGATCAGCGAGATCCGCGGCGCGGCCCGCGCGGCCCGCCGGCGCGCGTTCTGGGCCGCCGAGCGGCGCATGTCGAGCGCGATGTCGTTGAGCGCCTCCGACAGCGGCACGCCGAGCTCCTCCGCCTGCAGCTGGGCGCCGATGAAGGTCGACAGCGACTCCGAGTCGTTGCGCGCGCGCAGCGCCAGGAACGCGTCGCGCCGCGAGGCGCCGAGGTCCATCTGGCGCAACGCGACCAGGATCTCCTCCCCCGCGGGTCCCCCGAGCGACTCGGCCACCCGCTGCAGCGCCGAGCGGTAGCCCAGCCCGGCCCGCACGGTCACTGCGAGGATGTCGAGGAAGTCCGGGAGGTCGCGCTCGATGCGCTCCTGGCGCAGCCGGCCGGAGCGCGAGAGCAGGATGTCCGGCAGGAACCAGCCGGCGGCCGTCGCGATGATGGCGATCAGCCACGAGCCGCCGATCAGCGCGAGGAAGCCGAAGAGCCCGCCGACGACCAGGCACAGCGCGCCCTTGAGCCCGATGAACCGCTGCACCGTCAGGCCGCCGGGGCGCCCGGCCAGGTCGAGCCGGCGCGCGATCGCCTCCCGGCGGCTGAGCCGGATCCCGGGCGCCAGGCGCGGGCCGAGGCCCGCGGCCAGCCGCTCGATCAGCCGCCGCAGCAGCGACCGCCGCCGCGCGGCGACCTCCACGCCGGCACGCGCGGCGAGCCGATCGACCGGGCCGCGGTCGAGGAGCAGCGGCACGGCCAGCAGCGCGAGCGTGAAGCAGGCGGTGACGAGCGCACCCGCCAGCAACGGCGTCATACGTCGACCTTCGTGGTCGCGCGGATCAGCACGAAGGCCACCCCCCACAGCCCGCCCGCGGCGCCGAGGGCGAGCAGCCCCGCCGGCGAGGAGGTCATCTCGCGCATCACGCCCGGGGTCAGGACGTTCATCATCACGATCGCGGCGATGCCGATGCCGGCCACGATGTAGGACGTGAAGACGGACCCCGACAGCACGGTGCGGATCTCGCGCAGCAGGTCCTTGCGCGCCTCGAGCGTCCCGCCCAGCTCCTGCAGCGCGCGCACGGTGTCGCCGCCCGCGCGCTGCTGGATGATGATCGTCGACATCAGCACCGCCACCTCACGCGACGGCAGGCGCTTCTGGAGGCGCTCGAGCGCCACGTCGAGCGGCTGGCCGAGGCGCATCTCCTGCACGACCGCGGCCATCTCGGCTGCGGCCGGGTCATCGAGCTCGCGCGCGGACATCTGCACGGCGCCGGCGATCGAGAGGCCCGCCTGGGTGCCGTTGGAGAGCATCCGGGCGAGATCGGGGAGCTGGTCCATGAACGCGTCGCGGCGCTTTGCCCGCTGGCGCTCGACCCACCAGCGCAGGCCGGCGGTGACCATGACGTAGCCGAGCACGAACGCCACGATCGGCGGCGTGAGCAGCGTCATCAGCATGGCGGCGACGAAGCCGCCCACGAGCACGATGGCGACGAAGTCGATCGGCGTGACGCGGCCGCCGGCGGAGCGCAGCCACTGCGCGAGCCGCTGGCCGGGCGAGGTCGCCCGCAGCCGCTGGTCGAACCGCTCGAGCAGCGCCCGCAGCGCGCTGCCGCCGCCCTCCGCGCGGCCGCGGGCGGCGAGCGCGGCGCGGCGGTTGGAGCCGCTGAGGTACAGCGCGGCCCCGACCATGCCGAGCACCATCACCCCCAGCAGCCCGACGAGGGCGAGCGCGTCCTTCTCCATCAGTTTGCCTCGCGCTCCGGGGTCGCGGGCGCCTCGGCCTCGGGGCCGAACTCGTCGGGCACCTCGTGGCCCATCAGCATCAGGCGGCGGGCGATCGCAGGCGGCAACGGGAAGTGGCGGAAGCGCCCGGTCACCTTGCGATCGGGCCCGACCGCGTCGGACTCGAACTGCGCGACCGTGCCCAGGCGGAACGTCTCGCGGCGCGCGGAGGCGACGAGCGCGACCTCGGCGATCCGGCGCTTGCCGTCGGCGTAGCGGTCGATCTGCACGATCAGGTGGATCGCGGAGTTGATCTGGTCGCGCAGCGCCTCGAACGGGATGTGCAGGTCGCTCATCGTCGCGAGCGTCTCGAGCCGGTGGATGGCATCGTCGGGCGAGTTCGCGTGCACCGTGACGAGCGAGCCCTCGTGGCCCGTGTTGAGCGCCTGCAGCATGTCGAGCGTCTCCCCGCCGCGGACCTCGCCGACGATGATGCGGTCCGGGCGCATGCGCAGCGAGTTGCGGACGAGGTCGCGGATCGATACCTCACCCTTGCCCTCGACGTTGGCGGGACGCGCCTCGAGCGTGACGACGTGCGGCTGCTGCAGGCGCAGCTCCGCGTTGTCCTCGACCGTGATGATGCGCTCGCCGGGCGGCACCGCGGCGGACATCGCGTTCAGGAGCGTCGTCTTGCCGGCGCCGGTGCCGCCGGAGATCACGACGTTGAGGCGGCCGGCGACGCAGGCGCGCAGCAGCTGCGCGGTCGCCGCGTCCATCGAGCGCAGCTCCACCAGCTGATCGAGCGTGAACAGGCGCGGGAAGCGCCGGATCGTCATCGTCGGCCCGCGCAGCGCGAGCGGCGGGATGATCACGTTGACGCGCTCGCCGGTGGGCAGGCGGGCGTCGACCATCGGGCTGGACTCGTCGACGCGCCGGTTGACCTGGGAGACGATGCGGTCGATCGTCTGGTAGAGCTGCGCCTCGTCGGTGAAGGTGATGTCCGCGCGCTCGAGACGACCCTCGCGCTCGAGGAAGACCTCGTCGGGCCCGTTGACCATGATCTCCGTCACGGACGGGTCGGCGAGCAGCGGCTCGAGCACGCCGAGGCCGATCGCCTCGTCGATCACGCGCCGGATCAGCCGCGTGCGCTCCGCGGTCGACAGCACGGGCCCCTCGCGGGACACCATCCGCCCGACCACACGCTCGAGCCGCGCGCGGCGCTGCGGCGCGGACAGCTCCGCGATCTCGGAGAGGTTGACCTCCTCGAGCAGGCGCCGCCGGTAGTAGCCGACGCCGTCGCCGTCGCCGTCTCCGCTGCTGGGACGGAGTCCGCCCTCCTCCCCCGCGATGCGGTCGCGCAGGCCCATCAGTGGTCCCTCCGGCGGGTCCGCGCGTGCTCGGGCGGGATGCAGGCGGATGCCTGGCAAGGACGCAGGGAGGGTGCCAGGACGGAGTCCTTGCCCCGACCGAGGACACCGGCAGGCGCCGGCTGCGCCCGTCCGAGTACGTGGGGATTCGTCGGAGGGGCCACTTACGCAGGAAGCTCCGCGGTGCGGGTGGCCGTGAGTGCCTTCGTGGTGACGATCCCCGGCAGCAAGAGCGGCATGCGGACCGTCACGGTGGCCTTCTCGCCGTCGATGTCGATCTTCTCGATGCCCTTGCGCAGCGGCCCCGAGAGCGCGTTGCGGGCTGCCTTCTTCGCATCCCCGCCGCGCGCCTCGACCCGGCTGGCCGTGCGCGCCGCGTTGGAGACCTGCGTGTAGGTCCACGCGGCGAGGGCCACCTGCCACACGATCAGCGTGACGAGCATCAGCCACGCCAGCATCCCCATCAGCTCGGCCGACGCCTGGCCGCGCTCGTCGGCGAGGCGGCGCCTCACGTCGTGTCCTCTGTCTGCGACGGCGGCAGCGGCTCGTCCTCGACCGAGGTGGACGCGTGGTCGGAGACGGTCCAGGGGCTGCCGATCCCCGGCAGCACGATCGGCACGGTCAGGCGCACGTTGACCGTGACCGGGTCGTCCTTGTCGATCTCGATCTTCGCGTCCTTGCGCCACGCCTTGGGGAGGTCTTCCTCCGCTGCGTCGCGGTAGGGCTTCTCCTTCTTGGTGTCGAGCGTGTTGACGGCGAGGATGCGCGACCCCTCGCGCGCGGCGTGCCCCGCGAGCAGGTAGGTGTAGCCGAGCAGCCCGACCTGCCAGAGCGCGAGCACGACGAGCGCCAGCACCGGCAGCAGCCCCATCATCTCGGCGGTGCCCTGGCCGCGCTCGCCGCCGAGGCGAGCGATCAGGCCGCGCGGCTCGGACGGGTCCGCCTCGGGCTCCTCGCCCGACGCGGGCAGCGCGTCGGCCTCGTTGAGCAGCGCATCGAAGCTCCCGCGGAGCTTCGCGTCCTCCATGCGCGCCGGGGTGCCCGTGTTGACGGCCGCCTCGAACGAGGAGAAGTCGGCGGGGATGGTGGTGCGCGCGAGCTGCCCGGCGATCACCTTGCGCGCGAGGTCGGGCTGGACCTCGAGCTTGCGCGAGGTGCGGTTGAGCACGACCAGGACGTCCTCGTCGTTCTCGCGCACCTGCAGGCGCTTCCAGAGCTCGAGCAGGCGCTTGACGCCGCGCAGCGAGACGACGTCCGGCTGCGTCACGACGAGCGTCCGGTTGGCGATCTCGGCGCCGATCGCGCTCGCCTCCGAGACGGTCGCCCCGAGGTCGACGATCGTCAGCGCGTGGCGCGCCTTGACGGCGCTGAGGATGCTGCGCGCGACCAGCGCGTTGACCTCCTCGGCCCGCTCGCCGTCGTCGGGCGCGAGCAGCACCCGGAAGCCCTCCTTGTGCGTGTAGAGCGTCTCCTGCAGGTGGCGGACGGAGATCTCGTCGGCCACCTCGACGAGATCGACCACGGAGCGGCGGTGCGGCATGTCGAGGAACGAGCGGAAGTCGCCCTTCTGGAGATCGAAGTCGACGACGCAGACGGGCTTGCCGGGCGCGGCGCGCACGGCGGCGAGCGCGAGCTGGAGCGCGACGGTGGTGGTGCCGACGCCGCCCTTGGAGCCGGCGACCGCGATCAGCTGCCCGCCGAGCGCCGCGCCGGCCGACTCCTCGCCCGCGACGCGCTCGCGCATCGTCCGCGACCACTGGGCGGCGGCGCGCACGCTCGCCTCGAGCTGCTCGAGCGAGAGCGGCAGCGTGACGACGTCGCGGATGCCGGCGTGCATGGCCGCGCGCAGCACGTCGGGCGAGTCGTCGGCGGCGATCAGCACCACGCCGACCTCGGGGAAGCTCGCTGAGATGTCGCGCGCCACCTCCATCACCGGGACGGTGCCGAGCGCGTCGTGCAGGACGACGACGTCGATCTCGAGCCGGCGCAGCGCCCGCGCCGCCTCCTCGCCGTCGGCGACGCGGTCGACAACCTGGAGGTCCTCGCCCTCCTGCATGAGCGCGACCGCGCTCTGGGCGAGCTCGGCGTCGGCGATCGCCAGGAGCAGCCGGTGCTGGGTCATCGCAGCTCGGGGCGCGTGTACGTCCGCTCGGTCTTCTTCAGCGGTGTCGTCTCGTTCGGGCGCAGCAGCGCGAGACGGACCTCCTGCGCGAAGCTCTCGGCCTCGGTGACCTTGAGCTGCTGCTTCGGAGTGAGCGCGAAGGTGATCGGCACGACCTGCTTGGGGTCGGCGTCGGCCTCCCGGACGCCCCGGCCCCCCTCGAGCTTGGCCTGACCGACCTCGATGATCCGCGCGCTCGGGACCACGACGGTCGACTTCGGCGCGATGCCGCGCTCAGAGTCGCCGTCGTAGGTGGCGACGATGTCGACGATCGCGTTCGGCCCGAGCTTGCCCGCCACTCCGGTCTCGGCGTCGACGAGGATGGCGATCTCGCGCTGGCCCGGGGCGAGCTCGGGCGGGAAGATCAGCATGCCCTCCTGCAGCAGCGAGTCCTTGGTCAGGTCGGTGCCCGCCACCTTGCCGACCAGCTTGGAGCGGTCGCGCAGCGCCGTCGGCGGCGCCCAGCGCCGGGGCATCGTGATGGTGGTGACGGCGTCGTCGGGGACCGACTCATAGGCCTTCACCGGCTTGGAGAGGGAGAGCAGCTCGATCTTCGGGTCGACCTCGGTGCGGACGTCCGCGACGTAGGACGCGACCAGCACGAAGACGGCGAGCAGACCCAGGCCCGAGAGGACCAGCAGCAGCAGACCGCGGCGTTGGCGTGGGTTCATCGCAACTGAAAATACGCGCTGGCTCGCGCAAGGGAAGGTCCCGGGCCCAGGTTGAGGCCCGGTCCCGGACGAATGTTGAGTCCCCGGACCCACGCCCGGCGGCCCGGCCGGGACTACGCTCCCGCAGCATGCTACGGCGGGAAACCGGTCAGATCCTTCCGGGGCTGATCATGCTGATGCTGGCCATCCTGGCCCTCGGCATGCTGACCTTCCGGATCGGCCACGCGGCCGTGCTCCGCTCGGGCGCTCAGACCGCAGCCGACGCCGCCGCGCTGGCCGGCGCGCGGTCGATCCGCGACCAGCTGACCGCGCAGCTGGCGGCCACGGGCACCTCGGACCTCGCGCGCGTCAGCGAGTCGGTCGCCCGCGCCGCGGCGGCCGACTACGCCCAGCGCAACGACGCGCGCCTGACCGACTTCAAGCTGGAAGGCGCGGACGTGCGCGCCTGGGTGGACACCGACGACGAGAAAGTCGACGCGCCCAAGGACGAGCGCCGCGGCGAGGCGAGGGCACGCGGCCGCGTCGAGCTCATCGCCCTCCCGGGCTTCGCCGGCGGCGGCCCGGTCGGCGCCGGCGGAGGCGGAGGCGCCTACGACCCCATCTCCGAGAAGGAGTGGAAGGAGCTCGCGAAGGAATTGAAGTACCCGCCCGACTGCGAGGACCTCTACAAGCTGGGGCGCTTCCTGCAGGCGCACGGTGGCACCGCGGGCGAGAACACGCGCCTCGGGGACCCGCCGTTCCCCCCCGGCGGCGAACGCAGCGACACGTCCTGGCACTACCGGTGCGGCTGGTCCGGAGCGATCGACCTCAACTACGGCGGCAACGAGAAGGCCATCATCGACTCCCAGATCGGCTGGTTCCACAAGCTCGGCTTCAACACGCTGTGGCAGGTCTCCAACCACTTCGACCACGTCCACATCAACCCGGGCTCCGGGGAGGGCGTCGGCGGGGCGGGCGGCGGAGCCGCCGGTCCGCTGCAGCACACCGCGCTCGAGGTCAAGCTCGTCGACTGGGACGCGCCGTCGCCGACCGGGTTCGCCGGCGGCTTCGTGGGCGGCGCCGGCGGCATCCCGTACGGCCCGCCCGATCCCAAGGTGGCCGCGATCATGTGCGACGTCCTCGACCGGATGAACGTGTCGGCGAAGGTGCGCCTCGCGGCCTGGGAGACGGCGATCGTCGAGTCCGGGGTGAAGAACCTCCCGTTCGGCTCGGAGGACTCCCACGGCGTCTTCCAGCAGCAGTGGACCCAGGGCTGGGGCACGATCGCGCAGACGATGGACCCGGAGTACGCCACGCGGAAGTTCGTGACCGCGGCGCAGAAGATCGAGCACCGCTACGCGGACCCGGGCGTCCTCGCGCAGAAGGTCCAGATCTCGGCCCACCCCGAGCGCTACGCCCAGCGCGCCGGCCAGGCCGCGGCCCTGGACAGGAAGTTCTGCGGCTCGTGATGACGCGCCTGGCACTCAGCTGCGCGGTCGCCGCCTGCCTGGCGCTGTCGGGTTGCGGCGACGGCGAGCGCGCCGCGGAGACGGAGCCCACGGCCGGCGTCGGCGGCGAGCCGCCCACCGCCTCATCGACGGTGAGTCCCGTGACGACCCCGCAGCCCCTGCGCTACACGCCGGGCGCCCGCGCGCAGCTCACGGCGGGCGGCGTCGGCGTCGTCGACCTCGGCAATCGCGTCGCGATCGAGCCGGCGCTGATGGCCGTCAACCGGGAGCAGCGGCTCGAGGGGCTGCGCTGGTCGGGCTGGGGCAGCCGGCGCACGAGCGGCCGTGGGACGGTCGACACGCTGATCTGCGATCCCAACTGCGCCACCGGCCGGCGCGAGCGCTCGACCGCCGTGATCGTCCTCTCGAAGCCGCGGCGCTGCGGCAGCCGCCGCTTCTACGCGCGCTCGACGATGACCTACGAGGAGCCCGAGACGGGCCGCACCCGGGCTCCCGACACCTACGTGCGGCCGCCCTGCTGATGCGCGGCCGGTGCACGACGACGCACGGGGCGCCCGCGGTGGCCGCACAGCGGGCACGGCGAGCTCGCGATCAGCTCGCGGCACCAGCGGCACAGCCATGGCTCGAGCTCGGCCAGGAGCTCCTCGGCGAGCTCCGGCACGTCGACCGGGAATACGACGCTCTCGACGACCTTGCCGGTCCCCCACCACGAGGGGCCGTTGGGCGTCGGCTCGACCTCGGCGACGGGCAAGCCGCCGAGCGCCGCGTTGACAGTCTCGCGCGCCCAGGCGGTATCGCCGGCGCGCGGCGCGATGACCATCCGCGAGGGGCGCACGATCTCCGGCAGCGGCACGCCGGGCTCGCCGGCGGAGAGCTTGTGCACGGACGGCTCGGGCCACGACGAGACGCCGAAGGCGCTGTTCGGACCCAACGAGGCGAGGTGCTGGCCGAATGTTGGAGTGGGCGCGCTGAGGCCCGAGACGGAGCCGAGCCAGGTGAAAACGTGCAGCTCCGCCTCGATCTCGGGCAGCAGCGAGGCGAGGACGCCCGCGGACGGGACGCAGGAGCCCAATGCGGAGGCGAGCGAGCACAGCACCGCGCCCGCGAGCGGCGGCAGCGCGGTCTCGTGCACGGCGACGCGGTCCGTATCGAGCATGGAGCGCGCCATGGCGAGCCGCAGCGCGCCTTCCGGGGGGAACCACTGCGGCAGCACGGCGATCACGTAGCCGCCCTCCGCGATGCCCGACGCGAGCGCCTGGACCAGCACGCCGGCCTGCTCGGCCGGCGGTGGCTCGAGCACGGCGTCGATCCGGCCCTCCCCGCCCACGAATCGCTCGGGCTTGAGGCCGAACGCCAGGATCACCGGCGTCCGCTGCTCGGCGGACCGCTCCGATGCCTGTCTGTCAGGGTTATCGGGCACAACTTGACCATAGTGACCAACTGGCGCGCCTCGGTTCGGACCAGCGGCGCAGGCACCATGTAGGAGCGATATGGAAATCGTCCTCGTACTCGCCGCCTTCGTCGGCATCATCCTGACTGCCATCCCCCCGCTCCGCCGCCGGAGTCGCGGGCCCGTGCGTGCCGGCGCGGGCAAGCAGTGGACGACGACCGCCGCCGCGCGACGCGACCGGCGACCCGCCGCGGCCGGCGTCCGCACCCGCGCGGGCCGGGACACCCAGCGCGCCGCCGCCGCCGCCGCGGGCACGGGCACGTCGACCGCGGTCGCGAGCGAGACCTACGACGAGTGGGACGATGACCTCGACTGGGGGGGCGAGGCCACGGTCGCGGCCGCGCCTCCCTCCCCGCCGCGCCCGGAGTCCGACCTCGACTGGAAGATGCCGGGCGAGCTCGACGGCGGCGCCGTGGCCGAGCCCGACGAGGACCCGGTGTGGGACGACGAGGAGCCGGTCAACGGGAGTGAGGACAACGGCGCAGCGCCGCCGGCCGCCGACGCGCCGATCGCCCCTGACCGCGCGACCCGGCACGACGACGCCCGGACCGACGCCCCCGGCGCGGCCGAGCCGCTGACGGAGTCCGATTGGGACTGGGAGCCCACCGTCTCGCGTGCCCCGGAGCTCGCCGCGGTCGCGGCCCCTACCCGCACGCGCCGCACCTCCAGGCGCAAGGTCAATCCGCTCGTGCTCGTCGCGCTCTATGCGCTCTTCGGCATCGGGGTGATCGTGATCGGCGTCAACGTCATCAGCGGCGTCATGGCGGACTCCGATCCGAAGAGCGCGCCGCGCCCCTCGGCCACCACGGTCGAGCCGACCCCCGAGCCGACCCCGCCCGCCGCCTCCACCGCTACGAGCGCCGAGGCCCGGCAGCTGCAGCAGGCCTTCCTGGACCAGCGCAGCGCGCTCCTGGCCCAGGAGGCCCGCGCCGTCCGCAGCGCCCGCGCCGCCGCCCGCCGCGCGCAGGCGGCCCGCC
>Ga0136617_10004988_pt1 | contig 11876 bp, 15 predicted proteins | sample AntDrymUQ3222106_2_FD_129672 | JGI IMG/M metagenome (GOLD analysis project Ga0136617, IMG submission 129672) | Polar desert sand microbial communities from Dry Valleys, Antarctica - metaG UQ322 (21.06) | ecosystem: Environmental > Terrestrial > Soil > Desert | place: Antarctica: Dry Valley...
AGCTGCGCATCGCGCGTGACGAGCTCCCACTCATCCGTCGAGCGATCCACGAATCGACGTGGAGCGAGCGGGCCAACGAACCAGACGGCGGTGCCTTTCGTCGGTTGTTCGACCGCCACGACGGGCAGGTGCTGAACCTCGAGTCGGCCAAGAAGCTGGTGGAGAACCTCGAGATCGGCAAGGAGACGGTCGGCACCGAGCTTGGTTACGGCTTGCTGAACCGCACGCTCAGCCAGGGCGCCGCAGTGGCAGTCAACGCACTGTCCGGAAGCAACGTCGGTGTGCCGCTCATCCCGCGCGTGCTGAAGCCGCTGCGCACGCCGCTGCACGCAGTCAACAGCCTGGTGCGGGTGGCCACGGCGTCATCGCCGCTCGGCAAGGCGGCCAACGCCTTCGTGTTCGCCATCTGCGGCGCGATCGTCGCGCTCGCCGTCACCGGGGCGGACGTCCCCGCCGGGCTCCTCGTCGTCTCCGAGATCCTGATCGTCGCGGCGTTCGGCCTGGCGCTGATCCGCACCCGGCTGCGATGGCACGCCATCTGGATGCTGCCGCTCTCGCTCGTCGTCGGCCTGGCGCTCGTCGGCGGCGACCTGCGCGACGTGGTGTACGACCAGGCACCGGCGACCGTCAGCGACAGGCTCGACGCCGGCACAGAGCTCGAGCTCCCCGAGGACGCGGTGATCCGCATCCGCAGCGGCACCGACGACGACGAACGGATCGAAGATCGGGAGGTCGGCGACGCGACCATCGTGCTTCGCGACGGAGCGACTACCCGCGAGGTCCTGGAGGGCGAGGCGCAGACTGCGAGTTGGAAGCGGTGGGGGTTCATCAACACGCAGAGCGTGGCGAACTTCGTGCTGCTCGCGCTCGTGCTGTGGGGCGCGACGATCTTCATGAACCGACGCACGAGGTCGCCGTGGTGGCAGACCGTCGGCGTGCTCGTCGCGGGCGCCGTCGCCTCGGTGGTCCTGTTCGTCTTCCGGGCCGCGTCCAGGGTCTTCGATCCCGTCCTCACCGGTGCGCCGACGGACAGCGCCGTGAAGCGATGGTTCGTCGCCCGAGCCGTCGACCTGCACGGCTACGAGTTGGAGGTCGTCCTGATCATCCTGGTGGTTGCGTCGATCCTGCTCGGCGCCGCCTACGACGTGGCGGTCAAGCACCGCATCCGCAGCTTGGTCCGAGCGGTGAGCGACCGCCGTACCATGACGTGATGGTCGCCCCGTTCCCGATCGCCCGGCCACGGCGGCTGCGGCGCACCGGGGCGATGCGCGACCTGGTCGCCGAGACGACCGTGCGCACATCCGACCTGATCGCACCGCTGTTCGTGCGTGAGGGCATCGACGAGCCGATACCGATCCCGTCGCTGCCCGGTGTCGTGCAGCACACTCGCGAGAGCCTGCGCAAGGAGGTCGCCGAGCTCGCCGGACTCGGTCTTCGCGGCGTCATCCTCTTCGGCATCCCGACCACCAAGGACGAGGTCGGCTCGGGCGCGTTCGATCCCGACGGGATCGTCCAGCTCGCCCTCGGCGACCTCGCCGACGACGTCGGCGACGACGTCGTGCTGTTCTCCGACCTGTGCGTCGACGAGTACACCAGCCACGGCCACTGCGGCGTGCTCGACGACCGCGGCGACGTCGACAACGACGCCACGCTCGAGATCTACGCCAGGGCCGCCGTCGCCCAGGCGTCCGCCGGTGCGCACGTCGTCGCGCCGAGCGGGATGATGGACGGCCAGGTCGCCCGGATCCGCGGAGCGCTCGACGACGAGGGCTTCACCGGCGTGTCGATCCTCGCCTACTCGGCGAAGTACGCCAGCGGGCTGTACGGGCCGTTCCGCGACGCCGTCGACGTTTCGATCGCCGACGGCGGCGACCGCAAGGGCTACCAGCAGGACTGGCGCAACGCCCGCGAGGCGCTCGTCGAGATCGACGCCGACATCGCCCAGGGCGCTGACATGGTGATGGTCAAGCCGGCGCTCGCCTACCTCGACGTGATCGCCGCCGCCCGGGCGCGCGTCGACGTGCCGATCGCGGCGTACCACGTCAGCGGCGAGTACGCGATGATCGAGGCGGCGGCGGCCAACGGTTGGATCGACCACGACGTCGTGGCGCTCGAGCACCTGACCGCGATCAAGCGCGCCGGCGCCGACGTGATCCTCACCTACCACGCCAGGTGGTTCGCCGAGCGCACCCCGTGACCATCGAGCCGTGCGACGCCGAACGTTGCGCCGCCGCCGGTTGCGTGCCGACGGTGTGCGTCGGCCGGGGCGTCCCGTCGAACCACGAGCTGTTCGCCCGTTCGCTTGCGGCGATCCCCGGCGGGGTCAACAGCTCGATCCGGGCGTTCCGCTCCGTCGGCGGCGAGCCCTACGTCGTCGCCCGCGCCGAGGGCCCGTACGTGTTCGACGTGGAGGGCCGGCGCTACATCGACCTCGTGCAGAGCTACGGGGCGGTGATCCTCGGCCACGCTCACCCCGCGGTCACCGCAGCGCTCGCCGCAGCAGCGCCCGACGGCACGTCGTTCGGCGCGCCGACACCGCGTGAGATGAAGCTCGCCGAGGCGATCCGCGAGCGGATGCCGAGCTGCGAGCGGGTACGCCTGATGAGCTCCGGGACGGAGGCGACGAGCACCGCCGTGCGCCTCGCCCGCGGCGTGACCGGGCGGGACCGGATCGTATCGTTCCACGGCAACTTCCACGGCGCCACCGACGCGCTGCTCGCCGCCGGCGGCAGCGGCGTGGCGACGCTCGGGCTGCCCGGCACGGCCGGCGTGCCGGCCGCGGCCGTCGCCGAGACGCTCGTCGTGCCGTACAACCAGGTGCCGGCGATCGGCGACGACGTCGCCGCCGTCATCGTCGAGCCCGTCGCCGCCAACATGGGTGTCGTCGCGCCGCAGCCGGGGTTCCTCGACGGGCTGCGCGCGGCGTGCGACCGCGTCGGTGCGCTGCTCATCTTTGACGAGGTGATCACCGGATTCCGCCTCGACACCGGTGGGGCGCAAGCCAAGTACGACGTCCGGCCCGACCTGACGACGTTCGGCAAGGTCATCGGTGGCGGCCTGCCGATCGGGGCCGTCGGTGGCCGCCAGGACGTGATGGAGCAGCTCACGCCGCTCGGCACCGTCTTCCACGCCGGCACGCTGTCGGGCAACCCGCTGGCGACCGCCGCCGGGCTCGCTGCGCTCGGTGAGCTCGGACCCGACCAGTACATGGAGCTGTCGGCTCGAGCCCGACGGCTCGCCGCGCTGCTGCGCGACTCGTGCGCCGCCGCCGGGTTCGCCGCCCAGTTCCCCGTGGTCGGGACGCTCGTCGGGATGGTGTGCGGCGACGTCCCCGCACCGATCGACTTCGCCGGTGCCAAGCGCACCGACGAGGCGGCCTACGCGGCGTTCTTCCAGGCGATGCTCGCCGCCGGCGTGGCGATGGCGCCTGGTGCGTACGAGGCGATCTTCGTCGGGATGGCCCACACCGACGAGGTGATCGAGGAGATCGGCGCCGCCGCGGTGATCGCCGCCGCGGACGCGATGCGACGCCTTCAGGTCGCCGCGATCTGCTAGGCGTGCCGCGAGCGCCGTCGCGCCGTCGCGATCGCACCGGCGTCGGATCGCTCGAGCACGAGCTGGCGCACATGTACTTCGGGGTCGCGACGGTCAACCGCACCTGGCGCGACACGTGGATCGACGAGGCGGCTGCGGTGTGGATCGAGGAGGGCGGCAACGTCGGCGGGCTGCCGCGCAACTTCGAGTCCGGCCTCGCCCGTGGCCGCAGCGCTGTGGCACCGGGGTTCGACCTCGCGCATATGGAGCCGGGGCGCGGATGCTCCGCGAGATCGCCGAGGCGCTCGGCGGCCGGCAGGAGATGTACGCCTTCCTCGCCGACCTGCACCGGCGTCGGGCGTTCCGGCCGTTCACCACTGCCGCGCTGATCGACGAGGTGGTCGGCGCCCAGGACCGGATCGATCGGGCCGACCTCCACCGCTGGTTGTACACGGCGCAGTAGCGCCCACCCGCCACCTCCAGGCAGCCTGACGTCGCTAGCGTCGTCGGCCAGCTATGCGCCAGGTCCTCTCGTGGCGGTTCGTCGCCAGCATCGTGGCGCTGGCACTCATCGCCGTCGGCATCTACCTGGCGTTCGGCCGGGAGGAGTCCATCGCCGAGGTCGTCAGGGGCCAGCGCCCACCCGAGCGCCGCGCCGACTTGATCTCGCTCGTCTACTCGACCGAGCGGGACGAGTTCTCGGTGGCACCCAACGGGCGGACACGCGGGCAGCTGACTCTGATCCTGCCCACCGACCCGCCGGCGATCGCCCGCATCTACCCGAACACGCCAGGTGAGGTCACGTGCACCGACCTCGACCAGATCGGTCAGTGCGCCGTGGTCGCCGACCTCCTCGGCGATGCCGTCGTGCGGTTCGCGCTGGTCCCGATGGGGCCGCAGTTCACGTTCGAGCTGCCGCCGATCGTCGAGCTCGACGGCGGCTACGCCACGCTTCTCAACGGCTGGCAGGTGCCCTACGCAGACATCATCGACCGCGATCGCTGCGACTCGCCCGCCGAGTCGTTCTCCGAGTTCCTCGAGATCGTCGGCAACCGACACCGCTCGCTGTTCAACCTCGGGCGCAAGGAGATCACCGCCGTCGTCTGCTGAGTCCTGTCAGGCGGCGATGCCTGCGCGGTAGGCCGTCTCTGCGCGGCCGAGGAAGTCGAGCAGGATGCGGTTGAACGTGGTGAAGTGCTCGATCATCAGACCGTGCGCGGCGCCGCTGATGACGACGAGCTCGGCGGTCGGGATCCGCTCGGCGAGCTCCTCGCTGTCGCCACGAGGCGTCAGCACGTCTTGGTTGCCGACAATGACCAGCGCCGGCACCTCGATGTCGGCCAGTGCCGCTCGCTCGCTCTCCGGCGCAGCGAGGATCGCATCGACCTGGGCGGCGAAGGCGTGCGCCGGCCGCCCGAACGCCAGCGGACCGAGCCATCCGAGCGCCGGCATCAGGCGACGGAACGATCGCGGGCCGATCACCCAGCGCGCCGCCTCCCGCGTCATGAACCCCATGCCACGAGTGCGTGCCCCGTCGCGCCAGCTGATCAGGAGCTCGCGCCGCCACGGGTGGTTGCGGCACGCCGTGCAGACCAACGTCAACGAGCGCAGGCGCTCCGGACGCTGGATCGCCAGGATCTGGGCGATCGCGCCACCCATCGACGCGCCGACGACGTGGGCGGTGTCGACGCCGACGTCGTCGAGCACGGCGATCGCGTCGTCGGCCATCTGCTCGAGGGTGTAGGCGCCGTGCGGTGTGTCGCTGCGGCCGGCGCCACGGTTGTCGAGGGCGATCGTCGAGTAGCCCATGGCCAGCGCCACCCGCTGGAGGTCCCAGCCGTGCTTGTCGGCGCCGAGCCCCTGGATCATCAGCACCGGCGGCCCGTTGCGGCGCCCCGTGACCGAGTAGTGGATCCGCGTCCCATCCGAGCTCGTCACGTACGTCATGGTGCTAGTTGCCACCCATCCCTGAGAGGGGGAGCCAGTCGAGGGGGGTGCCGGTCTTGGTGCCGCCGAGCTCGCCGAGCAGCCGTTGGATCCGGCGCTCGACCTCGTCGGCGAGCTCGAGCTCGGCGAGCGGGCCCCGGCGGCGGCGGTCGGGCCGGACGTCGTTGCCGATCTCGAGTCGTGCGCCTCGGCCCAGCGGCGAGGTCGCCACGGCCGCAGGGAACACCTTCGTCCTGGTCGCCACGGACGGGGCGAGGAGGCGGTGGTCGACGCGTCCGACGCGCCTCGGGTGGATGACCGATGCGGATCCCAGCACGACCAGCTCACCGGCTCGCAGCGCGCCGGTGAGCTCGTCGGGACGGGCGAGCAGTCCCCCGAGTCGACGGGCGAGGGCGCCGAGCGGGGCGGTGTCGGGTCGACCGACGAAGCGGACCGGGCGGCCGGTGGCGTCGGTGAGCGCGAGCGCAGCGAGGACCGGGGCCAGTGCGAGCCGTCGGGCGTTGACGACGATCAGCGCACCGTTGCGCGCCGGCAGCCGCTGGTCGCCGCCGACGACGATGCTCCAGCGCAGTCGCGAAGCCATCACGAACGCATCGACGAGCGTGGCGTCGCGACCCCAGTCGTCGACCGTCCACGACCCGAACGGCACCAGCCGCTTGGCGACGTCGGCCGCCTGCTCCTGCACGGCGCCGATCGCCCGACCGACCGGCAGGGGGATCACCCTGGCGACCGCCGCACCGACGTCGGCCGCCATCACGCCGCCGCCTGCCTGGCCGGCACGCGCACCACGCTGGGCCACCGGTAGAGCCGATCGATTACCTCGACCGTCGACGCCTCGGGGACGAACCCGAGCAGCTCGCGCATCCGGGAGTTGTCGGCCAGTCGTCCCCGGTGGAGCATCTCGACGATGTGGTCCGGCACCGGCGCGCCGAGGATCGCGCTGAGCATCGTGGCGAACCGCCACTCCGGGCCGATCAGCGGGATCGGCACTCGCCGGCCGCGGCGAGCAGCCTGCAGCGCGGTGATGCCACCGCTGGCGACGACGTTCACCGGCTGGTCGAGCTGGTCGCGTGCGGCGACGACGAACGCCCTGGCCGCAGCGGTGTCCTCGACCACCGCGAATGGCGGGTCGGCGATCACGCTGAACGGAAACGCCGGCATCCGCAGCAGCCGCCCGAGCGGGCTCGGCACGTGCGGCCCGAGCACGGTGCCGGAGCGGAGCGCGCTGACGGCCACGCCGATGCGCTGGCCGATCGCCGCAGCCGTTCGTTCGATGCCGGCGAGCTGGCGTCCGTAGCCGCTCGTCGGGTCGATGGGGGCGTCCTCGTCCGGGCGCGTCGCCGAGCCACGGGCTCGCCCGTAGATCTCGATGCCGCTGCGCACGACGACGGACTCGAGCGCACGGCACTCAGCCGCTGCGCCGAGGATCGACGTCGCCGCCTCGTCGGTGAGGCGCTCGGCGACGGCGGGGGTCGCCCGGCTGAACGGCTCCCACACGGCGATGTGCACGACGACGTGGGGGTTGAACGAGGTGACGATGTCGACGATCCGGTCGTGCAGCCCCGGCTCGAGGCGGTGGAACACCGCCCGGTCGAGTCGCCGCCGAGGCGGGTCGACGTCGATCCCCACGAGCGATCCGACCCATGGCTCGGCCTCGAGCAGGACGGCGACTCGCGACCCGAGATCGCCCCCCATCCCGCTCACCAGCACCCGCCGCCCGGCCATCGCCGGGACGTTACTTCTCGTTCACCGACCCGCCGGGGTCATAGCACCTATCCGAAACCGCGCGCGTCCTGCTTGAGGGCGGTGTCGACGGAGAGGGCGGAGGCGACGATCAATGAGTTCAGCGGCTCCGGCTGGCGGGCGTGGATCTGCAGCACGTAGTTGTCGGCCGTCGTGAACATCGTCTTGGCGATGCCCTCGAACGTCTTGGTGATCCTGGCCACCTCGGTGCCGGCCGCATCCTCGATGCGAAAGTTCCAGGCCCGCCAGTTCTCGCCCTTGATCGCCCCGAGCTGCTGACCGTTGGCCTCGAGGCCGAAGCTGATCTTGCCGACCATGTTCTGCTGGACGACCCGTCCGATCTCGCGATCCTGCGCATCGGACACGACGATCGTGGACTTGAACACCTTCGCCGGGCGGGTGAGCTGCAGCAGGACGGCCCCGCCCACGTCGCGGATCTGCATCTTGTGGGTCAGGAACTGGTCGACGCTGGCGATGAGGCGCAGCGCCTTCTTGGCCGTCGACTGACCGACCTGCTCGACCTCGGCGACCTGGTTGCCGTTCTGGTCGAACACCCGGTACTGGTTCTTCAGCTCGACGATCTTCGCCTTCTGGTTCACGACGAGGATCGGCTCGTCGAAGATCGACCCGGTCCCGCCCTCGACGCGCTCCTGGATGCCGGCACCGCGATGGCCGGTGCCACGGAGCTGCCGGTCGAGCTTCGTCGGGTCGCCCTCGTTGCCGACCGTGAGGGCGTGGTCGAGTCGGTCGAGCCCACGCGGCTGCACCGGGTCGCTGCCGGTGATCCCCTGGTCGCTGACGTGGTCGCTCCAGACCGTGCCGTCCCAGTAGCGCAGCTCATGGCGCTGCGTCGGATCGGGGTACCAGTTGGCGGGGTGCGAACTCATGGCGCCGATGCTAGGCAACAGGCCGTCGCATGCTCACCGCAGGCGCGGCGCGCTCATGATCACGCTGCGGGCGAACGGATCGAGCTGGCGTCCGGCGAGCCGCTCGGTGACCGCGATCGCCTTGGTGTCGTCGTCGACGAGCCCGGCCCAGCGGATGTAGCCACCCATGATCCCGACCAGGCGGTCGCCGACCTCCTCGCCGTGCACGATCACCTTGCCCCCGTTTCGCAGCAGCTCGTGCAGCTCCCGGTAGAGCGACTTGAGCCACACGTCGAGGTCGTCGGGGTTGAACGGCCGGTGCCGGGCCGGCATGCCGAGCTCGTCGTAGTTGTGCAGGTTGTGGGGGGCGGGGATGATCGAGATGATGCAGCCGAACCCGTTCTCGCGGATCCAGATGATCTCCTCCTGGCGCCGGACACGGCGGTGGTTCTCGCCGTAACCGCCGGGACGTTCGCAGATCGCCAGCTTGTCCTTGAGGATCCACGTGAAGTGGCGGGGTGTGATCCCGAGGGCCCAGCGACCACGGAGCCGAGGAGCCATCAGGACGAAGCTACCGGCTGGATGGCGTCGAGGCTCAGCCGTCCACGGCGGCGATGGACCCGTCTGCCACCGGTGATCTCACACGCCACCGCGTCGCCTCGCGCCACGTGCAGCACCCGCTCGACGCTGGCCGCGTCTGGCGGGTAGCCGTCGGCGGCCAGCCATCGACGCAGCGAACGGCGGGCCAGCGCGACCGGCGCGGCGGCCAGGGAGCGGGCATCGGTCGGATCGAGGTCACCGGCGAGCAGATCGAGCATCCCGACGTCGTCGCGGGCGGTGTCGGCGAGCCGGGCGAGCAGCGGCACCACGTCACGTTCGGCGACGTCGTTGAGCAGCGGGATCAGCTCGTGGCGCACCCGGTTGCGGCGGAAGCGGGCGTCGTCGTTGCTGGGGTCGTCGACGATGCGCACGTCGAGCTCGTCGGCGACCTCCGCAGCGAGACCCACGGTCTCGGCGCGCCGCAGGGCGAGGATCGGGTGGGTCGGCCCGGGCGCGATCCCCGAGAGCCCCTGCAGGCCCGTCCCACGCAGCATGTTGAGCAGCACGGTCTCGGCCTGGTCGTCGGCGGTGTGGCCGAGCAGCGCGTCGCGTCCGAGCACGGCGAGGCGCGCCGCGCGAGCCCTTGCCTCGAGGTTCGCGCCGTCGGGGATCTCCAGCCGGTGCAGCTCGAACGTCGTGCGGAAGGCGGCGGCAAGGGCTCGCGCTGTGTCGGCGTCGTCGACGGAGCCCTCGCGCAGCCCGTGGTCGACGTGGACCGCAACGACGTCGCAGCCGGCTGCCATCGCCAGGGCGACGAGCGCCACCGAGTCGGGCCCGCCCGACAATCCACAACGGACCGGCGTCCCCGCCGGTGGGAACGTGCACCTCGCCAGCAGCCCCCCCGCCGCCGACGCAACGCTCATCTGGGAGGGCGGACCACTACAGGTCTGATTCGCGGCGGCGTCGGCCGCTGGGGTAGCGGGTGGAGGAGACGTTCTTCAGGTACTGGGCGACGAGACCGGCGGCCGTGAGCACGGCGACGGCGGTGAGCACGAGCCCGATCCAGAAGTGCCAGATGACCGAGACCACCGCCGCATCGTAGATGTGAACCACGACAGGACGGCCACGCGGCGGGGGCGCCGGGGGCAGAGGCTCTGCCGGAGCCCCCGCCCGGCGATCGATCCGGCTTGCCCGGTCGATCGCCTGCAGCTCTTCGGTGCCGGCCGCAGGCCGGCTCCTCCAACTCGCTTCGCAACCTGCGGTTGCGAAGCGAAATCCCTACCCGATGGCGCCGTCTCCGTCGAGGTCGGCTTGCAGACAGTGCTCGATCCGCGAGAGCAGACCGGGCGGCATCTCCTCTTCGCGGCACTTGCGGGCGATGACGGTCTTCAGTTCGGCCTGGAAGTCGAACGTCTGCAGGCAGTCGGGGCAGCCGTCGAGGTGCGATCGGATCGACGTGCGGGCGTCGTCGGACAGCTCGTGGTCGAGGAACGCCTCGAGCTCTCGAATCGTCTCGTCGCAGTCACCCATCAGATCTCACCCGGTCGTCCTTTGTCGGTCCCGCCCTCGCGGTCGGAAGCCCCCTGGCCTCGGCGTACTCGAACAACGACTTCTGCATCGCCTTTCTTCCCCGGTGGAGGCGCGACATCACGGTGCCGATCGGGATGTCGAGCATCTCGGCGATCTCGCGGTAGGCGAAACCCTCGACATCGGCAAGCAGCACGGGGAGGCGGAAAATCTCGGGCAGGTCCTCCAAGGCCCGCTTGACCTCGTCGTCGGTGAGCATCTCGAACAGCTGGTCCTCGGCCGAGCGGTTCGCCAGCGACGTCTCCAGCGAGCCGAGGCGCCGGTACAGGTAGAGGTCCTCGATGTCGGCCAGGTCGCGCTCGACGGGCCGGCGCTGCTTGGCCCGGTAGACGTTGATGTAGGCGTTGGTCAGGATGCGGAACAGCCAGGCGCGCAGGTTGGTGCCCTCGGTGAAGTTGGCGAAGCCGCGAAAGCCGCGCAGGAACGTCTCCTGGACGAGGTCCTCTGCGTCGGCCTGGTTGCGCGCCATCCGCAGCGCCGCCGAGTACAGCTGTGGGGCGAACGGCATCGCCTGCTCGGCGAACGTGCTGCGGTCGGCCACGGATCGACCCTACTGGCGGCCGTCGCGGCCGCCCGGGCGGGCACCTCAACGCCGGTGTGACGGATATTCCCAACCGAAGTCGTTGACATTGATGGCTGCGCCACCTAGCTTTCCGACCTCGCCAGTTGCCTTTTGCGCCCAACCCCCCAGGAGCGTCGGCGCCCGGCTCGACTTTGCCCGCCAGTTCGTCAACGCGCCGAGCATCATCGCCAACATGATGGTGATCTTCGCCATTGGCGTGCTCGTCGATGCGCTCGTCTTCGGTCGAGTCGAACGAGCGGTCCTGCGCCGCCGCGGACTGACCGTCGACGAGCGGTCGTCGCCGGCCAAGGTGCTCAACCGGCGGGAGATCGTCCAAGCAGCGACGTAGCGATCGGCGTCACCGAAACGGCCGACGCCGGTATGGGATGATCGGCCGATGGTGGACGACCGGAAGGACGACGAGCATCCCGGCCAGCACCACATCGCCAACGTCGGCATCTCGATCATCGAGAACGTCGTCTACGTCGGCATCGCCGTGCTGCTCGCGCTGGCGTCGGCGGCGCTGCTCGTGCTCGCCACCAAGCAGCTGTGGGAGTTCTTCGACGACACCAGCGAGACCCCCATCATCGAGGTGCTCGACATCCTGCTGCTGCTGTTCATCCTCGTCGAACTGCTCTCGGCGACGCGGGTGACGATCGCCAAGCGCGAGCTCGTCGCCGAGCCGTTCCTGCTCGTCGGCATCATCGCGTCGATCAAGGAGATCGTGGTCCTGTCGGTGAAGGCCGCGGAGGACGTCGGCAAGGGCGAGGGGTTCCGCGACCAGCTGTGGGAGATCGGCGTGCTCGGCGTCGTCGTGGTGCTGCTCGGCGGCACCGCGTGGCTGCTGCGGATCAAGGAGCGCGAGCCCGGCGAGGGCGGCGAACAGGTCCCGGCGACGACGTCGAGAGCGAGGTCCTGACCGGCGCTCGGCGTCAGGTGGCGACGGTCCAGACCGCGGCGAGGTGGGCGGCAGCTGCGGCGACGGTGGCGGCGTGGAACGTCTCGTGGTACGAGAACACTCCCGGCCGCAGCGTCGGCCAGCGCCGGAACAGCCCGTACGCGCCGGCCGTGTAGAGCAAACCACCGATCATGAGGAA
>Ga0136617_10004989_pt1 | contig 11875 bp, 8 predicted proteins | sample AntDrymUQ3222106_2_FD_129672 | JGI IMG/M metagenome (GOLD analysis project Ga0136617, IMG submission 129672) | Polar desert sand microbial communities from Dry Valleys, Antarctica - metaG UQ322 (21.06) | ecosystem: Environmental > Terrestrial > Soil > Desert | place: Antarctica: Dry Valley...
AGCGAAGCCGGCAAGGTCGAGACCCGCAAATCGATAGCTTCGCCGTTGACCGAGACCCGCGCCCGTCCGTCCTGCGGCCGGAGCCGGTCGGCGATATCCAGGCCCGACATGATCTTGACCCGCGACACCAGAGGGAGGCCGGCGCTGCGGGGAATCTTCATGGCCTGCCGCAGCACGCCGTCGATGCGGTACCGCACCACTACTCCGCCTTCGATCGGCTCGATGTGGATGTCGCTCGCGCGGTTGGAGACCCCATCGGCGATCATCATGTCCACCAGCCGCAGGATCGGGCGCTGGCTGGCCTGCTCCTCACTTGCGGCGCTTTCTACCTCCTCCTTGATCTGCTCCACCTCGAAGTCACCGATGCCCTCAAGGAGCCGGGAGACCACGGTGTCGGTCTCCCGGTACAGCTCATCCAGTTTTTCCCTGATCTTGGAGGGAGAGCCCAGCAGCAGCCTCACTTCGCGGCCGGTGGCGAAGGCGAGCATCTTCTCGGCGTCGATGTCGAAGGGGTTGGCCGTGGCTACTTCAAGATAGGAATCGGTCTGCCGTACCGGCACGACAGTGAATCGGCGCGCCAGCTGCTCGGGCACGGCGGAGACGAGCTTGACATCGATCTTGCTCAGGTCGGCCACCGTAAAACGGAATCGGGTGGCAATGGCGCCGAGTATCTGTTCGTCGCTCGCCAGCTTCCGTTGCACCAGCATCTCCCAGAGGGACACCTCCGGCCCGGCTTCCTGGCGCAACTCGGCCACGGCCTCCGGGGGCAACACGCTCTCGAGAGAGGGCACCAACCATTCATCGGTGAACTGCATGACGACTCAATAACCGTGAGGAGCGACAGGACGGGCCACCAGGGGAGCTAGCGGAAAGATAAGAAGGTCACAGCAAGCCCCACCAGTCCCGGTTGATGTCCACCGTCACGCCGACGCCACCACCTCGGAGCCCCACCCCCGCCTCGACCCGGAGAAGTCGCATGAACCACTCGAGCGCCACACCAGCCACTGGACGGATGCCCCCGGTACGCCCCCAGGGCAAACCCGGCAGTGGCTGCGCGGCGTAGCCGGCGGAGACAAAGGGAGCCAGCGTCATCCGCCGACCAGTGGATGCGAAGGAGCCGAGCTTCAGGGCGGGCGCCGGCACCTCGAAGCGCCACTCCAGGTGCACCAGGGCAACGCTCCGACCGCCGTAGGCCCGAAACGGCTCACCCAGCAGAGTGCCTCGGCCCCCGATAGCGAAACTGCGGTGGGGAGGGAGCCGAGCACTGCCGGCGCCGACATACACCCGTGACAGGAGCGCGCCCCCGCCCAAGCTGGCGAGCCATCGGCCCGATGCCGTGGCGCGGACGTACTCACCGGCCCCCGCTCCAAGCTCCAGCGCCAGCCGGCCCTGAAGATCCCGCTGGACCGCAATGCCTCCGCTGGCCCGCTCCAGCCCGAGCCGCGCCACCCGATAGCTGCCGGACCCAAGCGGCGGGTTGGGACGGTAGCGGCCTGCCGCGGGGGAGGTGGACACCGCCACCGACTGACTCTCTTCGATGCCCAGGCTGAACCCCAGCGCAGTCCGGCCGCCAAGACGCCTGCGGGCCGCCAGCTCGAGCGTATGCAGGAGCACGTAGTCTCCATGATCCCGGCCCGCCTCCTGGGACAGCACTGAATTCAGCACCGGGGCGATCACCGGCAGGTCGCTGAAATCCACGACTCGGCGGGCGGCGCCGGCGCTCAGACTGATGGCGCCCACGCTCCAGGCCGCGACAAACGACCCCCCCAGCCGGTGGTCCGCGGTGCCATAGGAAACGGCCGGACGAAAGTTGACTCGCGCCCCCGGGACCGCGAGGATCCCGCCGAATCCCAGGGTGAGCCCCTGCACCCGGTTTACCCGGACGAGGTCGCTGATCGAGCCCGCGGCCAGCCGCTTTGAGGACAAACCACCGAGCGCGTGAGAGCCGGCCAGCCGCTCGACCTCGCTGCGAAGGCCCTCCATGTCCTGGCGGTTGACCGGCGGCGCCACGCCGGCGATGGCTTTGTCCAGCGGCTCCGCCCAGCTGGAGTCGCCCGGGCGCGGGTGCAGCAGTCCATCGATGGCCGGCCCCTGAAATAATTCCGGCGGGATGTCGAGGTTCAGGTCGTAGTCGCCGATCTCCCAGCGGCCCCGGATGATGCCCCGGGCGGGAAAGTCGAGCCACGTCACCCGCCGGCGGATCTCGACCTCCTGCCGGCGCGGCAGCCAGTAGCGGTTCTCGTATAGCGCGCTCTCCAGGACGATGCTGATGTCCTCCAGCTGGCGGTCGAGATACGCGGCGGGAGTGAAGCTGAATCGGAACCGCACCAGCTCGGCTGTTGCGACGTCGATGGACAGGGTGCCAACCACCAGCGGACGGCTGAAGGAGCGGGGGCGGACCTGCACCTGGTACACCGTGACCTCGCCGCCGGCGGTGCGAATGGCCAGCGAATCGGCGAGAGCGTACTCGTACTCCTCCAGTCCCTCTGGCGACAGCGGATGAACCGCGTCCCGTACCTCGTCACCCTCACCGACCCGGATGCGGTTGCCGAAGTTGTTGGTGACGATGCCCAGGTGGTCGCGGTGGTAATTGATGTCGGTGGGCAGGAAGGTGCCGTCGCGCCAGCCCAGGATGACCTGCTTGCTGAGGTCAGGGGCGCGCCAATACACTTCCACGTCGAGCTCGTCCGCCTTGACCAGACGGGGCGGCTCGGCCAATCCCTCGCCAACCTGGGCCAGGAAGAACACGAATCCGTGGGCCCGTGCCCGGTAGCTCCTGAGCGTCGCATCGGCCTCGACCGCCCGTCGCCGCTCCACTGCCCGATCGACCAGCGCGCGGGTGACAGGGGAGTTCCACTCTTGACCGGTAAGAGGTGAGACAGTGAGAGGTGAGAAGTGAGAAGTGAGAAGGGTGGTAAGGACGGCTGTCATTCTGAGGGAGCCGGGCGACCGAAGGATCTCTCCGACGCCACCGAAGAGATCCTTCGCTCTGCTCAGGATGACACACGCCTGCACGAGCCTCTCACTTCTCACTTCTCACCTCTTACCTCCTTGGTGGGCGCAATATCCCGGGGCCACGGAATGGCTGCAAGCTGGCCGCTCGTCGCCGCGCTGGGCGCGGTCCTGGCATGTGGAGGCCGCGCGCCCTCGGTGCCGGAAAGCCCGGCTACACCAACGGCACCGAGAGTGATGCCCCTCGCGCGGCTGTTCCTGCTGGAGACCTCCGGACCTCCACCATCCGACACGTCGGTCTCCTTCACCACCGGTGTCCCTCGCGTCATCGTGCTCTACCACGCCGGCGAGAGCATCAGCTTTGCACGGCTGAGCTTCGAGCCGGGAGCCTTTGGTGACAGCGGGCGCACCGTGCAGGTCGACGTGCGCCCTCGGCCGGGAATCTATGGGTTGGACTTCACCACCAGTCTGCCTCTGCGCGAGGGCGCGGCGTCAGTGACGTTCCAGTATTCCCGATACTTCTTCCCCCCGGCGCGGGCGCGGAAGGTCTACGGCAGTGACGTGGCCTTCGAACGAGTGCTCGCGGTCGGTAGAGTGCTGCCCGACAACCAAGTGGAGCTCCTGGCCTCCACCAGGCCGGCGGCCGACAATCTCCGCGCGGCCTTCCCCGCCCCGGGCAGCTTTATCGTGGCCGGGCCACAGTGACGGACGGATTCGAGCTCTTCAGCGAGCGGGCCCGCGCCGGAGGGATGGTGCCGGTGGTGCGTCAGGTGGTGCTCGACGGCGATACACCGGTGACTGCCTTTGCCAAGCTCCATCGCGGACCTTACGGTTTTCTGCTCGAGTCGCTCGAAGGAGGAGAGCGTTGGGCCCGCTACACCTTTCTGGCCACCGATCCTCGAGAGGTCTACCGCTACCGCGGGCGAGAGTGCTCCCGCTGGACTGAGGCCACGGGCTGGGCGGTGGTCGAGACCGACATCGCGCCTCTGGACCATCTGGGACGCACCATGCGGCGGTATCCTCCGGTCGAAGTCCCGGGGCTGCCCCGCTTCACCGGGGGCGCAGTCGGGTATCTGGGCTACGACATCGTCCGCACCATCGAGTCGCTTCCCGATGCGCCGCCGGACGACCGGGATCTTCCGGACGCCATCCTGATGGTGGCGGACACGCTGCTGGTGCTCGACAACCTCTTCAACCGAGCGACGGTCATCGCCAACGTGGAAGTGCCGGCGGGCGCCGGAGCCAGGGAGCTGCGCCGGTTGTTTGACGAGGCCGAGACCAGGATCGAGTGCTGGCTGGAGCGACTCGCCACGCCGACGACGAGCACGCCACTCGAGATCGAGCCGCTTCCGGCGTTGCCCCCGGCCTCGGGTCCCTATCCGGACGGCCGGTACCAGGACGACGTGCGCCGGATCAAGGAGTACATCGGGGCGGGCGACACGTTTCAGACCGTCCTGTCCCGCCGGCTCGACCTCCCCGCGCCCGATCCGTTCCTGACATACAGATACCTGCGGGCGCTCAATCCGGCGCCGTACCTCTACTACCTGCACTGCGACGACATCCACATCATTGGCAGCTCGCCCGAGATTCTCGTGCGGGTCGAGGAGGGAGAGGTCACCCTCCGCCCGATTGCCGGTACCCGTCCCCGGGGGGCAGATCCGGAGCAGGACGGTGTAATGGCCACCGAGCTCGCGGCCGATCCCAAGGAAAGGGCAGAGCATCTGATGCTGGTGGATCTGGGCCGCAACGACGTGGGCCGGGTGGCCGAATTCGGATCGGTGCGACTCACCACCTTCATGGCCATCGAGCGCTACTCCCACGTCATGCACCTGGTGAGTGAGGTGCGCGGACGACTTCGACCCGAGCTCGACGCCGTCGCCGCACTGGCGGCGTGCTTTCCGGCCGGCACGGTGTCGGGCGCCCCCAAGGTCCGGGCCATGGAGATCATCGACGAACTGGAGCCGGTCCGCCGGGGGCCTTACGCCGGAGCGGTCGGGTACGTCGGGTGGGGGGCCCGGACGCTGGATACGGCGATTGCCATCCGCACCTGCGTCATGAAGGGCGGCCGGGCCTGGATCCAGGCCGGCGCCGGGATTGTGGCCGACTCGGACCCCGCGTCGGAATGGCGGGAGACCGAGGCCAAGGCGAGGGCGGTGCTGCTCGCGTTGACGCTCGCTGCAGGGCAGCGGGGCAGCGGGGCGGCAGAGCAGTAACCGCGGTTCTCTTCTCCTCATTCTGCCCCCTGCCCAGCGGCCCCGCTGCCCCGCATCTTTCCCTTCATGCCCTACCGTCTCGTCAGCTTCTCCGGCGATCAGACCTTCGAGCTGCCGCAGGGACGCAGCCTCGTGGTCGGTCGCGGGGTCTCGAGCGACATCGCCATCTACGATCCGACCATTTCCCGCCGGCACGCGGAATTGGTGGTCGGGGCCGACGGGGTCCAGGTCAAGGATCTGGGCAGCTCCAACGGAACCTGCATCAACGGCTCCCGGGTCAGCTCGGGGCGGCTGAAGACGAACGACTCCGTCACCTTCGGGAAGGTGCTGTTCCAGCTCAAGGATCTCACCACCGGCCCGAACCGTTCGGGGGACAGCCTGCCCCTTCCCGGGAACCTCGCTCCCGGAGACACCATCATTCGCCAGCTCATGGTCAGCGGAGGCGGGCCACCCGGCATCACCAGCCGGGACCAGCCCTCCGGCTTCGGCCAGCTCCGGGTTGCCGCGGCCACGGCTGAGGAGCGTCAGGCGAAGAAGCTGTCGCTGCTGCTGGATATTGCCCAGAAGCTCTCCGGCGAGTTCGACCTCGACAAGCTGCTCCGGAATGTGGTGGACATGATGTTCGAGGTCATGAATGTGGACCGGGTGTCCATTGTGCTTCGCAACGAGACCACCGGCGAGCTGGTGCCCTCGATGTCCCGGAGCCGCCTGGGCGACACCCAGGTGCAGCAGGTGCCCCGATCCATCTCGGAGAAGGTGATCCAGGAGCGGGTTGCCGTAGTATCGGACAACACTGCGGCGGACAGCCGGTTCAAGGGTAAGTCCATCGTCATGCAGAGCGTGCGCAGCGCCATGTGTTCGCCGCTGATGGCCGCAGGCGACCGGGTGCTGGGCCTGCTCTACGTGGACAGCGTGACCGCGACGAACTCCTTCAGCGACGAAGACCTCCAGTTCCTGGTCGCGTTCAGCGGCCTGGTGGCGATCGGCATCCGGAACAGCGCCTACGCCGACCAGGTGAAGCGCGAGGCGCAGGTGCGGATGAACTTCGAGCGCTACTTCGCCCCCAACATCGCCGCCGAGATCGCCCAGCAGGACACGGTGGTCCCGCTGGGCGGCGAACGGCGGCCGATCACCATCCTCTTCAGCGATATCCGCGGGTTTACCTCCATGGCCGAGTCGATGCGGCCCGATGCCATCGCCCAGCTGCTGACCGAGTACTTCAGTGAAATGGTGGAGATCATCTTCGAGCATGGCGGCACGCTCGACAAGTTTGTGGGCGACTCGGTCATGGCCCTCTGGGGCGCTCCCATCGCACACGCCGACGATCCGGACCGGGCACTCCAGGCCGCCGTGGCCATGCAACACGCCATCGGACGGCTCAACGAGCGCTGGGTCAGTACCGGCCGCCCGGAGATCGGTGTCGGTATCGGCATCAACTACGGCGAGGTCTTCGCGGGGAACATCGGAAGCCACCGGCGCCTGGAGTACACCGTCATCGGCGACGCGGTGAACGTGGCCAACCGGCTCTGCTCCACCGCGGGCCCGGGCGAGATCCTGGTAAGTGAGGCGCTGTGTCAGGTGGTGAAGGAGCGCGTGGACTACGAGTACCTGCCCGAGATGGCGCTCAGGGGCAGGACACGGGCGGTGCAGGTTTACAGGGTGAAAGGGTTGTAGGGCGGTAGGAGAAGCGGCGGCAGATCAAGCGGCGGAAGGAACAGAGGCGGGAAGAGTCCACCACTGCGTTTCCTACCGCCTCTTTACTGACCGCTCTCTACTTTCCGCCTCTCCACCTACCGCCCGAAACGATACTCCCTCCCCGCCTCCCCCAGCAGATTCAGCACCAGCCGGATCGGCAGACCCATCACGCTGAAGAAGTCTCCCTCTATCCGCTCGATCAGGGCCGCGCCGTATCCCTGAATGCCGTAGGCACCGGCCTTGTCCATCGACTCGCCGGTGGCCACGTAGGCCTCGAGAAATGCGTCGTCCAGCCGGCGGAAGGTCACATTGGTGACGTCGGTGGCCTGGTGCACCTCTTCCTTTGCTACCAGCGCCACCGACGTTACCACCTGATGCGTGCGCCCCTGGAGCCGTTTCAGCATCCGGAGCGCATCGGCGACGTCGACCGGCTTCTCCAGCACGGCGTCGCGCACCACCACGGTGGTATCGGCTCCCAGTACCAGGTCGCCGGGCACGCTGAGCGCCTTTTCCCGGGCCAGCCGCTCGACGTAGTCCATCGGGGTTTCCAGCGAGCGCCTGACTTCCGGGATGTTCGAGGGCACCACGCGGAGCGGGATGCCCAGCATCTCCAGCAGCTGCCGGCGACGAGGGGAAGACGACGCGAGTGTCAGCGGACCGGTCTTCACGGAGCGCGATCGAGAATGAGTGTCACCGGCCCATCGTTGTGAATAGCTACCTGCATGTCGGCGCCGAACTCTCCGGCTGCCACGGTTAGTCCCCGCCCCCGAAGCTGCTCCAAGAATCGCTGGTAGAGCGGAACGGCAACCTCCGGCCGGGCCGCCTCGATGAACGACGGACGCCGGCCCTTGGCGGTCTCGCCATAGAGGGTAAACTGGGAAACGATCAGTAGCGCGCCGCCCACCTCATCGAGCCCCAGGTTCATTTTTCCCTCTGCATCGGTGAAGAGCCGGAGCCCGGCCACCTTCTCGGCCATCCAATCTACCTGCGCTGCGGTGTCGCCGTGAGTGAATCCGACCAGGAGACAGAACCCCCGGCCGATTTCTCCGACCACCCGGGCCTGGATGGAGACCGAGGCCTTTGAGACTCGTTGTAGCACAACCTTCATGATCAGTTCACCACGAAGCCACGAAGGAACTAGCCACTTGGAACGTTGATTGTGTGATAATACTATGCCCTTGACCGACATCGTTCCCCCGCCGCGACGAAGTCAGGAAGAAAGAGGCGGGCAAGGCGCGGTGCTGCCTCAGGCTCCAGCGGCTGCGTGCTGAGGGGCCGATCTGTGGGACAATGGACTCGCAAAACACAAAGCCCCGGTCGATATGACCGGGGCTTCGAGTAGATAGCCAAGTACGCTGGGGTGTGGCGGCGTTATCAGTTCGCCGGCTACTCCACCGTCACCGACTTGGCCAGATTCCGCGGCTGGTCGACATTGCAGCCTCGACTTACCGCGACGTAGTACGAGAGCAGCTGAAGCGGGATGCTCGTCAGGATGGGCGTGAGCAGGTCCAGTGTCTCCGGGATGGTGAACGTGGCGTCGGCCAACCGCTCGATCTCCGTGTCCCCCTCGTTGATCAATGCAAGGACCTTGCCACCCCGCGCCTTCACCTCTTCGATGTTGGACACGATCTTCGAGTGGACCGCGTCCCGTGGGGCGATGAACACCACCGGCATATTCTCGTCGATCAGGGCGATCGGCCCGTGTTTCATCTCCGCCGCCGGGTAGCCTTCTGCATGGATATAGGAAATTTCCTTGAGCTTGAGGGCCCCCTCGAGCGCGACCGGGAAGTTCACCCCACGGCCGAGGTAGAGGGCATTCCGCGTGGTCCGGAGGAAGCGGTCGGCCAGCTGCTCGATCTCGCCGGTACGCTCCAGGATCTGGGCCACCTGGTCGGGGAGCTTCTGCAGGGCGTTGATAAACTCCCGGCCCTGGAGAATGCTCAGGTTCCGGAGCCGGGCGATGCGAAGCGAGATCAGGGCAAGCGCGGCCACCTGGCTGGTGAAGGCCTTGGTGCTGGCCACGCCTACTTCAGGTCCGGCGTGCAGGTAGATCCCGCCGTCCACTTCCCGCGCGATGGTCGAGCCAACCCCGTTGACCAGGCCGATGGTGCGGGCGCCGCGGCGCTTGGCCTCGCGGATGGCGGCCAGCGTGTCGGCGGTCTCACCCGACTGGGAGATCCCGATGACGAGGGTGCGGCCGTCAACCACCGGGTTCCGGTAGCGGAACTCGGAGGCGTACTCTACGTCGACCGGCAACCGCGCCATCTCTTCCAGCATGTATTCGCCAATGATCCCTGAGTGCCAGGACGTCCCGCAGGCCGTGATGACCACCCGGTCGAACTGCTTGAGCTCGTCGTCGGTCAGGTTCAGGCCGGAAACCCGGGAGGTGCCTTCGTCCTCCAGCAGGTGGCCGCGCAGCGTGTTTCGGAGGCTCTCGGGCTGCTCGCAGATCTCCTTGAGCATGAAGTGTTCGTAGCCGCCACGCTCTACCTGGGCCAGATCCCAATCAATCTGATTGACCTCTTTGCTGATCCGAGCGGTCACCAGGTTGCGCACCCGGTAGCCTTCGCGGGTAAGCACGGCCATCTCGCCGTCGTCCAGATAGACGACTGAGCGGGTGTACTGCAGCAGGGGGGAGGCATCCGAGGCGATGAACCACTCGTTCTCGCCGACACCCACCAGGAGAGGCGAGCCCTTGCGGGCTGCCACCAGCACATCGGGCTCATCTGACGAGATAAACACCAGCCCGTAAGCACCATCAACTTCCCGGAGCGCGGTGGCCACCGCCTCTTCCAGGTTGCCCTGGTAGAGATCCCCCACCAGGTGTGCGAGCACCTCGGTGTCCGTCTCCGACTTGAAGGTGTGCCCCCGCTGTTGCAGAGCTTTCCGGATCGCTCCCGAGTTCTCGATGATGCCGTTATGGATGACAGCGATGCGGCCGGACTGATCGGTATGGGGATGGGCGTTGGTCGTGGTGGGCGCGCCGTGCGTGGCCCACCGGGTGTGACCGATGCCGATGGTGCCTTGCGGCATCTTGTCCTTCATCTCGTTCTCGAGTACCGACAGCTTGCCCGCGGCCTTCATGATCTTCAACCCCCGACCATTGACCACGGCAATGCCGGCGGAGTCGTACCCGCGGTACTCCAGCCTGCGCAGACCCTCGAGGAGCAGGCCCGCGGCCTGCCGCGGTCCGATGTAGCCAACGATGCCGCACATCTTTGTTCCTCAGTACAAGAGTTCTCGGCCGGTCGCCACCAACGCCTCGGCATCCTGCGCCGTAGGTGCTTCAGCGATCAGGCGCACGATCGGCTCGGTTCCTGAAGGCCTCACGTGCAGCCACCGGTCCGGCCATGAAAGCCGTAGGCCGTCGCGCTCATCAGACGTTGCATCCGGGAAACGATGCCGCAGTCTGTCGTACAGCGGGCGGAGCTCAGGTCCCCTGGGCCCCTTGGCCTTTACAATGACATATCGAGGAGAAGCAGCTACCAGCCGGGAGAGCGTTACCCCAGTCGCCGCAAGGAGATGCAAGATAAGGGCCACCCCAAGGGGGGCATCCCTCCCGATGTGCAGCTCCGGAAACATTACCCCACCGTTCCCTTCGCCGCCGATCAGAGCGCCCTCATCCCGTATGGCCCGGGCCACGTTCGCCTCGCCTACCGGAGCCCGGATGAAGCGGGCCCCCCGGGACCGGGCCGCATCCTCAACAACCAGGCTGGTCGAAAGGTTCACCACGACGGTGGGGATTGTTGCCGCAGTGGTGCGTCCGTCCAACACGGCCGCCACGGCGAAGGCCAGGGTGTAGTCCTCCCCGATCGCCCGCCCGGTTTCATCCACCAACGCCAGCCGGTCCACGTCAGGGTCGATGGCCAGTCCCACCGCCGACCCAGTCTCGCGTACCAGGCGGCTCAGGTCGCCGAGGTTCTCAGGGACGGGTTCGGGCGGCCGCGGGAACCGGCCGTCGGCCTCCAGATTGATTCCGTGGACCTCGCAGCCGAGCCGATCGAGCAGCGGTACGATGGCGGTCGCTCCAGCCCCACGGACACAGTCCAGGGCCACCTTGAACCGTCGCTTCCGGATGGCCGGCACATCGATCAGGGAAAGGGCCATGATCGCATCCAGGTGCCGGCCGATCGCGGCGGGATCCTCACGCACCTGCCCAACGTCGGCCCATCCGGCGCGCGCCGGGCCCCGCTCAGCCAGCTCCCGCACCACCCTGCCCGCCTCCGCATCGAGAAAAATCCCGTCGGGGCCCACGAACTTGAGCGCATTCCACTCTACGGGATTGTGGCTCGCGGTGAGGATGAGCCCGGCACCCGCGTGATGGTGCTCGACCGCCAGCTGCACCGTGGGGGTAGGCACCATCCCGAGATCGATAACGTCGACCCCGGCCGACATCAGGCCCGCAGCAGCCGAGCGGGCGAACATCGGCCCGCTGGTTCGAGAGTCGCGGCCGAGGACGACGGACGGACGAGGCGGGGTACCTGCACCCTGCGTGGTGGAAAGCGCTCCGGATCTCACCCACGCGCCCAGCGCTGCCGCGTAGCGCGCCACTATCTCGGGAGTGAGATCCGTCCCCACGTGGCCGCGGATCCCTGAGACACTGATCATCAGGGTATCAGATACAGGGGCTGTCATCGACTCAGGCGGTGAGCGGAGACGCCGATCCATTGCCGTGCGCACTGATGAACGCCTCGACCACCCGGGGGTCGAAGTGGACGCCGGCGCAGCGGCGCAGCTCATGGATGGCTTCGGCTGCAGTGCGTGGGCTGCGATAGGCGCGGTTGGTGGTCATGGCGTCGAATGCATCTACCACCGCCACAATCCGGGCTTCGAGAGGAATCTGGTCGCCCTGAAGCGAGTCAGGGAACCCGCTGCCGTCCATCCGCTCGTGATGCGATCGGGCAACCCTTAGTACGATAGGGGACGAGGCGAAAAAAGGCGCCAGAATCTTCTCGCCCAGGGTCGCGTGCGACTTGACGTGCTGGAACTCATCCACCGTCAGTGGGCCGGGCTTG
>Ga0136617_10004990_pt1 | contig 11874 bp, 9 predicted proteins | sample AntDrymUQ3222106_2_FD_129672 | JGI IMG/M metagenome (GOLD analysis project Ga0136617, IMG submission 129672) | Polar desert sand microbial communities from Dry Valleys, Antarctica - metaG UQ322 (21.06) | ecosystem: Environmental > Terrestrial > Soil > Desert | place: Antarctica: Dry Valley...
TGGACTCCCCCGAGGAGGTGGCCGGGGTGATGGCGGCTCAGGTGCAGCTCGCCACCGAAGCGGCGATCGTGGTGGCCAATCCGCTGACCCTCGACGACCAGCTCGACCCCGGCCTTCACGAGCAGGCGCTGCGCTCGGGGCTCGAGGCGGCGCGGCGGGAGGGCGTGGGCGGCAAGGACGTGACGCCTTTTCTGCTCGACCACTTCCACCGCGAGAGCTCAGGGGAAAGCCTCGAGGCCAATGTGCGCCTGGTGATCGACAACGCCGCCCTGGCGGCGCAAATCGCGGCGGCTGCGTCGCGGTGAGCCGCGTCGTCGTGGTGGGCGACGTGATGGTGGACGTGCTCGCGCGCCTCGACGGGCCGATTGCGCGCGGCAGCGACGCTCCGGCCCGGATCTCCTTCGGCGGCGGCGGATCGGCCGCGAACGTGGCCGCCTGGCTGGCCGTCGCGGGCGCCTCGCCGGTGTTGGTCGGACGGGTGGGCGAGGACGCTCGCGGGGGCGAGGCCCGGGCTGCGCTGGTGGCGGCGGGAGTCGACGCGCGGCTGACCGGCGATCCGGAGCGCCCGACGGGAACGTGCGTGGTGATCGTCGAGCCCGGAGGCGAGCGCACGATGCTGCCCGACCCGGGGGCCAATGACGGGCTCGCCCCTGAGGACATGCCCGACGAGCTGTTCGCCGTCCGGGGCCACCTCCACGTGCCCGGCTATGCGCTGCTGCGCGAGGGCTCGCGGCCGGCGGCGTCGTCCGCGATCGCCCGGGCTTGCCATTCGGAGATGACGGTCTCGGTCGATCCGTCGTCGGCGACGCTGCTGTCGCCGGCATTTCTCGACCTCGCGTCGGGTGCCGGCCTGCTGCTGCCAAACGCCGAGGAAGCGCGTGCGCTCAGTGGCGAAGACGACCCCGAGATCGCGGCGCGCCGGCTGGCCGAGCGCTTCGCTGAGGTCGTGGTCACGCTCGGTGCGGGAGGGGCGCTGTGGACCGACGGCCGCGCGACGTGTCGCGTGCCGCCCGTGGCCGGCGTGGAGGTGGTCGACAGCACCGGCGCGGGCGACGCCTTCGCCGCCGGTCTGCTCGCGGCGCGCCTCGAGGGCGCGGAGCCGCGGGAGGCCTTGGCCGCCGGGTGCCGTCTAGCCGCTCGCGCGGTGTCGACCCCCGGCGCTCGGCCGCTGGCCGCCTGACTCTCCATATGCGGCAGCGAGAAACCCCGCGGCACACTCGTTTGGGCTCAGGCCAGCGCGGACTCGCGGCGGCGGCGGCGCGTCGCGCCCGTTACGAGCCACCCCAGGCCGGCGATCAGGGAAAGCGGAATCGCGACGGCCAGCACGCGGATGAGCACGCCGGCGAAGCCCACCAGCAGGTTCTTGGCGTCGCCGACCGCGTCGTCGAAGGCGCCGCCGGCACCGCCTGAGCCCGAGTCGCCCTCTTCGCCGATCAGGTCGACCGACACGATCGCGTAGTCGGTGCGCAGGCGAAGCTCGCGCAGCTGGGACCGCAGGCCGTTGATCTCGCCCGCCACCAGGTCGAGCCGCACGCGAAGGGCCTCGCTCGCCTCGTCGGTGTCGGCCTCCTCGAGGCGGCGCAGGAGGCTGCGGCGCTCGGCCCGGGCCGCCTCCAGGCGGTCCGCGGCGGTCACGAAGTCGCGCGTCACGTCCTGCCCGTTCTGGCTCTGGGAGCTGACCGTGCCCAGCCCGGCGAGCCCGCGCAGCGCGGCCTGCAGGCGGCCGGAGGGTATGCGCAGCTCGTAAGAGCCGGTGGAGCCACCGTCGCCGGTGTCGAGCTCCGAGCTCAAAACAAAGCCGCCGTTGCGGGCCGCCACGCGGTTCACGCCGTCGGCCAGCGCGGGGATCTCTTCGTCGGGCGCCGTGAGGGTCATCGCGATGGAGCGCTCGATCCGGCGCTGGCGTTGAGCGGGGGCAAAGCCGGGCGCGTCGGCCGGGGGCGCGGCGAGAGCGCCCTCGGCGCTCGAGCTCGACCGGCCGGCGGGGGCCTCGGGCGCCGCTGCGACCCCGCCGCCGTCGAGGACCTCCGCGCCGCCCCCGCCCCCGCTGTCTCCAGAGCTGGTCTCCTCGTCGTTGCCACCGCCGCCCGACGGCGGACCGCCGAGGGCGAACACCACAGCCACAATCAACAGCAGCGGAGCGGCCACACCGGCCACCGGCAGCAGGTTCAGTCGAGGAAGCCGAAAGCGCGACGATCGCGCGCCCGGCTCCGCCGCAAAGCCGGCCTCCACCCGCGCGCCCAGCTCATGGGCAAACGTCCGGTCGGGCACGGGCGAATCAGCCTGCAGCGCCAGGGCCAGCTCCTGCAACTCGCGCGCCGTGGGGTCGTCATGGGTGGGAGCGCCGCCGCTGAGCGCGGCGTTGACGGCCCGAAGGTCACGTTCGATGGTGGCGGTGTCCTCAGGATGCGTCATCGCAGGCCTTTCGCAGCTTCGTCAGGGCACGGTGCAGTCGCGTGCCGGCGTTCGTCTCGGACATACCGAGCACCCGGGCGATCTCCGCGTTGGACAGTCCGCCCGAGAACTTGAGGGCGATCAGGTCGCGCTCATTGCCTTCCAGCGTTGCCATGGCGGCGCGTACCAGCTCGCGCCGTAGTGCCAGGTCGGCGTGGTCTTCCAGCGAGGGAGCGGACGTGTCCTCCGGATCGCTTTCGAGGGTGGCGCGGCGCTTTCGCCGGCGCAGCTCGTCGAGGGCGGCGTTGCGGGCGATGCCGAACAGCCACGCCTCCATGCTGCCCCGCCGCGGGCGGTAGCTCGATCTCTTGCGGTAGGCACGCTCGAAGGCCTGAGCAGTCACGTCCTCCGCCGCCGAGCGGTCTCGCACCAGCGACGCCACGTAGGCGTACACGCGCGGAAACGTCCGCTCGTAAAGTGCGGCAAAGGTCTCCGTCTCGGTCGCGCTTACGACTGGCATTCGCTGCGCCAAAGCTTCGTTCACGCCCCCACTACGAAGGAGCGTCCAGTTCGTCACACCCCTTTTTGGGGGTGACGTTCAAGTGGGACCCGGACCGCCCGATTAGAAGGGTGGTGACCCGCCCCCTTGCCACTTCGATCATGCTCGCATGCGCGACCGTGCTCGCGTTGCCGTTGAGCGCCTTTGCGCAGGATCCGCCGGCGGAGATACCGGATGTCGAGCTGTCCCAGCCTCAGGCGGTCACCACCGGCCCACACCTGGGCGTCGCCCGCGCCTCGGACACCCCGGAGCTGTGGGCGACGGTCAATATCTGCGACACCGCCAGGGACCCGGACTCCATGGGAGTCCGGGCGAGCATGCCGGGCAACGGCACCGACCAGCGCATGTGGATGCGCTTCACCGCCGAGTACTGGAGTCGCGCGCGCCAGGCCTGGACCGCGGTGTCGGGCTCCGGGATCTCACCGTGGGTCTACGCCGGCTCGGCGGAGTCCGCGCGCCGCCAGGCGGGCTGGACCTTTGCCTTCTCGGCGCCGCCCGAGGGGGTCACATTCACCATGCGCGCCCACGTGGAGTTCGAATGGCGAGCCAAGCAGCTTCCCGCGGCTAAGCGCACTTCCAAGCGCAGCCGCCGCAAGGTCGTTCGCTCGGTGATCAGGTCAACCGAGACAGGGATCGAGGGTGTAGACGGGGGTGACCCCGCGGACACCTCGAAGGCGGCATGCCTAATTTATTGAGGCGGGCCATCCGGCCAAGCGCTAGGCTGCAGTGTCCAGTGCCAGGTGGCGCTGAACGAGACGTACGCCCCGTGCTTCGGAGGACCCTCATACCGATCTCGATCTGCGTGGCGTTGGCCGGCGTCGCTCCGGCTATCGCCAGCGCGCAGGTCAGCCAGTCCTGGGCGCAGGTCAACGTCTGCTCGCCCACGCAGCTCGGAGCCCGCGCCCAGCTAGCCGGAGACGGATCGGCATCGGCGATGTCGGCTCGCTTCACCGCCCAGTGGCTGAGCCCCGCCGGGTGGGTGCCGCTCAGCGGCGCGGCCAGCTCTCCCTGGCAGGCTGCCGGCTCCGCCGAGTACACGTGGGGCCAGGCGGGCTGGACATTCAACATCTCCGTGCCGGCCGGTTTCTCGTACCAGCTGCGCGCGGTGGCCGAGCTGCAGTGGTCGGGTGGTCGCAGCCAGACCATCGTGACCGGCACGTGCTCGGTCGGCTAAGCCGCTTCAGCCGAAAAGTCGCGGGTCGTTGGTGATCACGCCGTCCACGCCCATGCGCTCGAGCGCGGCGATGCGGGCCGCGTCGTCCACCGTCCACACGTAGACCAGCCCGCCCGCGTCGTGCACGGCGTCCACCAGGCGGCTGCTGGCCAGGATCTGGTGGGACATGATCGCCTCACAGCCACCGGCCCGGATTCGTGCCGCGGCCTGGCCGGGCAGGCGCGCCCGCATCACTCGGGCCACGGCATAGGCCGGGACGGCGAAGGGCGAGCGCACCCAGTTGCGCTTCACCCGCGGCACCGACCAGCCCCGGCGCAGGCCCGGTGACAGCTCCCCGAGGCGATCGAGGCTCTCGGTGAACATCGTCGAGACGAGCGAGCGGTCGGCAAGGCCGCGCTCCAGCAGGCCATCGACCACTTCGCGCTCGTAGCCCGGCAGCTTGAGGTCGACATCGAGTTCCACTCCGGCGTAGGCCTCGCCGGCAAAGTGCTCGAGGCCCTCCTCCAGGGTGAGCGGCTCGCGTGCGGCGGCGTCCTCTCCGTCGTGGGCCAGCACGAGCCGTCCGTCGCGAGTGCGCAGCACATCGAACTCGATCATGTCCACGCCGTGCTCGAGGGCGGCGTCGAAGCTCTCGATCGTGTTGCCGGGGGCCACGTGGTCGGCTCCCTTGTGTCCCACCCGTATCAGCTTTGACATACCGGGCACCAGTAAGTCGTGCGGTTGTCGTCTCCCTGCCCGCGGGCGCGGATGAGCGTGCCGCAGCGCCGGCACGGCAGGCCGGCGCGCTCGTAGACCCACATTCGTGAATCGCCTCGAGGCGCGCCCGGCCGCCTCGGCTCGTACGTGACGATGCGCCCCCCGCGCTCCACCGACATCCGCATCAGGGGCTGAATGCCGCGCACCACTTCGAGCGCCTCGTCGTCGGAGACCTCGCCGGTGCGCCGCCAGGGATCCAGGCCGGCCAGAAAACAGCCTTCGGACTTCCACACGTTGCCGATGCCGGCGAGGGTGCGCTGGTCGAGCAGGGCGTCACCGATTCCGCGAGTCGGCTCGTCACGGCGCAGCCGGGCCAGAAAGCGGCTCTCGTCGAAGTTCTCGCCCAGCACGTCGGGACCGAGCATGGCGAGCCTTCGGTCGAAGCGAGTACGAGACTCGGTCAGGAGCTCGAGCACCGGCCCGTCGAACTCCACCACCTCATGGTCGGCAGTGCGGATGACCAGCCAGGCGCGGCGCGGCGAGCGCCGCCAGCGCTCGCCGCGCCGGTAGACGCCCCACTTGCCCGTCATGCGTAGGTGCGCGTGCAGCGTGAGGTCGCCGTCGAAGCGAATGAAGAGGTGCTTTCCGTGAGCATCCACTGCGCGGACCTCGCGTCCGGCAAGGCGCTCGGGCCAGCGATCCATGGCGTGGCGGCGCTGCGGAGTCTCGATCCCCACGATCTCGCTCCCTACAAGAGCCGCCCCCACCCGCCGGGCGGCGCTGTGAATCGTGTCGCCTTCCGGCATACCTTCAGCGTAGGCGTGCGACCTTCAGCCAGCGCTCGAGATCGAAGTCTGGCGCGACTTCGCGGATCGCGCGCAAAACGTCGGCCTTGGTCATCACGCCGTGGCGGTAGCGGCTCTGCAGGAGGCGCAGAACGGCGGTCATGCGCTCCCGGCCGAGCCCGCGTTCCAGCGTCTGCAGAGCGCACGATCCGGCCAGGTAGACCACGTCCCCGACGGCTGCGGGCGCGCGGCGCTCGAAGAGCCCCATCGTGGAATCGAGCGACAGCGAACGCCAGCGGGGAAGCACCTGCTGGTAGGGATGGCCGGGCCGGCAAAGGTTGATGAGCGGGTGCAGGCGCTCGTGGGAGTACTGCGCAAAGCTCTCGTCGAGCCAGGGCTCGGCGAACTGGTTGTTGCCCACGAGCCCGTACCACCACTGGTGGGCGACCTCGTGGCTCACGACCTCTCCGATCGGCAGGGAGAAGACGAGCTCGGGGTACTCCATGCCCGCTATTCGTGCGTTGCCGAAGAGAACCACGTCCAGTTCGCTGGAGCCGTAGGGACCGAGCCGCCGGCCCAGGGCGCGCACCGCTCGGCGAGCCGCTCGCAGGCTCCCTGCCACTCCGCCGACGCGAGGACCGAAGTGCACCCGCACCTTCACGCCCGAGATGGTGGTCGTCCGGCGGCGCAGGGGGCCGACCGCGAGAGCGAAGTCGCGGGCCTGATCGCTGTGAACGCTGAGGGTGCGCTGCGTTCCCATCACCCTCTCCGAGCGCACGACCCCGGTGCTCGCCGCCCGTAGCCGGGCGGGCAGGCGCAGCGTGGCGTCCCAGCTCGCCGAGAGCGAGTAGAAGCTCTCACCCAGCCCCGTGTAGCGCTCGAGGTGCAGACCATCCCCGTCCTCGACCGCCAGGACGGGAATGACGTTGCCGAGCAGGGCCGTGGCGCCGACGCGCCCGAAGCGGTCCGAGCTGCGGCGGCCTCGCACGCGAAAGCGCAACGACAAGGAGCCCGACGCCCCCGGGGCCACCGGGGCGGCGAGCCGGACCTCGAGGGCCGAGCAGCGCACGCTCTCGCGGCCCGCGAGCGCCGGAGCCTCGATCTGCACGTCGATGCGCCGCGGCCGGCAGCGGTCGGGCCCGTTGGCCCACAGCCGCAGCCAGACGCGGTCGAGTGAGACGGGCCCGCGGTTGACGAACTCGACTCGCTCGCTGCCCTCGAGCAGGCCGGCGCCGCGATCGGCGTAGCGCAGGTCGAGGGCGTAGGCCTCCGGGTCAGCGCCCCGGATCGTGACCTGGGCGCCGGCCGCGGGAGCGGTCAGGGCGACCGTCAGGAGAGCGAGCGCCAGAGTGCGGAACACGAGAGCAACGGTACTGTCGGCGGCGGTGAAGCTCGCCACTCGGAACGCCAACGGCGGCGGGCATGACCATCTCGACGTTGCGCTCGAGCTCAAAACGCGCGAGGCGCTCAGCTCGCCTCGGCTCCCTGGTCTCGCGCTCGCGCTCGACGAGCTGGTTCGGCTTTAGGCGCTGAGCGTCAAGCGCCGCGGGCCCTGGCGAAAGCCCAGCTCGATCAACTTGGCGCCCACCGCGGTGCCCACCACAGGCTCGCCGTCGAAGCGCTCGATGCCCAGCCGCGGCACTCGCCCGCGCTTCACCGCGTCAGCCAGGGCCTCGAGCGCGCGACCCAGCCATTCCTCCCCGGGCTCCTTCAGGGCCAGCAGTCCCTTGCCGCCACGTTCCACGTAGAGCACCGGTTCGGCGTCGAGCGAGATGACGTAGGCGCCGGCCACGCGGGCCGGGCGCCGGCCGGGCGCAAGCGCCCGGCTCTGCGCGGCGCTCGGCGATGTTCTGCGTCCGTCTTCTCGCTTGGGCCAGGCCAGCGTGGCGCCCCACGGGTTGGCTGGGTCGGTGGCGGCCAGCACCAACGCGCCGGCGGCCTCATCGGAGCGCAGGCCGCGCAGGCGCTCGATCGCCGCGCTCAGTGCGAACTGCGCCCCGCCCAGGCCCTCCACGAAGTAGCCGCGGCGCGCGGTGCCGAGGGTCTCCAGGTTTCCGAGCTCTCCGTACAGGCTCGAGAATCCGCCCGGGACACCCTCGGCCAGCACGGTCTCGCGCGTGACGATGCCGTGGCGCTCGAGCAGCAGCTCGGATAGCGCACGCAGGCGCGGGCCGTGGGCCGGAGCGTCGGTGAAGAGCCCAGCGGTCAACGACCAGCGCCCCTGGACCTGCGGCGCCCCGGGCCGCCGGCGGCGGGCAAAGCGCCGTCCGTTGTCCCGGCTTCCCTTGGCCAGCGAGAGACGCGGCGCGCGCAGCGGGGCGAAGGCGTCGTTGGTCACCTCCCCCGCCCAGGCGAGGTCCCACAGGGCCTCCTGCAGCTCCACCGGCTCGGTATCCCCGAGGTCGGCCAGGAGGTCGGACCAGAAGGCGGCTCCCTGAGCGAGGCGCTCGCGCAGCCGGTCATGCAGCGCCTCGGCGGGCGCCTCGCCCTTGAACGGTGGCGGGCCCAGCCAACGCGCGTCGTCGCGGAAGTAAAGGGCCACTCGACCCGAGCGTCGTCCCAGGGCGCCTGCCCCCACCCAGACCAGCTCACCGCCGGCGCACAGCTGATCCATCCAAGCTGGTGAGTACGCGCCCACGCGCCGCGGCAGCACGTCGCGTTCCCACACCTCGGGCGCAAGGGCCAGGCCTTGGAGGGGCACGAGCAGCTCGCGCAGGCGATCGACGCCCGCGCCGCCCGCGGGGGCCGCGTCCACGCCCTGCCAGGCGGGCAGGAAACGCGCGAGCGCGCGCTGCTCGGCCGGCTCGACCTCCTTGCGCAGGGTGGCCAGCGACGCGCGTCGCAGGCGGCGCAGGACCTCCGTGTCGCACCATTCGCGCTCGCTGCCCCCGGGCCGTATCTCTCCGCGCACGAGATCACCTGACGTCTCCAGCTCGCGCAGCACCGGGCCGAAGTCGACGCCATAGCGATCTGACGCATCTGCGGTGGTGAAGGGCCCGTGCGTGCGCGTGTAACGCCGGGCCAGGCGTGCCAGCGGCTCATCGACCTCGTCTAGGAAGACCGCAGGCAGGCCGCCGGGTGGCACCGCTCCCAGCGCGTCGCGGTAGAGGCCGGCGTCCTCCGAGGCGATCCAGCGCTCCTCGCCGCCGATACGCATACGCACCGCGCGGCGCTCTTTTTCGAGCTCGGACAGCATCCGACTGGCCGAGACGGCAGCCAAGCAGCGCGCCTGAGCCTCGTCGGCGGTCAGATCGCCGACCGCGCGCAATGCGTCGTGCAGCCCGTCGGCGTTGGCCGCCCGGGTGCGCTCGCTTACGCGCTGCAGGTCCTCTTCGAGCGCGGCCAGCGCGGTGGGATCGATCAGGTCGCGCAGCTCCTCCTGTCCGAGCAGCTCACGCAAGAGGTCGCGGTCGAGCGACAGCGCCGCCGCTCGCCGCTCGGCGTTGGGCGTGTCGCCCTCATACATGTAGGTGGCGACGTAGTCGAAAAGCAGCGAGGAGGCAAACGGCGACGCTCGCTGTGTCTCCACCTCCACGAGCGAGAGCTCACGGGAGTGCAGCCCGCGCAACAGCTCTTCGAGCCCGGGCAGATCGAACACGTCGCGCAGGCACTCGCGGTAGGTTTCGAGCACGATCGGGAACTGGCCGTAGCGCTTGGCCACCTCGAGCAGCGACTGCGCCTTGAGGCGCTGCTGCCAAAGCGGCGTGCGCTTACCCGGGCGGGCGCGCGGCAGTAGCAGCGCCCGGGCGGCGTTCTCGCGAAAGCGCGCGCCGAACAGGGCCGATCCCGACAGCTCGCCCACCACCAGCTCTTCGAGCTCGTCGGGAGCCACCAACACGAGCTCGGCGCCGGGCGGCTCGTCGGCGTCGGGCAGGTGGACGATGATGCCGTCGTCGGACCAGATGGCGTCGGACTCGAGGCCGAACTCGTCGCGGATGCGCGCCGAGAGGGCCAGCGCCCACGCCGCGTGCACGCGGCCGCCGTAGGGCGAGAGCACGCACAGCCGCCAATCGCCGATCTCGTCACGGAAGCGCTCGATCACGATCGTGCGGTCGCTGGGGACCACGCGGGTGGCGTCGCGCTGCTCGCGCAGGTAGGCCGAGAGGTTGTTGGCCGCGCGCTGGTCGAGGTCGTACTCGGCCGCCAGCTCGGAGGGGTCGCGCTCGACCGACTCGCGGGCAAAGGCGCCGATCGCCTCGCCCAGCTCCTTGGGCCGTCCGATGCCGTCGCCGCGCCAGAAGGGGATGGCGCCGGGAGCGCCGGGGGCGGGGGTCACGATCACGCGGTCTCGGGTGATCTCCTCGATACGCCAGGTGGATGCGCCCAGCAGAAAGGTCTGCCCGGGACGCGCCTCGTAGACCATCTCCTCGTCGAGCTCGCCCACGCGGCGGCCGTCGGGGAGGTGAACTCCGTAGAGGCCGCGGTCGGGGATGGTGCCGGCGTTGGTCACCGCCAGCTGGAGCGCCCCCTTGCGCGCGCGCACAGTGTCCTCAACGCGGTCCCAGACGATGCGCGGGCGCAGCTCGGCGAACTCCTCGGAGGGGTAACGGCCGTCGAGCATGTCGAGCACCGAGTCGAGCAGCGGCCGGCCCAGTTCGCCGAAGGGGTAGGCGTGGCGCACGACGTCGTGCAGCTCGGGCACCTTCCACTCGTCACCGGTGGCGGTCATGGCCACGATCTGCTGAGCCAGCACGTCGAGCGGGTTGCGGGGCACGACGGTGGGCTCGATGTCGCCGTCGCGCATGCGCTTGACCACCACGGCGCACTCGAGCAGGTCGGCGCGGAACTTGGGGAAGATGCGCCCGCGCGACACGTCGCCCACGTTGTGGCCGGCGCGCCCGATGCGCTGCAGCCCGGCCGTCACCGACTTGGGCGACTCGACCTGAATCACGAGGTCCACCGCCCCCATGTCGATGCCGAGCTCGAGCGAGGACGTGGCCACGAGGCAGGGCAGCTCGCCCGACTTGAGCAGGTCCTCCACCACCAGGCGCTCCTCACGAGCCAACGAGCCGTGATGGGCGCGAGCGATGTAACGAGCCGGTGCGGTGCTCGCCCGATCACCGGTCGGGCTGCGCCCCTCCCGCTCCGGTTCGTCCTTGGCTTCCTGCTCGGCCGCCAGGTCGTTCAACCTCACCGCCAGCCGCTCTGCCCCGCGCCGGCTGTTCACGAAGATGATCGTCGAGCGGTGCTGTTTGACCAGCTCCAGGAGCTCTGGGTAAATGGCGGGCCAGATCGAGCGCGAGCTGATCGCCGAGGTGCCGCCGAGCCCATCGCCGACCAGATCGCCTCCGCCCGCCGCGGTGCCCATGCCGCCCCGAGCCGGGTCGGTCACGTCGTGGCCGTCGGGCTCGCGCATGTCCTCCACCGGCACGTGGATCTTCAGGTCGAGCGGCTTGCGCACGCCGGCGTCCACGATCTTGCAGTCGCGACCGGTGCCCACGAGAAAGCGACCTACCTCCTCGAGGGGGCGCTGGGTGGCCGACAGACCGATCCGCTGCACAGTGCGGTCGGCCTGGTGCTCGAGGCGCTCCAGGGTCAACGCGAGATGAGCGCCGCGCTTGGTCCGCGCCACCGCATGGATCTCATCCACGATCACCGATTCGGTGTCGACCAAGAACTCCCGCGCCTTCGAAGTCAGCATGAGATAGAGCGACTCGGGCGTGGTGATGAGCACGTCAGGCGGGTTGCGCAACATCGCCTGACGCTCCTTCTGCGGCGTGTCGCCGGTGCGGATGGCCACCGAGATGTCGCCGCTGATGCCCTTGAGCGGCGCGCGCAGGTTCTTCTCGACGTCGTAGGAGAGCGCCTTCAGGGGGGAGACGTAGACCAGACGGCCGCGTCCCGGGTCGGCCACCAGGCGGTCGAGGCCCCAGAGAAAGGCGGCCAGCGTCTTGCCCGACCCGGTGGGGGCCGACACGAGCACATTGTCGCCGCCGGCTATGGCGGGCCAGGCCTGCGCCTGAGCCTCTGTAGGTCGCTCGAAGGAACGCGTGAACCAGTCACGTACCTGGGGGGTGAAGGATGCGAGCGGATCGGAGTTCACGCGACCAACGAGCGTACCGGGTGGACACCGCACCTCCGCGCCCTATTCGGTGTTTGCCGAGTCATGCGCATCTCGATCGCCGCCCTCGCCGCCGCTCTCATGCTCGTCTTCGCGCCGGCGGCCGTCGCCAAGCCCAACATCGTCGTGCTGATGACCGACGACCAGACGCTCGAATCGATGTCGGTGATGCCCCAGACGCAAAGGCTGATCGGCGAGGAGGGAA